>Ga0247843_1000158_pt1 | contig 157011 bp, 179 predicted proteins | sample LaCruzMarch2017__FD_192420 | JGI IMG/M metagenome (GOLD analysis project Ga0247843, IMG submission 192420) | Freshwater microbial communities from meromictic Lake La Cruz, Castile-La Mancha, Spain - LaCruzMarch2017_8m | ecosystem: Environmental > Aquatic > Freshwater > Lake | place: Spain... | reverse complement strand
TTAGTAGTTGACGTCAACCTAACATTCCCATATACTACTAGTATGATGAATAAACAAGTAACCAACGAACAGTACGACGACAATACAGGTGAGTGGCGCCAGGTAACTGAGCCCGCCATTGGTGGCATCAAGTGGCATAAGCGTGAGTCTTTAGGTGGTGAGCAGCAGTCCGCCTATTACGATCACTCTTTCTACAAGGTGCCTTTCTATGGTCCTTATGATCAGCATCGTATCCATAGAGCGCTCAACAAGTTATATCCTGCTCGCTTCAACAAGTTCGGTGGCTATTCCACAGTGAGTGCTGTTAAACAACTTGATGATCAACATATTAAAGTGGAGCTCTGCTACCACATAGGAGACTAACATGCCAAGTAAGCTCAGACTAGCAGAAGACATCCTTTTAACAGTGCGAGAACCTAGGGAGCTCAAGGGATCGCTTGTTTGTTTCATCCAGGACAGTGATATACCCATGAAGGATAAGCGCAAGCTCATCATAGCCATTGACAGGTGCATGACCATCAAGGATATACAGCGCTTGTTCTACAACGCTTTGCTCAAGTTCGAAGGCATGGGAGTAATCTGATGGGCTGGGCTGCACGCAAGTTGTGTGGCAGTGATTGGGAGGATCCTGTGCAGGTGGTGCAGGAGTACTTTGAACATAAAGAACAGAAGGTGTTACAAGAGAAGCAATTAGCTGAATTCTGGAAGGAGCATGAAGATGAGCGAGGGGCCTGATAAGTTGATACAGTTCTTGCTGAACCTGTTAGCCAACTGCATAGCATTGGCATTGTATGCATTGGTCACATATGTGATCTGGAAGAGCATTTGGTAGTTGCTGTTAACCACAATTCCTGTATACTATGAGTATGATAAATGAAACGGCAACCACGACGGAAGAGACCACAGCATATGCCTTGGGCACTGCCATTGGTACTCTTATTAACTTGAAGCGCATGGTGGAACAGAACATGACCGACTATGCCAACAACCTGGAAGGTGTGACTGGCTTGCATCCCATGTGGGGCAAAGCCAAGCTCATGTCAGAGTTTGATCGAGCCATTGACAAGCTCAACACCATCACATACCCTTACAAAGTTTAAAGGAGAACATGACTACAGAACAGACCACAGCATATGAAACACCCTATGATGCTGACCTGCATTGCAAGAAGATTGCTTGGATGGTTAAGCATTCACCCGATTGGGATTACCAGAACCAGACTCTGGAACAGTACTTGGAGACAGTCCCAGATTATCCCACGGATGCACAAGTCAAAGACTTCAACCATCTGTACGTGGAACCTTTCGTGCCTTTTAAGAAAGAGAAACCTTACCAAGGAGAAGATGTAAATGAAAAATCATAATCAGTTTGACCAGCATGGTGACTTGCGAGACATCTTTGCAGCTGTGGCCATGTGCAGTTTAATGAATCAACCAGCTGCCACTCACAAGTGGGTGGCACACCAAGCGTACAGGTATGCCGATTACATGCTTGACGAACGCAATGCAACCCAATACAATAAGGAGAATCAGAAATGAGTAACAATACCAACATCACAGGAGCAGTAACCGACAAACTAGTAGAAGCATTTGAGTTCTTCAATGCTGAGCTGGATACCCAGCTAGACAACCCCGTATTCACTTTGATACCCAACCGTGGACGTCAATCGTACTATGGATGGTATTGGCAAGGCAGGTGGAAGGATGGCAAGAAGACTCTGCCTGAGATCAATATCACCGCTGACACCTTGAAGAGGTCGGTGGAAGAAATTTGTGAGACCATCATACATGAGATGGTGCACTATGCCAACAATGTGGCTGGTGTGGCAGACTGCAATGCCAATCAGTATCATAACAAACATTTCAAGAGCAAGGCTGAATCATTTGGTCTCAAGGTGGACAAGGTGAAGAACAAAGGCTATGCCAGGACGTCTCTGGATGAGAAGGCTGCTAACATGGTGAAGAAGTACAAGAACAAATATTGCAAGGGTGATAAGAACCCCTTTCATGTGTACCGTGTTACTGAAGAGCGGGTGAGCATTGTGAAGAAGAATGGCAAGCGGTTCATTGCCATTGATCGTGCATTGGCTGCTGCAGCAGAAGCGCAACATGATGCAGGCACACTCAGAGAGTTAGTGGAGCACTTGTTGCAGTCATATGTGTCTGAGGGTGCAGTACTTGATACCACTCGTCGGCAAGAGCTTGAGCAGCTGGCTTAATGCCTGTACAATTGTACACATGATGAATACAACAATGGAATACAAGACCATACCCACTGCCTTCAAGAAGAAAGGCTTCACCTACACTCAATTGAAGAGAGAAGGTGCCAGAGCCATCTTTCAACAGACCAGAATGGGCAGTAGCTTGAACAACTATGAGGTGGTTAAGATTGGACGGCACAATGGATACACCATGGGTGGCATGACCATTGAGCCAGCAGAGACCTATCCAGGCAGTAGCTTGTGGGGCATCACAGCTTGGACATGCACATCGATTGATGAGGCATTGAAGCGGTACGAGACATTGGACAGCTAGGACGTTGGGCTTGTAGCTCAATGGTCAGAGCGGAGCACTCATAATGCTTTGGTTGCAGGTTCAAGTCCTGCCAAGCCCATAATGGATATTGTTGATGGATCAATAGCATATACAATAGGAGGCATCATATGAATGATGGTACAGAGGTGAACACATTAACAGCTGCAGAGTACTTCTTGAGCAGAAAGAAACATATTGATCGTTATGTGCAAGGTGAACATGCATGGTATGGTGATGTGCATTCAGAAGTGGTCTTCAATTCCAGACCATGGTATCTGGAACAACAAGTGCATCGCGAGCCACTGCCTGTTATATAGAACCAGGGTACGCGAATTCACTATATATACAGGGTTGGGTTCTGGGTTCTAGAGGTGCATGCCAATTTTTTTTAGCAAAATCCGCGAACTCTCTTATATGGCGCTTTGTTTGTTCTTGTGTACCAGCTTGTTACACGCATGCATTGCACATGAATTCCCCCCAGCACCTGCCATGCACAGCACTGATCACTGTGCTCCTGGCAAATACACAGTACTTTAGTGCATAGCGCAGCCACACACACTCCACAATTCACCGGTCAAAAGAATGTGTATCAAATGCATCAGTACCAGCATCTTGTGCAGCTTGCATGGTTGGCACATCAGGGTATTTGGTTTGGCCAGGTGCAGACACAGGCACCGGTGCACAGCTCATGAGCACCACTGGCATCAGCATCAGCATCATGAGTCTCATGCCATTATTTATTGGAATGCTCAGTGTCACCACCCATGCAATCTGGTGCAAAAGCATCAGGGGGGCTGTGCTTGGAGCGGCTGCGCCGCCTGTGGGTTAACGGGGTGCGAGCGCAGGTACCACTCCTTGCAGTCTCACCAGAGGATCTCCTATGACAAGTATTCTGAATGTGTTGTTTATATTATTTTTTATTGATTCATATGCTGTGGCACCTGACATCCAGTAATTCAAATATTCAATATTGAGTGATCCAGGGTAAAATGGTTCTGCTGTGTTTCCAGCCCATGCAACTGGTGTGTATTCATAGTTGGATCCACCAAATGCGCTCTTGGCAAAATACTGAGTGTATGATGAGTGTCTTATGGGTCGTAGTCCTTGATTGAATTGAGATGACAATTTGAAAGCATTAAAATCTTTTATGCCAGCATATGCTGCTGGAAAGCTGCCCCAAGAAGTATTGCCTACACCACTATATCCACCAAAATAGCCATATGAACCACCATGTGGTTGTCCATTCCAAGATTCAAGTGTGAGGGTGAAATACCAACCTGTGTCATTGCCTGTGAAGGTGAGCTTGCCAGGTGATCTGGGATCATTGTACCAATTCCATGCAGATAAGCTATCTGAATTTGAATAAGGACTGTACCTTCTGCCATTGAAGCCCCAAGATGACCATGCTGCAACAGAAGATACTGTTATGTTGCCTGTGTTGTGAGGCCAGTATGTGTTTTGATCCATGAAGATGCCTGTCAATCCAGTGGTTTGTGCATTGGCTGTTGGCTTGCCAGATCTATAAACAGAGAAAGCGCTCAACTGTGACATTGTTTGTGGATATTTTGCCCATAACAGATTATCATACCCTGCACCATATGAGTCTTCACTGTATATGGTGCCCCTGTCTTTATAGAGTGTGAGACCAGATTGTGTTGCGTTTTTTATCTTGTCAATGTATGCAATGCAATCTGCACTCAATGCTGCTGTGATATAAAATGGCCATATGCCTGCGCTAGCATAAACCATGCCTGTAACATTTTGACCCAGTAAAGGTATTTGACTGGCTGAGAGTGTAGGTACATTAAACACTGCATCAGGCACAGTGATAATGGGTACATCAATCATGAACACAAAATATTTTGTTGTGGGATATTGTACTTTGTATGCAGATAATACACTTGCTATCTGGGTCTGTGCTAATGTTATACTGATGTGATCATATTTTCTGCAACCCTCATAAGGTGAATCAATATCACAACCTGATACACAGAAATAATTTCCACTCCCATCTATTCTTGCGGGGTAAATAGCTTGTGGAATATCCAGACCCACTGTACGAACTAAATTAAAGTTGGGTCTATTATTCTTATAATAATTTGCTACAGCAACGCTATCACTGCTATTTTGATTGTATATTATAGCAACTTCATCCATGGCTTGTAGCTGAAGAGTTGGTGGTGGTGTTTGAGTTGGTGTGATTGTTGGTGTAACTGTATTTGTGGGTGTCACAGTGGGAGTAACAGAAGATGTTGGAGTAATGGTTGGAGTAATGGTTGGAGTGCATGTGTTGGTGGGTGTAACAGTTACAGTGGGTGTGATGGTAGGTGTTATGCTAGGAGTTGGGGTTGGAGAAGGACCTGCAGGTGGTACCACACTCTGACCAGATATTTGACCGATAACGTTCTTTATAGAGAATCTATCTGTAGCAGCTCTTTGCTGTCTTGATAAATCACGGAAGTCAGGTACATTGGGCACAAATAATATTTATACAGCCTAAAGCTGTGGTTTTATTACAATCCCGCGCTAAACTGTGATGTGTAATTTGTGAATGTTTGAGTGTCAGGATTGTATTTCTTGAAGCTGGTGACATCCACATATGCCTTGTAACCATCATCCACATTGATGAAGGTGCCAGAGCTCAAGAACAAGTCACTGTTGAAGTTGGCTGCTGCACCTAATGCACCGCTTAGAGCTGCATATGCTGCAGGAATAATAGTTGTTTCAAGCACACTGTTAGCTTCATCCCTGATGGCATCTGTGGCAATTTTCATTCTTGCACCAAATCCTGCATTGGTTGGATTGGACACATCATCATTTGCAGCTCTGTTGGCTGTCAATGCATTTCTTGTGGTTGTGTTGGAGTACAGAATATTTGTCAGGGTGTATTGTTGAAAGTCATTCACAGTAAATTCTGCGCTTGGAAATGCAGGAGGTGTGGCACTCAATGGTCCAATGATTCTGTTCTGTGCAGCATTCACAGCACCACATGTGGCTGAATTTACAGATTGACCTTGTCTCACCATGAATCCCACTTGCCCTGCAGCTGTGATGCCAATGTGAGGTTGTGAGTAAATGAACAATGCACCAGTATCAGTCACATGTGATGCCCATGCAAAGGTGCCCACAATGCCAGGGAAAGGATACCCACCAATGCCACCAGCAAAGAAAGGTCCCAGAAATGCTTGCAGAGAAACTGGGTACTGACCAAAAGTATTGCCTGGAAATACAGGAGCGTTTTTATCATCTGAACATATGCTGGCTGCAGTCACCACATCATTTGGTGCATATCCACACAATGTCTGTATGAAAGAAGTGCACCTGCTACCAAATGCTTCAGCCAGTACTGCACCAGGATATGTTGTTCTTACAGTTGCTGTGTAGCCTGGTTGTATGGGCTCTGGTGATGCCATGGCAGTTGAACCGCCTGTTTGATTGGTTCTCTGTATTATGTTTTTATAGGAAAAGACATCAGTTCCTGCTCTGGTTGCTCTGGCGATATTTCTAAAATCTGGTACATTGGGCATACCTATACTTATGCTCGCAAGGATTAAAACTCAAATTATGCTCTGCCCAATTGATGATATCTTCTGCCTGATAGAGTGATAATGGCACTTGTGGAATATGGCAAATATTCACCTGCAGATAAGACTATGGTATCAGTTCTTGCAGACAGAACAGGCACTATGCCATTCCATGCAACCACATCTAGATCTTGAGACACAGCTGAGATTCTGCTTCCTATACCAAAGCTTGGAGTGACACTGGGCCCAGCAAACACCAGTCCTATGCACTTCCATGTGGAAAGAGCAGGTACATTGGCACTTAGCAAAGCATATATTGCAGATCCAGAATCTCCACCTCTGGTGGCAATGACATTGCCTTCTATTACAAAGCTCTCAGAGAAATTTGATACATACCCTGTGTATGCTCCCACTGGTTCTATGCCAAATGATTGCACACTCAATGCACATGAATATGTGTTTCCTGGAGCTCCTATGGGACCACATGTTCTTCCAGATCTGAAAACTGGGGCTTTGTAATTGGGAGAAACAGGATCCAACAAAGAAGTAATTTCATTGTCAGATGCAAATGCAAATGGACCAGAAGCATTCAGGCCTATGGCACTCACACTCACACTGGAGATTAAATTTTTATTCACACCCACTATGGCAGCATCCACTGTGGTGTCTCTTATCCATCCAGAGCCATCAGTTGTATAATCTTTGTTGCCTATCACTACAGCTCTTTTGCAATTGCCTATGTAATCAATGGCAGGAACCACACTGCCATAAGGGTTATAACCATTTGTACCAGGTTGCCTGGCACTTAATCCTAAAACATTGTTGCCTGTGATCTCATTGCCCCCGGCATAATAACCATGCAATTGACTTGCAGCAAACACATGAGAATTGGACAGGGCCACTACTTGACCATCTTTTTTATCTAGAACCATGATGCCTAAGGTTGCATCTGAACTTCCTATGTTAATGCTGCTGCACCCTCCCATGAGAGGTCTTCTCTTGATGTAGTTGCTCTTCACTGGTTCAACAGCGCTGCTCAAGTTGTGACAATCTGTTACTAGTTTTTCTGATATAGGAGCTTGTTCAACGTCTGTTTGGAATACAGTGTTGTTGTAAGTTACAGTTTGCGGTACAATTTCTTCTGCAGTAAGCTCAGATAAAGATTTTTTTGTTTCAAAATAAAATTTAATGCATTTTTCTCCTGTATCAATTCCGTTGACAGTTTTATCATCGTAGTAAATGCCTGTTAGCCCTTTGTAGGGTAGAGAGCTCATGTCTAGTGATCTTAGGTATTCTACTGCTTTGTAAACGTTCATAAACTGTAATTTTTTATACTTATTGTGCCAATCATTGAACTATGAATTGTGCATTGATAGTAAATTGTGTCAGGTGTTGCACTATTAGGAGTGAACATTACTCTGCCTGATGTGATGCCTGCAGCAGGATTATTATTATAAGCCCCAGAAACCGGTGAAGATGTGTTCCCTGCTGATATTCTTAAAGCAAAAGGATGAGATGGGGTTAGAACTATAAAATCATAATTGGTACCTCTGAAGCATGTCAGGGGTGGGTTGCCTGTGCCAATTTGACTAATATTGTAAGATATTCCTGTATTTGTTATTTCAAAAGGTATGTAACTGCTACTGTACACAAGAGCAGGTGCTCTTGAAGGTGTGGGTGTATTTGTTGGTGTGGGCGTGGGTGTGGGGAAAACAGCAGCAACAAATACAGGAACAGCTGAATATGTAGTACAATATGTATCAAAGAAGGAACCCCGTTGCCAGTTATTTGCAGGGAACTTATCCGCTAAAGGATAACTATTAGTGAAATATACATCACCGTCACTATTACGTATTCTCCAAGTACCGTTTCCGTATTCATATATCGGGGTTTCAATATAATCACTAAATGTTGAACTGAAGAGATAATAATTTTCAGCTTGTATACCAAAATAACCGCCCATAAAGAAACCAAAATTACATTGTGCATCGGCGATTATATCTAACTTAGTAGCAGAAACCGCAACACCATATGTAATAAACGTTCTACTATCAGTAGGTGTCGGTGTAGGAGTTGAAGAGGGCGGTGTAGGAGAAGGCGTCACGCCGGGAGGTAAAGTATTGGTAGGTGTCTGAGAGGGTGTTCGTGTTGGTGTAGGTGTGGGTGTTGGAGTAACAGAAATGGTGGGTGTGACACTAATGGTTGGTGTCACAGAGATTGTGGGTGTGGGAGTAGGTGTTGTAGTTGGAGATGGTACGGGCGGATAACTTGTGATAGGTGGTACATACACATTGCTGGCAGCAAACCCAACAATAACAGAGCCTGTATTTGTGTAATAAACTGTGTATAGGTTTCCTAGATTGCTTGATATGGCAGCATTTTCAGTTACAAAAATTTCTTGTACATTAGCAGATAAACCAATACCATAATTAAAAATTAAGCTACAGTTAGAAAAATCACTGATATCAAAATTATTCGTAAATCCAAGTACTTGTGAGTCAAAAGCCGCACTAAATGTTGCCACATTTGTAGATACAATGATGTAGTTAGGTGTCTCTGGGTTTGTGATAACAATAACTTCATTATTATCAGTGACATAGCTAAAGACGGGGTTGTCTTGTGGTGCAGGTGGAGGTATGAACCTAGGTACCGCATTTTGCACAGATATACCACCAATTACATTCTTGAAGGAAAATCTATCTAATGCAGATCTTTTTCCTCTCTCTAAATCACGAAAATCCGGTACATTAGGCAAGATTCATACTCCTTTAAAGTATATTTATATCTCTCCACCCCCTTTAATTGCATAATTATGTAGTATCGATAGGAACTATACCTACATCACAAGAGTATTGTTTTTATTAAGATTTTAGAGCTGCAGCAATTCTCTTCTTGATATCATTAGTATACTTTGCAACAAAGTTATCAATGGCTTGATTACCCTGAGCAATGCCTCTGGACTCTACTAGCTTTGTTAATTCATCCACATTAAGTTCTACGCTGAGTGTATCAATTGTTTTTTTATTCTTCTTAAATGTGGTCTCAAGGATTATGTTCATACCAGTACTTAACTGGTGGTTTTCCTTATGCTACTAATATTATGCTGTTGCCCATGCACGAGCTTCATCATCAGAAATTACACCAGGAGCTGCAGCTGTCTTTGGCCTGTACTTGACTGGCTTAGCAGCAGGAGCAGGATTTTGAATAGATTGAGCAATGTTATCCAGAGTTTTGTCTAATGTATCAATTACATTGTAATACCCCAACTCTCTAAAATTTGTTGTATTGACACCTAGTTTGCCCAAGTCTACAACAATGTCATTTAATGCTTGTTGCAATTTTTTATTAGCAATCTCTTTGTAACTCTGTATCTTGGCAACTTCACCTGCAGCTGCACCCTGAGCACTCAGTTTCTTTGCTGCTTTGACACCTGCCACATCTCTCTTGGCACCTGCAATGGCTCCCTGCACTACACCTTGTGCCCTTTGCTTCAATCCCTGCATGGCACCCACTGTCCCAGCTCCTTGCGCTTTGATGCGGTCAAAAAAGCCTTCTTCTATTCTCTTGATAATGTTTTCAAATTGTTGTGCCATATGGATATTTATAGGTTTGTGTGTACAATATGCACATGGGATTGAGAAAGAAATTGTGGCTTATTTGGGCTCGAGCTGTGGATCATAGAGTAGGTCTCACTGATGAAGAGAGACCAGATGTGCCAAATCTCAAGGTGAGAGATGCAAACATCAGCTTGATCATACGTACATTAATTGTGCTGGTCAATTTCATAACATGTGGCTTCATCATTGCCAATGCCATTCACCACTGGTAGATTAAATACATTCCAAATTAAATAATATTATGAATATTGATAGAGACTCTCCCTTTTTTTCCAAGCTATTTTTAGAATTAATTCAAACCAATGCAAAATTCAAGACTGATATTCAAGCCACAATGCCTGCTATTTTTGCAGATGTAGAATCATTCAAAATTAATCCCAATTGCTCATGCAGGGGCAGAATTGAAGCACATGTCAATTCCAACCGCAACTCCAGTCATGCTTTTATTACAGATTGGTTGCTGCAGAACCCGCAACCCAGTTTCAACCCACAAGCCATCATTCAAAGACATGCAACTGCAACAATTGGTGGTACCATAGTGACTCTGCCCAACACAGAGCAAGCATTTGCTGAGTTCTACACAAAAGCAATTAGTGAGAGATATGTGTTTCGTGGGTTCAGTGTTGTGCCTGCTGGTGACAATATTAAGATATACTTTTTATGACATTAGCTGATGTTGCAGTTTATTTGATTGTCTCTCTGGCTGTAGCACAGATGTACAGTTACAGTACTATTTTTATTCCTGTGAGGAATTTTATTGCCAGAATTCCTTACATCAGAAAACCCTTGCTCTGCCCTGAGTGCAGTAGTTTTTGGATGGGAGTGCTTACTTCTTTCTTCTTTAATCCATTTTTTAATTGTTTTGACCAGTATAATATTATTTCCACTGCAGTGTGTGGTCTCATAACACATTTATTTGCTGTGTATCTTTACAAGATCTATTACAAGCTTCAATCATAAATTATTATGTGGAGTGTGTAATTTATAGCAGCAACAAAGATCTGTCTAAAGAAGAAACACTCTCAAATTGTACTGTAGCACAACAGATAAGTAAAATTCTCAACATCCCTGCATTGCCAGTAAATGACATAAAATGTCTTAAAGACAATTTTACAAAAGTTTTTAATTTATGTGACAATGATGAGAATACTGGCACAGGTCTTTTTGAGAGTGCACAAGAGCTTGAAAAGAGAAAAATATTTTTTACTGGTGCTTCAAGTAGTGTGTTAAGAAATTTTGTAAACAAAGAGATATGGTTAAGAAGCATACACAAAAAAATCACCACACCAAATAGTTCTTTTTTTAATAGCCATTTTACTGTACCTGTTATTCTTAAGAATAAATTTTCACATGGCAGCTACAAGATGACACCAGAAAACATCTTGCATGATATACCAGCAACAATAAATGAAGAGAATTATTTGGAAGAATTTATAGAAGGAGATGAATTTAGTTATTGTGAGGTGCCAGGTTTATTTGAAGCATCCATAGAGAAAGAAGTGGAAAAAAATAAGATTTGTGACTTTCATTTCAAATGGAAGAAAGAAACAGCAGAAAACTGTAAACTTGCAGAACATGATGATATGAAATGCATTGTTAGTAAAATTAAAAACCATTTCAATATAACCAGTTATTTTAGAATAGATTACAGAATTAAAGACGACAGGATTTACATCTTTGATATTAACCCAAACTGCTATTTGGGCACAAATGGGTCACTGATGAAAGCGGCATACCTCTGTGGCAAATCACATGCAGATGTTGTTGCAAAAATCTATGCATGATTAAATACTTTTATGAAAAATTTCTTACCATTTATTTTGATTCCTCTCTTGGTTGCTGGCTGTGTCACCACAGGTCCTGACAACAAAGTTGATCCAGCACAGACAGTTGAGAATGCTTTGCCCTACATTGCTCCTGCTGTTACCTTGACTTGCACTGTTGTGCTGGATCAAGCAGTTTCAGCCACTGACAGAGCTGAAAAGGCCAAGATGATTAACAACGTCGCCACCATTGTTGAAGGGCTAACCCGCGGGTCCACTCCCACTCCTGATCAACTGCAAAAAGCACTCACTGATTATCTTCCAGTTGAAAAGACGCATTGGTCCAAGTATGTTGTGGCCATTAAAGATCTGTATGCTACTCAATTCAACAAGGTGGGTGGCAATGCAAAACTTGCTGTGGATGTTCTCAATGCCATTGCCAAAGGATGCAAGGATGCTACAGAGAGCTACGTAAACTAATGCCTGCTGGAATCTTACAAGCACTATTGAGCGCCATTTCCGGAATCTTTGGAGCTATTAACAATGTGTTCGGGGCAAAGAATACACCAGAGATGAAAAAGGCTCAAGAACAACAGAAAGAAGTCGACTTCAATAATGATGTGGAAAAAGCCATAAAGGACAAAGATGTTAAGAAAATTCGCGATATTCTCTCTGAGTAGCCTCCTATTATGTGCGTGTACAACTGTTACACCCGACAAAGTGGAAGATGAAATAGCTTCTTATGATGCAACAACACCCAATGGATATGATGTACAGAACTCTGGCTTTATTGGCTTTACTGATGACGGCAGAGGTCTCATTACCCAGTTTGGTCTGCTCCGCTACAACACCCTCATCAAAGCGTACAAGATACGGTTCAAGAGCTTTAAGGGCGTTGATTTAAATGAGAATGCAGGTGTAACTGAGTATACTGATAAGCGCAACAATAAGCTGTTCATCATAGACCAGCAGCATTTAGTTTATTATGCTGTTCTCAACAGCTGGCGCAAAGATGGTAAGGAACCAGATTCCATCTGGGACAGAGCCAAAGACATAGTTAAATAATTTTTTTATCTTCGATTATCAATTCACGCTTGCTTACGGTATTTTTTCTATCAGTAGCTCTGCTTATTGATTGATCTACAAATGCTCTCACTGCAATGAAGCCTTGCAGAAACACATTAGAGACAATTATAATTTTTGCGATATCACTTATATCACCAAGAGCCTTGTACTGACTTATGGCTGGTATGAAGGTAGCTAGAGCTGCGATAAGAAAATAGAGAATGCCTCTGCCCCAAACACAATCTTTCATGAAAGTATTTAGGAGATAGTTTAGACTTATTTTGCTTTTCGGCTGTTGCGTACTTCTGAGATCCTCTTGCGCTCTGCTTTGCATACATCTGCGATTGCCTTTAGGCCTTTACGGAGTCTGGAGGAGGCTGCATTTTGACCCTTGACAAAAAACTTTTCAAAATCCTCTGTTAGGGTGTTTGCTGCATTTACAATTTGTTCGATGAAGGTGTTTTCCATATAATTTATATACTAAAGATCTTTATTAAATCAACTATTAATAAATACTATCATGGGAGAGCGTAAGAAAATTACTGCTGATTTCATACTTGATATGTACGAGCAGGCAAAAAAATCCAAGAGTATTAAGAAAGAAGATCTAATGAAAAAGGTCATCTTTTTCTCAAATATTTTAAATGAACGTGTTGATCTAGAAAAGATCACTATCAAGTAATGTGGATCTATCGTTGTTACCCAGCCTCACAGAAGTATTAATAACTGCTTCTTTTGAGTCATCAAATCTATACGTATAACATATTGGACACATGGCTAATGTCTTGGCGAGCACTGAATCACACCCTTCACACACCTTGTAACGCTTGTAATTAATAGCTACATATTCTGCAGCTTCTTTTCGAGAGGAAAACCTCTTCTCTTTCACATAAATACTTAAGTGAACAGTGATATTTTGTTACTTGAGCAGGCTTACCTGCAGAAGGTGAAGCCCAGGATGAGTGCCAATCATACTGAAATCCAGACACAAAACATACCAGACGGTGCACAGGCTCCTGTAACTTATCGCAATGAACAGGAGGAGAACTCTGTTGTTGAAGAACCTGTTTCTGTTAAACCAGAGAGGGCAGGCTGGATAGAGAAGATTGACAAAACAGATCTAGACAAATCTCAAGTTAATGTTGCTGGCTTTGGTGTTGTTACCCTAGGTCAACTAAAAGACAATGTATCTAAAAAGATTGAAGATCTTGCCAAAAGAATTAATAACAATGAACCTGTGTTTGTATGGAAGAGAATCAAAGAAAAATATGGATTTTTAATGCATGGAATCAAGGCCCTTGTTGAAGTTGAGCGAGATATAGAAAAGCTGAGAAGAGCAGGTAAGATGCCTGGAATGTTAAAAAGATATAATTTCAACTCTTAAGTTGATATTGCTGCCACTTTCATCATAATAAGGAATGGCAAAGAGCACTATTTCTTGGAGCGAATATAACTCTCATTTAGATTTTATTGTTGACAGAGTAAAGAATGATATTAAAGATATTAAAAAATATGATATTGTAGGTTTATCGAGAGGTGGGTTAATTTTAGCTGCTTCACTTGCATACAAACTTGATATTAAGAACGTTTTCAGTATTGGAATAAGAAGTTATTCAGATGAAAAGACACAACAAGATTTTATTGTATACCAGTCTGTCAAAGCATCTGATTTAAAGAGGCATGTCCTTATTGTAGATGATATTTCTGATACAGGAGATACCTTTGATTATCTTTTGAAGTATTTCCATCGTCTAGACCCAGGGATATCCCTAACAACAATAAGCCTTGTTACAAAGAATAAAACTACACACAAACCCAGTTATAGCTCAAAAGAATATGAGCATGATGTATGGGTTGAGTTTCCCTGGGATAAATAATCACATGAACGAGCGCTTCCAAAAAGCCATGAAGTTTGTCAGAGAAGCAGAAGGTGGATACTACAATCACCCCAACGACCCAGGTGGGGAAACCATGTATGGTATTACGAAAAGGGATTATCCAGATCTAGATATTAAAAATCTTTCACGTGAAAAAGCAGATGAAATCTTTTATAACGATTACTGGCTTCCTAGTGTTGCAGATAAATTGTCTGAACCTGCATATATCTCATATTTTGACTCTGTTGTTAATGCAGGGCGCAAACAAGCAAATAAATTCTTACAACGAGCTTTGAGTGTTGCTGCAGATGGTGTTGTCGGGCCTGTCACTTTAAAGGCTGCAGATCAGGCAAATGCAAAACAGCTTGCAAAAAAAATCATTGATCAACGTCAAACTTTTTATAAAAATTTATCTGAATCAAGACCCAAGTTAGGTGTGTTTCTCAAGGGTTGGACCAATAGAAATAATAACTTGCGCAAGTATATAGAGAATTTAGCATAATTTTCTTCTTGATGCAATAGCAATTTCCAGTATACTGATTAAATATTAAAACATACATTAGTACCTTATTTGGCCTGTCGCTAAGCGACTCTTTTTTAATCTATGAAAACAAAAAACACAAAAACTAATAAGCTTCTATTAATACTAGTAGGCTTAATTCTAACAGCTAATCCCATAAGCATGTCTGCTTTTCAGCGTATAGAGAAGAAGCTAACAGTTAATGATGTAAAGAGAGAGCTAAAATCTCTCTCATCTGGTAAAGAGAGAGAGCTAGCAAAAAATATAGAAGTAAAGAAAGATGGTATCAATTACAATGGTACCTTTATTCCCAAGACAGATAACAATAATTACAGAGTGCTTACTGTTAGATTAACTGTATATTGGGCTCGAGGCAGTGGTACAGATGCTGATAGCCGCAGAATGAGGAGCTCCACAGGCTACACACTCAAGCAAGGTGACTCTATTGCAGTCGACCCACGCATTATTCCCTACAACAAAGAGGTTATTATACCCAACGTAGGTCTTGTGAAAGCAGTTGATACAGGTTCAGCTGTTAAAGACAAAGTTGCTTCTGGTGGCAAACTACCAGTGATTGATGTGTTCTTTGTCAACAAAAGTGATGCCATTGATTTTGCCGATTCACATCCAAAAATTGTAAAGGTCGCTGTGCTTAATTAAATAATTAGGTGCGATTCTACAAGCTAATCAAGCAAATCTTAGAAGCGGTAGCTGATGTCCCACCACCACCTCCTGCCATCATTCAAAAAGCAGAAGATACACGTCTCACATTTGATGATATCCTGAGTTTCATTAAGAAACATGAAGGTGTAAGACCTCATGTGTATCCTGATTCACTCGGTATACCAACAGTGGGCATAGGATTCAATTTGCAAAGACCTGATGCCAGGTTAATTTTTAACAAGTTAAATGTTAATTATGATGATGTTCTTTCTGGTAAGATCAATTTAACTGATGAACAGATAAAAGCTCTTTTTACTGAGTGTCTTCAGATAGCTTATAAGGACGTTAAACACTATATACCAGGATTTGATAGCTTACCACGCAATATAAAATTAGGTTTATTGGATATGTCTTTTAATCTTGGCTACACTCGATTGAGTAAATTTGTAAAGACAAAAGAATTAATACAAAAAGGTGATTATAAAAATGCTGCCATGGAATTAAAGAATAGCAAGTGGGCAGGACAAGTAGGCAATAGAGCCAGAAATATAATTAATCTTTTTTCTTCAGCTTCTTAATTTTTTTTCTTTTACCAGGCAATGCTACATTGATGCTCTTTATTGAAGAAGGAAAAGTATTATTAATGTCAGCTACAGTTATTCCTTGATTTGTACCCGATGATGCATGCACGTCTTGTGACCTGCTGACAAAGGGTGATATGCTAGCTTCTAGTAGGCTAGCTACAAGATTATAGAATTTTAGATTCAAGTTGTTCCACCTTGCTTGTTAGTTCTTTAATTGACTCAATTAACAAAGGTACAATCTTATTGTAATTAACAGCTTTGATGCCATCAGGGCGGTTGGTCACAGCTTCAGGAAGTGTATCTTCAACTTCATTTGCAATCACACCAATGTCATGTCCTCTTAGATGCTCTGGTGCATTATCCTTCCAATCAAATTCATAGCCATTTAATGTCTTGAGTTTGATAAGAGGTTGGTCAATTCTATTAATATTTGTCTTAAGACTTCTATCTGATGTATAATATGCAACAACGTCACCATAAGAGAAAATATTTCCACTTGCAAAAATATTTCCACTTGCAAAAATATTACTACCTGCAGAAAGAAAGCCTGTTGCTATTGTATTACCTGTAACGCGCAAAGGAACGCTTATTGCAGCAGAAAAAGGTGTAATATTAAAAATGTTTGTAGAGAGCGATATTACTGCTGTGTCACCAACTGCATTTACTTGTACACCGTTATCACCTTTAATAAGCCCTGTTGAAATTAATTCTGAAGCTAATGTACTGTAGTTAATGGTTGAGAGTGTTGATGTAGATGTCCTGCCTATGAGTTGACGGGGGTTGACTTGAACCACTTTTGGTGCTACAGTTGACCCTTCAGTATTTAAATAAAGTGAATTTCCTGCAATAAATTGCAAGTTAGAAACAGAAACACCATTTGCAATGCCTCCTGGGGAGAGTGAAATAGGGTCTGTTGGTAGTGCCTTTACAAGACCAATGCCATCTGCAATATTGGAATTGACGTTTGTTCTGCTGACACCTTGTTCTTTTATATTTAAAACAAGACCAGCACCATACTCAAATTGGCTACTATTAATAAGTGTTAGAGAATCATATTTTGTAAAATCAGATGTTAATGGTGGGAAGTTGGATTTTGCTGTTAGGCTGTATATGTTTCTTGTTGTCTTATCATAAATTATGTCTCCAACTTCAGCACCTTGAAATGTCAAAATATTATATGCTTCATTTGTATAACCTTGTATATCTGAACCAAATAGCTGTGCTACAGGGCCAAGATTTCTTACACCTACTGCAGTTCCACCCACTGTAGCGCCATCACCTATGAACAGTCTCTTTGTATCTGTACAGTAAGCAGGCTCTCCGAGATCAAATGTTATGCCTGTAACATTTGCTGTTCTTCTCTGTATATCTGTTCCTCTGCGTATTACTATTTTGGTAATTTGGTCAGCCATATGAATTATAATTATTTATTAAAGTATTTATGTACAACATTAAATAATGTTATATATGTACAAAGGGTATTCTGCTGTCGCGGATAACAATGTTATCAAAGTTTTCAATACTGAAAAAGGCACAAGAGAATATACCATTAGTCTTGGAGTAGATACACTGGTTAATGGGCCTGTTGTCACAGGTGATGTGTTGAGCTTGGTTGTAAAAGATCCAAGTGGCAGATTAAAAGGCAAAGTGTACACATTAAGCAGAGGTACAATTAAATACACTTTCAGTGTAAGATAAAAACATGAAAAAGTCATCTAACCCTAGCCATATTACAGCTTTAAAGAAAAACGTAGAACTCTTGTACAAGACTGTATATCAAGGCAATGGCAAGCCTTCTGTCATGACACAATTGGCAAACCTGGAAACACAATTAAAAACAGTTCAAGAAGGAATTGACTCAATAGATGAAGAAATAAAGTTGAGAATAGTGGATGTGTCAAACCACATGAATGAAAAAATTAAATCTCTTGATACTGAGATAACTTTAAAATTTAAAAATGTTACTGATGTTGTCATGGAAAGATTTAATAATTTGAGTACACAAATCAAGACTGAATTCAGCAAAGAGCAGGTTGCTGCAAGTAAAAAGTGGGATTTCAAGACAGCTATCGCGGCAGGTACATTGGCTTCCTTCACATCCATCTGTGTTGTAATAGTTGCAGAGATACTGAAAAGAGTGCATTGATTTAGCGGAAAAATAATTTATACTCATGTATGAATTATTCTATAACTTTCTTCCAATTCTCTTGGAGTGATGAATAAATTATTTAATGGTTATGAGTTCTCAAATTTCTGTAAAAAAACGTGATGGTGAAGCAGAGAAATTTAATATTGAGAAAATTCATAAAGTTATAAATTGGGCCATTGAAGGCATATCAGATGTAAGCTTGTCTAATATTGAGATCAACGCAAAGCTCAATATGATTGATAATATCACTTCAAAAGAAATACATCAAGTGCTTATTGAGTCAGCTGCAAACCTAATCACCCTTGAAACTCCAAATTATCAATTTGTCGCCAGCCGGCTTCTTAACTATCAACTCCGGAAAGATGTTTGGGGTGGCAAGCATTCACCAAGACTTCTGGATGTTATTCACAATGGTCTCAAGAAGAAGATTTATGACCCTGTAATTCTCGAGAAGTATTCTGAAGATGAAATAAACAAAATGGGAGAGTTTATTGACCATGAAAGAGATTTTCTCTTTACCTACGCTGGTCTGAAGCAACTGTGTGACAAATATCTTATTAAAAACAGAATCACCGACATAATTCATGAGACACCTCAATTTGCTTATATACTAATCTCAGCTTATGCCTTTATTAATTACAGCAAAGAGACGCGCCTGGAATATGTAAGAAAATTCTATAACGCAGTATCTAGGCATAAGATCAATTTGCCTACACCCATCATGGCAGGTGTGCGCACCAATTCAAGAAGCTATGCCAGTTGTTGCTTGATTGGGGTGGATGATAATAAAGAATCTATTACTTCATCCAGTACAGCTGTATCCATTGCCACAGCAAACAAATGTGGTATTGGTATAGACATTTCTAGAATTAGAGCACTTGGAGCTCCAGTCCGGAATGGTGAAGTTGTACACACAGGTGTAATTCCTTTTCTCAAAATATTTGAAGCATCAGTTAAAGCCTGGCAACAGAATGGCTTGAGAGGTGGTTCTGCTACTGCTAATATTCAATGGTGGCATTATGAGATAGAAGATATTGTGGTACTCAAGAATAATGCAGGCACAGATGACAATAGAGTTCGAAAGTTGGACTACACAGTTGGCATGTCCAAGATGTTTTATGACCGTGTCATCAAGAATGAGGATGTGACTCTTTTTAGCCCCCATGAGGTGCCTCATTTATTTGAAGCTTGGGGCACATCGAAGTTCAACAGAGTGTATGAAGAGTGTGAAGCAGATCGCAAGATAAAGATGAAAAAGAAAGTATCTGCTCGCAATCTATTTTCTTTGATTGTAAAGGAAAGAGTAGAAACTGGTAGGATCTACATTCTCAATGTGGATACTGCCAATGAACACGGTGCATGGCTTGACAAAGTAACCATGAGCAATCTTTGCACAGAAGTGATACATCCCACTATACCTCTCAAAGACTTTAATGATCCTGATGCAGAAATTGGCATGTGCATTCTGTCTGCCATCAACATGTTGGAGATCAAGGATTGGAAAGACCTGGAGAAGACATGCAACTTGGTGGTAAGATTCTTGGATGAAATTATTGATGCGCAGGATTATTTTAACAAAGCTGCAGAAAATTTTGCAAAGAAGCGCAGAAGTCTTGGAATTGGAATTACCAACCTTGCAGCATTCTTAGCCAGGAATGGAGTTGCATATAGCTCCAGACATGCGCTTGTGCTTGTTGATGAGTGGATGGAACATTTTCAATATTATTTGCTGAAAGCCAGTGTGGAGCTGGCAAAAGAAAGAGGCAAATGTGAGAAGTTTGAACACACAAAATATGCCAAAGGTATTCTGCCTGTTGATACCTACAAGAGAAAAGTTGATGATATTGTGAAGCGAAAACTCACCCACGATTGGTCAGCTTTGCGTGAAGACATCAAGAAGCATGGTCTGCGCCATTCCACACTGTCCAGCTGCATGCCTTGTGAATCTAGCTCTGTTATTCAATGTTCTACCAATGGTGTTGAACCGGTAAGATCACTTATCACATACAAGATGTCCAAGATGGGTAAACTGCCGGTATTGGTTCCTGGTATAGGTAAATACGATGAGCATTATGACCTAGCATACAATCTTAAAGATAATACAGGTGTTATTAACGTTAATGCTGTTATTCAGAAATACCTTGATATGGCCATATCAACAAACATCTATTACAACTATGGGCATTATGAGAATCACGTGCTGCCAGATAGCAAGGTAATGAAGGAGATAATGAGTGCTTATAGCTTAGGTCTTATTAGTTTATATTACAACAACACAGATGATGGTGACAGAGAACAATCCATGAATAAAGACACAGATTGTTCCAGTGGAGCCTGCAAGCTATAAATATATAATAGTATATCCATCATGAAATCTGTGCTCAATCTTAAGAATGTAGACTATACAAAGCAACCTTTGTTCTTTGGTGAAGATCTGAATCTGCAGAGATATGATCGCTTCAAATATCCTGCATTCTTTGAGCTGTTTAAAAAACAAGAAGAGTTTTTCTGGTGGCCGCATGAAATATCTTTGCAAAAAGATCGTAGTGATTATAGAGAGCTTACCAAAGAAGAACGATTTGTTTTTGATACAAATTTAAAATTTCAGACTTTGGGTGACAGCATGCTATCTCGCTCCATCCATTCACTCAAAGATTATGTTAGTAATCCTGAGCTTGAGATATGCATGAATACATGGCAGCGCTTTGAGGGTATTCATAGCTACAGCTACAGCTACCTTCTTAACAATGTGCATCCAGATGCATCAGCATTCTTTGATAGCATCATGGAGGATAAGGAAATTGTAAGCAGAGCAGAATTAATTCGCAATAATTATGACAAAATTCTTGGCAGTAGCGATAAGAAGGACTTGAAAGAAAAAATATTTGATTGTATTCTTGCAATTAACTGCATGGAGGGGCTTGTGTTTTATGTATCATTTGCATGTTCATTTTACTTTGGCTACAGAGGTAAGATGGAGGGAAACGCTAAAATTATTAAGTTCATTCAACGGGATGAATCGCAGCACTTTGCAATTACACAAAATTTAATTAAAATCTTGAGAGATGAAGATAAAGAAGGCTTCACAGGTGTAGTGAAGAAGAATGAAGATAAGATTTATGCCTTCTATGAACAGGCAGCAAAGAATGAGATTGAATGGGCTCAGTATTTGTTCAGCAAAGGCTCTTTGTTAGGATTGAATGCTGAGGTTCTTGGTGGTTATGCTAAGTGGCTTTGTGATAATCGATTGCGCTCTTTGGGATATAAGAAGATTTTTAACGAAAAGTCAAATCCAATTTCTGGTTGGTTAGACACCTACTTGGATAGCAGCAAGGTGCAAGTGGCTCCCCAGGAAACTGAAATTGGTGCTTATAAGATTGGTGCTCGAGATACCAATATAACAGAAGATGTTTTTGAAGATATCAAGCTATGATTTTTGATTATGCTTTGAAGGAGCTTTCTGAAGAAGAGTTGGGGTTACTAGCTATTGTTACTCAAGATGAATTAACATTTGAAGTTTCCTATCCTATACTCAAGACAGTACGGCGTGATGTTGCTGCAAAAAAGCTAGAAAAACTCAAAGCAAGCCTCACAGATGAAGGTGCAGTTATTTTAGAGAATTTGCAAAAAAAGTTACTTGCTCCAATATAAATAAATTCTGAAGGAGTATTTATATCAGGGGTGGGTGGTGGGAGCAGATAACGTCTGCTACTGGTATAAAAATGCTTGCTTTATTTTTATTGTTCCTTTATACTGTGGCTATGTGGTATGATACTGCAGGCGAGAAGTATGGGGCTTCTGGTATTAAAGGCGACCAAGGTGAACGTCTCTATTATGACTTTGCTGTGAAAAGATATGACAGTGTGTCTTGGAATCAATCAAGCAAAACAGATCAAGCAGCTGGTGCTGACTTTAGTATCAAGAATAATAAATGGCCTAGAACTTACACAGTTGACGTCAAAGCTAATTTAAAATTGGGAAGCTTTTATATTGATAACAAAGCTTCAGGTTGGCTTTGGGCGAAGAAAAAAATATCAGACATTATTGTGCATCTGGATATTGACACAGGAGACCTGGTTCAATATTATAGGAAAGATATGAAATCTTTTATGGTCGCTCCATCTGCAGATCATCCCTGGTTAATAAAGAAGAATATGCATGATAACAAGATAAAATCCATTTTGGATTTATTAAATATCAATAGATAGGATATGAATACATTGTCAGGGACATTTGTTGAGCACTCTAGTCTTTACAAGAGATTTCGAGAGGAAAGAGAGCATGTCCTTAAAAATAAATGGTACATGAGTGAAAAAGAAGGAAAAGATGTGGGGTTTGAGAGAGCTTTATTAGATTGGGTTTTCCACAAAAAAAACAAAGCTTAATTACTTTTTACTATTATTGATTGGTGCAGGGGGTATTGCTGGTCCACTGTGCATAACTTTTGCTGCTTCTCTGACATCAGCATTTGTATCAACCAGATTGAGCGGTAAATTCTTGAACATGTGACTGTGTTCAGGTATGAAGATTGAATCATTATCCCGACCTGTGCCATACACTACAATAGTCATTGCATCTGCAGCCATGCCACCGAATCCTGTATCAGCACCTTTGATGCACCCAACACCTGGAGCGCCTGTACCACCTATAGGACCTAGTGGTCCAAGATAGGAGCCAAACCCAGATCCATATACCGGTGTATCGAAACCAAGCGCATTTCCAGTACTGGATGCATACAGCTTAACATCTCCTGCTCCAGGTCCTATCGCTGGTGCACCTGTCTGTGATGCGTAAACAGGTAAAGGACCTGCAGCATTAACAGGGCCCCCGGCATTTACTCCAAGCAGTGTCCCTGCTTGGATGTATCCTATAAATGTGGCTCCATCTCCCGGAATGTATCCAATAAACTCCCCTTTTTTTAATCTCCCACATGGCAATTGTGCATCTGTGAATCCTACATACGGTGGCCCTGACACACCTCCTAGTATAGGCTCAAATTTGGTACCTGCTCTTACTGGGAAATTAGACATGGGTACACCAAACCCTATGATTTTACCCAAGCTGTTTGTTGGGTCAGTTGCAGCTGCCCCCCAGATAACTTTGCCTTCTGTTTGCTGATATTCCACAGGAGCAGTAACATGGTTAACAAACAATTCACCATCTATGTAAGCACCACCTGCTACTATTAGATTTCTAGAAACACCCAGAGAGCTATCAATTAACACTTGCTGCTTGTTTCTCTGTCTTATGGAAATGATATCTGCAATAACAGACAATCTCTTGCCACCATCAATGTTAACTTCATTGCCACTGGCAAGATTCAATTGATCACCTGTGACATTGGTAATGGTACCAGACATGTTAACAGGGCCAAAAGATTTCAGATTCAATCCACCTGCACCTACTAGAATGTTGTACCTGTTGCTTACATTTAAGGTGTAATTACCACCTGGCAGATCATCCACATTCACGTATTCAATAACTGGTGAAGGTGTTCTGTTGTAAAATGTTCCATATTTTGCTATTCTTACTTCTGACAGATCCATCTTACCCACATCGTCCAGTCTAATGGAAGCAAAATCATTCATCACAGTGCCAATTGTTTCAATTTTGTGCTTGGTAATTTCTATTATCTCACTGCCACCTGTGCCAAGCTGCTCTTCAATGTCAGCAAGCTTTTTTAAGTTTCTATTAAAGAAACTTTGCATTTGTTCTTTTTTGTCTTCTTTGTTCCATACACCATCTTGTGAGGAAGGTGATATGCCAGATCCACCACAAGCAGGGCATGCATCACCAAAAATCTGTCCATTGGCATTGCGGGTACCGCCACCTAAAACACCACCACCGAGAGAGCCTATGGCAGTTGTGACAATGGGACTTCCCAAGATGCCAGGAAAAGATATGGTGTTCAAAAGGCCTTGAATGGAAATTGTTTTGGAGAAAGTATAATCACCAGACTGATCTGCTGTTGAAGGAAATACAGAATTTAAAAATCCCATTGCAGCATTTGCATAAGAGTTATTATATGTGTAATATGTATCTTTATCTGAACTGCACACGGGGCATGGTGCATAATTGCCCTCCAGTGTTTGTTTTGTAGATGTGTATCTTAGTACAGCATTTGTGATCTTTCTTGCTCTTTTTATTTCAAAAAGCTGTTTAATGTTGGAAAGCTCGTTTACTATGTCTTTCCATTGTTGAGCAAGGTCTTGCTTCAAGTTGCCAATTTTTTTGTACAAATTGCCCTTGATGACATTATCATAATCCCTCTGTGTGTATTCATTTCTATCTCCTCTAATAGTTAAAAAAGAGTCTTCAAGAACAAGCTTTTGATCGTTCTTGGATGCTAATTCAATGTTTGTAAAATTATTAAATTCTTTGAACGATCCAGAGAAGTGTGTAAGCTTTAATGTCTCTCTGTTGTCAGTATTGACGAAAGAGAGTGTACCACCTTTTTGATTTATTACATATTTGTTTCTGTATGTTTCAATATTTGGTGAATAATTATCCTCATTCTTGAGCCTCTTATTTTCATATTCACCAGGATAATCAGTACCAGGGTCAGAATTTTCTGTATCTGCACTTTGCTGATATATGCTATTCCAGTCTTCAACACCAAAAGATGTAGCAAAGTAAACAGGCTTCAAGGCCTCACCACCTGCAAAGAAAACCCAAAGGTGAGAACCAACAGAGGGGACAGCAAAAGCTCCCTTGGCGCTATTACTGTAAGCTTCAGGGGTGTAGTTATAGCTGTACTTGTTTACATTATTGACATTTGTTTCTTCAGGTGTAGTAAAAGCATCATTAATTTTATATGCATATGTGTCATACAGGTTGGCAGGCTTTTCACCAATTTTATCTAGATTTTGTGTATACTTTGTGAGTATTTTAGGATTTATCTCACAAGAAGAAACATTTGATACTGTTGTATCAAGTCTGTTGCTATCACTTATGGTTCCAGTGTTTTTATAGATACTGTATCTGCCAGATGAACTTTCCCCTGCCAATGGAGCTGCACATTCTGCCCAAGGTAAGATTTTTTTCAGATCCTCAACAACATTAGTCAAATCACTGTATGTATTAACCCCAACAAATTTAAATTTCTTATCTCTAACTATATCATTCCAGCCTTTATATACAGTAGGGGACACATGTGGAACAAATACTTTAACTCTGCCTCTTTTTAAGGGATCATTATTCTGCACCACAATGCCCAAATAATTTCCTTGATATAAAGGGGTTTTCATCTTGATATATTAGTATTTACATTTAGTATTAATGTATGCTAATGAAAGTATCTCATGAGTCTCCTGTATCTATACTTGATTATTCTAAAGAATACAATGATTTTGATTACTGCTTGGTGCATTTGTTGCATCAAAATGCAGGTGCACCTGAACAATTAGCTTATTACAATTTCTATAAATTCAGTAGAACGCTGTACAACAGAGAGGTGTTGCTGGACAACTCCATATTCGAGCTTGGCAAAGCTTTTGATCCTGCAGAATTTTACAAGTCTGTACTGGATATTGAGCCAAACATGTACATTGTACCTGATGTGCTGGAAGACATGCATGGCACTGTGCAGAGCTTCAGGGAGTTTAGCGACAAGAGAGATAACATCAGAAATACATTTCAAACAAAAGCCATTGGTGCAGTACAGGGCAGGAACTGGCATGAGCTCAAAGAGTGCTACAAGTTCATGTCTGATAATGCAGACATGATCGCAATAAGTTTTGATTTTAGTTATTATCAGATCACTGGCGAGGGCAGCAGCCCTCTTGACAGATGGTGTTCAGGTCGTCAGCGCTTTATTCAGGACTTGATAAGCACAGGTGTATGGAATTGGAACAAGCCTCATCATCTGCTCGGTTGTTCCTTGGCCAGGGAGTTTAGACATTATGTGGATAAAAATGTTCACAATATTGTTAGTTGTGACACCAGTAATCCCATTGTTGCTGCTATTCATGGATTGAAGTATGATGCAGACTATGGACTGGATAGCAAGCCATCAACAAAATTAGCTGACCTCATTACTCACAATTTTACAGATGATCAGCTTGCATTGGTGAAGTATAACACTACAATGTTTAAGAAGATCATTCGCAGATGAGACCCTGGATAACTTTTTTTTCTCAAACTGGCACTGAGATATATGATCTCAGTAATGCACTGGGTGTCTACCCAGATTGTGTTGTGCATAACAAGCACAATAATGATGGTGTTAATCCAAAGCTTGTTGAGCTAACCACTTTCAGAGCAACCAAACTCAACATGATGCACTGCTGGCAGCATCTGCCATCCAAACCAAGTGTAACAAACTATGAGAATGTTCTGTCCAGGTATGACAATCCAATTGTCACATTGCATGGGTATCTGAGAATTATTCCCAAACAAATATGTGAAAAATATGAAATCTACAATTTACACCCAGGGCTCATTGATAAATTCCCCTCATTGAAGGGGTTTAATCCACAACAGAGAGCTTTTACAGAAGGATATGATGTGGCAGGCTGTGTTATTCACAGAGTTACACCAGGGGTGGATGAAGGAGAAATATTAATGAGCCAGGGCATAGATATAAAAAACAAAACATTAAATGAAGTGCATGGTGCTTTGCGTGTGACAGCATTAGACCTCTGGAAGAGTTTCTTTACCGCATTTAAAATCCTCGAACAGTAATATGGACATATCCTTACACTATGAGAATATCTTTCTCAAGCCAAACTTTAACTCTGTTCAAACTAGATCTGAAATAGACACAGACGTAATGTTTTGCGGTAAAACTTTTGCATTGCCTGTGGTACCTGCCAACATGAAATGCTGCATTGATTATGATGTTTGCAAGATGCTAGATTTTGAAAATTATTTCTACATTATGCACCGGTTTGGCATTGATATCATGCAATTCGTTGAAGAGGCTAATAACAAAGCTTGGATGGGTGAATTCAAGACGATTTCCATCAGTGTGGGCATACAGCCTAAAGATGCAAATATAATTACAGAATTAGCAGCTCGTCAGCTGCGTGTTGATTTTATAACCATAGATGTGGCCCATGGTCATCATTCCAAAGTAGCAGATCAAATTATTCATATCAAAAACAAATTACCATACACAAAAGTTATCGCTGGGAATGTTGCAACCTTTCAGGGGGTGGAATATTTGCATAGTGCTGGTGCAGATGCTGTGAAGGTGGGCATTGGTGGTGGTTATGCTTGCACAACAAAAGACAAGACTGGGTTTACTTATCCCATGTTTAGTTGCATCGTGGAGTGTGCCAAGGACAGAGGAATACCTGTCATTGCTGATGGAGGTGTACGCTGCAATGGAGACATTGTAAAAGCTCTTGTGGCAGGAGCAACCATGGTGATGTGCGGTTCCATATTTGCTGCATGTGCAGACAGCCCTGCACCATTAGTTAAGGATGCAAATGGCAGACGATTCAAGCAATACTTTGGCTCTGCCAGCGTGCATAATAAAATTGAAAAGAAAAATATTGAAGGTACTATGAAATTAATGGAGACTGATACTGTTACATATGTTGAAAAACTTGCAGAAATTAAACAAGACTTGCAGAGTGCCATTAGCTATGCAGGGGGTTGCAATCTTGGTGCGTTGAATTTAAATACAGTTCATTATGGGGTACGATTGTGAATAAAGAAGATGTTATTGAATATGTGGAAAAGAACTTTCCTGAAACTGTGAAGGAGTTCAAAAGAATACAAAACGAACATTATGAAATGTTCTGCAAAAAGCAGTTCGACTACGGTCCTGGTAATATATCTCTTGGATCGGATTTAAATAAAAAGGAAGATCGTTTTGCTGCAATTTCTGCCACAGTTGTGAGACTCAATGACAAAATACAGCGCCTTATAAATCTTGTGCTTAAAAAGCAAACCTTTCAAACTGCAAATGAGCCAGTCATGGATGCATTCAAGGACTCAGCAGTATATTGCATTATTGCCGAAATTGTATACAACAGCAAATGGGGCAAATAGCATGTTTATAATGAAGTGGTTGCGCAAAGTAGATAATAATGAAATTGTTGAGCTTCAAAACAAGCTTGAATTGGCCAAAAAGGAAAATCATTTACTTCTGAAGGAAATAAGTTCATTAAAAAAGCTTGTACATGACATTGAAGTCAATTATACTAGGAACATACGCAAATGATGTTCACCTTCACAGGCCCTCAGTCTTCTGGTAAAACTACTCTGCTCAAAGAGTGCAAGAAATTTTATGGTTCTAAGCTATGGTATGTGGATGAGGTCACAAGATTAATTAGCCGTGAGTATGGGATTGATATCAATGAGTCAGGTGCAAATGATGTGACTCAAACTCTAATATTAAATAAAGAATTTGAGAACTTGATGTTCAATTACAAGCTGAGCAAGTTTGAAGGTGCCCTGCATGATAGATGCATAATGGATGGTATGATTTATACAAGCTACTTTGCCTATAATAGGTTAAAAGATTTTCCTGTGTCCAATAGTCTTGGTTTGATGTATTATGTGAATCATATTCATAGATATGATCATATTTTTTATCCAAGCCCTCATGATGTTTCCTTGGTGGATGATGGCGAGAGAAGTACAAATAAAGAATTTAGAGATGCAATTATTGATTCGTATGAAAATTGCTGGCTTAAAGATGAAAGATTAAAGGGCAAGGTAACTATTTTAAAAGGAACAGTGGAAGAACGCATGGAAGCTATTAAAATAAAACTTAATGAACACGGAATTAGATAACAGTAACATATCAAAGCATCTTGGCAGAATAACAGGGTACAAGTGCACCTATGACCCCTCGCTCTTGGTTCGCGAGCCCAGAGCTAACAACAGAAAGCATCTGGGCATTAGTGATGAAAATCCTCCTTTCTGTGGATATGATACCTGGAATGCTTATGAAGTATCTTGCCTAACAAACGAAGGAATGCCCATTGCTGCTATTGCTAAGGTTGTTTATCCTGCCACTAACAAGTACATTGTGGAGTCCAAGTCCATAAAACTGTACATGAATTCGTTTAACATGGAAACGTATCAAGGTAATATTGTAAGGGTATTGCAGCAACTTGAAGCAGTCATGCAATCTGATTTGTCCAAGTTACTTGAAACAGATGTTCGGGTGTCTGTGCAACTCACTCAAGCAATTGATGACTCAATCTACTACCCACCGTTGTTTGCCACTCGTCACTACCCCACCATGGAGAATTATATTGATGTAACGACCATCAAGTCCAGAGGTTATAATGAAGATCCCTCTCTGATTAGTTGGGTGAATGGGACTACAAGTCGCGTGCAGAGATATCATTCAGCCCTGTTAAAGAGTAATTGCAGGGTCACATCCCAACCAGATTGGGGGGATGTTTATATTCATTACAAAGGACCTTATGAACTCAATCAGACTTCTTTGCTGCAATACATAGTCTCATTTAGGGATGAATGTCATTTCCATGAAGAAATTTGTGAGACCATTTACAAGCGTTTATATGACTTGGTCAAGCCAGAGGAATTGATGGTGGCTTGCTTGTATGTGAGGCGCGGTGGTATTGACATCAATCCTATCAGGGCCAGCAGTCAGGAATTACTCAAACAGAACAGCGCCTTGTGGGATGAGCGGAAGTACTTTACTAAAACAGTTAGACAATAATTAACCGTTGAGACTCCAGAGTCTCAAGAAGTCACCCACAGTACGGAAGGTGACGTTATTAGCACCTAGAGCTGTATCAGTACTGGTAGTCTTATAAGGCACATCAATTTGATTAACAAATCCATTACTAGATGGAAGAGATGCTGCAGCTCTATTTGCTGAAACACTTATTGTGGTGTTGTTTAAAGGTGCACTGAAACCTACAACAATGTTTGCAGCACTTGAACCAGGGAAGTATACGCTATTACCTTGCAAAGCACCATAAGCTACATTTGAACCACCAGCAAAAGGAATGGTTAATACCAACTGATTTGCACCAGCAGTCAATGTGCTACCTGCAGCACCTGTTACACTGTAACTAAACGTTCCGCTAAAAGCATAGCTGCTACCAGATAAAGAACCATTGAATCTAGGATCAATTTGACCAGAAACAGTCACTGTGCCTGTGAAAGCAGAGTTAACTGGGTTGTATGTGCTAGTGTTAGTAGCTTGTGAAGACAGTGAAGATGTTAGTAAGGCCATACAAATATTTATTCTCTTGTGTCTTTATTTTTATAATTTAACAAAAAAAAAAGGGCCCCGCAAGAGGCCCTTTTTTAAATTTCCTAGGACTGACTAGGTGAAATTGCTTTCTTTTATGATCTCTGTCTACTTTTTTTAGAAGTAAACAGACTGCAATCCAGGCTGGAACGCAGTGCCGAGACCCTGCAGGATGATAACGTGGTAGTACAAGTTGGCACCAAAGATGTTATCGACAACACCGTAGCGGGTCAAGAGACCAACACGGGGAGCGAAATCATTGGGTCCAATTGTTCTTTGTACCATGACAGGGATGTATGGGCAATAGATGATACCAGTGTCGTAAAACTCTGGTCCCTTGTAGCCCAATAGGGCGTACTCAAGACGAGCATTACGGGTGACGGGAGCTGCGGCGTTTCCGGCGTAGTTTCCACCACCAGCGGCTTCAAATTGTGCCTCTGTACGTGTGTCACGATATACATTGAATCTACCAGCGAGTGTACCAACCTTAGCGACTCCGACGGGCTGGGTATTAACGTTACCCTGGACTGGTACCCACTGAAATTCAGGGAGCATTTCCAAGATTGCGCAAACGCGAGGAGTAGCAACAACAAAGTTGGCGCTACCACGGCGATTACGAACGGCAATACGATTAGCTTCGATGATGAGTCTCTGATAGAAGTCACGGTTACGTTCAACCAACCAACGGCCATCTGCTGAAGCAGGAGACCAGATAGAATAACCGCGGCCGAAGCCACCGTTAAGAGCTGTCTGGATCATTCTGATGATCATTTCACGATCGATTTCGGCCTGTAGCTCATAAGACATAGCGTTTGTGAGCTCAGTGTCGATATCAATACCGTTCATGTTCTTCAAATCCTGCTCGAGTTCAACGGACCAGCGGGCAGCGAGCCTACGAGTACCAGCCTCAACGGCTGTCTTTTCGAAGCTAACTACGATCTGAGGGATCTTGGATGTGAGCTCAAAGTTGGCAAGCAACTGAGCAACACCCTGATCACTAGCAACCATTGAGAAGTCTGCATTTCCAGAAAGATTGGAAGCAGAGGTACCAGTGAATCTAGAATCTAGATACTGATAACCGAGTTCTGCACCATCAGACTGGGACTGAGGACCACCAACGGGACCACTGACGTTAGGAGCTGCGTCACCACTGTTGATCTGTGAGCCAAGAGCGGCACCTTCGTATTTATAACGGAGGGCGAAGGCAAGACCAACTGGACCACTCATGGGCTGAACACCAACGATTTCGTTAGTGATCAACTCAGGGAAGGTACGTCTAATCATCGGAATGAGGATCTTTGGAAGACGGTAATCACCTGGGGCGTAACCGCTGTCGTTTTGTGAAGGGAACTGATTCCCAACATCTGTCCAAGAACCAAGAGTGGAACCAGGACCGGCAGTGTTAGCTTCCATGCACCACTTCTCTTGGTTTTCCAAGAGGATAGCAGTGTTTAAGCGAGTATGGTCGTCTTCGATTGCTGCAACATTAGCAGATGTGTAATCCAATACTGGAGCCCACTTCTCTGTTAATAGTTTAGCGCGATCTTCACTGATGTAAGACTGCGAAGGACGAATAGATTTTGACATAATAATATGTATTTCCTTTGTAAATTGTCGACCTTATTGTTTCTGTTCAGGCTTAATGCCTCAGAGAAATTAGTACTTACCTAATTCAGATAGGTAATTATTGAAGGCAGGGTCTTCATTAACTGGCCTGGCTACAGACTCTGCAATAACAGGACGATCCACTTTGGCAGAAACAGCATCATTTACTGCTTCCTCTTTTAGGGAATCAACTTGTTCTTCTTCTGACTTCTCATAAAGCCCCACTGCGTAGTCAAAATTTTCAGCTATGAACTTGTCAGATTTTCCAGAAAACATCTTTTTTACGTATGTTTTTCTTTCTTCATCTAATCCTTGAACTTTTTGTTCAAGAGTAAGTTCTGCCTTTAATTTTGTTAGCTCTTTTTCAAGAGCTGTTGCTTTCGCATTGGAGGCTTCAAGCTGCTTTGCAGCTTCATCGAGTCTGTTCTTACCTTCAACAACGGCTTCCTTGATGCTATCTTTGGAGAATGCCATGTCAACGGCGAGAGTTTTTCTGATACCTTCAAGAACATTTTGAGCTTTCTTGTTTTTTACAGCTTCATTAACAGCTGTAACAGGTAGTTTTTCATCTAGATAAAGTTCTAGATATTTGGAAATGTTATTTACTAGTGTTCCTTTGAACTTGCTAGCTTCATTCTTGAGAGCGTTTTCATACTTTTCAACAACAGCTTTGAGCTTGTTTGCACGATCTGCATCAATTGCTTCAACGACTTTCTTGAGCTTGTCAGTATGATCACTATCAATGGCTTCAACAAGCTTTTCTAGCTTAGAAGCATAATCTGCATCCTGCTCTGTTAAGGCTTTATTTACATGCAATTCAACTTTCTCATTTACTGAGGTGTTAAATACTGTCTCAATATCTTTCAATGTTTCTTCAGAAAGAATGTCTTTTGTTGCTTCTTTTAGTACGTCTATGATTGTGCTCATGTTAATATAATTTATTCTCTGAGGATGTTTTAATTCTATTCTTTAATTTAGAATCAAGTACCTCTTGTAAGTATTTATTTGCTTCAGAGTAATTTTTTTGAGAAATGTTCTTAATAAATGCAAGAATGTTTTGTTCTACGCCTTTATTGTTATTTTTGTCGCTCATAATGATATTTATCTATTTATTTGATTTTTCTTATGAAATTAATGAATTGTTCCTTTAGGAAGCTCTCCACATCATGTTTAGGTAATTTAGAAATTGACTTTTCAAATTTATCATAAAATTCCTGAAGCTCTCCATTGTCCTTGAGAACATATTCCTTAGATTCCAGAATACCATTAACAAAAGCTTTTGGACACGATGGGTCGGCAACACAGTCAACTGCAATCAACCGCATGTTATTGACCTTGTTAACACCATTCTCTTCCTTGAGCTCGCCAAGTGCACGGGAAGACATTCCAACCTTGACACCATCCTTAATGAGACATTCAACAATCTTGCCTGAGGGTGTGGAGAGAACTTGTGATCTGCCAACAACAAAATTATCATTCATCTTTAAAGATGTAACAAGGTGACATGCATTGGCCAGATTAACATCAGCACTCTCAGGGTGGTTGAGTTCACCCATGGCTCTCTTTGTATTAACCATTTCACCCACATAACGGCCCACCTCTCTCTCCATGTCATCTCTTGAGTAAATGCGCTTGTTCTTATTGACTGTTTCACACATCATGTAAGGTCCGGAGATAAAAAGCTTTGAAAGTTCTTTGTGATTTTTCTCCTCATAGATATACTCGAAGTCAGAATTATCTTGAGGGGTTTCAACTATTAGACGAAGCGCCATATTATTATTTATATCTTTCTGTTACTTTTTACTTAGTCCTAGTTCCTTTTCAGTCAAGATTAAGAATTTATAACCATGTTTGTCGCACCATGTTTTAGCAGCTTTCCATTTGGATTGGTTCTGGATGTACCTAAGATTCTCATATAAAACAGTTTGTTGCCGCTTTTTCCCTCTGACTGGCACTTTGAGCTGACTTGATGGTTTAATTTCAATTATGTACCTTGCTCTTGTTTCACCCTCTTTAATAACTATTACGCCATCTGTGTAGTATCTATGCACTTTGCCGTCCACAGGATTTGTATATGGTATAATAATTGCTTCACTGGCCCACTCCAGTATGTTATCGTTATCATCACACCATCTAAAGAATTTTAATTCCCATCCTGATCTGTAGACTGGATGTGTTTTACCAATGTATTTTGATGCGTTTTTTGGTTTAAACACCCCTTGCCTGTACTTGTCATCTTTTCTGAGAGGTAGCATTTTATCCTACAAAAAACATGGGTGGATCAGCATCACCGAACCCTGGGGGCCCTTCTTGCAGAGCAGTCTCAAGTTTTTCTTTTTCAGCCAAGCCTTGCGAGAGAAGATCTGTGCCATTGATTTGACCTCCCCCGAAAAGACTTGTGCCTTGATATTTACCACGTATGTTGCCAACGGTTATTTTACTCAATGCAAGAGCATATTGATACACCCAAGGCTCTTTGATGATGTCTCTCAATGCTCTTTCCACATAACATTTAACTATTCCCCAGAATTGAGATCCTGAGCCTGGTGTTCTGGGCGGGGGAAACATGACCATGTATTGTGTTCTGTCATCAAATGTTAAATGTCTTCTCTGTGCTAACATCTTCTCACGATCTTTCAGCCAGTTCTTAAGAACATACCAGCTGATTAAATCAAAGCCATAATTACCCATGGCGTAGCTAAAATATGTTTGTTGAGCAAGAGTTTGCTCAATGGTGAACAGAGTATTAATACCTGTGCTAGTGCCTTCTTCAAAGTCTACTATGTCCATGACTTTCCTGTAATCCATGATATCATAATCAAAGCTGTTGACAATTTGTTCTTTGTTGCTGTTGGATGAAGCCAGGAAATAACCAGAAAGTGTAGCATCAAAATTTATAACACTCAAATAATTAGTTGATGTGAGAATTTGATTTTTGAAAATACCGTCAACATATGTTGTTGACAGCAGGTAGGATGTGCTGAACGCTGTTCCAGGGATGGAAGAAGTTGCAGCATAAACTGTAGGTTTTGCAGGGTTAATGACTTTGTTAAAGTAGGGTGTGATGCTGAAGAGCTCGTCTAACTTGAGACCTTTGTTATCAACATAAAGGTCAGAATTAAAAATAAGATATTCTTCTGTGTACCCTGCAAATTTAGTAAACATTTCACAAGCAAGACTAATATTTTCAAACAGTTGATCATGATGTATTTCTACATTGACCAGAGGAGCTCCAAGAGACCTCATAACGCGTTCGCTTAGACGTGAGAATGAAGCAATCTTACTATTGAGATTAGTACTCTGAAAAGCAGAAACCGGGGTTATCTCTGTGCATGCCATTTAATTATTTATGTGGGCAATGCAGAAGACCCACCACCACCAGCAGATGTTTCAGGAGCTGCAGCTGCTGTACCTGTTTCACCAGCACCTTCACCTTCTGCACCACCAGCTTCAGGTGTTTCAGGAGCAGGGCCAAATGCAGGTGGTGTCCCAGCAGCCATGGATGCACCACCAGCTGCTCCTCCGCCACCAGCTTCACCACCGGGCACAGTTTCACCGCCTTCTCTCCAATTTGGACCAGCATTTTCAATTTGAGCAAGCTCCCAGAGAAGTTCTTTATCTTTTCTAAGAAACTCTCTATTGGCCATGACGTCACTGTCATGCCATCCAAGATATTTCTTTTGTGCATATGTCTTGGAAACAAGATCACTCTGTGTAATATTATTAAAGTTTTCAAACTTGAGTTGGAATTTTTGATTCTCTCTTATCTCATAGAAGTTTGTAGGTACATTGAAATTAATATCTATATTTGATTCTTTTAGCTTAATCTTGTCAAAAATGCCTTTCAACTTGAGGTGTGTAATGAATCCTGGGGTAATGCCAGCAGCAAATCTTTGTTGCAAGCGGATAACAAATCTAGCAAATTTTAATTCTTCTCTAAGAATATTTGCACCATCATTGTATTGATCTTCAGGATTAAGTCTGTTAACTGGCACCTTCAAGCTCTTGTAAAGTTTTTTGACAAAGTACATCAAGTCTGTAAGCTCACCGAGATTCTGTCCACCAGGCAGCGAGGTAACAGTTGTACCTTCACTACCAGAACGTTTTGCAAACCAAAAACTATCCAGCATTGACTGTGGGTTAAATTTCTGTACTGAAGCACCTTGATCTGCATCATATGTTCTCTTGGACCAATAATTTGTCATTAACTTGCGCAGGTAAGCTTCAGCTTTGGGTGGTGCCATGTTGCCCACATCAACATTAAAAACAAGACGCTCTGGTGCTCTGACCAGTCGGTAAATAACGATTGAATCTTCTATGAGAGATAATTGTCTGTAAGCTCTTCTAGAATTTTCAATGAAAGGCAGTCTTATGGTTTTTGATTCATTCCATATGCCAGAATTGACATATGTAACTTGATTGAGATCCATTGGAACCATTTCAGTTTTAACAATTTTTCCAGGGTTCTTGGAATCATAAATAGGCTTGCGTAACAAATAACCCTTGATGTTCATGTTCTGGACATTTTGATACACAGGATCAATTGTATCAGAAGGTATTTGCAATATGCCTAATACACCCTTGTCTTTGTGATCTTTGTGCACAATGTGTTCCCAGTACAATTCAGCATCAATGAGAAGATGCCTGCAGTATTCCCATCCTTTGTTTTCTAGATCAAAAAAATCTACATACTTTTGAAACTCTTTTCTTATTTCATTCTTTTGTTGTTCAGAAAGTTCACAATCTCTGAACTGTACTTTTGCAACTTCACCGCTCTCATCTTTGTTAATAAATTCATCGCATATTTCATCTAATGCATCTGCCACTTCTGCAAAAGCAGCCATGACCCTGTAATCCATGAGTCTTCTGCCTTTATCAGGCTGAATATTTGCATACATGAATTCATGGAAGTCTTTATTTTGTACAACATTTGCATACAAGTCTTCTGAATAGGTTGTTGTGTTGGAGATGGATTGTCTTGACAGAGCATCGTTATATTTGGTGCCTTGACTGTAAAAGAGTTCATATTTCGGATTAAGAGCATTAACTTTTGATGCAACATCCACAGATTGATATGGTAGTTTAGAGGAGACAAACTTCATCAAGTCCCTGCCGAACGTAGATTCACGATTGGAGTCTGCCATATAGTATTATTTATGATACACTATAATATTAAAAGATCTATATGTTATCTAGCTTGATAGCAGATAATTCCTGCTTGATAATTTTGAATACCCTGCGTTATTGACTAATATGATGTCAAATAAAGAACTACTGTTATTGTAGAAGTATACAAACAGTTTATTGTTGTTTAATACAGTATAATTTTGCCACGGGTAACCGGAGAATGGTGGAAATGCAGTAGCAAGAGCAGTGTTGGATGGAAAGAGATTTACTGCGCTTACATATGGGAATGCAGAAGCATTTGAAGCGCTCAAATAGACAGCATTCAGTTTATCATAAAAATACCCCTCAAAAGCAATACTGGCAGTTAACCCTGAAGCTACAGTTATAATATTCATTTTAGAGCTGGTAATCAATGTTTGTTATTTGAGGGAATCCTGACACACTTACTGTCTCAGTTGTTGATATAATTTCACCAGAAGGTGAAGCTGCATAATCTATGGAGCTTAAGGTCTCATAATTAGAAATGATTCTACTATTATAAAAATTAGCATCAACATAGAATATATTGCTTACACTATCCTTTGAAGCTTGAAACAGCCATCCCTTGATAATGAATGTTGTGTCTCCTGCAATACGATATTTGTCAGATGCATTAATGTCTGTTGGGTAGCTGAGAGCAATGTTACCATCCCAAAGAACTTCACTACGAATTTCTTGCAGAGGTGACAAGCCTTCTGCAGCCAAATCTTGAGGCACTTTCCAAGATATGATGATGTAAGGATTGTTGTATGGAACAAAGTTGCTTATGATTTGATCCATGTCAGATTGAAACTTGGTTAATATGGACATGTTTATGCCAATGTTGACTGGTATTGGTGAAGCAACAAAAGTACTCTTGCTTTTTGCACTGGTATCAGAAGTGCCTTTTGAAAAATAAAAGCCATTTAATTTATTGAAAACCCGGGTCTCATCTCTGCTCACACTTGTGATGTTTACAGCCACAACAGGCACTGTTAGGTTTTGTGCTTTGTTAACCAGGTCATACATTACTCTTTGTTTGGGAGAGTAAACATATCGCACTTGCAGTAAATTCTGTGGTACTCTGTTACTATCATACCGTTTTATGATAATATTATCAAACGCAGTAACAAACTGAGTTATAAGATCTTTTATTTCAAAGTGAAATGTGATGTTTCTCACTCAATTATTTATTAAACTATCCTATCTATAAATGATTGAGGTAGTTTTGAGCGTGTTCTTTTGAGAGTGTTAACAATATTGCCATCAAGGATATAGGTAGTAGAGAAATCATTTTTACTTCTTGTGGCTCTTCCGCATGCTTGCACAAGAGTATTCAGCATCTTGTTCTCATACCAATCTTTGTCCAAATCAAACATTTTCTTGATACGTTTAACAGAAAGCGGTGGAAATGGCAGTTTTACAATAATCTGAAATCTTGCCAGATCATCTTTAAGATCAACACCATAAGAAAGAGACGGTGACATGAGAATAGTAGGAAAATCAGTATTATAATGTTCCTTGAGAATTGCCTCATTATTTGACGTTTCATCTCTGAAAAGAAACCTTTTATTTCCTCTAAGCTTGTCTCTCAATATGTTGGTGATCTCTTGGCTATGAGTATGAATGATGCCTTTATCATTCTTGTGGTGTTCTATGATTGTTTTTATTTGATCAGCTATCTCAGGTAAGAGCACTCTATAGTTCTTATAGTTCAATTTGTTTTTTGATGTTACATAGATGGGAGATTTATCGGGACTAAACTCACTCTCAACTTCCACATATTCATAATCTGTTATGCCAAGTGTCTTGGCAAAATTCTTATGATCAATAATTGTAGCAGACATGAGCAAGATATTGTCCCCATGGTCAAAGATGTTCTTTGAAAGCCTGTTAATCTTTAATGGAGTAAAGACTGCTCGCTTGGAATCTCTGTCAATTATAAATTCACAATCTGTCCATAATGTATCAACCATGAGAAGAGAGTTTGACAGATTCTTGAGATATAGAAGTTTGATTCTGTCAGGTTGTGAGAATACATTTTGCTTTTTGATGGCTTTTGTTGACAGTGCATTAATCTTTTCACTCACACATAAGAGCAGATCACTTATCCATGCTCTTGCTTTGTCATAACTCTCTGTGGTGAGTATCCTGTAATTTATGCCATAATTTTTAAGACGTTCGTAATTAATTTCTGCAGAGAATTGTCTAACAAGCTCATCTTCAAGTTCACTTGCCTCATCACATATGATAAAGTTTTTGCGTTTCAGATGTCTTGGAAGCGCAAGAAACATTTTGTAGTTAAGTGCTGCAAAGGGAGAAAGTAAAGCTGTATTTCTTGCATTATAATAGGGGCATCTATTTGCTTTACAGCAGTCATCTTTCAAAGAGCTCACAAACAAACAAGGTGCAGTTTCCACATCAAAATTTGGATCCACATCACAAATGTAATTTGTCTTACCTTTCAAAAGATCAGTGTCAGGAAATAGTGAGAGATATTGATCTTGTAAAGACTTGGTGATAGTTAGAGCAAATGTACCAAAGGGGGGCTGTGACATGCATTCAACCTCACTTATATAGTTACCAGTATAGTCTTGTTTATAGGCGCTGTAGCTTTTGATCAGATTGATGAATTCTGCAGAAGGCTTTTGACCAAGTCCGGATATAGTTTTGGAAAGAAAGCTTTTTCCAGATCCAGTAGGTGCACAAGCAATTACAAATTTTTTTCCCTTATTAAAAGCATTCTCCACACTCTTAATGAGCTTAATTTGCTGTGGAGAGGGACTATATTCTTTTGGAAAATGATTTAAATAGCGACTGAACACAAGTTAATTATATACTACAAACACGGATTATATATAAATTTTTAATAATAGTTTCTTATTGAAAATTTTAGAAGTTTTTGAGCCGCGGAAGATGCTTATATTATCTTCAATATGAGAGTTGTTTTTAAAGAATGTCTCAAGTGTATAGTCAAAGATGAAACCTGTATTAACTTTTTCAAAGTTATACGGATAAGGAATTTCATACAAAATCTTCTTCTTCTTGTGCTCTACATCCAATAAGAATGTGCAATAAAAATCTTTTACTGAAAATAAAAGAATTTTTCCTGTCTTGAGAGTTTTATTCTCAAGAATAAAATCTACTTTTTTTTGTAAATTTTTAACAATTTCCGCTTCTACTATTTCAGGAGAAATCATTTGTTCATGAATACCATTTTTTGTTGTACAGAAAGCCTGGCTAGCTTTTGGTTGAAATATTTCCAGAATTCTTTATTGGCTGGAATAACAGAAATTAAATTACAAGCACTCATGTTTATACACCTGAAATTTTGCATAAAGATATCCCACACAATTAAAACATTTCTTTCCACCATATTAAACTTGGGCACTGTTTTTGCAGGCTTGAAGTTGAGGGCCAATCTACCTTCCGGGCTATTTAACAGAGGGAAGCTGTTTGTGCAAAGCATTCTTCTGGTGGGTGGAAATCCTGCCTTGGGTCTCTTGCGCGCAAACTTTATTTCAACAACATTAGTAAGCACTAATGTTTTTAGTGTTGAAAAGGATACCTTCATGAAGGTTATTTCTTCTTCTTTAACACGTTAGCTGCAATAGTATCTTTTTCTTGTCTAACAGAACATATGCCAAATATGCGCTGTTCATTCAAAAAGATACCTTTTTTCAAGGTGCCATAACCATCAACATCCAGGTTTGCAACAGGCATGCCCAGGTTGTTGGGAAAGCAAACAAAATCGCCAATCACTGTATGCTTAACGTTAGGACCAGCAAGAATGACTTCACCAATTCTCCATGCTCTTGTATCAGCATTTGTTGGGATATGAATCCCATTGCGAATAATAGCAGCACCATCTGTAGATTCATCAACAAACTTAACAAGCATCACATCATCTAACAGCTTCTTCAAATTGAAGCCAAGAAATGTAGAGTTAAATGAATTTTTGGGCAGTTCAGCTAAATCAATTAAACTTTTTTGTGTCGGTAGTGCGTCAATATTTGCAGGCATATGTATAATTAATTACCTTTTTAGAGTTTTCAACATATCAGTGTAGTTTTCAACTTCTCTTGTTGAAACTTCAAGAGATTTAGCAAGTAAATCATTGTTGTTATCCGGCTGTTTTTCTTCTTTGGTCTTCTTGAAGTAAGTAATTTTTCTCTGTACAACTCTAGGCAGGAAATGAAAGAAGAGATTGAACACATCAGTCTTTATAGGACTAAAGGCAAAGTACTTGTTCAAGATATTGCATCTTAGTGCTACCTGATTTGAATACATGCTTGACCATCTGTTAACCATATATGGTGAAAATGCAGACTCATTATCCACATTGGCAAGAGATTGTTTATTCTTGAGGAATAAAATATCTTTTAAGAAGTCAAATATTGACATTAAGCAATAACTTTGGAGGTGGCAATAAAGATGTCATCATTTAAGCTATAGAATACATCAATAACATTCTTCATAAAAGCTGTTGCTTGTTCATCTGTAAGATTAGTAGAGTAAGCAAATGCAGGTGCTTTCTTGCCTGCAGCAATATTGATACCCGTATGACCTAAAGCAACATTGTTCTTAGAATATGTAATACTGACACTACACTTGCCCTTCTTCTGCTCAATGCCACCTTGATTGTGTTCCTTGTGAACAATTAAATCATCACCATCAACTTCAATGGGTGCTTTGAGATACGTATTGCCAAGTATGTTTGCTATCTGGGTATTGAAAAGTCTCTGCCAAGCAACTGCACCAAAGGGATCCAGGTTAGGAATTTCCCAGCAAAAGTTAATAGCATCATCACTGTAGATGAAATCATTATTAAGAATGTCTTCTGTGTCAATCATGCCTGCAGCTTCCACTTTCATGGGCGCTCTGAAAACAACAATGTTGCCAATGGGGAGCGTACGGTCTTTAAAGTACTTGTATGCAAATCGTGAATGAATCAGGTTACCGTCGTAGATCTTCTGGTCAATAATCATATGTCTATTCTAGTATAAAATTTTAAAATATCAACTGCTGTGAACTTGACTGTTAATCCAATTGTATGTCTTTTCCAAGCCAATTCTAAGATCCTGCGAAGGTGCCCAATTTAATTTTTCTTTAATGAGCTTGTTGTCTGAATTGCGACCCCTTACACCTGTGGGTCCTTTGATGTGTTTTTTGATTAGCTTTTTGCCTGCAATATCACAAGCAATGTCTACCAATTGATTGATAGTAACTCTTTGTTCTGAGCCAATGTTTACTGGGCCAGTGAAATCAGAGGACATTAGCTTCAATATACCATCCAAACACTCGTCAATGTACAGAAAGCTTCTTGTCTGTTCACCGTCTCCCCAAATCTCAATTTCACCGCCATCTTTTGCTTCTGCTACTTTTCTGCAGATAGCAGCAGGTGCCTTTTCTTTGCCATTGCTCCAGGAGCCTTGTAGGCCAAAGATGTTATGAAATCTTGCTATACAGACATTTAAATTATAATTTCTCTTGTAAGCTAAAAAGAGACGCTCACTAAAAAGCTTTTCCCAACCATATTCACTATCAGGATTGGCTGGGTAAGCTGAGCTTTCTTCACAGTTTGGATTGTTAGGATCAAGCTGATTGTGCTCTGGATACATGCAAGCGCTACTACTATAAAAAACTTTCTTAACACCGTGTCTTTTGCAAACATCAGCAACATTAAGATTTATGGTAGCTGAATTATGCATCACATCTGCATCATGATCACCAGAGAATATATAGCCTGCACCACCCATATCAGCAGCTAACTGATAAACCTCATCAAAAGGTACTGCTTGTTTGTCTTGTGCATTACAATTGATGTTTAAAATCTTATCAACAAAAGGCTGGTTGCGCAAATCACCAAGTATGAATTCATTAGCTGTGGATCCTGAATATTCTGGAAGTTTTAAATCAACACCACGAACAAAATAACCATTCTCTTTTAATCTTGTAACAAGATGGCTGCCTATAAACCCACCTGCACCTAATACTAATGCTGTTTTCATTGTTAAATTTTAATTGAAATGTTTCTCGTATTCAACTATAAAGTCTTTGGTAGCTTGTGGTACAAAGGGTATGTCTTTTACTTCTGTGGTTTCTAGTAGTTTGGTGAAGTTGAGAGTATTTCTGTATCCTATGATCTCCTTCTCTAGGTTTGTTATAAGATCTTGAATATTTCTTTCCTGATAAACAGAAGCAGTATTGTATATTAAGCTGTTAGGAAATTTTTGTTGGAAGTAATAACTTGCCCAAATGTCATCCATTCTGCCTACATGTGGCCATACGCTATAGTATTTTAGAGCTGATCTGGATATGAATGTATTTTGGCTGTTAAATGGTGATCTGAAGTTACTGCAATAAGGGGCAGTGATTTCAGAATACTTAACTATTGGTTTATGAGTCAATCTAGCTATAGCATCAATATCAGGATCACCATCCCAAAGATCAGCTTGAGCTAAGATTTTTCGAAAAGCTTTTCCTTTGTACTCAACATTATGTCTTTTCTGCAGGTAGTCAATTGGAAATCCTCTATGCCATACATGATTCGAATCTGTAACTGAAAGAGGGTCAAAAATGTCATGGTCTTTTGGATCGTAAACATCAACTTCAATCTCTTTGTCAACTAGAATATTTTTACCCCAATGGCTGTAGGGAATATTATCATCGTCAACGGTAGCAATAACTTGGGCGCCTTGATTGTATGCTTCAATAAAGCCTATGTTTCTTCTCTGAATGGTCTTCCATCCAATTATGTCGCTAATGTCTTTATATAGTTTTTCTTGCTTTTCAGGTGACAAGTATTCAACATTATACTTCTTTTCAAGAGCAAGATACTCATCATGTGGTGTCTTCAAATCACCCACAATAATGAATTTCCAATCTGTAAACTTACAATATTCTAATGTAGCTTTTGTAGGTTTATTAATAGTTGTTGTTACTATGTATTTCATAAATTTTTTTGACTAAGTGATCTGTAGTATAATTATTGATAGCTCTTGTAAATGCACTGTCTGCTACCTTACTGTAGTCATCATAATTTTCAAGTATCAATTTAATTTTATTCTCTAAATCTGCATGGTCATTGAAATAGACAAATTCTTTTTCAGGTGTAAAATATTGCTCTATAACATTAAAAGGATCCCTTTGGCATAGAATTATACACTTAGTAAACGCAGCTTCAAATATTCTAGATTTTAATTGAGGCATCACATTGTCGGTTTCTAGGAAATTAAATGCATGATTTTCTCTGATGTTTGTTAATCCGATTTGTGAAGCTGTATTCTGTAGAGAGCCAATTGTTAATCCCTTGTTTATTATAATATTATGTACAACAGCAATTTTTGTTTGAGCATAAAGATTAATTTTTTCCTTGTATGACACATTAACATGTGTTACTTTGTCAAAAGGTCTAAATGAAATTATGACATTATTATCAAATTTTGATATAGCGCTTAACATCTGTGTATGATAACGTGACTGTGTGTAACCAGAATACAGAACACTGTATTTTTTGTTAAAATCTGCAGGTATAAAGTCTTTGTTGAATGGAAAAAATATTGGTGTAGCTACATTCCTTTTGTAGAATTCTTTATTCATGTATGTAGCTGTGTATGGACATAATGTGAGAATTTTATCACAATGAATAAAATCAGAACGATATTTCAATGCTGCTTCGTGTACACAAAATCTATTTGGCTCTTCAAGCTCAAGATAAAACTTTCTACTACTATTGTTTTTGTCTATTGTTGTACCTAGCCCGAGATGGAGTGTAACATTAATATCTTGCAGGGGAGTAAAGTTTAAGAATGTTATTGGATCTTCTGCATAATTGCCGGTGAAATTTTCTACTATTTTCATAATCTATTAATTATACCCATTCTCCCGTAACAGCAGTACTTGGATGCTTGAGATATTGGTATACACTATTAGCATTGCCTCTATAAAATATTGCCCATTCACTACAATTACCAGAGTGTGTGATAAGATATTTTAATTTTGATAGTAAGTAAGTTATTCCTAGTATGCGCATACCAAATTTTGGTCTATCATATGACCCTATCATGTTATGCATTGCGGTGTTTGTATTTTTGTTTATAACTGGTAATTCATCTATAAAAAAACTGTTTTTAAATTTAGAGCTAAAAAAATCTCTAAACTCTAGCTCATCAGTTTGTACAAGAAATGTTATATCTGGATTTAAGTTTATAAGTTCATTGCATTTATTAAAATACTCCTCATATGTCCCGATTCCTGTTTCTGTGCATTTATCATTGCCTCTGTAAAAGACACCTGCAGTTGTTTCAAAATTAATATTATATTTTTGTATAATATTATTAACAAATTCCAATACTGTATCGCTTGGAGCAAAATATTTTTTAATAAATGGCACAATACCTTCAAAGTCAAATTTTGCATATGATTCAAATTGATAGCCATGGTCATAATCAACCTCTCTTTTAAATGATATCTCCTCCTTATCTGGTGTCTTAAAGAATAAGGAATTGACATCTTCATTGGTATCGGCAGGGTTAATTCTATAGCCAGAGAATTGATGTTTGATGTCTAGATTAACAGGCTCTCTTTTATTGTAATTGAAGAATTTAATTAATTCATGTAATCTTACTGAGCAACAGGAAAAAAAACCAGCATTATGGTTTACAGTAAGTGTATCATTCATGGCGCTAGTTTTTGATATAAAAAGCATCACCCCACGTAACACCGTCCCAAGTTGTTTCTACTCTTTTAAAATTAAATTTACCAAGAAAGTAATCCAAGTCCTCAACCCGTGCACAATTCTTGTACAACTCATCACGGTTAACTTCTGTAATAATATATTGTATATTGTTTTTTAAAGTATTAGATGCACCTAGAAAAACATTTAATTCTGCACCCTGCACATCAATATTAATAAGGTTCAATGTGGATCCTGGTTCATATCTATCAAGTGGTTCCACTTTTACTTTTACTTTATCCGTAAATTGTATCCCAGGATATTGTCTTACATGTAAATGTGGTTCGAGTAAAGAGTTGGATTGACCGTTGTTTGCTGTTTCTTTATGCAGATATGCTTCACAAGAGAAAGGGCCAAGTGCGCGATTAATGCGTATTACTTTTTTATCGTCTTTTGTTTTTTCAGTTAATTTTGCAAAGCTATCAGTATCAGGTTCAAAGAATATTATATCTTTTATGGATGGTAGTTTTTTATACAAGTCATATTCTTCACCAAAATGTGCTCCTATGTGTATAACACCTGTTATATTCATATTATATCGTGAGATGAGATTATCTAGATTTAAGAGCATACACCTACCTCTTTAAGCAAATCAGCAAGATTATCATCAGAAGAGAGATATTTATTTTCACATGTAGCAATATTCTCTCTTACTGCATCTAAATTTTCATCATAATATTTCTTGCTAATTTTAAGATTAGCTATTTCATCTATGTTATTAAAATTAATAATACCCTTCATGTTGAAGTAGGAACTTATGGTAGGGTCACCCCAATATATAGGAATGGTGCCTTGTATGAGACAGTCTATAATTTTTTCAGAAAAATACCCTGGTGATTTGCAGTTTTCCACGATAATTGAAAATTTATAAGGCTGATGAACTTCAGTTTTATTAAACTGTTTCTCACCAAATATGTCAATAGAAGAGTTTTTAAGCAGCTGTGTTATGTTGTGACGTAGTGCATGTCCTTCAGAAAAGTTTTTCCCTGTGAATATATGAGAAGCTAGTTTTGTTTTTTTCTCAATATCAAAACCATAGTCTTTCACCCAGCAGCATGCTGCAGGTAGGAATTTATACTTTTCAGGTTTTTCAGCTGTCTTTTGTTTGTTGTGGGTGAAGATGAAATCAAATTTACTCTCTACCCCATGTATAGCTGCATGAGAGTACGGCTTAACAACAGGAGACTCTTGGCACCAAGCAATCTTGTATTTTGACTGCACTTTATCAACCTGTGAGGAGAAGATGAAATCATCTGTGAATATTGTCACGCCGTCAAATGATGGTTGATCTCTTACGTAAGATATCTTTGTAGGTTTTCTCCATGCAGTTGCAGAATCAAAACCACAAACACTTGGTGTATGTGCAAAATTACCATCAAAAAGATTGACCACCATCATTTTATCTTCTCTTGAGCACAATGTCATCACCAAGAGAGATATCGGATATCTTGTACAGGTCTTTAATTTGCTCACTCAGTGTGTTACGATACTGGCTGTAATTATCTTCAATTAAAATCACATCAATTTTATATTTTACCATGTCAATTGAATTGAGCAATGCATCTTCTCCACCCTCTGTATCAACAGACAGGAGATCAATTGTTGTCTCTGTAATTAGGTCATTAAACTGAATATTTTTAACTTTAATTTTTTCTTTTGTTCCAAGCTGTGGACACTCTCTAAGAATTCTTTCTTTATGTTTATCATCATAGGAATCTATTACCCCGCTTAACATATTATTAAAACCAGTAATTTTGCAAAAGTCAAGATATTCATCATCCCTGTTGGTTACTGCGTAATTAAAGCACTTGCATTTGCGGTTCTTTTTCAATTGTTCAAAGGCGTCATTCATTGGCTCAACACAAACACCATCCCAACCTCTTTCTTCAAACAAATACGTATTGCTCAGAAGAAGGCCATCGAAGGCACCAATTTCAACAAAATAACCATTCTTCTTGTCCTTAAAAAAATTATTATAAAGTGCAACATCCTGTCCGTATTGGCTATAGCTTTTCATTCTTATATATTATAGGTTATACTTTTACTTTTTCCATATAATCAGTATAGATATCAGGATTTCCGTATTCCTTAACGCCTTCTGGACCAAACCATACTTCGGGGAAAAGTGTGTTCTTTTTCTGCTTATTAAAGAAAGCACCCCACCATGAAAAAGAACTATTGCTGCCAATTATATAGTCAGCTTGTGTAAGCAGGTATAAATCTTCTAATTCATCGGCAGAATTACTAATAATAAAATCACCATCTTCAAACTGTTTTTTGAATTCAGAGAAAACGTGCTGCTTGTCATCAGTCATGACAATAAAGAGAGCATTTGCATTTATTTGTTTTATTTTTTTAGCGCATTCAATGTAATAATCTGTATTGCATACCATGTGGTGTGGTGCAAGCGATTTGTAGTCACCGCGGCGCACATGAATAGCACAAAGAGGTTTATTAATCTTTTCAACAGCTTTGGTTATTTTTTGTTGTATGCTATCAGGGAACACAAATAAATTCTGTACTTCAGCCGTATAATTTTCAAAAAATTTATAACACTGAAAATACCCATCGACAATTAGATTGTGTTCGACAGGGATATCAGTAAGAGTAAAGCCAAGATTATTGAATGTTTTGCTAGGCATAATGTCTGTGGACTGTATTTTTGAAAAAAAGTTATCTTTGTATTTTCTTGGATGTAGGCCTTGATGAGCAACAAATGGAAAATTATAATTTATGCCTAATTCTTGATTGTGTTTTAAGCTATGAGCATAGGTTGCAGCAATTTGAAATAATTGATTGCAAAGCCCGCCCTTGAGTAAGGGTATGTTCATTTCCAGCCCTTGATGTATGCTTGTAACTGTTCTTTTGTCATGTGTGTTACTTTTTCGACCTCATTGACATTATTTGTTGTGTAGTCATTATGATTAAAAGAGGTGGCACCACGAAAATGATTTAGGTGCAGAAGTACACCCTTTGTTCTTGTGATCTTGTAATTGAGTTTATCAAATCTAACTCTTATTTCATCATCATCATAACCAACATTTTTAAAATTAGGGTTACACATGCCACCATCTTCGAATACCTGTCTGTCAAAAAGTGCACCACCACCATGTGAGCCAGTATTGAACAGTTTGCATGTATTGAGATTAATAGGTGTAGTGAGATCTGTCTCCAGTAGCTTTACAGTTTCTGCAGGTACATCATAAAAATAACCATTATATGGATATACAACATCAGCCTGTTTCTTGAGAATTAAATCTGATGCTTCAATGAGGTCTTTCTTTGAAAAGAGAACATCTACATCATAAAAGCTTACAACTTTGCCCCTGGAAAACATCTTGAACACTTCATTTACACATGTCATTTTATTGAAGAAAGGCGCATCTCTTTCTTTGCTTGAAAAATGATACTCAGGAAACAATGCTTGTAGTTCGCCTGTTTTATGTGCGCTGTCAAAGTACTCGCGGACATACACATTTGTTGCACCAATCTTCTTGAGATAAGAGAGCATGATTTTTAGATTGCGCAATCTATCTGCATGATCAATGAACACAGGAATAATAAAATCAGTTTCGTTTAGCATATTTTTTATAAATTTGTTTCATAATATTTTTGACTTCCTGCTCCCCAGTATCAGGTACCCCGCCTTGAAATGCAGGGTAGCAGTTGTGTTTTGTTTTAAATGTTTCATATCCTTTTCTAATATTGGAGCTCCAGTCATCTCTTGGTCTTATAGAACTGCTCTTCTCTGAACATTCTATTTCTTCAAGAAAATCACAACTATTAGCCATGTCAGCAAAATTCCAATATGGCGTACTATACCCAGCTTTAGCAATTCTATAATCATGATCTACGTGCTCAAAGGCATTAGTGTATTCTTCATCTATTAGGCCAACTTTTTTCAAGACATCTTTTGTGTAATAGCAGAATGCACCAACACTGTGATGATTGATGGCAATTTTTGTGTTGCCATAGTCAACAATGAATCTCGGTTTGGGCGGTCCACCAGAGACACCGTTCTTGTTAGCTGGGCCGTGATAGCCAAAATTGAAATGCTGAATACCAGTTAAATTGCGAGCTTTAATGTACTCTTTAAAGACGCTCTTGTCTTTAATAACAATATCATCTTCAATTAGAAATATATGATCACAATCTTTGGCAAGCAGCTGCTTAAAAAGTATGTTCTTTGATTTGCCAACACCTAGATTAACATTGTTATGTATATAGTCAAAATGTCTTTTTTGTTTTAACTTTTCAATATCAGAGAAATCTGCACCATCATTAACTACTACTAGTTCAATATCAACAGGTATTGAATTAAAGCATTTAAGAAAGAAACTCGGTCTATTGCAAGTAACTACACCAACTCCTATTTTATCCATATTGACTTCTATATTTTAGTATAAATATCATTAATGGCAAATAATACAACAAATAGCAATTTTGTTAATATACAGGATCTACCGCAATCACAAATAGCTCTTGATACAGATCTTCTTATTCTTCAAACAGCTAATGGAACAGGCACAATAACGTTTGATAATTTTAATGTTGTCAAAGAAGATATTAATGGTAACACTGTACTTGCTGGTTCACTAACAGGTAATGATGCTATTTTCACAACAATAAGTGTTGATGCTTTGAGCAGCCAGGCATATTTCTCTAACGGCATCCAGGGCAACAGCAAAGCATTTGGATATACAAACAGAATGACACTTACAAATGGGCTTGTTACATCAGCTGATTTTGTCATTGGCTCACCAGAGTATACATCTCTTTACAATCTTGTTGCCACTACTTCAGCCATTGGCCGTAGATATGAAGCAAGTGGACTGGTAACAATCCTGGCAAATGCTTCAGCAAGCCCTGTAGCAATTAACAATGTTCCTTCTGTGGTTGGAAATGCCATACAACCATGGCATTTCACCTTGATACCTGCAGGTACAAATTTTAATGGCATAGATTTACCGCCATTATCTGCAGTGCCTAGAATTGATGCACTGTCGTTTAGTTCTCTTGGAGATTTTGGTACATTAAACTTTAGAGTTAATACAAAGACAGTTCTCTTTGGTGCAAATTATATCTATTACAGAATATTATATTTCTTTTAATTAGCTGTGTGAAATAGCAAAGCTTTGTTGAGTCTTACAAGAGCTTTTTTTGGCTCTATGCCTTCATCAAGTAGTCTCTTGTATTCTGTTTTAAAGGCTTTGACAAACTCTTCTGAAAGATTGAAATTCTTTGGGTAAAACTCTCTTTTTTTATAAAGAATGGATTTGAAGCCTTCGTTTAGTTCTTCAATTTTATCGTTAAACTTACTCACCTAATTATTTATTTGCCGAAGATGAATTTGTCCCTAAGTCTTTTCTCTTCATTCTCTGAATCTTGTGCTTTCTTCTGTATTCCCAGAAGAGTTTCCATTAAATCCAGGTTTTCAGGGCTCAAAACACTGTCTTCTTCACTAATCAGATCGCCTTCTTTATTAAGATACAGTTCAATCATCTTTATTCTCTCTTCAGGATTGCCAAATACCTCAATGAAGCCTGGCTTATCATCAGCGCAGAAGAAGGGAACACCCCCATTTTTAAGATACTGCTGGTGCACCATTTTAAAGATATTATCAATTTCTTTGATGAAAACTTTGTCTGTTTCACGGTCATCTTTTTCAGAAATTTTAACAGGTGCTACTCTTGTGATGGGCAGGAAGAAGATTATGTCTATAAGCTTCAAGCTTTCACTTACAAGAGGAATGCATTTGTCAATAAAAGCTTTGTCAATATCAGAGGCACCAGACTCAAAGCACCACATTGAATAGATGAGATTATCAAGCGGACATCTGTCAAAGATGACATGTGTTTCTTTTGAAGCCTTCTGAATATCATCTATGAGACAGTTTAAAATTTTCCACTGACTATCTTGATTGACTTGCTTATTGATTTTTAATTTATCTTCCTTGATAACCTTTCTGTAGCTTTCATTAGATTTCTTATAAGAAGGCCAATTCTTAATAAAATCATTTACTAAAGTTGTTTTACCTTGACAAGCAGATCCTGAAATAGCTATTCTCATGTTAGATACATTTAATCTTGTTTAAATCTTTTTCAAATGTGAATTAACTATTTCTAGAAAAATAACATCTAGACTTTTAGTAATATCCCAGTCTTTATAATCCATTTTCATTTTTGACAAATCAGAATAATAACAAATATGATCACCGTCTCTGGCACAGTCAATGTATTCATAGTCCATTTGCCTGCCAGTAACACCTGCCACTTTGTCAAAAGCTTCAAGAATGGAGCAGCTATTCTGTTTGCCACCACCAATGTTATAAATGGCACCAATTTTGGGTGAAGCAATAAAAAAATCCATGAATCTCACAACATCCAAGCTGTGTATGTTGTCACGTACTTGTTTGCCTTTGTAGCCGAATATTTTATATTGTTTTCGTGTTATATTACACTTTACAAGATAACTCAGGAAACCGTGAAGCTCAACACCACAATGATTTGGACCAGTGAGACAACCGCCTCTTAAGCAGCAAGTCTTGATATTGAAATATCTTCCATACTCTTGTACTAGAATGTCTGCAGCAACTTTTGATGCACCAAAGAGAGAGTGCTTGCAGCTATCGATACTGAATGTCTCGGGTACACCAAGAAAGGTATTATCTTTGTAATCAAATCGCTTCTCGTGCTCTATGAGCTCTAATTTATTGGGGTTATCACCATACACCTTGTTTGTGGACATATGAATAAATACAGCCTCAGGACAATGCTGCCTGGTTGCTTCCAACAGATTCAACGTGCCAGCGGCATTGGTGTCAAAATCATCAAACGGTATTCTCGCAGCAAGATCATGACTTGGCTGAGCTGCAGTATGGATTACTGCATCAAATTTTATGTCCTCAAACAAACTTAAAATTTTAGCTCTGTTGCGTATATCGTATTTTAAGTGTTTGAAATTATCAAAGGTTTTTTTAAGTCTTTTTGTATTTCTATTTGTGCAACCACTTTCACCAAAGAATGTTTTGCGCATGTTGTTGTCAACACCATATACAGTATTATCTTGTTGACAGAAATACTCAACAACTTCAGATCCTATTAAACCGGAAGAACCGGTAACAAGAATATTCATATTTTAAACTTTAAGAGCCTTATCCCAAATAACAAGCTGCAATCTTGGACTAAAGCTTAATCCTCTTTCTTTGCAAAATTCTGCAACAATAGGCGCAATCTTTATGTGTTCTTCTCTGCTGCCACAACAAGGCATAAGCCATATCTTGTTACGCTTGATGTTGAATCTGTCAATATATTTTGTATAAATCTCATCAAGATCACTCTCTTTGGCCACAACAAACTTGAATCCTGATCCATTCTTTGCGTGCCATTCAAGAGTTGCAGGTATGTACCTTTTATTCTCAGGATCGCCATTATTTGATAATTTAGGAGATGTAGTAAATGTAGCAAAATATTCTTCATACCAAGGCTCCAGGGGCATGAGAGTTGCGTTTGTTTCAAAATCAATGCGAGGCACAAAACCATATCGATCTAAGAAAGCTTTCATGAGCTCCAAGAGATTTTTCTGTTGTATGAGAGGCTCACCACCTGTAATTTTTAAAATATCACCTCTATTTAGAAATTTAATATAGTTATTTTGCTCCATTAGATCAAGAATCTCATCATATGTCATTCGATTCTTCACTGACCAGCTCACAAAACTGTCGCAACCATGAGGTGAGTCCTTGCTTGCAAAACCCTTGCACGTGAGGTTACACATAGAGACACGCATGAATACAGAAGGCTTGCCTATATGCTCACCCTCTCCTTCAATGGTATGAAAGATTTTGTCATCACTAAGAAAGATATGCTTTTCCATGACCAAATTATAAGATAAAGATAGCAGAAATCAATAAATAATTATAGATGTCTAAAAAAGACAGACAGCTGAAAAAAGCTGCCAAAGCTAAAGATGAGAATGGTATTATTAGAAATGATATTTTTCTTAATTTTAAAATTGACCAAAAGTTTCATTTAAACGAACATCACAAAGCGTTCGTTGATATAGCTATGGAAGATGGATCACAAATACTGTTTTGTGATGGGCCTGCGGGATCCTCAAAGACATACCTGGCAGTATATGTGGCTCTTTCAATGCTCAGGGACAAGAAGATTGATGAGATTGTGTACATAAGAAGCATTGTTGAATCTGCCACAAGAAAACTTGGAAGTCTTCCTGGTGAAGTGGATGAAAAATTCAAGCCATGGAGTATACCTCTTGTGGAGAAATGTGATGAATTAGTAGGCAAACAAATAACAGAAATGTTGTTTAACAGTGATTATCTCAAAAGTATTCCAGTTAATTTTTTGAGAGGCTCCACATTCATGAATAATGTGGTAATAGTAGATGAAGCACAAAATCTTGAACATAGTGAACTAGTTACAATTTTAACCAGATTTGGAAAAAACTGCAAGTTGTTTGTCATAGGTGACTCCTTGCAATCTGATATTCAGAAATCAGGTTTTGAAAAGATAATGAATGCTTTTGATTCAGCATCCAGCAAGGAGAATGGCATATGCACATTTCACTTTACTGAAGAGGACATTACAAGAAGCAAACTTCTGAAGTTTATTGTCAAGGTGATTGCCAGCATCAAGATCAAGTAATCTTTTTCTCTAATTCCAGTAATTCTCTTAAAGCGTCTTCCAAGCTAACTTCTCTGACAGAACTGCTTTTTGTGTTCTGTAACACCGGTGCAGATTCAATCTTACCTTTTAATTCCTTTGTAAGTGTAGCTTCAAGCTGTTCTTGAAGACTGTCAATGAAAGGATCCCTGTCTATGTTCATGTACCCCAGGAGGTGCCACCAAAGAGATTACCATATCCACTGCTCTTCTGTGTGTACAAGGGTGCAGGTTTAATATCCTTCTTTAGAGGTGTATTGTCAATTTGACCACCCTCAGAAACCTTTGTAATGCCTGGTGCTGGTGCGCCCACAGCTGTAGCATATGGAGTTGTGGGTTGATCAAGCTTGAGCTCATATTGTTCAGCAATGAACCTACCTTCAACTTTTGTGTCATGTTTGCTATTGATGAATGTTGCAGGTGCAGCATACTCTGCAATTGCAGAATTTTTATCATGCTCCCATACTTCAACTTTATCTACCCAACATCTGTTGTTTGTAATGCTTCTCACATGTGCATCTGCTATTTCAAAACACCACTCTGTTGTTCTCTCTATGCCAACACCCTTGGGCATAATTCTCAGATCTGCTGCTCCTGAAGCATGCAAAGCTTTGAATTGTTCTAGTAAAGGATCATCAGCTGATACACAGAATGTATGATCAAATTGCTTCTCTAGTACTTGCTTGAGCTCCTTAAGACCACCAAAATCTACTACCCAATTTCTTTCATCCAAATAATCACATGTAAAATAGAATTTCGCTATTAATCTGTAACCATGTATGAACTTGCAGTGACTGTCTGCTCTCCATTGTCTGAATGCGCATGAACCTAATTCTATTATCTTTGTACTCGTAAATTTCATATCAACATAATAACTGATTAACAATAATAATCAACTCACCAAAGTTATTCTTTCTATACCTATTGATATTATAACAGAAAAAAACAAGAAATCAACTGGTTATTTTCAGATTTAGCTACCTATACTTTCTTTTGCATAACTGCAGCATCAACTACCTGGATGGTATTGCCCTGCTTATTTGTGACTTTATATTGTGTTGATTGCCCTGTTCTCTTGTTTACAACACTGTATGAATCTCCTGCTGCTAGCTGAGATAGATTTGTCTTACCAGCTGGTAGGCTCAATTTTATCTTACCTGATGCTGCAAGGTTCTGATATGTTGGTATATCAAGATTTTCGCCGCCGGCCGGCTTGTTGGAGATCAAGATATCTTGATCTCCCCATCCTGCTTTTACATATTCACCTGTCTTAGCTAGTGCACCCCCTGCAGCTCCTGCTATACCTGCTGCTGTACCTGCAATACTTGGGCCTTGTTTCATGAATTTACCAGCTGCACCAACAACCCCTGGAGCTGCTTTAATAGCATTACCAGCTGCAGCTATATATGTCCCGGGATTAAGAGCTGTACGTACAGTCTTTTTGATACCTCTACTTATGTCACCACCCATTTTCTTTACGAAACTGCCAAGGCCTTCATTATAATATTGCTCGAAATTAATCATTGCCGATGAACCTCCTGTACAGATCATTCACCTCTGCTTCTGTGAACCCACCCTGTTTTAGGAATACCTCTGCATCCGCTAATGTTGCAGCATTGTCTATCTGTGCAAATGCCGGGTCATTATTCTGCTTTCCTTTGAGTTTAATTAAGCATTCTTTTGCATACTCTCTAAATTCATTCATCACATCCACATCATTTCTTTGTGCTAACATTTCCAACATTTCCTCTGGTATGTCACCTGCTATGGTGAGCTCTGGATCCAGCACAAGAATTTTCATCTTACCTTGACACTCCCCTAGTATGAAGCCTTCATACCCTGCAATTTTTCTAAAATCTTGATTCTTAGCTACTTGTGCTGGATCAGTTTTGATGCGTATCCTCTTCAAATTAGTATTCAAAAGAGACTCTTTTAATAAAGAATGAAATCCCATAATATTATTTATTGAACTCAATAGCTTATATCATATAATACATGTTCATGAGTAACACAAAGAAGTTTCAATTCGCTAACCATAATCACCCACATACCCTGGAGGAACGCAATGAAATCATAGAGAAAGCTGCAAAAGCCTATGAAGCATACATGGATGCCCTGGGTTATGACTGGAGAAATGATCCCAACAGCTCCAACACACCTCATAGAGTAGCAAAAGCATTTGTTGAAGACTTTGCAGCAGGCTGTTACAGTAACCCACCCAAGGTAACTGCTTTTATAAATGTGGATCAATATGATGGCATGGTTTGTCAGAATAACATTAAACTCACGTCACTTTGTTCTCATCATCATGCTCCTTTCACAGGGTATGCACATGTTGCTTACATACCATCAACAGATGGTAAGGTAATTGGCTTGAGCAAGCTGAATAGAATTGTGGATTGGTTTGCTCGCAGACCTCAAGTGCAAGAAAATCTTACCATGCAAATTCATGCTTATATTGACTTGGTATGTGAGAAAAACAATGGCGTGGCAGTTATGATTGAAGCAGCCCATACATGTTGCTCAAATAGGGGCATCAGACATGACTCTACCATGCGCACTGCTCGCATGTCTGGTGCATTTCTGGATAATGATGACAACTCCAGAGCAGAATTTTATAAGTTTGTTGAGTTTGCTCAGAATAAAAGAGATTAACAGTTACTGTTGATTGACATCAACAACAGCATCAATTTCTCTCAAGAAAACTTCTCCAAGTAAAACAGGCTCATCGTTAGTGCTTCTGTCTGCAATACTAAAAGGCTTGGTATAGGTTCTACCTCTCATTGTAAACTCAATCTCCACTACTGGTCTTTTTTCAAGATTACCACTGCCTATATTAATTTCAATCTCTTTTAGTATAGGCTTTTCCATTGCTTTATCATGCAGGGTTTTAAACTTAACACCTCTTTCTGTATGTTCAATATCTGTACCATGCAATACATTAAATGCTTCATTGCCTGTATCAACCTTTGCAGCAGCCTCACCAACATCTTTTATCTGAATAGCTTCAACAACACTAAGTGTTAACTTTTCCTGTATATATTGTTTGAACGTCTTCATTACCAGTTTTTACAGCTATAGTATTTAGGTGTACCAGGCTTTGCTGAAGAGCATTTGTGTCTTGCTCTAAAACTCTTGCGACGCTTAGAATTTGACTTTTTAATTCTCAGATTTGGATCTCCATAATGTATTCTTTTAAGAGTGCCATCGACTCTTGCACATCTCATGTATTTTTTATCAGATCTTGTTGATGACATCTGGCCTGTAACTTTGGTGCAGCGTGCACCTGCTTTTTCAGTAAGTAGGTCACTATCAATGGATTCAAGAAATATTGTTTCAAATGTCTTCACTTTAATTATTTATATTTTAACCACCTGTTGGATTAAATATTTATATGTTCAGACGTGATGCAGAATTGATTACAGAGGCATATAGAACCAGGATCAGTGAGCTAAATCTTGGCCAAGGCCCACAGGATGGTCCTTCTGAAGGCCTTTCACCTGAAAAACGTGTTGCCGTGCTAATGCCTAAAAAGAAAGTTGTCAAGGACGGGGTGGTATCCAGTGTTGCAACACCACAATCTCTAAAAAAGACTGTAATGATTCAAACACCTGCACAACAGCAGGCTGCTGCAGATCCAGCTGAAGCTGAAGCTGAAGAAGATGAGAACTGTGAAGAATGCGGTGGCATCTGTGGATCAGAAGAAGAACATACTGATTCAGATGCCTACATGGCAAAGCAGCTTATTTTTAGAATATTTAAATTGGCCTCCATGCTGTACCCACTCATGAGAAATGGTACTGAAGTTGAAGCCTGGGTGCTTGATAAAATTTCCAAAGCTCATGACAATCTTAACTCTGTATTTGGATACAAAGATTTTGAAAGTTTTAAAGAGAAAATTAAAATGATGGGGGGATTAGATGTGCAGCAAGAAGAGACAGAAATTGATTTATATAATGCAATTAATAAGGGTGGCGATGATTTAATTCTTAATCTCAAGCATGTATTGAATAGAGAATCAAGAGAAACAAAAGAGAAGTTATTTCTTGAAGTTATTAAGCAATTAGAGAGCTAAGATTGCTTTTATTGCATCCACTTCTTTAATACCACTAGGTACAAAGCTCAAAGCATCACTGTCTTTATTTTGAATCTTTTTTCGTGTATCAGTTCCTGATAGCCTGCCAAATTGTGGTGGTATGGCTATTACTGTTGTATTGGGATATCTTGCTTTATCTTTTTCTAGTCCTTTGAATCTTGCAAGGTCTTCTTGTCCTGCACCAACATAGAAACGATTAAAGGAATCTTTATTATCTTCTATGAAGTCATATGTTAGACTGAGAGGTGTTGACTCTCTCCCTGCTTTATCAACACCAGATACTGGTACAATTTCCACTGTAGCAGGAATATACTTCTTGTATATATTCCATATCTTAACTGCTTGATCTTGTGTAATGCCGTCGCGCTCTGCTCTGCCCACAAAAACTTTTGCTTGTGTAGCTTTTGCTTCTTTTAATAAGAATTTAAGTGCTTCAAAGTGACCCTTATGCGGCGGTTTAAATCCACCGGGCAATATCACAACACGATCTTTCAACTGTTCTGCAAGAAACCTTTTAAATGTCATTATACATTGCTCCCCACTTTGGGCGGTGAGCCGTAGCTTGGTCTGTTTATGTAATTCACATTATCCATATAATTATTTGGATCTACAGGATTACCTGAAGAATTTGAATATCCTCTGTTGTTAATGTAATTAATTGCACCAGTTAAACCACCCATGCCCTCTTCATTCTCAGATTTTTGAAATTGACTGGACATGCCCTTAACAATAAATTCACCTGTTATTTTCACTGGCACTGAAGCAACCTTTGAATCTCTTATCACAATACCTTCATGTTTTGCAAGCTCTCCTGCTTCTGAGCCAAGAGTTTTAAGAAGCTCATTGCCCAGCAGACGTGTTGCATGATAAAATATTGCACCATCTGCCACAGCCTTCTGGTAATCTGGATTGTTACCCACAAGATTTGCAACAGGCTTGCCTGATAGCACATAAAGATAATTTGACTTTGACATGGCAGGTATTTTTTTATTCCTCGAATCACGAACAAAGAGCTTACTTGGATTTTTTGCTTGATCCAACCATCCCTTGAGAGATTTTGTCTGCATATCATTACCTGTATACACTATACCAAAGGTACTGTTGAGTGCAGAGCTATAATCTATGTCACCTGTGCTTGTTGCTTTTGTAGGACCAAACACTTCAAATTCGTGTTGTTTAAAGATGGGTCTCAATTTCAATACAAGCTCATTTAACGCTTTCTTATTATATGGTATTTCACGTGATACTCTTCTTGTTGTTCTCTTCAAAGGACTCTTTTCGTTAAAAAACTCATTAATACCATGAAATACAATCATATTTCTATCATATTCTGTAACGTTAGTCAGCTTTGTAATATATTCTGTATTTAAAAATTTATTTGAATTGTAGAGACCCAGTGCCTTGAGTTCTGGTTGTATTGTATCAAGAGCACTATCCATTACACTCAATATAAACTTACCCACAGGAATCATGCCATGCCCCTTATCAAATCTTTCTTCTATATTATCTGCTGTAATGCCTTTTATATCTGCTGGCTTGTTGCTACCTCTATCAAGTGCAAATCTATACTTGTCACCATCTTGTATGAGCTTTAAGCTTATATTTAACCCATCAAATTTAACGCTGGTCTTATCTTTTTTAATACTATCACTAGCTCTCTTAAAAAAACTTACAAGATCTCTACCAGTACGTACAGAAGACAGATCAAAAGGATGCGCCATATGGCCTGCTGCACCCCCCTCAAGGAGAAAATATTCTTCAAAGGTATTCATATTAAAAACTATTCCCTTAGTGAGCTTTTTTTAAATTTTTTATTTTAACCCAGAATGGCTTCCCAGAAGAAGGCAGCTCATTACTCCATAGATTTGCATCTTCTCCATGTAAATCTCTTATTTGAAATACTATATTTTTATAAGAAGGGTAATTTGAATCATTAAAATAAACATTATCACCCTTCTTAAAAGAAATTCCCTCTGCATCTTCTGCACGTTGATCTGCTCCTGCAGCAATCTTCTTGGTCCAATATGCATTTGAAGCAGCAATCTTGTCACCAATGTGATCATGTTGATGCATCTTCTTGCCATCCCAATATTTGTCATCACTTGTGGACACAATGTCACTCAAGAATTCTTTCCATTTGCTTGCATCCTTCACAATCAATCTGTGCCTCCTGTTCAGGTACCACAACCCCATGTGTGTACCTTGATTCACAGTTTGAGCATAAGGAGCACCAGGCATGAACATTTGTTTGCCATTCAAGGTCAATTTGCTGCTGTATGAATCACCCAAAAATGCTCCAACTTCCTGATCATCTTGCATGATGGTGTTACCCACAATGCGGTTCTGTTCATATTGCTCTGCATTCTCTTCTTTGCCAAACATCTTGGCTTCCACATAATGATCCATGCCATCACCTGCAAATTCTTGTATGCTCAATTCTATGATGCCTGGCTTTTCACCATATGGATTAACTTGCATACTGGCCAACACAGATTGCAATGCTGGCTCCACTCTTTCTTGGTCATATTTGCCATATGCATGTTTCACAAATGCATGAGCCACATGCTTGGCATCAAATTGTTTGACTGTTGTGTTAATTGAGAAAACCTTGTCCTCTTCAATGTAGTCCGTAATCGTGATCTGCACACCTTTGTTGACAAATGCTTCATATATTAGATGTACATCTTTGTTCATACTATTATTTATTTATTTGCTCTATAGTTATCATATCAAGATCTGCAAGCCCTCGTTATCATAAACCGTAGCACCACCTTTTACTGCTGTTTTTCTCTTCAACCTAACACCTATGGTCTTCATGTGCGCTACAAGATCTAGCAGAGATTTAGCTAAAACTAGATCTCTCTCAATACCCAGAGCAATACCTTTTTCTGTAAAAATCATAATGCAATCAAACTTTTTAATAAGCTCAAAATACTGCTTCATCTGCATCAAGCCAATATATGGCTCTAGATCATTCAAAGTACTAAAATAATCCTTGAATGATGTTATATTTTGATTTAAAAAAGAGGAATCTAATTGTAAGTTAGGATATTTTGATACCCCTGAAATACCTGCAAAGGCATCAGTACCCAGCAATATATCTCTTAATGTTTTTAAATTATACTTTTTAATAAACTCTTGTAAAGCATTTACATCTAGTCCTGCCAACGTTGGATATAATTTTCTCGCATTCATCCCACCGTTACGATTAACATCTTTCCCTATGCGTCCTTTTTGCTTCTTGATTTCTATTTCAAATGCTGCACCGCCATAAGGAATAACAAGATCACCCACCTCGTATTTTTTACCAAAAAAGAAAAACGACATAAATGCTTCACCAGGCCCTGCTGCGCCTCTTGTACTTTTTGCTGCTTTAAAAGGCCTTAATACAAAGATATCAGGGTCATAAACAAACGGTATGCCATAAAAGCTAGATAATACATCAAATATATTAAACCGTTGAAATTTCTTCAACTCACCAACAAATAACTGTGCCACTTTTTCACCATTATCAACAAATTTTTCAAAAAACACATTCATCTTCTCTGGACCAGCTATCTTTAAAATATAACTATAGATTATTTTTACTGCATCTACATTTATATCTTCATGGCCTTGAGGCAGAATACCTGCATCAACACACCTGCTGTGTATCAATTCATAATATGTATCTTGATTTTGACTGCCTAATTTAAGCTTTTCTCTAATTGCTTTGTTATACCATGTATCTGAAACAATAAAATCTTCTGTATCGCCCTGATCATTTTGTACCGAAATCCTTACTCTTTCTAGTATTTGTCTGGGCAGCGGAGGCAGCTTTTTTCCTAGAGTGTTTTCTATATAAACTTCTCCTAAAGAAGTATACTTTTTTCCTGACTTCATAGCTTTACATCCACATCATTACTATACTTCTTCATTACAGAAATGACATGTTTGAGCTTATTATAAAAATTATTTTCATTAATTGAATCATAAAATTTCATGAAACTTACATTGTCAACTTTCTCTGGATTGTTCTTATAGTTATTGGATGTACCCATTAGCTTCTCTAGCGCTTCTCTTACCTCTTCTGCGTTTTCCTTAGTTACAGGTGTTGAGAAGAGGTCATCAATAGATTCTGGTGGTACATTCATTACAAGAGCTTTAGCTAACAATCTTACAAGCTCCACATACCCCTCAGGCGCAATGCCCTGAGGCTCTGCTGCTTTGCCTTTATCAGGGGCAGGCATTGCTACAGGCTGTGTAATAGGTTGAGAAGCATCTTGTTGTGCAGGCTGACCTACTGCAGCTGCATCTTGTTCTAAAGATAGTACATATTCGTTAAGCTTTTCCTTAAATCCCATATCATTATTTATTATACAAGCAACAATTGTTTAGATTTAAGATTATCAAAGTAATGCTTATCAAGAAAGTATAGCCCCTCTTTTTTAATGAACTTCTTACATCTTTCAAATGTAAACCTGTTAAAATCATGCTTATAGAGCATATTTTTTATCCTATTAATGGTTTCTATGCCTATACCTTCTTTTCTCTTGTTATTGAGATAGTCGAGAGAGAATGTTGAGAAGTATATGCGCAATGGCAGTATACTCTTTATTTTTCGAAAAACTAATTCTAAATATTTTTTAACCTTTTCTTCTGTAAGATATTTTGCCAGCTCGCTGTCGTAAATATTATTCAGATCAAAATAAATTATAACTTTCTCTCTGCTACTGCATTTCAGCAAATACTCGCAAAGCTTATAGATGGTGTGGTGTAGGAACAATCTCCTTATTGTCGTACTGCATGTATCACCAAGTAGCTCAAACCTATGCAGCTCATCCACAAGATCTCTCTCCACCTGTGTCTTAAAAACATAAAAAAAATTTACAATATGCAGATTGTGTTCCTTCAGTATAACATCTTTTAGCATACTGTATTATTGCATGAAACAGTCAAGTAATCAAGAAATTTTTTGGAGGTCTGCCAATTCTTACATTTATAATGCCATTATAATAATCTTCCTTAAGAAGAACATTCCTGTCTAGTTGCTCTCTAATTTCAAAATATGCTAACTCCCACTTTGATCCACACTCTCTGAGTATTTTAAAAACAAATTTATCCTTACCAATCCTTTCTATGTCTTGATTGAGTTCATTGGATGAACTTGTGTACTCCCTCCAATCTGATTCCTTGATCTCTATTCTCTTATTAACCTTACCCTTCAAAGGTTTGCGCTTAAGCTTGGACTTGCACTGCTTTTTACCAATATATTTTTTATTTGTTACAGTATTAGTAATTTCGTAAATAAAACCAAAACTGTGTTCTGTTATTTTGACACCTTCAGCAAGCATCCAGTGACCTGTATTCATCTGACTACTTAGCTTCAATTACAGACCTGGCAAAGCTCTTCTTTGTACAGGTATTTTTTGTTTATTTTTTTTCTTCCTTTTTGTACCTCTTCTTGCACCTCTTCTTGCACCTAAAACAGTAGCAATTCTCAAATCACCAGGATTATACGCTTTATCATTTTGTGAAGGAAATTGATTGCCAAATGCACCTATACTACCAGCGGTACCCGGTCCAAATACACTGCCGGCACCTCCTGCCACATTCATCTCACTGCAAAACTGGTTAAACGTTATCATTGATTATTGTATTCTTTATACTATTATTTATATGTGCTAGAAAATTATATAAAAGAATTGGAAGCTGATCTAAAGATAGATGAGATTTACCTCAAGGATTACGCATTAAAGCTACCAGGCATTAAGCACAAGTGGACTGGCAGATGCATAAGGCATAAGCTTGAACTAGTTACATTAAAAAAACAAAAAGAAAAACTTAAGTCCGATATTGTTAAAAAATTAAATGAAACATCTTCTGTAAAATTATCTATACCTGTTCTAGAGAAGACAGCAGAAAGTGCTACAGAATTAAAAGAATATGAAGCAAAGATAAAAGAGATTGAACTAGTTATTGAGCTTTTAGAGAAATCAGAAAAAACATTTAGCAGCGCCTCTTATGATGTCAAAAATATTCTTGAAATTATTAAACTCGAGACAACCTAATGACCGAGCTTAAGCTTGATGCAAAAAAGCGCCAAGGTATTCTTGTAAGCGATAGATTTGATGAGATTAGAGAGCACTTCTCAGTAAAGAACGAGGCAGCTAAATTTATCAGAGGGTATGGTCGATTCATACCGCAAAGAACCTACGCCATAACACCCATGGGCAAATTTGATCCCTGTCTTGCCCTGGAGATCAAGCGCTTGTTTATAACAAACCAGTACCCTGATGAAATAAAAATAGATGCAGAATTACTTGAAGAATTACTGCCTGCTAAGAAATATCTTCAGGACAGAGGTGCTTTCACCACAACGCCGTTCAAGCTAAGCATACCACTTAGAGACTACCAAGAAGAAATTGTTGTAAAGTCATTAAATACTGGTCGCGGTACTATTGTACTGGCTACTGCAGGGGGCAAGACACTCACATCAGCTACAATTCTTTCCAACATATTTTTATCTAATCCCAGATTCAAATGTTTGTTCATTGTCCCTGATCTTGGACTGGTACAACAAACATCAGCAGATTTTCTTTCTTATAATGTGCCATTCACAATCAGCAAATGGACTGGCAGCCATGAGTTGGATCGTAGCGCTAATGTTGTCGTAGCAAATATAGGGATTCTTCAAAGCAAAAACAGCGATACATCTTGGTTATCGGAAATAGATGTATTGTTTGTTGATGAGGTACATAAGGTTCGCAAAGGAAATGAAATTAATAAATTATTTAAAATAATTAAAACACCTTTGCGCTTTGGATTGACAGGCACTATGCCCGAAGGCCAGCTAGATCAATGGAATATCATTGGTAAAATTGGGCCCATCATCTATGAAAAAACAAGCTATGAGCTCAGACTAGAGAGTTATGTCAGCAATGTGTCTGTTGCTGTATTAATGATAAACTACAAAACACTGCCACAATATCCTTCTGAGTTAATTAATGCAGCAGATAGATATAGAGCAGAAGTTGACTTTTTAATAAAAAATAATTTTAGAAACAACCTTATTTCTAAAGCTGCCTGTGGTGCATCACAGAACACACTTATATTAGTTGACTACATTGAGCATGGTGAAAACATTTTCAATCTGCTTAAGAATACTTGCCCTGCCAAGAAAATATTCTACATCAGAGGAGAAGTCGAAATTAATGAAAGAGAAGAGGTTAGAAAGCTCATGGAGGAGCATTCCGATGTCATTGTTGTAGCCATTTCAAAGATATTCTCCACAGGTATTAATATTAAAAACTTACACTACATTATCTTTGCAGGCGGAGGAAAGGCAAAAATAAAGATATTACAGTCCATCGGAAGAGGTTTACGGTTGCATAAGGACAAAGATAAGCTTATAATCATTGACATTGCTGATAATCTACAATATGGTTATCAGCACTTCCTAAAAAGAAGAGCACTTTATGAAAAAGAGAACATTACACATCAAATCAAAGAAATCAGAGAGTAATGCTCCTGAAGACCAACGAAAATCTCTTACATCTGCAGAGATTGAAGCTTCACTCCCTCCCAGCTTAAAAACAGAAAAAAAACCCAGAGGCAAAGAAAAAGTACACTATGTTAATGGTAGGGAATTTGAGGAGGAAATAAGACACTATTACAACACAGATTTTATTTCTATTAAGCTTGGTGAATCAATAAACAAAATTGCTAACGGACTATCATATGCTCCTAATTTTATAAATTACTCATATAAAGATGACATGATAGGTGATGCTATTGTAAAAATGGTTTCTGCTCTAAAGAATAAAAAGTTTAGACTGGATTCTGGTTTTAGTCCCTTCTCTTATTTCACCACAATTGCTTTTCATGCATTTATCAATAGAATTAAAAAAGAAAAAAAACATCATGAGACTGTAACAAACTACAAAGATCGTGTTTATACAGATTTGATGACTGATCATAACCCTGATGCCAATTATCATATCTATGTAGACACGTCAAATAATCGAGATGACGACAACTATAACACCGCAGGAAACTAAAGAATTTACTCTAAAAAACAATAAAGTTTGTTGTATTGCTGATTTGCACCTGGGCATACATCAAAATAGTATTTTTTGGCATGAAACAGCTCTGAGTTGGGCTAAATGGCTGAGAGAATCACTTAAAAAACAAGACATCAAAGACATTCTTATTCTTGGTGATGTATTTCATTATCGTGATGAAATTGCAGTCAATACACTGCATGTTGTTAATGAGATGTTCAAACTCTGGAAGGACTTTAATATTATTATTCTTGTAGGTAACCACGATTCATATTATAAAGATAGATCAGATATTAATTCTCTCTCCTTGTTTGATGGATGGAAGAACATAACCATTATTTCTGAAACACTTAATACTGTAATATTTGGCAAGAAATGTTGCTTTGCTCCATGGGGGTTTGATATTAATGACATCAAGAATTCTGACATTGTGTTTGGTCATTTTGAAATAGAGAGTTTCAAGATGAATAGCTATAAGCTGTGTGATCATGGTCTTAAAACAGAAGAGTTACTCAACAAAGCATCCTTAATTCTATCAGGTCATTTTCATCTCAGAGATGAACGCGAATACGGAGATAAGAAGATTATCTATGTAGGCAATCCATTTGAAATGGATTTTGGTGATACAGGATCAACCAAAGGGTATTACCTCCTAGATTTTAATAATCTTGTTTTAGAATTTTTTGAAAACTGCAAGTCACCCAAACACAAGAAAATGCTTCTTACCGATCTTATCACAAGCGATAAATTTGGTGCTGTTGTTAAGGATCAAAAAGACATTAAAAAGATACAGGCTGAAATTGAGAACAACATTGTTAAGCTAATAATTGATATGAAGGTTGCTCCTGATCATGTTGACACTCTTCTTAAAAAGTTTTCTGTATACAAGCCATTTTCTTTGTCTGTCGATTATTCTCTTGTTAGCGATACATTGCAAATAACTGATGAAGCCAGTTTAGATGTTTCAGGTGTTGATGTTGCAAAAGCAATTGAAGAGTTTGTTAACTTGCTAGATATAGAAGATAAGCCTTCTATAATCAAATACAGTCAAGATCTCTATAAGAAATACAGATGAAAAAAATTAGCTTTAAAAATATATCAATTAAGAACTTTCTTTCTGTAGGTAGTGCACCTGTGGTTGTTGACTTCAAACCAGGCCTTCATGTCATAACAGGTATTAATAAGGATAAAGATGACCGCAGAAACGGTGTTGGAAAATCCACAATAGCTGATGCAATTTACTTTGCTGTATTCGGCGAAACTCTTAGAGATCTCAAAAAAGATTTTATCATCAACAATATCAATAAAAAGACATGCGAAGTTGTTTTAGAAGCTGAAGTGTCAGGATATAATAAAGTTGATAAAATTCAAATTATACGCACCATAGACCCCTCAAAGTGTTATATCTTTGTTAATGGTGATGATAAGACCCGTGACAGTATCTCCAATACAAATGAGTATATCATGACACTCTTTCAGTGTACTCCTGAGATATTTCAGAATTGTGTAATAATGACACTTAATAATACTGTGCCTTTCATGGCTAAGAAAAAGCATGAAAAGAGGAAGTTTATTGAAGACATATTCAACCTCTCGGTGTTTAGTAATATGAATACTGATGTAAAGAATGATATCAGTGAACAGAAGAAGTCATTTGATGTGCTGTCTGCAAAGTACGATGAAGCTTCAAAAATGCTAACCAATCTCCAGAAACAAGCTGAAAATTTTAAGCTTGAGAGAGTTGCAAAGCAAAAAAAATATGAGACAAGAAGAAATAATAATACCAAAGAACTTGTTGTACTTAATGAAAAGCTTGACAGCTCTATAGAGCTTGATGTTTCAAAAATAGAAAAAGATATCAAGACACTTGAAGCTAAATCTGGTAAAATTGATAATGATATTAAAGTTGTACGTGATACAGTCTCTTCTCTCAAAACACAGATTGATATAAAAGAAAAAACCTACAAGCTTATCGGTACAGATAAAGATAATTGCCCTACCTGCTTACGCGCTCTTGGTGATAAGGATAAATCTCATATAAAAGAAGAAAAGCAAAAAATTAAAACTGAAGTAACAGAGTTTAATAAACAAATTAAAGAGTCACAAGACAAAGAAGAAGAGTATGCTGATCTTGAATTAAAGATTGTTAAAGGCATAGATGTACTAAAAAATAAAATTCAAGAATATAGAATACAAGTTAAAGGTCTTGAGAATACAAAAGAAAGGATTACGCAACTCAACAAATGGCAGAAAGAGCTTGAGGTTGATCTGAAAGAACTTGAGGTGAGTAACAATCAGTTTGATGGACTTATAGTAGAGCAAGAAGATAAGATAAAAAATCTTTCTGAAGAAATTGAAAGTATTAAAAAAGATCTCAGAAAACTTGAAGCTGTCAAGTTTGTTATGTCTGAAGAAGGTGTGAAGTCATATATTGTCAAAAAAATATTGCAGATCTTCAATACTAAACTCGCATATTATCTCAAGAAGATGGATGCCAATTGCATATGTGTCTTTAATGAATATTTTGAAGAAAACATTCTGGATGATAAAGGCAAAGAATGTTCCTACTTTAACTTTAGCGGTGCCGAGAGAAAGAATATAGATCTGGCCTGTTTGTTCACCTTCATGGACATCAGAAGATTGCAAGGTGATGTTTCCTTTAACTTCAGTATTTATGATGAACTTTTTGATTCTAGTTTAGATGAAAAGGGAGTAGAATTAGTTATCAATATTCTTAAGGAACGTGTGGAAAAGTATAAAGAGTGTGCAATGGTTATAAGTCATAGAAAAGAAAGCATCAAGGCAGCTACTGGTGAAATCATCTTCTTAGAGAAAAATAATGGCATCACAAGAAAAGTTGATTATGTTGAATATCACCGTGAATAGAATAAAATAACTATTACATGATTGTACCTTCACCTTTCACTTCGCCATATGTTTCACCTTTTGTACAGCCCCATCCTGGCTTTATGCCTGCACAGAATGCACAACCAGCACTTCCTCAACCACCAGAACTTTCACTAACCAGAGCTCTTAACTACTATGCTGATTACAGTGGATGTGGATTTTGGAGAATGATTTGGCCAGAACATCTTCTCAATGCACATCAAAAGATGATTGTTCATGGCAGCACTGTGATGGTTCTTGATCCAAATTATTACAGAGGTGTAAAAGCTGTCCGCATTCAGAGACAAGCCACCAGTCATCAATTGCAGTTTGTCAAGCGTTTGAAAGAAATATCCAAACAAGCAGGATTTAAAATCATATATGAAATCGACGATCTTGTTTTTAGTGAAGATATCCCTGAGTATAATAAGTTTAAACCTGCATTTACTGATCCTTCAATACGTAAGAATTGTCAAGAAATTATGGAGCTTTGCGATGAAGTTACTGTTACATGTGAATTCATGCGCGACTATTATAAAGAAAAGACAAAAAACCAAAACGTAACGATTATACCCAATTACCCACCCAAATGGTGGATGGGTAATTTTTATAACGAAAAGAAAATTTCAGAGAATTATGATTTATATGCAAAGAAGCCAAGAATTCTTTATGCAGGTTCTGGCGCTCATTTTGATGTGGAAAATAGAGTGGGGCAGCAGGATGATTTTGCCCATGTATGTGAAATAATTGCCAAGACTCACGACAAGTTTCAGTGGGTATTTCTTGGAGCATTTCCCCTGCCTTTACACCCCTATGTCAAAGCCGGTAAGCTCGAATTTCATCCCTGGGAAACATTGTATAGGTATCCTGAAAAAATTGCTAAACTAAACATCAATATGATGGTTGCACCCCTGCAAGACAACACCTTCAATAAGGCTAAGAGTGATCTCAAGTATATTGAAGCTTCTTGCTATGGCCTTCCTATTGCATGTCAGGATCTGGTAACGTATTCTGAAGCACCTATTAAATTCAAAACCGGAGATGAGATGATTGCACAAATAGAGGAGACATTGTCCAAAAAAGGCAGGTACATGAATATTTGCTCAAAAGCCAGAAAAGTTGCAGAATCAAGATTTTTAGAGAATGAAGAAAATATATCTAAGTACTACGAGCTATATAACTTTGGTGTTGGTGCCTCAGAGAGAAAATATTTGAATAGCATCAATACATATTGATATTTTTAAAATTTCCTTTATTATTATAAAGTGTTTAGAAATGTAGCTTATATTCCTAGAGATCAGGTAATACGTTTATTTACCTGGGATGAAAACGGCAACCGCATTGCCTATGATACCACCTTTGAACCATACATATTTCTAGAAACCAACTATGAGAGTGATGTTCTAAGCATCTTTAATACTAAGCTCAAAAAGAAAAAATTCAAAAACCAAGCTGAAAGATCACGCTACCTTAAGGATAATAGTATCACCAGGGTATTTGAGAATCTTAATGTGCAGCAGCAATTCTTAATTGATACTTTCTGGAAGACTAATGAAAGTGAAGATTTTAACAAGCATCCACTCAAGGTATTCTTTATTGATATTGAGACCTATAGTCCTGACACCTTTCCTGTACCTTCCAATCCTGAACACCCAATCAATATCATAACTGTCTATGATACACTCAGGAAAAAATTTACAACTTTTGGACTCAAGCCATATGCAAAAAAGAAAGAGAATTGTGTTTATTATCATTGCAAGACCGAGAGAGAGCTTTTAGAGAAGTTTATTACTTTTTTTGAATCTGATTACCCTGACATTCTTTCTGGTTGGAATTCTGAGTTCTTTGATCTGCCTTACATTGTCAATAGAATAACAAAGATACTGGGTGAAGATAACACAAGAAGGCTTTCTCCTGTGAGATACATACGCCCCATTGTATTTACTGGTAAGTTTGGCAGAGAGCAGGTGCACTGGCATATTGAAGGCATCTCATGTGTCGATTATCTAGATATATACAAACGCTTCTGTCCTGTGCTCAGAGAATCATACAAACTAGATGCAATTGGCCAGACAGAGTTGGGTGAAAATAAGATTGATTATGGTGACACAAACTTGGCTAGTTTGGCTGATGATAATTGGGAATTATTTGTTGATTACAACATTCAAGACGTTAACCTTTTGTTACGCCTAGAGGAAAAGTTACAATATCTTGAATTGTTAAGAATGATAGCTTATGCTGGCTTAACTACGTTTGAAGGCGCACTTGGATCACTATCAGTAATTACTGGTCTGTGTGTTATCCGCGCAAGGTATAGAGACAGAAGAATTCCTACATTTAAAAAAGGCAAAGAAAGCGATGAACAAAATGCTGGTGCGTATGTTGGTGAGCCAGTAAAAGGCTTTCAAGAGCACATAGTATCTTTTGATGCAAATAGTCTGTATCCAAACGTAATGATCACATTGAATCTTTCACCAGAGACAAAAGTTGCAACTATTATTGATAAAACTGATGATGAAATAACACTTAAACATGTTAACGGTCAGACATATAAACTCTCAAAGCCTAATTTTGCAAAGTTTGTACAAAAAGAAAAACTAGCAATATCCAAGGCCAAGGTTTTATTTTCTCAGAAAGAGAGGGGAATTATACCTGAAACTGTGGACTGGTATTATGCAAAGAGAGTAGCGCTCAAAAAGCAGCATCAAACGTCAAAACGCAAGCTCTCTCACCTCAAGAAAACAGATCCTGAATACCCTAAGCTCAAGCATCAAGTAGACAATCTTAATATTCAGCAACACACCATCAAGATTTTAATCAATACGATCTACGGTTACTTTGGCAACAAACACAGCCCTCTTGGTGACGACGAACTAGCAGAGTCAATCACTCTCACAGGACAAGCTGTCATCAAGCAATCAAACAAACTCTTAATAGATTACATTAAAAGCAAGACCTCACTGACAGACAAAGAGCTCGAGCAATACACACCAATCATATACAATGATACTGACTCAAGCTACATCTCTATCAAGCACCTTGTTGATAATTTAAAAATCAAGATGTTTAATAAAGAAGGAAAAATCTCTGACGAATATTATAAGATCGTACTAGACATTGAAAGCTATTTAAATACTGAGATTATGAAATGGGGAACAACTGCTCTTAATTCTGCAGATTGCAGATTGAATTTTAAGAGAGAGGTAATTGCTGATACCGGTCTCTTCCTGCAGAAAAAAAGATATGTTTTGCATATTCTTGATGAAGAAGGCATCCCCACAGACAAGTTCAAATATACAGGTGTCGAGGTTGTTCGTACCACAATGCCTGCCCCCATCAAACCTTATGTCAAAGGCATTATTGAAACCATGCTCACAACTAAGAGCCAAACAGAAACCAATAAAATTTTTAATGAAACATACGACATATTCAAAGGATTGAGTTTGGAAGATATAGCATTTGTTATGGGTGTCAAAGGATATGAAAAATATGAAGGCTTATGTGATGGTTTTAATGTTGCAAAACACATGCCTATTCATGTTAAAGCAGCCTACTATCATAACGTGTTAGTGGAAAAGTTTGGTATAGATAGAAAATATGAGAAACTATCATCTGGGGACAAAGTGCGTTACTTCTATGTGAAACAACCAAACAGATATGGCATATCAGTAATTGGGTTCAAGTACTATTATCCAAAGGAATTTGTGAAAATCTTTGAGCCTGATCATGAAAAGATGTTCGAGAAGATCATTTACTCTGTGATTGAGAGATTTTATGAATCAGTTAATTGGAAGCTAAAAGCGCCAGGCACACAAGTTCAAACAGATTTATTTGAACTTCTTAGTGTTTAGTAGTTGATTTTTTATCATTGTTAAGTTAATATTACTTTATGAGCGACAAAACAAACCTAGTAACCTTCATTGATCACATTGGCCGTACCATTATTGCTGAGGAGATTAGCAGCACTAAAGATAAACTTACGGTTAAAAACCCAGCCATCCTCCATGTGCAACCCACACAGCAAGGACAGCTCAATGTTCAGACTATCCCTCTTTACTTCAAGGAGTTTATCTCTGAGAAGAACCGGGAAAATGGCACTACATGGGCTTTCAATAAGAGCTCCATTGTTGAAGCTGTGGACGTTGAGAATGATCCCAGGCTCTTGGAGCAGTACACCAGGCTTTTTAGCGCTCAGCCAGCAGCTGCAGTTGCCAGTAGCCCTGAAAAAGTAATCAAACTGTTTGACGAGTAATTTTTACTTGTTTTTAAAAACATTTCATATATACTGGATCTATGAATAAAGATCTTAAACAAGTATTTGCGTCACTGGACAAACTCAACAGTGAAGCTTCCATGTTAAATGAAAATGCACTCAGCAAAGTGGATGAATGGTTTGACACAGGTTGTTATGCCCTCAATGCCATTTTGGGTGGCAGCTGTCGCAATGGTGGTGTACCCAAGGGCAGAATCATAGGATTCTCTGGTCCCAGCCAGACTGGCAAGACATTCATTGTGAACAAGATCCTGGCCAGTGCACAAAAAAGAGGATTGACTCCAGTCATATTTGATACTGAAATAGCCATTGATGAGAACAGCACCAAAGGTGTAGGACTGGATGCAGAAAATACCAAATATGTGCCTGTGGATACCATTGATCAATGCAGAAATCAAATTGCTGCATTCCTGGACAGTGTTATTGAAAACAATGCCAAGGGCAAGTTTATCATCAGCATTGACAGTTTGGGCAATCTGGCCTCTCAGAAAGAGCTGGATGACATCATCAAGGACAAGTCTGCCACAGACATGGGTTTGCGTGCCAAGTCACTCAAGAGTTTGTTCCGTACTCTCACATTTAAAGCCGCCAAAGCAGGTGTAACCATTCTGTTCACCAACCATACATATGAAGACCCAGGCTCCATGTACCCCACATTGGTGAAAAGTCAGGCAGGTGGATCAGGTCCAGTATACATGTCCAGTATTTTGGTGCAATTGGCCAAGCGCAATGAAAAGGAAGGTGAAGGTGATTCCATGGATGCAGATGACAAGAAGATTGCTGAAGCCAACAAATACTCTGGCACCACTCTGCGAGCTCTGACTGTGAAGAATCGGTTCATACCACCATTTCTTGAAGCAGAAATGTACTTGTCCTTCAAGACAGGCTTGAACAAATACAGCGGACTACTGGCCATGGCAGCCGCCCGTGGTATTGTGGAACAAGCTGGTGCCACATATTCTGTGGGTATCACATCAGGCAAGTACAAAAAAGGTGACAAGCTTGGTTATGCCAAGACCTTTGCTAAGGATCCCTTGTTTTATGAAGAATTTATTATACCTGAATTGGACAAACGTCTTGTGCTAGATTACCAGTACAACTCCAATGAAGCGCAAACAGAAGAACCCATCCAGTAAAGCAGTAGTGCCCATTTCAGGGGGCATGGATAGCTCTGTACTGTTGCATTTAGCAGCAAGCCGCTATGATGAGGTCATAGCAATCAGTTACAATTATGGTCAGAAGCACAAGGACAAAGAGTTAAACTGTGCTGCATTCCAAGTTGAATCCACAGATACTCCAGTGGAATACAAATGGATAGATTTACCATTTTTTAAGGATATTTGTGAGGTATCATCACTACTCAATACCAAAATTGCTGTAGCCAAGGCTAAAGATGTGATGGGCGATCCACAGACAGTAAATTATGTTCCCTACAGAAACTTAATGCTGCTCAGCATATCACTGGCAATAGCAGAGAATGCTGGGGCTAGCACTGTTTTTCATGGTGCTGCACAAGCCGACAGTGTTGCAGGGTTCTGGGATGGCAGTGAAGAATTTCTGGAGCAAATTAACAAAGTTTCTGCTCTTAACAGAAGAAATAAAATTACAGTACAAGCACCATTAATTGATAAATCCAAAGAACAAATCATAAAACTTGGTGTGAAGCTAGGTGTTGATTTTAGTAAGACTTGGACCTGTTATGAGGGAGAAGAACAGGCTTGTGGTGAATGCACAGCTTGCTCATTACGCATCAAAGGATTTCTAGATGCAGGATACATAGACCCTATTTCATATAAAACTTCTATTCCTTGGGAAAAATACAAGTGCAAACCGATTAGTTACCGTAGCTGAAGCTACCTGGATCATATCCCATACCTCTACCGACTGCTCCTATAGATCTAAGCTCTGAACTTGCATCATCGCCTTCTGGGTATCCATCATCAGGTGTAGCAACCTCACCAGTGCCTTCACCTTCTTTAGGAGCTTGCTCAATCTGCTTTGTCTTTAATATGCCCAGCTCAGTTAATCTGTCAACAAGCTCCAAAGGTCTTACTTTAATAATATCCTGTTTTTCAAGCCCAGGCTTGTCATTATACTCTGTTATGGCAGTTTTTAGTACACCAAGAATTTCTCTTTCTGGAACATCTTCATCAGGCAAACTTAAAACAAGAGCTCTCATATTTTTATCACCAATTTTTACACTTTTCTCAATTTCATAAACTGTTTCCATCTTAGCAGGCGTGGCAGCTGCATTTTTTACAGCTGCAGCTACTCTATCTTGTCTTGTGGCTACACCACCTGTCACTTCATCCTTAACAACTATGTTGAGCAGATTTTTTATAATTCTGGCTGTATAGCCTGCATCTGTCTTGCCCAGGCCCAATTCACTTTGCACCAGATTTTGTAAATCGCTTCTTAATTTCATTTCGTTGCCAGGGTAGTAGAGATTGTACTCAATCCCATCAACTCTATGCTCTTCTGACTTAAAAAGGGTAGATTGAATTTTCTTGACTAGAGCATCAGTAACATCTTTCATAGATTTGCCAGTTTTTGCAGCTGCTTTCTTAAGACCGTAACCGCCTCCTGGCGCTGCCTTCAATTTATCATCTGATATATTCAAGTCACCCACTGCATATGAAGGAGGTGCTTCATTCAGCATCTTCTTCTTTGCCACATATGCTTCAAATATTAACTTTGTGTCGTTATTCATCTTGAAATACTTATGCTTTGAGACTATAATATATGAATGTGTGGTATATTTGGTTCAACAGATTACAAACGATACGTTGCTCTTTACAATAAAAATAAAAAAAGGGGCAGTTTTTCATATGGAGGGCTGTTTATTGATAACAAGTTACATGCTCTTATTAAAACAAAAGGTACGTTTGGGTTCAAAGGTAATCTTGAATTAGAGATTCAAGGGAAAAAAACCAAACCACTCAGTTCCTTCCAAAATTACTTGGGCCATACACAAGCACCCACATCAGCAATAAGAGAATACACTCACAAGACAACTCACCCTTTTAGCAATCTAAACTGGTATGTTGCTCACAATGGTGTTTTGTCCAACTTCCCAGAACTCAAGAGAAAGCTTAAAAAATATAAGTCCATCAACCAAGTTGATTCATCTGCCATACCAGCACTTATCACTTCTTATTGTGCTGTTTCAAAAAAAGAAGTGGACTGCATTTGCAAAGCTCTTACTGAGCTCAAAGGTACATTTGGACTCTGGATATATTCTTCCAAAACAGGGCACGTGTATCTTGCAAGATCAGGCAGCACACTATATGCACATTTTATAACTAATGACTTTTCTTCTTTGCCGCAAGCAGGATTTAATCCTCTGCAAGAGGGGATACTGTACCTTCAAACTGTTGAAGGTCTAACCTCTGTTGGAACCTTTAAACCCAATTCACCATTCTACACTGCATGAAGTTTGCCTTCTATAGCGTCACAAGAGGCAGCATTATTAATACTATGTTCTATGAATCTGTGAATCGACTTGCAGATGAAGTCGATGTTGTGTATGAACAGAACAATACTGAAGGTTTAAGCAAAAGGTATAATGATTTCATTAGAACATCTAAAAATTTATATGAGTATATAGTCTTTGTGCATGACGATGTCTTTGTTGATGATTTTAATGTGTGCCAAAAACTTATTCATGCACACAGAGATTTTGATATTGTTGGGTTGGCTGGTGGTATTAACCCTATCATACAAAAACCTGCCTTGTGGCATATAATGTGCGGTGGTGTAGGTAGTGGTAATTTAAGAGGTGCAGTTGCCCACCCTGCTGGACCCGAAGCAGTGGCAATGACTAGCTTTGGCTCTACACCTGCCAGAGTTGCTATTCTTGATGGGCTATTTTTAAGTGTAAAGGTTGCCAGCATTAGGAGCAAGAAATGGCAGTTCAATGAAAATTATAAATTTCATCACTATGATATTGCTAGCTGCATTGATGCAAATCAGAAAAAACTTAAACTTGGAGTTGCTCCAATATGGGTTGTGCATAATTCTCCTGGTCTCTTGAACATTAATGATAAAATGTTTACTGATAGCCAGGAAACTTTTATGAGAGAATACTCAAACAATAGTATATAATGTTACTATGCAGAAGCTAGATTTAGATTTTTTTGAAAATATAGTCATGTACAAGTCTCTCACAGACGAGACATACCTTGCTTCTGTCATTGACCACATAAATCCAAAGTTCTTCAAGAGCAAAGATATTAAAAGTATTTTTGAAGTCATAAGGGACTTCTACCAGAAGAGGGGTGTCAGGCCAACGCCTACAGAAATCAAAAGTTATCTGATCACATATGAGCTCAAGAATAGCTTCAAGACAGTGGTCAGGAGTTTTGAGAGCTTTGATAAAAACTTAAATACCGATGAACTTTATAGCAATACAGAAACTTTCTTAAAAGAAAAAGGTGTTTATCATGCAATGCTCGAAGCAGTTGATGATATTAATAAAAACTCTGTTGATACCAGTGTTATCCTAGACAAATTTGAGAAAGTATGCAATGTGTCGCTAACAACTAATATTGGCCTTGATTTGCTTGAAGATGCAAACTTAATCATCGATGATCTTAACAAGGTGGAAAACTATATTCCTTCCAAGTGGAAATGGTTAGATGACAAAATTGGTGGAGGGTTCCTGGAACAGGGAAGAGCCATTTATATTTTTGCTGGTGAAACAAATATTGGTAAAAGTATCTTTTTAGGCAATCTTGCTGTGAATATCGCTGAGCAAGGCAAAACAGTGCTGCTTGTCACTCTTGAAATGCCTGAAATGATATATGCTAAGAGATTGTGCACAAATATCACCAAAATTCCATTTAGTCAATTAAAGTCTGAAGCACCTACCCTTTTTCAACAGCTTCAAGAATACAAAGATTCAAAGTCAAAATCTAAAATTATCATTAAAGAGTTTCCACCTTCAACAATCACTACAAATCATCTCAAAGCTTTTATCAAGAAGATAACCAATAAAGGCATCAAGATTGATGCGCTTGTTGTTGATTATGTCAATCTATTACACACAACAATCGGCAGCAACACATATGAGCGTGTCAAGTACATTACTGAACAGTTAAGAGCCTTGAGCTACGTGTTCAATTTTCCAATTATTTCTGCCACCCAGCTCAACAGACAAGGCTATGAAATAAGTGACCCAGGTCTTAATACATTATCTGAATCCATGGGACTGGGCTTCACAGCAGATGTTATTTTGAGTATTTGGCAAGAAGATGCAGATAAAGAACTTGGCATTATTAAAATGGGCATGATGAAAAACAGACTTGGCGCAAATTTTGGATCAGTGAATATGAGAATTGATTATTCAACACTAACCTTAACGGAGGACGAGATCAATAACGAAACTGAAGCTTCAAATTCATCATTATCTACACTTGCTAATTTATCCATAGATTAACATAGTTGCCTTCTTGGCTGAATCTATAAATGATTATGTGACCAACGAATCCAGTAAAAAAGATATCTTTCAAGGAGTTATAACTCTTGGATCTCAAAACCAAGAGTATAATGTTGCAAGTACCTTTACTAAGGACAGGTATGATGAAACAGCTGACAATCTTATAAAGTTCTTGCAATGTAATGTTGCCTTGGTTGTTGATATTGACAAAAAAATTATTCTTATTAAAACTGCTAACTGTACTCTCAACGCAAGCAAATTTGCTGCAAAGCTATTTGAAGGTGGCGGCATCGAAAATATTGCTATAGGCAAACTCAACAGCAATTTCATACAGCTCTCCAAATCTCTTCACCCTCTGAATTAATGAATATTGATCCTTCTGAAAAGATAGCACACTTCGAGGTCGCACATCTGTTTCTCTCATTTTGCACTTTCTGCACATTGCTTGGCACAAAAAAGCTAAACCTCGCTAACGTTTTTCTACTTGTTCTCAAGAATAAGAAGTACCGTGACCTTCTCAAGAATTATTGTGATTTTAAGAATGACTATTTTGCACTAAGATATTTCTTACAGTATGATCCAACTCTTTATAAGAGTAAATATATAATGAAATTTATAAATTCTAAGAATTTTAATGCTTTATGATAATAATACGAGCTGAAGTGAAACTCAAAAAAGAAAGATGCACAGATAAAGCATACTTTGATAAAATGCTGAAAAAGTTCTCAAGTGAAGTTCAAAAAAACTTTGTGCTTGAAGAATCGAGAGCTAGAAGATACCATTATAAACCAAGCATGAAAAGAAAACTAAGATCACAACTCTACAGAAATAAGTGGAAATTTTATAATGGTAAATGATTTTGACAAACACATATACAACACATATTTAAAAGTATCTAGATCGTCAAACAACAAGCCGTACAAAATTAGAAAAGATTTTGATACCCTTGATGATGAAAAATTTGTATATCTAAAGAAACTTTCCAACTTCTTTACACGTAATAAAAATATTAAGCCTGAGGAGTTCTTCAGAGCATCGTTCCTTGTTTATTCAGATTCTCAGTTTCTTGATTTGAAATACTTTACCTCTTTAAAAGCTTCAAAAGCATATACAATTGTTCAAAAAAGACGTGAAAAGCTAGATCCTGATGAAATTGAGCAACTAGCCTTTACTAAGGATTCCCTTGTTTTTATACGCGATTTTTGCAAAATAAACAGCATCAACGTTGATCAATACATATACCACACAACAAACAATATGGCCACCTTCTTGCTGCACCTCAAAGAAAGAAATATTAATATATATGCCTTATTTGGATTCTTGGATTTTGAGAGTAATTATAAAAAAGCAGATTTAGAAATAACAAGATTCATGCTCGGTGAAGACTTTTCTAACAACTTCAGCATGTTCAAAGTAAAGTTCTTAAATTCTAACAAGTGCAGAATATTGGTGGAAGAAGGCTTAAAAAAAATTAAAATTTAAGTTGAACTATATAAAATAACATATATTATAAGTTTATGAATTCATTAACTTCCTCGATGTTTGAGAGCATCAAGTCTGCTCTCACTAAAGAAAACCAAGCTAGCTCTAACAAAATTAAAGATTATTTGCGCACTGAAGTAGGCAATACTTACACAGTCCGTCTTCTTCCTAATATCAAAGACCCATCTAAAACATTTTTGCATCACTATTCTTATGGATGGAACAGCTTCTCTACAGGCCAACTTATTACTGCAGTGAGCCCCACCACCTGGAATCAACGTGATCCTATTGCTGAAGAGAGATACCGTGTCTTGAGGAGCGGTACTGAGCAAGAGAAGGAAAAAGCTAAAAGTATTGTTCGTACTGAACGTTGGTTAGTAAATTGCTATGTTATCAATGATCCTGTTAACGAGGAGAATAATAACAAGATCAAAGTATTGAGGTTTGGTAAACAACTTTACAAGATTGTCATGGATGCCATGCAGGGTGAAGAAGCTGAAGAGCTTGGACCTCGCATCTTTGATCTGACACCCAAAGGCGTTAACTTGAAGATTAAAGTTGAGAAACAAGGTGATTATCCAACATATGTATCTTCAAAGTTTACAACTCCTAAAGAGGTTGAGGGGCTAGATGAAGACGCCTATGATAAGATCTATAAGAATGTCTTTGAATTGGAGTCATATGTAACTGTTAAGAGTTATGATGAACTCAAAGATCTTCTCAATAGACATTACTATTGTAATGTGGATATTGAAGAGGTTGTTAAAGAAACTCAAGAAGCTAAGCCACAAGCTAAGAGCAATGTTGTGCCCAAAAAAGAAGTGTCAACTGCTACTGCAGCCTCTTCTAGTGAAGATGATGCTCTTAAGAAGCTCCTTGACGACCTATAATCCATAATGGATACATTTAGGGACATTTCACCTGACGAGGCAAAGCTCATTACGCTCCAGTTTTTGGGGCAAAATTTAATGGGTGAAGTCAAGGAAATCGATAAAAATATTATTGATAGGAATAGAAATCTGCAAGGACTTACAATACAGCCTCAAGATATTCTTAACTCCATACCTGGTATTACAAGAAACCAACAAGCACCACAATATATTCAGCCACAGCTGCCACCCGCTCCAGCTCCTATGCTTCAGCAACCTCAAGGTGACCCCAATCAATTGGAATTTAATTTTGATAACAGCGCTACTGCACAAAAAATATTTGACCGCATTGATACCATTCTAAGAAAAATTGAAGCTCTTGAAAAAATAGTAACAAAGCTTTCCTCGCGATAAATCTGTATTTGTATTGATTTACAAATACTATCAGTTAAAATAAGTTAAATGAATCTCAAGATAGTAGATAAGAATACCTTTTTAACTAATTTTCTCATCCCAGTAAGTAAGGTAACTAACAGCGCTGTTCTAAAACTAAAAGACAACATATTATCCACTCTCATTGCTACTTCTGATAATACAATTATTCTAAGCTCTATTTACACACTGCCTGACAAGTATGATGAGCTAATACTGAATATACCTGATTTAACTAAATTAGTTAGAATATTATCAGTAATAGATAAGAATGAAATTGTCTTAGATGTTGACGGGAACAACATATCCTACAAATCCGATGATATAAGATTCAAATATCATTTGTTTGAGGATGGTATTATCATTGTTCCAAAGCTCAGTGTAGATAAACTCAATAACCTCACTTTTGATGGTAAATTTACTCTCAATTATCCTGACATTATTAATCTTATCAAAGGAAGCTCAGTAGCTACTGACACCAACAAGATCTATCTCACCTTTAGAGACAATACTGTGACCGGGGAATTAACGGATAAAACACGCCCTAATGTTGATTCCTATGGTTTGAAGATATCTACAACATACAGTGGACCGCAACTAGCTGTAGCTACGCCGTTGAATTTTGAAATCTTTAGAATAATTTCTTCTATGAAGTTTAAAGAGCTAAACTGCTCATTTTCTGCAAAAATAGGCGTCTTCATGTTTGATACTGTACTAACTAATACACAAATAAAATTTGTAATATCTGCCTTAGCCAATTAATTTATGATATCAAAAAATAAAATAAGAACACCTGGTTATTTCATCAAAAGACTTAGAGACAATGGATTTGTTGTCATAAGACTCTTTTCTGTCTTTGCAAAGAGTGATCCACGCAGATGGACCATCATGATTAACCCCAGCTTCAATTCTGTATTCTGCACATGCTATAGCAATAAAAATGAGATGAATGAGACATTATTTGAATTTGATGATGGCGGTGTACGCATACCTAAAAACTTCTATATTAAGACTGACAGTATGAATGTTATTATTGATTTTCTTATGAAACATGGTATTAATAATGATTCTTACCCAGGCAAGGATAGATATAGTACCAAAACATTAAATACTTCAAATGAAGAAACCATCCAACAAACAGAAAAGTAATTCTGATTCTTTTGATCCTGCCAAACACGAGGAAGTTACTGACGTCACCAACAAAGCAATTCAAAAATTTCTTCACAAAAAAATACTAGAAAAATCAGATCGCAGAAAAGATCTCGAGGCATTAAACCACACAGTGCAAGAGTTCCTCAATAGCTTCATCATACTGGGTTACACTGAAGAAGGTGAACCAGTCAATATTATCTCTGCACATAATCAGCAAGAAGCTGACTCTCTTGCAACACTTGTAAATAAGTTTTTTATAAATTGCAATTCCCGAGAAGACAGTTGATATTATCTAGCTCCCCTCTATTATTATAGAGATGTCTCATACTCTTATTTTAGGCAAAGGTTTTGTTGGTACCAAACTCAAGAACTATTTTGATAATATAGATTTCAAGTCCGCATTAATTGGAAAAAGTGATATTGACTATAGCAAGCCTTCACATTTAATTGATTTTATTATACAGAATAAAATAACAGCAGTTGTTAATTGTTCAGGATACACAGGTGCACCCAATGTTGATGCATGTGAGTTGAATAAAGATTTATGTTGGCTTTATAACGTTGTTGTTCCTAATATCATCACCAAAGTATGCAAAGATCTGAGTGTACCTTGCATGCATGTGTCCAGCGGCTGCATATACACAGGATATGAAAAGAGATTCACTGAAAAAGATGCACCCAATTTTGGACTTTTTTACACAGATTCAAGCTTTTACTCAAAAACCAAGCATGCCTTTGAAACTGTTACAGATCTTGACTACGCTGCAATCTTGAGAATAAGAATGCCCTTTACTAATACTCTGGAATCAAAGAATTACTTGTACAAAATCTTCAAATACAATAATCTAATAAGCTTTGATAACAGCCTAACAAGCATCGATGATCTCAACACCTTTATTTTCAAATTCTTACATAACTTTAAACCTGGTATATACAATGTTGTTAATACTGCATCCACTAATGCAAAACATATTGTTGAAATGTTCAGACATCATAATATGACTAATCCCAACTGGACTTTTGTTGATATTGATAAACTTAATATTATTGCTGGCAGATCTAATTGTGTGCTAGCAACAGATAAAATCTGTAGTATGGGCTTGGAGCTTTCTGATACCCTTACTGCTGTAGATAGATGCATCTATGATCTATCAAAACACATATGATTTTTTTTAAGAAAACACACCCCAAGAAAGGATATGTGTATGCCATCACAGGAGGCAAATATCTAGGAGAGCTCTTTGTCTTCATGGAGAATAATGACAGTCAAGACTTCTTTCTTTCTTTACCAGAAATGAAGATACGCACAGTGCCATGCGATAAATTTAAATTTGGGTTGGATAATAAAATTATAGACATTGTGGAACGCTTGCCAAGAAAAGTGTTTAACGTGTGTAACGTGCAGTATAATAAAAACCTTATTGACTATAGAATTCCACAATCTGAGAGTAAATAGTAATATGGACATGGTAGAACCAAAGGTTATTGTATCCCCCATAAGCGGACAACCGTGCAGACCCATCCTCAAGACATATATAAGGGGAAATAAAGAGATTGTTGAAGCTGAATGGATTGATCCAGCAAGTGGCACCTTTATCAGAAAAGGCACTGTCTCCATCAGAGAAATTACAAAGCCCGAACAAAAATAAGTTTAACTTTGCATCTGCTTCCTGTATACTATAGTAGTGATACTGCCTAGAGAGTATATTGTTCAGAAATTCTACCAATACGCTGGTTATCCACGCTTCAAGAAGTTTACCAACGTGTATGAGGCTGGGTGCCCTATATGCAGAGAAGGGGCATCTTGGGGCAAGAAGAGGCGCTGTTATTATGTTGTCGAAAAAAATAATATCTGCTGTCACAACTGTGGTTGGTTTAGCAACCCCTTCAAATGGATTGAAACAGTAGCCTGCTTAACACCAAAAGAAATTTTTGATGAATCTAAAAACTTTGACATACTACCCCTCGATCTGTTGCTCGATAAACCTGAAGTTAAGAAAATAATACCAGTTAATAAGCTGCCAAAAGATTCAATTAATCTATTTGACAAGCAGCAATTAACCTACTATAAAGATAATCCAATTGTTAGAGAAGCTCTCAAACTAATTGTCAAGAGAAAGCTACATACTGCAATCAATAAACCACAAACACTGTGGCTATCGCTTGTTGATAAGGTTCATAAAAATAGACTTATTATTCCATTTTATGATCAAAACAATGACATTATATTCTATCAATCCAGAACAATATTAAATGATAGCTTAAAGTACTACCCAAAATATCTCTCAAAGGTAAACAGTGAAAAATCATTATATAATATCAATACCATAACTTCAGATTTGGAATATGTTTTTATTTTCGAAGGCCCAATTGATTCTTTCTTCATTAAAAATGGTACAGCTGTAGCAGGCATTCAAGAGAATAGTAATGCTAATTTCACCAAGCTACAAACTGACCAGCTCAGTAATTTCAAGTTCTATAAAAAAGTTTGGTTTTTAGACAGTCAATGGAATGATTCAGCTAGCAGAAAGAAAACCATGAAGTTAGTTGAAAATGGTGAAACTGTTTTTATATGGCCTGAGAAAATGGGCAAAGAATTCAAAGATTTAAATGAATATTGTATTGCCAATAATATGAATAGCTTAGATACTGATTTTGTAATTCAAAACTCTTTCAGTGATATCAAAGCTAAATTGCTAATGATTGAAATTAGTCGGTGGAAGAAATAAGATAACCCTTAAAGGATTCACTCAAGGAACTCAACTCTGCTGCAAGTCTTGCAATTTTCTTTTTCTCACTTCTTGCAATATCTTGAAAAATAGTTTCACATTGCGCTGCATGCAACTGTGTTTGGATAGAACCATCATTTGTACCATTAAGGTATTCAATAAACTCATCAATCTTGCCAATCCATTCACTGAGCTTGCCCTTTTGCTTTGCTTTGATGGCATCAACATTAGTGATACCACCCTTGACACCGAAATCTTCAGGCTTAGCTGTATCAAGCTTTTGTGCCATGGCCTCTCTATCATTAGCTGGTGTTGCAGCAGCTGCACCTGGTTCTGCTACATCTTCAACATCATTATCTTGCTCCAATACAACAGAGAACGCTCTTTTAAACAAATCCATACAATTATTTATGAAAATGATTAAATATTTCTGTGAATAATGTTATTCTGAATGAAGAAGATGTGATGAATTACAACAAATGGGTTCAAGGCATTGCTTCCAGAGAATTTAGCTCTAAAAAGGTGTTTATTAAGGATTTACTTGGCAAGCCCAATGAAGGTGGACAATACCCCAACCAAGTCATGAACAACAACATCATTCCTTACCCGCTTAACAATTTAATTCCTGCTCTTGGAACAGTTATAACAAATCTGGGCATATCCCTGAATCTCACAAGAAGCTCATTGAATAACCCTGTTCTGAAAGAAGAAGAAAACAACAACACAAATATACATGAGGCCATTAAAAATTTAGAAGAAGCTTCCAAATCCATCACAAAAGCAGTTAATAATCTTGATAATTTAAAAATTGCCATTAAAATGAATTGATGGGATCAGTACTATTCAGATTATTTTTGCTTGCATCTATCTCTGTAATATCTGGTGTTGTGTTCAACACAATGGGATTAAATTTTTACCTTGGATTGTTCTTTGGCATATGCATACAATTTGTCATCAACTACGCCATTGACCGCTTTACAGATTCATACGTTGAGCTCAAGAACAAGGCCCTGGAAAATGATCGTATCCGGGAATTTAGCTATCAGGGTGTTGAGGTGAAATGCCCTTGCCACAAACAAATAAAGCAGCTAGTTCCTTTCAGATTCAATACAGACAACAGATACAAATGCAATGATTGTCAGAAGACAATAACAGTACTAGTAGAGCCCTTTACAGCAATTGCTACTGAGCCAATCGCTGATACAGATACAACAAAGCCAGAAATTATTTCAAATGCAAAACTCGAATAGCATTGACACAATTACTACTGTTAAACCTGCAACCTCTCTTGATGCACCACCAGCTCAAAAATTTGATGCTGATAAATTTTTCCAATGCATTCAGGAGATTATACCTTTTGAACTCAGAAAATATTTTGATTTAGGGTATAATTTTTATAAAACCTCCAACAATGATGATGCCGCTTTTCTTAAAAATATCATGCTCTTGTTTGTTAATTTCTATAGTAATATGCTCAAGGACACAACCATAGAGGTTGAAAAACAGCAAGCCATGACACAGAGCTTAGAAGCTATCTTTAAGAACTTCGAAAATAATCTCAGCATTCATAATAATCTAGTAAATGCTTTAAAAATAGATAAAAAAGTATTTGACGCCCGCAAGCTTTTCATGATAATAATAGGATATGGAATCTCAAACACCAAAAAAAGCAGTTAACATTCAAGGCAAAACTAAAGAGCATAAGATGAGCATGGTGGAGTATGCTCGTTGGTTAAGCTTAATAGAAGGCATTGAATTGGTCTGCAAGAAGGCTCATCAAATGAAACTCAACAGCAACAAGGATTTTGATTGGATCAAGCCTCTTGCTTTTCAAAAATATATTGTTGAAAGACATGAATCCATGGTTGATGAAATTGAGTTTAATGAAAAAACTAACATTCAAACAACAAGCAATCCCATATGCATTTCATTTCCGGAACCACTTTTAAAGTAAACAAATACTCAATCAAGGCACATCCAAAGACCAAGCTCTTTGAAGATGGCATCTACAAGCTTCTTACCATAAGAAAAAAAGATAATAAGTTTGAGTATAATTTTGTCAAGGAAAATAGAACCCAACTAAAAGTTGAATTTTCCACATGCAGAGAAGCAGATGAGTTCATTGCATTGTGCTTAAACAAGCCTTTGCCTGTCACAATGCATAACAATCTGGATCTTTAATAACCACCGTAAGCACTATCATAATTTGTCTTGCTATAATCAAATATATCTTTTGACGCCACATCCGCACTGAATGAATAAGGCTTGCTAGCACCTGAAGCACTGGGGTTTTTAGTGTCATCAAACACTTGTTGGTTAACAACTTCCCCTCCAGAAAGACCTGGTTCAAAGCTGTATTCAAAGCGCTTAGCCTTTAACAACCAAACATAATGACCCATTAGTGGGTTAATTTGAGCCACATCTTCATCCAGACGCTCTGTTATCTCAAATATCTTTCCTGTTCTGCCACCTGGCCTGTCATCACCATATTCTGTTAGCTGGAACAAGTCACCAGATTTTGGCTCTGCACCATATCCAAAAGCTTCATAGAAAGAGCTAATGTGCACAAAAGCAGTCAACTCATCATCTGACTGCAATCCATACTTTGAAAGCATCAAGGCATTTTCATTCAAATTAACCAGCATCTTAATTGTCACAGGTGGCGAATATTGCTGGGTAGGTTGCTCTCCATACAGATTATTGCCGCTCAAGTTGAGGTTATAGTTATGCAGAATATACCCTACTTTTTGACCATACAGACCAATCTGTTCTTTCCAGTAGTTAGAATACAAATCTCTTTCACCTGCTGTATTATCTTTATCAACAAATGAAAAGCAATCATTTGTAGTATTCTTTGACTCTGGATATGTCTTTATATCAGGATTACCCTTGAAATAATTTGTGCAATCTTCGTTTGTCATTTGTGTAAAATATAACCTTCCCCATTTGGATTTTTGTATAGTGAAATGCCTGTGTTGCCTAGAGTGGCCTTATTGTCTGTAGAGAATTTTACATTGAATCTTTTCATTAATTCTTGTGCTTCACGATTTGTTATAATCTTTGTACCTGACTGCATCTTCTTTAGTATCTTAAACTTGTAGATGTCTTTCTTGGTTCTATGCATGACTGGCACTGTTTCATGTGGACGCTTGGTATTCAGAATAGGATGCATGTGCCTCTTCTTTGTGCCTATGTTAATATTGAAAAATTTCTTAAAAGAGTCCATGTAGTTATTTAATCAAAAAAAAAGCCTAACTTTCGTTAGGCTTTTTTTATTTTGTAAGTATCTATTATTTCTGGAAGAGATAATGACCAACATTAGAAGCTTTACCAGCTACTACATTGGCTTTCCCTTTAGGAGATGTTGGAGCACCACCCTTGACACCGCTACCAACTAAGGCATGACCTTCATCCTTACCTTTGCCATCAACTTCACTCTTAACTTTGCCATCTCCACCGCCTTTAGCAACAAGACTATCTACTGTTCCACCAACTTTATTGCTTTTACCCTGCAAAGACTGACCTGCAGCAGGTTTGACTTCTGTCGTCTCAGTGCCTTCACCAGCAATTTCTTCAGCATTCTCTTGTTCACCATTTCCATGGTCCTCTGAATGTTCAGCATTTTCTTCCCCTTCTGGGGCTTCAGGAACTTCTTCTTCACCACCCATGGCAGACATCAAAACGTCATGAAGCTTCTGAGCAAGAGCTTTGTCAAGAGTAATGGTTACTGTCTCTTCACCGCCCTCTGGGGTTTCGGCTTTCTCAGCACCAGCAGCTGCTGGTAGACCAAGATCTTGTGCGTCTTGATCATCTTGGGAAAGGCCCATTACGTCTTCAAAAAGTTTATCAAATATGTTGCTCATACAATTATTTATATTCTTGGTCTCACTTTTTCCAACTTTTTCATGAAATTTTTCTGCGGAAAACTTTTTCACGTCTTGAAAGGTTTCTTTATTCTTAGTAACTTTAGGGTCTGTAATGGCATCTTGCCTGAATCCTTGTGAGCCTTCAGGACCTGTAGGCTTACCAACAAAAGGTTTTTTCTTCTCTTTAGCATCTTTTGCCAATTCAAATGTACCCTTTGGAGGGAACGTAACCTTCTCATTATAAAGATTTCCCATTTCTACTAGTTCGCGTGCTTTGTTCATGTAAATATTTATGTAAATGACCGATAAGAACAGCAAACAATTTTATCTTGGTAATCAAAATCTACCACGGCCTGATGCATCATTTAATTATGCTGATCACCCTGAATGGGTAAAAGACATTGATAAGTGCAGAAAAAATATTTTATATTTTGCAGAAAACTTTTTTTATATAGTAAATCTTGACAGAGGTCGTGAAAAAATTGCTCTGCATGGATATCAGAAAAAAATCTTGAGAGCATTGAGGGATAACAGATTTGTTGTGCTGCTTTCTTCTAGACAATCAGGCAAAAGTACCATGATGACCATATATGCCTTGTGGGTTGCATGCTTCAATGAAGATCAGAACATATTAGTTGTGGCAAACAAAGAGAGTACAGCAATTAACATTTTCAAGAGAATACGATTAGCTTATGAGCAGCTACCTAATTACATAAAGCCTGGCGCTGTAGAGTATGGCAAAACTTCCATGACCCTGGGCAATGGAAGCTCCATTGGCATTTCTACTACATCAAGTGATGCAGGCAGAGGTTCATCTGTAAATTGCCTTATATTAGATGAATTAGCTTTTATTGACAATCATCTTGTAGAAGCTTTTTGGAAATCTGTATATCCCATCATATCCAGTTCCAAGAAATCAAAAATATTTGTTGCTTCAACTCCAAACGGTACAGGAAATCTTTTTCATGAACTCTACACTGGTGCACTTGAAGGTAAAAATGGATGGCACTCTGAAAGAGTGGATTGGTGGGAAGTTCCAGGCAGAGATGAGGAATGGAAAGAAAAGACCATCCGCACTCTAGGCAGCGTTGAAGCATTTAGTCAAGAATTCTGTAATGAGTTTATTCAAACAGGAGAGAGTTCTATTAATGAAAAGCTTTTCGAAGAATTAAAAGCTGAAGTAATGGAGCCTGAATTTGTGTATGATGAGGGTAGCTATCTGTTGTGGGACACTTTTAAGCAAGATCATGTGTATGTGGCTGGTGTGGATATAAGTGAAGGTGTTGGTGAAGCTGCAAGTGTCATACAAATACTAGATATAACTGATCTTAGAAACATCACTCAAGTTGCCACTTATCATAATAGAAACATTTCTCCTTATAATTTTACTGCTAAACTTTTTGACATATTGCAGCACTGGGGTGCGCCTCTGGCACTAATTGAAAGGAACAATTGTGGTGCCCAGGTTGTCGATCAACTTAAAAATACTCACAATTATGAAAACATTGTTTCATATGGCATCAGAGCACTGGTCAATAAAATTGGTGTACAAGCCCACACTAATACAAAGTATAAAGGCATCACCAATATGCGCTACTGGATTAATGAGCTAAGAGTGGTCAAGATTCGTGATATGCAAACGCTCATTGAGCTTAAGAATTTTATTCGTCATGCCAATGGCACATGGAGTACCAAACCTGGAGCAGACAATTGGGATGACAGAGTGATGTCTCTGGTATGGGCTTTAATTATTCTTGAAAATGAGTTAGCAGAAAAGTATCTTGAGATTGTGGAATTTGATGACAATAAAAAACCGTTAAAGATACGAGCACTGGACTATGGCATTAAATATTATGTGAACCCATCAAGTTCATACAACAATGAAAAAGACAGAACAGCTTTCACACCCTTGCCTATTATCATGCAAGGAAATAATGAAAACAATTTCAATGATGTCAGTGACTTGCAAGGACAAGGCTGGAGGTTTCTAAAATGACAGATCTGAACAGCACATACATTCAAAGCCCTTTTAACAAACAACGTCAAGATAAATTTTTACTGGTTCTCAATTTGCCACCTAGCATAAGAAAGACAGATAGCAAGTTTGAAAGAAGAGATGAAAAAGTATCTTTTGACTCTATTCAGTTTTCTGTTTTTTCTGCTGCCATACCTGCAATCAATATACCCAAAGTTGATACATTATATGGAGGTCAGACATACGCACAATCCAGTCTCACACGCCCTGCATGGGACCCTGTTTCTGTAGGGTTCACTGTGGACAACAGATTCAACAATTATTGGACAATATACTCTTGGCTTAATTTCTTGAATGATGATGCCACAGGTTTGTATGATAAAAATAATCTTACAGGTAAATTTTTTAATCCAACTGATAGAGCTAAAAAACCCATTGTGGACATTGATTATACTGCTGACTTGTCTTTATTTTCTCTAGATGAATATGATAAACGCACTGTAGAATTTATTTTTAAAAAAGCTTTTCCAATAAGCTTAGGTGCTTTAGATTTAAATTACCGCACTTCAAATGAACTAGAAACCTCTTTTACCTTTGCTTATTCACAATTCTATGTAAGATTAGTAGAAAATGTTGACAGTTTATAATTTTTTTTTCAAAACTTTAGTTCAGAATCAATAAATACTTTATATGGCGCGCGTAATTCAAAGTCCTGGTGTACAAATAAGTGAGATAGATCTTTCATTGCGAGCAGTTGGTAATGCTGCAACAACAGTTTTAATCCCTGGTTTCGCTACAAAAGGCCCTGTTTCAGAAGCAATTAAAGTTGGAAGCCTATCAGAATTTGAACAAATTTACGGCCAACCTACCAATGGTGCAGAAAGATATTTCTACCACACTGTTAAAGCAGTTTTTCAAAGCCCTTCTGATGTTTTAGTATACAGAATGCCATATGGCGAAGGATCAGGCATTGATACCTCTGATAGTTTCAGTGCACTAGTATACCCTGTTGTATCATATGCTAACGGGGTTTCTTCAACAAATGTTGCAGCAGCTTCTTCCACATATTTCTTTGGCAAGCCTACACATGTTAAATTGACACAAGAAGAATATCTCAGCATACTAAGAGGCGATGCCTTTACATGGTCTGCTAATACATCTGGCTACGGTGGTGCCACAGCATTTAGTACTATTGATTCTTTCCAATACGCTGGAATGGTTGTACTGAATAAATCACAATCCACAATCAATAGCAGATTTGAAGGGTATTATCTTGGTGCAATAGATAATACTAATCTCAACCCTGCAACAGAATATGATACTGTTCAGCAAGTTTACTCTATCAATAACTCAAATCTCTTTACAACCAATTATGTGGAGCTACCACAAGCAAGATTAGACTTTGTTCTTTCTGCTACAAAATCTAGCCCTGCTGGAAGCATTTCACAAGTTCTAGAAGATATCCCCACCTTTCCAATTAGCAATGATCTGTATGATGATACAGCAGTGTTCGGTGTATTCAAACTCCGTCAAACTGTGTTCTCTCCTGATACAATTGCATTAGGATTTGTTCTAGAAGAGAGTTATGTTGCATCATTTGATGCTAACAGACAGATTAACAGTCAAAATGGTGGCCCTGCCATTAGCTTTTTCATGGAGAATAAAGATGACCAGTCTTTACAGATCATAACTCTTATTAATCCATACATTTCCAATAAGAATGGACCAACATGGCTTAATGTCAATGGTGTTCCTACCAAGAAGACCCGTTTCCTAAGCACACGTCTAGCACAGCCATTGGATGGTGAGAGCGCTGGTGATTACACAACACGTGTTGGTGCACCAGAAGCAACAGTAAATGCCTTTAGAAATCTTATTGGTGATACTGATGCATTGTTCCCAATTGGGGACTATACAAGTCAAGACCTTAACACAAAGAAGATTGGCAGTGTACCAACCAAGCTACAGAAATTGTTTGGTAAGGTTGATAACTCTGATCTGTATCCTCTCAATATTGTTGTTGAGGCAGGCCTGGGAACAGTGTATGTCAACTCATTTAACCCTGCAACATCAGGTTACTTTGATGATTCTGTGCCATATGATTCAGCATTTAATGCATTAACTGCTCAGAGATCAACTACATTGCCTAATGCTGCTTCAAAATATCTTGAAGTAGCCACAGAGCTAGTTAGTTTTGCACAGAATGCACGCAAAGACAACATGGCGATACTTGATCCTTTGACAAACATTCTTGTTTCTGGTGGGCTCAAGACAATTGATAACCCTGCCAAAGCATTCTCAACAGACATATATTGGCCGCTAAAGAATCAATTTTCTGGAATTGATTCAAATTACACTTGTACATTTGCAACATGTGTGAGAGTATCCGATATTGCCGCAAATCTAGATGTGTGGGTACCATTCTCTGGGTTTGCTGCAGCTAGCTTTGCAAACACTGACACAAATTATCAACCTTGGTATGCACCTGCTGGGTTTACCCGCGGTGTTGTAACAGGAATAACTGATCTCGCCATATATCCTAAGCAGAAACAAAGAGATGATCTTTACAAACAGGGTCTCAACCCTGTGGCTTTCTTCCCTGCAGAAGGATTTGTAATCTTCGGTCAAAAGACACTACAACAGAGACCCAGTGCATTTGATAGAATTAATGTACGCAGATTGTTCTTGAATCTTGAGACAGCCACAAAGAATACCATCAAGTACTTTGTGTTTGAACCCAACACACTCTTCACAAGAACACAAGTTGTTAACACCTTGACACCCATCTTTGAAAATGCAAAGAATACACAAGGCATATATGACTACTTGTTAATTTGTGACGAAAGAAACAACCCACCATCTGTTGTGGATGATAATACCTTGGTGATAGATATCTACATCAAGCCTGTGAGAACAGCTGAATATATTCTTGCTAACTTCTATGCAACAAGAACCGGTGTTAATTTCCAGGAGATTGTTGCTTAAGGATAAATAATTATATGGCAGACGTAAATCAACTCATTCAGGACTTCTACAGAGTAGCACAAAATCGCGAGTTTACTCGTGATTATAACTTCAGAGTACTTTCCATCAGCACTGGTGGTGCAAGTACTGTCACATTTGATGATAATGATCTCGTTTATGTGAAGACAGCTTCATTACCAGAAAGAAGCATTACCAATGTTTCTGTGCCATACATGGGATTAAACTTCAATCTCCCTGGCAATGCAACATATCCTGGCTCTGATGCTTACACATTGACATTCTACGCTGATGCACAGTCCAAGATCCGTCAGAAATTTGAAACCTGGTCACAAGATATTTTCAATGACGCCACCAGCACAGGTAATTACTTTTCACCCAATCAGACTGCAGTCATTGATCTTGTTCAGCTGGACAATCAAATGAATAAGGTTGCACAGTATCAGCTAGTGGGTGTATCAGTAAGAAGCGTTGGTGCTCTGACATACAACATCTCTGATGGAACTGGTAACACTATTGAATTTGCTGCTACACTCTCCTATCACTATTGGAGAAATGTTACCTAAAATATTATTTTTTCTTAAATAATTAGGTGAATAACCCTCTTACCGATGCTTTAAATTCGCTTGGACAGAATTTTACCGGCCTTGGCAATGGTACCAACACACTATTTGCACCTCAAGCAATCAATCTATTTGGCTTCAATATTCCTGGTGTGCCCATTATTAGTGTTAGAGATTATTTTCTCACACAAATGGAATCTTGGTTTACCTCGATTCCCATGTCAACCCAATGGGTTATTGTCATTGACAACTATCCAGCAGCCATAAGAACACAAGTCATACAAGGATTGGAACGAGTAGATGGCAGTAAAAAAGGTTTTGATATATCCACTGCTGCTACCATTTTAAAAAGCTTCCCATTGCAGAAAATAGTTGGATGTCTTTTTGCATATTCTGTTACAGTTCCTGTGGAAGAATTTGCACCTGAATCAATCAGTGTACCAAACAACAGAGGATTCTTACCTGGTATTTTAGGAGGCAGAAGAACAGACACATTTCCTGAATTAGCAATTGATTTTCGCGAAACAAATACTTCGTTTGTTGACTTTGTCCTGAGACCCTGGACAATTCTCACCTCTCATTTTGGATTGGCTGCCAGACCAGGTGACAGGCCAGGAAAAAAAGATCAGTATAACATGAAAGCTAACATGACCTTGTTACAATACACTAGAACATACAATGGTGTGTCTATGATACCTCGCAAAGTGTATACCTTTTACAATTGTGCTCCTTACAGTATCAGTACACAGACTTTGGAGTACTCTGATGAAAAGCAACAGATTTACAACACACGCTGGACATACAGCAACTATACTGTTGAAAACAATCTTTATCTGCCTGTTGCAGATATTATCAACAGAATATCAACTGGCCAAATTCCAAGAATAACTTCCTTCCAAAACGGTATTGGCTCAATAAACCCTTACGCTTTCTTATAATTTGTTATTTTGATACTTTGTTTTAAGTATTCATGTGATCAAAGATTTCTTCATACCCATAAAGATTACAGACAACAGAACTATAAATTTCTTACAACTTAAGAATAAACAGTATTTCAACTTGCTCAAGTTCATACAAAATCAAGATTTTAACAATTTAAATGACTACTTTAATTCCATTATATTTGATTTGGTTATTGAAAAAAGTGAATATGTAAATTTAAATTTTATAGATAAGCTAATCATCCTTCTAACACTGAGAAGCATTTGCATTGCACCAGATATAGAATTTGAATCCAAAGATAAAATTAAATTTAGTAAAAAAATTGACATTTATTCAATTTACAAACAACTTGAGACAATACAGCTAAAAGCCACTGTAGACTGTAGCAACATTGTTGTGGGGTTCAATATACCAAAAGAGTTGTATTACCCTTCTTTTGATAACATAATTGAAGATTGCATAGAATATATCACCCTTGACAGGGAAACCATATTTTTTAGCAAATTGGATGCACAAATAAAAAAAGAATACATCAACAATCTTCCAGGCACTATTTTCACTCAAGCAAAACATTTTTTTGATAATCTAGAAAATATTTTAAACAAATACCCTTTGATAAAAGAAGATAAAAATTTTCAACTGGAACAAATAGATTTGAGTCTGTTTAAAAATACAGGATTTGGATTGCTATCCAGTGTATTCAAAGACAGCTTACTCAATTTCTACAATCTGATGTATATCTTTACAAATAAAATTCATGCAAGTCTTTCTGATTACTATGAATTAACACCTGCTGAATCAACACTTATGCTAAATCTATACATAAAAGAACAAGAAGAAATAAAGAGAGCTAATGAAACCAAGAGTGTGCCACTCGGCAAAAATGTTGCAAAATAGACACCTAGTTTAAATAATAGTAATGTCAGATTTAACTTCCTTAGATAAGCTCAAACAAATTGTGTCTTCTGAATGGGTGGAGAGTTATGTGCCTTCTGCTGGTGCAACTGCCAAGTTTCACCCGCTCAACATCAAGCAACAAAAAGAGATAATCAAATCTGCAGTGGATGGCTTGCTTGCATCATTAACATTCTCCATAGCAACCAATGACATAATCAAAGCAAACAGCGCAGAACCAAAAGAATACCTTGTCACAGATAAACCTCTAATTCTTCTCAACTTGCGTAAAAAATCTGTTGGAGACGACATTACACTCACTAAGGACGGCAAAGAGTTTAAAACCACTATTACTAGTGTCATTGCAAATGCAAATGTACCAACAAATGCTAATCACCCCATTCTCGAGGAAGGAGACATTTCCTTAACAACAAAAACACCAACATTGGATGAAGATACCAAAATAAATCTAGAAGTTAAAAAGCTTTTTGACAAGCTTAAGGATGAGCAGAAGCTTAGAGAAGTAATAGGTGAGCTGTTTGTCATTGAACTAATCAAATATGTTAAAGAAATTAATTTTAAAAGTGGCACAGACATGGTAAAGATTGATCTAAACACACTCAGCTTTGATCAAAAATTAAAGACCTTTGAAACCCTGCCCATGTCTCTTAATTACAAACTTGTAAAACACGTGACTGCTGTAAGAGAGACAGAGTTAAAACTTCTAGAAGTGGTTGACGCACAAGAAAAATACAACATAACAATTGATTCCGCTTTCTTCTTTAAAGAATAGTTCTATTGGTACTTTTTACTAAGTATTGATAGGCATGGACCCACAAGATTTTGAAGTTCTCATAAGGAAGCTTGATAGCATATCATCTTCTTTAGATAAGCTTGCCAAAAGCAAGCCTCAGCAGCTCTCTGAAAAAGATATTACCGCTGCTATGGTTTCTGCGCTTGAGACTGATAAAGATACTGATAAAATGACAGGCAGGGAAAAGAAGAAGATTCAAAAAATAGCAAAAATTTTTAAAAAAGAATTTGAAGAGTTAGATTTAACAGCTAATGCTGATGGTAAACAGCAAGTCAAAGACAAGACAACACCTCTACTGGTTACTCTTGATAAAAAAAGTTTTAAAGGGTTGGAAAAAACTTTAAAAACAGTTTTGCCTGATTTTTTTGATCAGCTTTCAAAGGATAGCAAGAAAGCTGCTGGTGGCAAAGGTGGTATATTCAGTTTCCTTGGCGACATAATTGGCGGTGCATTTGGAGCTGTGGGTGCATTAAACAAGATTGTACCATTTTTACTTGCTGCAGGTGGATTGGCACTAGCTTTCTACATTGTAAAAAATATAGAAAAAATTGCTAAGGCTGTAGACCTGATGTTAAGATCTGGCAAGGAAAATTTACCTACAATTGCTGATACTCTATCAAAGAATATTTTACCTTTCTTGCAAGAGCTTGATGCTACTATCAAAAGCTTGTTCGATAGAGTCATGACTAGCATTGATAGTTTCTTTACCAATGCCTTGCCAAAGCTGTTAGATATACTATTAACCAAATTACCAGTCATAAGAGAAACAGTCACAGGTTTTGCACATGATTTAATTGAATTGGGCAAAGAGTTCAATCAACTCACCATTGCTGATAAGATTAGTACCATTGCTGTGGCTGTTGGAGTATGGTTTGCAGCAAAGGAAGCCTTGAGTCTAGTAACCGGTACATTGGGTAGCTGGAAAGGATTAGCTGCTGGTGGTGCTTTCTTGTTAATTGCCGAAGGTCTCAAAAAACTAGCAGAAAGCTTTGCCATGTATCAAAACATTTCTTGGGAAACCATAGGCAAAGGCGCAGTAGCAATTGCTGGGCTCTTTGCTGCATTGACTTTCACAAGCAAATCATTTCAAGGAGCAAACTTCAAAGATCTCCTGGGGTTTTTTGCTGTTGGTGGCATGGCATTCACTGTAGTTAAATATCTTGACAGCACAGCTGACGCTTTAATAAAATTTCAAGGCATTGATTGGGAGACTATAGGCAAAGGTGGTGCTGCACTTACTGCTCTCTTTGGTGGGCTTGCAGCTGCACGATTGTTAGCCAGTCCAGCTGCACTTCAAGGCATAGGAGTCTTCTTCTTGGGTGGTGCAGCAATTGCTGGTTCCATTTTGATGATCGGCAAAGCATTAGACTATACAATGGATTCATATTACGACTTACAAGCTTTGTTTGAAAAGTACTCCAAAATGGATGGCAGCAATTTAATGAGTGTTGCTGGTGGCATCACAGCACTATTTGGTGCATTAACTCTGCAATCCATAGGCGGATTTGCAACTGCTTTAACAGGAGGCGTTACTAAATTCATGAATTGGGTCACTGGCAAAGAATCACCATATGAAACCATCAGAAAATATGAACAACTAGATGGTGATCGATTGAATAAAAACGCAGAATCAATTAAAAATTTATTCAAGGCCATTGGCATGGGCGGTGGAGATGATGTAAAACGTGCAATCGAGAATTTAAACAACTTAAAACTCGATAGACTAGGCAATATCACCACAGTACCTGCACCTACACAGCCTGGGCTACCTGCACCTACACAGCCTAGGCTACCTGCACCTACACAGCCTGGGCTACCTGCAAAAGTGCAGCAAGATTTCATATCCCGTCCCAATCAACCACCTATTGCATTCTCCAGTCAAGATACTGTAGTAGCTTTTAAGAAAACCAATATCTTTGACTCCATTGAGGGCAAGATTGATGCTAACTACAGAAAAATTGCTGAAATGATTCAAAAAACTTTTGCTGACCAGCAAAAATTAACTGAAAGCAGTGTACTTGAGAACAGAAAACATACAGAACTGCTTGGAAAGCTTGTATCTTCTAATGAGACCATGGCAGATCAAGCTGGAACAGGTGGCGCCTTCGTCAACAACTCAGTAAACAACAATATTATTAATGCTGATACTTATACTGGATCAACTTACAGGAGCCGGCTAGGACGTAGTCCAGGAATGCCTGCCTAAGTATTATTATGGCTGAATCTTTATTTGTCAAGGACTTTACTGCCTCGAATCCTTTCTATGGATTGCTTGGTTCTGGGCCTAATGTAAGCGGTTTTGTTAATAATTCTAATAGCAATCTACTTGCAACACAACAACAACAAGTCCTTGAAAGCAACCCACCTGTTTTAAAACCACCTGGTGGATCTTCTCAAATTATTGACGTAGTAAATGATTTTTATTGGACATATTCCAAAAAAGGAACACCCAACAGACTGGAGGTACCAGCCATATATTTGAGAGAAAAAAGATTAAAAACTAACTCCTTAATTTCACAAATCAAATCATCATTTGGTGCTTCCATTGAAGGTACATCCAGAGTCATAGATTACATCAAAAGCAGTTCAACTGTGGCACAAGGCATAGCTAATTCCAGTTTCTTTAAAACTCTTCAAGGCCTTGCATCCAATTTACAGCAAGCAGGCAGTCAAACATTTCAAAATGTAGCTGGTAATTCACAAATTGTGCAAGACATCAAGAATGCAACAGATGATGATAATTTTTTAATGAACAATGAGCTATTAAAGGCGTACAAAGATCTTTATATCACAGAACCAACTGGATTCACTTATATACTACCATATTTTGAGGATTATCTCAATAGCAGCAGCAACCAATTTGGTGATGATTCACCTGCCAGTCCTTTTGCCAATATTGCAGGCGGGATCGCTGAATTTGCTTCCCTTGCCGGCATTGTTCAACAACCTTTTGGATTCTCCTTTCAAGAAAGAGCCAAATTCTACAATTTTCCACAAACAGGTGAATCACTCACAGTTTCTTTTCCCTTGATCAACACTGGTTCTGCTACATTTGATGATGTCATTAAAAATTGGCAGTTAATATTCTTGTTGCTGTATCAAAATAAGCCTTCAAGATTGAATCGTACTGTTATTGAACCACCTGTGCTGTATCAAGTCGAAATACCAGGTCAAAAGTTTCTACCCTACTGTTATATTTCAGACATGCAGGTATCTTTCAAAGGATCCAGAAGAACTGTCAACTTTTCACTGCCTCAACGCAACTCCATCTTTGTGTCACCCACAACATCTGGTCAATCCAATGGTGCACCCAACAGCTTTGTGCCTGGAAGACAGATCATAAGTGAACAAGTAACATACAGTGATCAACAAATTGAAGCCATCATACCTGATGCTTATCAAGTCAAAATTACCCTGCAGTCATTAGTTGCTGAGACAAAGAATTTCATGGCTTACACATATAACCTTGCTGCACAACAAAATATAGTGAATGTTACTGATACCAATGGCAATAACCTTTTCAACAACACATTCATATCAGATAATGCCTCATCTCCACAGAATACGGCTAGTTCAGAAGCACTCAATAACCTCATCTGACCTGGTCTATGAGTTTATAAAATACATTTATTCATAAATAATTCATATGGATTTAGGTAAATACCAGAATTCTATTCAAGATCTGCCCAAACTTAACAACCAGAGGTATGAAAATATCTTTAAAGTGTATGATCTGAAGACTGGGCAATACTATTACAATCTTCTCAAATCTATAAACTTTCCAGACAATATTGATAACACACAAATTACATATATCACAGTGAAACAATCATTGCCCTGGACAGCGATAAGTTTTAATGTGTATCAAACCATTGAATTGTGGTGGTTAATATGTTTGCTTAATAAGATTGATAATCCTATCAAAGCACCTGCCATAGGAACTGTATTGAAGATACTGAACCCTTATGCTGTTAAGAATGTATTAAATGAAGTTGGTAACAATTTAAGATGAAACTTGATCAAAATTTATTTAATGACTTCCCTTATCAGATTAACAACAACTATTACCTGTTTAATGTGCATCTGGTGACATTTGATGGCAGATTGAAGCAAGTAAACCCTGATTCCATCAAACAATTAGTCATTGAGGATGATTTTGAATCTCCTTTTCACAAAGGGTACATAGTACTGGATAATAAATTTGATAACCTGGAGCAAACCTATTTAAATTTAAAAGAAACAGGCAACCCTCAATCCTATATTCCTGGTGCTTCACAAAACACGTCAACAGATCAATTTTTTCTCAAAGGCGATTGCAGAGATGTTCTGCGTGTTGTGGTATTACCCAAGCTCGATGAAAATACAAGTTACAATTACAGTGAGGATGTTTTGCAGCATTTTTTACTGTTTTTTGAGTTTTCGATTTACAATGAAGAAGATATCAAAGGGGACAGCTTAAATACCAAACTTAAAAAATTCTATTTCTGGGATTATAATTATGAAATTTTACGTGAAAAAAATTCATACTTTTCAACAGCTAATACAGTAGACACAGCAGACATTGAAGATTTGTCCAATGGTGATAGAGCAATTAAAACAGGTACTGCAATCAAGGAGCTCTTAAAGAATTCTTTTGATGATGCTGAAGGAGCAATACCTGCTTTCAGTAAAGATTTTGATGAAGGATCAACGTCCATCTTTTTTTCTGCTCCAGCACAATACAAAGCTATTGACAGTCTCAATTATCTGTTATCTCGTCATGTCTCTAATAGAGAATCAAATTTTGATCCTGGAGTTCTAAGATTTGAACGCTACCCCAAAGAATTTTCTCTCATAAGCCTTAAAAAATATTTTGATAATGCAGTGGATAAAGCCACAGGAGCCCCGGGTGTATACTTTTTAGAAGAATATAAAATAACTGGCTACAATGCAAGCAAAGACGGATCATCTTCATATAATTTCAGTACAAATTATGGCCCACAATTTGCTCCTTACTTTAGAACCATTGGAAACATAAGCACATATTCCTTTGATAACATGGCAGGTCTCTTTTCTCAAGATGAACTTGTGCCTAAAATAGTACATTTCTACAGCTACAATGATAAACAATTTGAAATTGATAGCGAACGCAATGCCTCTAAACAGACATTCGATGCACTACAAAACAATTACATCAATTGTTTCAATGGCCAATTCAGCCCCACAATTCTTGCAGGCAATTATAGAGAAACAAACAAAAATACTAAAAATATTTTTGCTTCTGTTGAAACATCTGCAGATCAGCGCCTGTCTCTTGGCAGATCAAAATTTTTCAATGACTATGTAATGAATAATAATGTGTTTATCTTCAGAGTCATAGGATCAACTCACAGACAGGCAGGCAGATTCATCTCCATCACACGCGATACATCCCTGCCAGGCTCTGATTTTGATAAAAAAGTACTTGGAGTGTATTTAATAGTGAATGTCAAACACATATTTGAAAACGCCAATTACTTTAATGATGTTGTTTGTGTCAAAACATACTTAAATGAAGACATATTCTTAAACAAAAATACCATATGATTACACCAGAATTTAATGCTCAAAAGACCAATGTCAAAACTGTAGTAAAAACTACCAAGCCCAAGCTTGCTGATATAAACTACACCTCTGATATTGCCTTACTAAAAGATTTTTCAGATTACCTTGATCAAATAGCTGATATTGAAAATCAAGTTAATGTGAGCCTATCGTACTATAATTCTCTTCAGTCTGGAGACCCTGTTACAGATTTATCTGAATTTTTTATAGATTTAAACAACAACAAATTCACCAGTCTTGATAATGAATACATAGAATTTTGGTCCAAAAGGTATGATAGCTTAATTCAACCAATCAAAGACAAGATCAAGGAAAAGATATCTAATAAGAAGAACTACCTTGAAAACATAAGTGATTCCATTGGCACCCTGGTTAATACTGAAAATAAACTTGATGATTCAGTTACACCCATTTATGACATGTACTGTACCATATACGGTGCACCAGACTACATACCAGTACAGTTGAGAAATAAGGTGTCCCCAACCACATCCAATTTAACAAAAGACATGAGCAAAAAAACAACTGCGCTCATGAGAGCAAATTTACGCAATGTTTATTTTGTGAGCTCAGATACACCACCATATGTCGATGCCACGACCTCCCATGGTCTCAACTTAGTACCTGATTACAAGTACTACATTTCTTACACACAAGTCTTTGGCCAGGTGTTTCTTAGATTAATTGATCTGTACAGCACAACTTTCACCTACATTCAATATTTCAATAACATAGCAAATGGTATTGCATGTAATTTGCGAGATATCAAGAAATCAAATTTACAGAAAATTGACAATGCTTACTTTGCAATGGATGTGGAAGGCACTGATGTTAATATGGATCTTCTTCAAAATAAAATTAAAGATGTTCGGTCCAAGCAAACCATAAAAAAAGTTCTTTCAAATATGCTCACATCTGCTCAAGAACAATCCACCCAAAGTGTAAATCGTGTCCCATCTGTGCAAAACCTTGCAATACCTGCAGCTTTTGATCAAATAACTGAAATTTCAACAAAATTGTCTGATGGACTCTCCAATTTAAATGTTGACACTACAAAATATATTACATCATTCACTGATCAGTTGGGCATAAACAAATTTATACCTGGGTATCAATTCTCTAATATAATACCTGCAGAACCTATTACAAACTCCATCTTCAGTGCCATACAAATGCCTAATATACCCAATTTCTTACCATCACAGGACAATGCATTGCTGTCACAGCTTACTAATATTGCTAGTCAGGGCAATAATATCCCCGGTCTTGTAACAGAGACAGCTCAGTTCCTATTGCCCAACACAATTGGGACATCGATAAATGATGTCATAGGGCTAATAAATGGTGGGCTCCCATCCTTTAACGACCCAATGTCCATATACAATACTGCGCAACAGATCAAAGGAGTTATATGTAATTTTTTGCCACCAAACTTCAATCTATCAGATTTCCCTAACTTTAATTTCAATGTTAGTTTTGATGACATAGCCAATAAACTTCTGAGTGTACTACCTAAGTTTGATTTCTCTGGATTAGGAAATATTGATCAGACTTTAGAGAAAACAGCAAAAGACTTTGGAGATAAGATTGTTAAATCGTTTAATAAGTTTATTGATGGTGTTGCCAAGTGCTAACTATTGGGAAGATCAGGCTCAATTTCTATTGCTTGTTTTTCAGTTACCTTAACATTATTCATAAGCATCTTAAATACTTCTTCTCTGGTTGCCAACAGCTTCTGTGATGTGTCTTCCTGTTTGAGCTCTCTCTTAGAATCAATATCCATCTTCTTAACCTGTACAAGTGTTTCATTTCTTCTGTCACTCATCAAGATTTTATTAAGAGTTTCAATGGCAGAAGATGTGGCTGCAACTAAATCTGAAAAAGCTGCTACATCCTTATTCTCTGGAGCTGAGACAATGTAATCCTTTACGTTTTGCAGCATGGCAAGGCTCTCTTCCACAAGTGTTCCAGCTCTCTCTACAACAAATTTTTCTAAATTCTCTTTCTTGAGAGGGTTATTCTCTTTTTCAACTTTTTTTGCAACCTGTTGCGCATCATTTAGTTGGTTCAACAGATCACCCACCATCTCATTCAATTCATCACTCATTATAAAATATTTATTAACGTTTGAGTTTTTATAAACTTATATTATAATAGGATTATGAATGCAGACCCCAACCTTGCCTATATGCCTGTTTTAAAGTTTGAAAAGACACATCCGGATGCCAAGCTTCCCTCAAAAAACCATGAATCTGATACAGGTTATGATGTTTATAGCATTGAAGACAAGACAATACCTGCAAGAGGCAGTGGTGTGATAAATGTGGGCTTTAAGTTTGCTGATATACCAGAAGGTTATTGGATTAAAGTTGAGAGCAGAAGTGGCTTGGGGTTCAAACATGGCATCTCAGCACACCCAGGAATCATTGATAATGGATACCGAGGTGATGCTGGTGTCAAGCTCTACAACCATACAGATACTGACTACCAAGTTAAAATAGGCGATCGCATTGCACAATTTGCCATATACTTTAATATTCACATGCATGTTGAATGGGGCACTGCACAGGAAACTTCACGCGGTGACAAGGGATTTGGTTCCTCTGGTAAATGAACATAAATGATTTTTCAAATCTTTGGATAGAAAAATACCGTCCAAAAACACTCACAGATTTCGTTGTATCAGATACAAATCTGGAGATTATCAATAGCTTTGCAAAGAAGAATCAAATTCCCAACATCCTCCTGGCTGGAAAACAAGGCCTGGGCAAAACATCTCTAGCCAAAATTATTGTTAATGATATTTTAAAGTGTCAATACCTGTATATCAACGCAAGTGATGAGAATGGCATTGATACCATAAGAACCAAGGTCACTAGTTTTGCGCAGACCAAGAGCTTTGATGGTAACATCAAGGTGGTCATTTTGGATGAAGCAGATGGCATATCTTTAGAAGGCCAGCGGGCACTCCGCAATACCATGGAAGAGTTTGCTGGCATCACACGCTTTATTCTCACCGCTAATTACAAATACAGAATCATACCTGCTCTGCAAAGCAGATGTCAGAGCTTTGATGTGACTCCACCTTTGAATGGTGTCTTGAAGAGATGTGTGTCCATCTTAAAATATGAAAAGATTGAAATAAATGAAGACCAAAAATCAATTTTAATTGATTTTGTAAAATCATGCTACCCTGATCTGAGATTTTGCATAAATGAATTGCAGAAGTTCTCTGTTAGCGGCAAGCTAAACATTTCTAATTTCAATAACAATGAACTGGTTTCATTGGTATACAAAGAGATTAAAGCTAAAAATGTGAATGCCTTGAGAAAAGCTTTGATTGAAAATGAACATGCGTTCAATTCTGATTATGTGTCGTTATTGCGCAATCTTTTCAAGTATATTGAAGAAGAAGAACAGGATGTTGATTTAAAAAGAAAATTTCTTGTGATTGTTGCTGAACATTTGTACAGATCAGCTTTTGTTGCAGATCAAGAGATCAATTGTTTTAGTTGTTTTATCCTTCTTGCAGACCCAAGCCTATTTTCAGTTTTTCGGTAAATATTGAGCAGTGTATGAAGCAGGGTCCCTATGACCCACTGCTGGTGAGCTGGGGATGACTGTATTTTTATCTGTTAACTCTCTATCACCTGTAGCAAGCTTTTTGTTGCCAAGATCTGACATGTGTGTTTGCTGCTGAGGTGTGTAATGATTCTTTGTATCATGTACTTCCACTTCTGTTGGTTCAATTTGAACTTTGTTGTCGTATTTGAACTGATCAGGCACTGGAGGCAGATTGATGCCATCATTCTGATGGGAAAGAAAGTTTGCAGGTACTACTACTGTTCTGTTGTAATCAAATCGACCTGGAGCAATCTCAGGCACTACTTCAATGGAAAAGCTATAACCAAAATTATCAGGATTACCAGCACCCATTACTGCTGGCATTGCTGATTTGACATTCTTCACTCTGAGGTTTAAACCAGAGTCAATCAGTGATTTTACAGCTGTTTTGATGGAGTCTGGCTGGTTTTTAAAGAAGTCATTCTTCAAAACACCGTCAACAAACTTAACTCTATCACTTGTTAGAAACCCACCTCTGTTGTATCTGCTAATAGCAGCTTCATATAGTTTAATAAATTTCATTTCCACATTAATATTTATCTTATAAGATATAAGTTTCTTAATTTAATTTTAAATATAAATATTTTTGTGGCTTCTATCAATATAAAGACAGTTCAAAAACCTGCAGAAACATACCAAGGATTCACATATTCTGATATAAAGCTTGATTTAGAATTTGACTACACAAGAAACAATGAGTTGCTCAAGACACAAGAAATCAAAGATTCCATCAATAGTCTTGATTATGATGCTATTAAAACAAGCATCTTCAACTTGTTTACCACTATACCAGGCCAAAAGATATTAAACCCCTATTTTGGACTAAACTTGGTACAATATCTGTTTGACCCTGTGAGCAAGAATATTGCCAATTCAATTGGTAATGAGATTTTAAATGGTATTGCCACCTTTGAACCAAGAGTCTCTATCAAGAAGATAGACATTGTGGTGGATGAGGTGAACAGCCAGTACATTATCACACTAACTGTATCTGCTCCACGCATAACAAATACATCCTTTAAGCTCATAGGAACATTAAGTAATTCTGGGTTCTACTTCAATAATTAATATGGCAACACAAAACACATTTAATAATTTCAATCTGAATGTTGATGGCTATGCAGCGTTTGACGCACTATCCCTGAAAAACCTCATCATCAAGAGATTAAACAGCAATGACGTCTTCACTGATCAAAATTTTGAAGGTAGCAACATCTCTTCTATCATTGATATTGTTGCTTATGCATACCATGTGTTGTTATTCTATCTTAACCGTACAAGCTCTGAAAGTTCTTTTACAAATGCTGAGCTTTATGAAAACATCAATAAAATTGTTAAGCTAATCAACTACAGCCCTGTGGGCAATCAAACATCCATATTGCCTTTTCAAGCAACTGCCTCACAACAGCTAGTACCTGAGACCTACACCATTCAAAGATATTCTTATTTTACTGTAAACGGTGTTAACTATTCTTTTAATAACGACATATCATTTACAAAAGCCACTTCAGGAACAGAATTTTTATCTGACTTTAGTAGTCAAAATCTCCTCTATCAAGGAACATATGTTGAATACCCTACGTATGTCGCTGCTGGGGAACCTTTTGAAGTCATTACACTCACAGTTGTTGATAATGCAGGTAATAATATTGTTATTGACCATTTTAATATTGATGTGTATGTCAGAGACAATACCACATCAAATCCTACATGGTCCAAATGGAGCCCAACAGCATCGCTGTTCCTTGAAAGGTCCAATTCTTTGAAATATGAAATTAGACTCAATGAAAGTGGGCGATATGAAATAAAGTTTGGTAATAATATTAATGGCAAGCAACTCAATGCGGGTGATGAGGTGGCCATATACTATCTCAAGTCTGGTGGCACATCAGGACAAATTGGACCAAATATTCTAAACAATAACAACTTATTTTCCTATGCAACAACACGATTCAATGAAATCAAGAATGATACTACACCTGTTAATCTAACTGTCATAACACCCACACAAGCTTCTTATATTACCTTTACAAACAGTGACCCATCTACCAACTACGTTGAAGCAGAGAGTGTCACCAGCATAAAACAAAACTCCATCAATACATTCAAGAGCCAATACCGTTTGATTACTGCTGAGGATTTTACAAATTATATTCTTAAAAATTACAGCAACATTCTTGCTTCAGCTAAAGTAGTTAACAATTGGGACTTTCTAAGCCAACATGTGAAGTATTATTTTGATATCGGAGTTGAAAAACCAAATATTGAATCCAGAGTATTATTCAATCAAGTTAAATTTTCTGATTCATGTAACTTTAATAACGTGTATGTTTATGCAGTTCCCAGACTTGAAAAAGTCACTTCACTTACAACTAGAGCAAACTATTTAAATAGCGCACAAAAACAAGTCATCCTCAACGATGTGAACAGTACTAAGCTAGCAACTGCTGAAGTGGTCGTTGCTGACCCTGTTTATGTGCTTGTTGATCTTGGGCTAAAAGCTTCAGGTGAAGATCTTGCACCATCAATTGCTGATACTACTTTCTTACAAATCTCAAGAAGTGTTACTGCCAGGAGAAACCCTGAAACACTTAAAAAACAGATTGCAGAAATCTTTATTAATTATTTCTCTACAACAAAAAATAATTTAGGTTTAACAATATCTCTTACTGATATATCAAACAGTATACTACAGATTGAAGGAGTAAATGAAATCAATACAGTACGTACAGTTAATGGAAGTACAATAAAAGTACCTGGAGTCAGTCTGCTTGTATATAATCCGGTCTATCCCTATGACGATATAGCCATTATAACACAAGACACTGCACTCCCATTCTTTAAATTCCCCTTCCTCAACAACCAACTCGATTTCATCAATAAAATTAATGTCATAACTCCTTCAATACAATCTATTGAAAGAGAGTTCTAATGGCTTCTGTTAATTTTTCTTACCTCTTTTTCTTTAGTAATGATTATACCGGTAATAATGTTTTATCTTCATATACATTAGACATTACACCAATTACTTTTATTCCTGATTTTACATCCTCACCCTTGCTAACTGGAGCTGTGGTGCTTAGTAATAAAAAAATTGAGTGGAATTTTGGTGATGGTACCTTTTCCAATGATCTCACTGCTTCACATGTTTACAGATGGCCTGGCAATTACAAACCACGTTTAACTGTTTTTGACAACTATGGCAATGCATATGACAGTAGCTACCAGCCCACAATACAAATACATGACTTTGTTGCAGATAAGCTTGAGTTTAAAGATTTCAAGAGATTCATATATGACGTACCTGCAAGCAGAATCATAGAGCCCTTGACCATCCAGCGCCAAAACAGCTGGCAATCATATGATGCTTTGAGCGGCACATACACCATTAATCTGTATGCATCAGGAGCTGCAGGCAGCTACATTGATTACAATTCTTTTATCAATGATAAATGGAGCCATCTTCGAAGCTTGTCCCGCTTTTATGAAGTGCAAACCATAGGTGATAATGATGAATTTGTTATTGTTGATCATGTCAATACCAAAGATACTGACGTATATGCAAGAATAGTCAACAACAGCATTGAAGCATGCAGGGAAGAAGATGCAGGAGCATACTTTGCAGGGACCACAGGTTATGCAGATTTTTACTATGTGGATGATAAAACAAAAAATTACACCTCAAGGGAGCCACCCATCCTGATCATGGCGACTTTTGATAATGCAAAATTCAAGGATGCATATGCTGTGCTTACTGATGTGCAGAATTACATTGGCTACCCACCTGCAGGGTATCAGAATCTGCAACCTGCTGTGTTGCCTATCATCAAAGTAAGACACAACCCTGCAAATAAATTAGCCATCACAACAAACGGCATTGACGGTGAAGGGCCTCTCACAGCTACAAACTTTAACATGCCTTACATAAGCTGGCAGAATACTGAAATACCTTTTGTCATCAGAATGAAAGATGAAACAGGATACACAACCAGAACCTATCCCCCTCTTTCATCTGCCACAGTGGACCCTTCTCTATCTGGTTTATCTGCTTATAATTTAGAAATTTCACTTGTGCAAGATACTGGCACTGCAACAGCATGTCTTACCAACCTGTCATTCTATAGTGATTTTAGTGTAGATATACCTCAGTCAGTAGGCAGCTTCTACAAAGGATACATCATACCACATGAGAGCACTGAAAATGTGAAACTCACAGCAAGCATGGCAATTGTTGACCCAGTCAATTTTCCTAAAGATAGCTTGGTAGGTTGGGTGGCAGAACCACAACATTTCTATATCAAAAGAATATTTAAAACTACATTCTATGATTCTTGCGCAGGTGCAATGAATGTTATTCTTTCTGCGTACATTAATGATTATCCCACACCAGGCAGCACAGAGAGTTATGCCATTGCTGTTGCACCTTCAGGTGCAGGAGCTGGAGAAGATTATCAATCATGGGTTGCAGATGGTAATGCAGATAAAATCTATAAAATAACTATTTTCGGTGAAATACTTTCTGCTTTTAGCCTATCTGCTTACCCATTGGATGCATTCAACACAGTTGATCTGCAGTCCCAGGAATTATCCAGTGCAGCTCCAAACAGTGTTGCCTTAGATGGAAACAGTGACATATGGATATCGCTGTTTGATTCTGTTTCATGCATTAAAATAGACCGGTACACAGGATACTTGAAAGCTGTTGCTTACCCCAACTTAATGAATGCTGTATATGCATTGAGTTCTGATTATAATATTCCTGAATTGAGTGGTTTTGCAGGTGAAAATGCTCTATTACCTGCATCCTTAGACACAGACAGTGAAAATAATATTTGGGTTGCCTACACCCACCCTGTGTCCAATTTCTTAATCAAATATGACACAGACGGCAACCTACTAATCGCCAAACCACTCACCAGCTTGATCTCACCAGTTGAAATTGTAGTGGATAGAAACAAATATGTCTGGTTAACAGCTCTCAATTTGAATTCACCTTCACCTTCATTAACAGGCAAGAATGATTTTGTCTATAAATTTGACAGCATTGGCAATGTGCTTGCAGGCTATCCTTTGTCAGGCTTCAGGCTGGCAGGCAACATAACTGTTGATGGTGGTCAAAATGCTTATGTGGCAGATGACAGAGAAACTATTGTTAGAATAGATGGTGATACTGCACAATTAAGATATTATGTTGCTGGCTCTGGACTAAATCAAACAAATTATATTTGCAGTATTGGCGGCATAGCTTCTGACACCAGCAATTACATCTGGACAATTAATAATTTCGATAACAAAATGTATTATATTGATAGTTACACAACTAATCTCACATCTCTATGCAGCACTGATTACATTACACTCACATTTCCCGCTAATAGCCCCGCAAACCCTGTATCAGCATTTACTGAGCAACTCTTTCAATCTTATGGGGATTGGAATGGGTCCAGATGGATCAACAAGTACATGGTGCCCTACACAGTGGTGAGAACAGTGACCGGTGAATCTGAGCTTTTCAACATATACCCCGACACTGGCAAATACAACATAACAAAAATTAATGAAGATTTTGATGCAAGTCAATTCTATAAAAATCTCAGGTATCAAGAATCACTAGATGATAAAAAACTATTTTTTGATAACTTTCTTGGCACCATAGTAGGTGACATAAGCGCTCAGCCATATGAACTTGGAAAAGTAGTATATGAAAAAATTGCTAATTTTGTGTCCAATAATGCTGATATTGACAAATGCAACTTGGACAGGTTATTATCATTCTGTGATGAAGTGAGCTTGCAGTTTGAACAGTACAATTACCCTTTTCCACCACAAGTGAGACGGTTGGTCGATATATTGAGCATCAAGCACAAACTGCTATGGGGTGAGAAGAACACCTTCAATAACAATTTTGATAAAAAAGGATATTTAAATAACCCCTTGTACGGCAGCAATCTCGGCAATAAAATTTCCCCTGTTTCTGGTGCAATTACAGTTGGCGTGCCGGTTGTAGTGTTGGAGACATTCTCTGACTTATACAGCCTGGCCAACACAAACATCATACCAGGCTACGTTATTGGTGATGTTGTCCCTCTCAGTACGTTTTCTTACAATTGGGGATGGGGCTTGGTTGCTCCCCGCAGTGTCTCAGGTACTGATATTGCAAATTACTACAGTTTCAATGAATACATTGATGGCATACAGGGAAGCTATTACAACAATATAATCAATTGGTATGACCCATTAACACTATTAAACCCCAGTTTGAGCTCCTATAGAGACTGGTCCAAAACAGATGGCATCATGCAAAATCTACTCAGCTATGAGATTACCAAGGGATTAAAGCTCTTCACTAGTGCTGTTGATATTGTATTCAACAATTAAATAATTTAATGCTTGATATCAATAGATTTGTTGATGAAACACTAGATAATTCTATTACTAAAGATGTCCTGGCAGAAACACCCATAGACAGAACCAATCCAATTAGCTTCATTGAATGGCTCAAATTCAATTCTTCATTAGCTTTGACATCCGAAGAGCTGTTTGCACGTTACAACAGCTATCTGAACAATTGGTTTGAAGCAAAGAACTATACACCCACTGCTGCACAAGATGTGGTTAAAACATATTACCTAGATTTTATTAATGAAATTGTTTTAAACTTTACATCTGTGGATGAGAGAAGATTTTTAAAAAATATTGACTATACAAACAATAGAGATCTTGCAATTGCAGTTCCCTTCTTTGCAAAGAAAATTAAAGATATTTGCATATACTTCTCCACTCTTAGAGATACAGCTAAAACAGCTGTTGTGGAATACAATCTCAAGGGAAGCAATTCTGGATTGGAAAGACTCATTTATAATGAAATCTCTAAAACCTTGGAAGCACAGGATTTAACTGCCCTGATCAGAACACTGAACCTTTCCATTTCATCCATACGCAATGATACTTTAGTTGAACTTGAAGAATTGTATGACAACTATTCTGACTATTTTGATCTGGGCACACTGCCTGCTTCAGCATACAATGCATCTGGTCTCAGAGAAACTGATTTTGTTTTAAACATATTCAACATTGATGCTGAACTGTATCTTAATTTTGACCGTTCCATAGTAAATGCCATAACAAGCTACCCATTCTTTTTAACTGAAATTGGAACAAATAATTTTTCAGTTTTACCTGCAATTGATCCCTCCAGGCTGGACCTACTAAAAGACAGAGATTTCATCAATCTCATCAACAACAACACAGAAAACAATTTAAAATTAAATCTTCTTTCTGAACTTAACAAGAAATACACAGGCACAGATTTTTATTATGTATCAACTGGTAACAGTCTCACAAATGTTGCCTCAGGAATGCTTTTTCAAGCTCAAAGCCCTTTTGCAAATTATTTGAACAAATTATCACCCACTGTAGCTTTTGTTCCTAATGAAGCAAATTTAAAAACTGCAAAGCAACAAGGTCTGTTCTTCAAGCCAGATCGGGTGGGGTTTTTAAACTTTAACAATTTTAATTTCACTTACAACGTCAATGTAACCTCTCTTCAGACAAATACAGTCTATATTTTTCCTGACCCAAATAAATTTGGAAATATTTCTGGTAATACACAACAAGATCAATTTTCACCTTTAACTTTCATAGAAGACAACAGCTTCACACAGATTGATTATTCTAATTGTTATAAATTTGGTGACGTGAAGAGTGATCCATTGCTGCATACCTTCAGAGCTTATCAAGCCAGAGAACAGTCCATAGATTTCTCCAATCAAGGCATATCCAGACATGTGGATCCACAAGATTTTTTTGAGGATCTGCTGAAAAATAGATGGGCAAATTCAGATGTGTACCCTCTTGTGCCTTCAATTTTCTTTCCCATTGAAACGCGTTTGGAGACCTTGTTGAGCATCAACAAGACACTGGTACAATACAAATCAGATGTGTATGGCAATGACTACGGACTCTACAAATTAACTGAACCATACAAAAACACATCAGCAATACTGTCAACAATTAGCATAGAAAATCAAGATAAAAATTGCTTGATACTGGACGGTCACACTTTTTATGACTTTACAAGTGGATTTAACTTTGATTATACAGAAGTTGATCCAGCTAAAAATTATTCTGGTGTAATTGCCAGAACTATAACACAAATTCCACCTGGATCAGGATACTTCACACATGCTAGCAGCATCACAGGTGCATCACCGCTTTCCGCTTCACAGTATGATAATGGCATACCTTTGTTTGCACTTTCAGGAGAACCTTTCTCCATTGTTTCTTACCGACTGCAACCTGAACGCTTCTGCTCTGATACAATTAATATCTTCTTTGATTGCAATGTGCGTGATGGTTTCAGCTTCATCTCTCCCAATGGTGATCTGTTAGTAGATGCATCTTCTGATGATCCCTCATTTGACCCCATAACATCTCCTGTTTATTATGATATCCTTGCAGATGGTGGTGTCAATCCCAGTGGGCCTGATTATAGAGCCAACTTTGCCTTTGCAGGTGTTTACACATTCACACCCCCACCATCAGCACTAACCAACTATTATGCATATTACTTTGTTGTGAGTTCTTTCACAGATCAATTCACCCCATGCAATGATGAGTTTTATGATCCATCAAATTTTGTGTTGTACAGCAGGTTCTTTAATATAGTCCTGCCCAACAGAGACACAGCTTATGTGCCAACTCTACCAGGGTTAAATGAAAAACAAACCATTTACCAAACAAAATATATTAATTATGGTGATCTTTATTTTAGGAACTCCAACAGCTCCATCATTCAACCAGTGTCCAGTGCATTATCTGGTGTCTTCCTGAAGTACCCTTCCAGTATATTAGATGAAATCAACACAAAGATCATCAATTTTGATATCTACTATGACACCCTGCAACTTGAAACACAAAACCACCTGGTGTTTGATAAAATAGAATTTGACTATACAGATAATAGTGTCAGAACATCTTCAAACAATGAAACATATGTTACCAGGGGTAACCTCAATGAAAATATAGAAAAATTCTCCACTGTTTGGTTTGATGAGAAGAACAATGAGCTCATCTTGGCCAAGACAATACTGCACCCCACACTGAGTGCATCCAACTTCAAAGCCATTTATCCTGTGATCTATGCATTGAATTTAAACACCTTCAATTTGGTGCAAATTTACCCTGACATGCGTGTTGCTGACATACAATACAGTGATGTGATTGACTTCACACTATCAGGTACTGGATTAAACATTGATATTGTGACTGTGGAAAAGCCCATTTTGAGATTCAACTCAGAAACAAGCACATATAGCATTACATATCTTGGAAAAGACACATCTAATATGTTTTATATCTTCAATACTGACTTTAAATACTTTAACGGTATATTAGCCAATGTGATCAACACCATGTACACACCCACCATTGAAACTCTGCACACTAATTTTAGCAACCCAAGCAGCTATCAACAGTTTAATACATATTCTGTTGTGGGCAGCAGCATTGGCAACACTGGAGGCAATTTTATATTTGCATAACATATGGCATTTGTACCAGCAGCAACATCCAACACACTACTAACCACATCATCAGGGTTTTTTAATAGCAATGTACATCTCATATCTGGCACAGACTACTATGTAGATGCAAATAGTAGCTCCACATTATATCTCAACAATGCTTCCTCAAAACTTGCACTAATAACTGAAATTTATTCTGGTCAATTTGCACCCCGAGGCCCTCAATATGCAACTTACATAGATTTTGACTTGTTCCCCAATCTTGCCAGAATATTTGCAGAAGGCACATACATGAGGGGAGACTTGGATTTGAGATACAATCAGTATCTTACAAATCTTACCATGTGGGCTGGAAATTACTATGGCAATCTTACTGCAGTGAGGATTGCAGGTGTATTTAACAGGAATATCAATTACATAGATCTCAGACAGGGTAATTTGGTAACCTTTAATATCAGTGGTTGTCAATTTTCTAATGGTTTGAATATGTCAGATGGATCTCTTTCTGCATTAGAATTCAAAGGTGGTCAAATTCCAAATGTATATGCAGGGCAAAATCAATTACAGGTCAAAGACTTCTCTCTGTGTGACACACAGTTTCTATCTGCCCTAAGAACTTTTACAATCAGTCGCTGGAATTCCGTCTCATATTCCAATAGAAAATTAAATTCCTTCAACCTTACTGGACCTCTAAGCTCAATTGAAATATTAAGTCTGGCAAACAACAACTTAACTGCAGTTAATATTCCTAATTTTCCCACCCTGAAGTACTTGTATCTGGGCGGCAGGGGATACAGCGGTGAAATAGCACCATATGACCCACAATACACCCTTTCTGCAAACAACATTACATTAGATGGATTGTCTGGGTTATATTATTTGGATATATCTGGATTGGGTTCTCTGAGTGCTTTGAGTGCAATCAAAGGCATTGCCAGTTTATCCAGCTTAAGGGCTCTAAATGTAAGCAATTCTCCTGATCTTGTTGATTTAAATTTTGCAGAAATACCCAGTTCAACTAGACTGTACAATCTTCAAATACAATCTTGCCCATCTTTAACAAGCATCTACTTCAGTAATGTGCATCTGGACAATGATCCTGCACCTCCCATCAGCCTCCCTAACAGTTATTTAACCCTTGCTGGCTGCTCAAATCTGTCCTCAGTGGATTTAACACCTTTGACTGGCCTAGGAGATCTGTATCTTAATGGCTGCTCAAAATTAACCAACGTCATATACCCCAACAATGGAACTGGCTCACTGTTCTTGGATGGAAATCCTGATGCAGCTATAAATCTGTCTTCACCTAATAATTTTAACAAAGTATACTTCCTTAGTTTTACCAATCTGCCTTCCTTGACCAGCTTGAATATAACATATTTGCAAAACTTGCAACAACTGTACCTCAGCAATATCCCAAAGCTTTCTTCTTTTGATTTTTCTGGACTTTCTGCTCTAAATTGGCTCCGTTTCTACACAATGGGATCTGCATCTGCACCTTATGACTTGAATTTACAAAGGCTGAGTGCAATGCAAATCATTGACATACAATTCAATCCTGGATTAACTGCACTCAACACCAACCTCACTTACAATTCTCTTCGAACTGTAAATTTAACCGTTAATGCCAACTTAAGTTCCGCAGTGACCTTCAATTCTCCCAGTTTAAAATATTTTAATTCTTCTACCAATCGCAACGTGCCAAGATACAATCTTAATAATAACCCCTCTCTCCACACAGTTAGAATTGCAGGTACAACTTCTAGCTCACCAGCCAACAGGCATTCATTATCTGCCATATCACTTGTCAATAACCCTTCTTTAAGTGGCCTTACCCTTAGCAACCAGCACTACTATTTGTCTGCCATTGATCTAACCAACACCAATTTCTTAAGCGCGGTTTCAATTGGTCTTACAAGTCTGACTGCTCTCCCTCCACAAATAAACACAAAAAATTTAGTTAGCCTGTCTGTAACACAAAACAAACTCAATGAAGTAAACTTGCCACAAGCCACCAATTTAACCAGCTTAATTTGTAATAATAATTCCATAACAAGCCTGGATATTAGTAATTTTAATTCTCTTGTAACAGTGTATGCATATGCAAATAAGTTATCTTCTTTTGTTGACTGCAACAGCAGCAATTTGGATACATTGTACCTGCATGATAATCAATTAAAACAATTAACAATCAATTCACACCCCAATTTAACACAATGTTATGCAAATTCTAATCAGCTAACAGGTGTAAATTTCAATGCGCAGAGTCAAGATTATGTAACGTTATATCTTTATGACAATCAAATATCTCAGATCAATCTAAACTCTGCTTCATTTGAGTACCTCCACCTTTCTAACAATCAATTATCTGCACTCAATTTATCCAATATACAAAACATAAACTTCTTGTATTGCAACAATAACCCACTAACTGCCATCACTCTGCATCAAAACATATCCTCTGTATATGATCTGCAAGTACAAAATTGCCAATTGAGCTCCAAAGCCATAGACAGCCTGTACTTGCAATTGAGTGCTGATCCTACTAATTTTGGATTGTCTTTTTATTATACTGGCAACCCACAAGGCAGAACAGCATATACTGACAGTGCATACACCACGCTGATAAGCAATGCAGCATTCATTACACCAGATGAACCACCTGGTTCTGTGCCCAGAGCCACACCAGAAATTAACATAATTAATGTGCCTGCAACATTGGGATACCTGCAGACTGCAGTGACCCGTGTTTCTGCCTACTATTTCTCTACCAATGACATTCCAGTGTATGCTTCAGTGTTGTCTGGCCCTGGTGTCATGGTGGCCACAAATACACTTTCTGCTCTGAGTGGTTCTGGCACAGTGACACTGCTATTGAGTTCTGCTTCCACATCCATATTTGTACCAGTGACTGCACAAACAACTGTTGCACTTCAAAAATTGGATATTTCCAATGCAATATTCTTTGATCCACCTGCACCCAATTACATTTACAATGGCACAGTTCAAACTGTGACTGCTTATGCAGCTGCATATGGTGGATTGACATTCAACACTTACTACTTGCAAGGCAATACCCAAGTGTTGCCCATTAGCACTGGCACCTACACTGTGAGTGCTGTAGTTACAAACGACAATTTCACAGGGTCTGCAACAACTACCTTGACCATTTACCCTTCTGGGTATTATGAGCTCACCCCAGAATCTGTGAGCACCATCATATATGCAAGCAGTGGGTTTGACACAACAAAAGATGTGGTAGTCACATTTGATTATGCTTGCCATGGTGATCAACAGCAAGCTGGTGAAGGATTCTGTGTATCTTTCTTGGGATACACAGCACAAACTGCAGGAGGGGCACCTGGACCTGGATTAAACTACACCAATGCAACATTTATCAGTGCCAATGCACTCAATGAAGCTGATTTTATCAATTATGCAGGTCTTTCTGGTGGTATTTTGGGTGTTGGATTTGACATCAATGGTAATTTTGGCTTGCAAGGTTTTAACACACAAGGATACAGTTCCAGTGTAGCGAACTCTATTACCATCAGAGATGCATTCTTCAAAGCATATCAAACACTGTACAGAACACCCACACTTTCTGCATTTGCAGAACCATTCACCATCTATCAGTACATCACTGCTGGTGCACCTGAATTCAAGAGAGTCAGAGTGCGTATTGCCAATTTGGGCAGACAAGTCATTGTGCAGCATAAGAAGCCTGATCAAGAAAAGTTCCACACATATGCCAATTATGCCTTGACAAAAGCATTGCCCAGGTATGTGAAACCATGCTTGTCATTCAGCTCCAGTGTGTCTGCAACCAAAATGATGATTAAGAACTTCAATGTGAATGGTTTCTATTTGAATGATGTGGGTACATCTGATCCTGGATTAAACTTGGATACATCTCTTATAGGCCCAGGGCCCATTGGTCTAAGTGGTGTCACCCTGACCACAGATGGCAGTCAAGATGTTCTGAGTTACAATGGCCTATCTGCTCTCACAATACCAGAAACTATGAATCTATACATTGGAACGCAGCTTGTGGCCAATGTGCTATTTGACCCCATTTATGCAAATGAAGTGTTTACCTATTACCGGGCACCCATAAATTATACATATGTCAACTACTTCACAGCAGGAGATTTAGTGCTATGACAACATTTTATTATCTTAATGGTACCACTTCTACCAGTACTGATACCATTATAACACAAAGTAGTTATAATAGATTTGTGCCATCACCATTAATCGCAGTTACATTTGGTAATGAAGTAACCAGTATTGGTAATTCTGCATTTGCTAGTACACGGATAACCAGTCTCATTATTCCTGACAATGTGACAAGTATTGGAAATTCAGCGTTCATGAACTGCCAGGATCTAATCAGTGCAACCATAGGCAATGGTGTTACTAGCCTTGGCACTCAGGTATTTAGTGACTGTAGCTACATGACAACTATTACCATTGGCAAAAATATAACCATCATACCATACACTACATTTGATTATTGTGCTAGCATGGTGAGTTGGTATTTTCTTGGTAGTACTGCACCTAGCCTCACTCTCAATTCTTTAGGTATACTTGTTACAGGCACAGTCTATTACTGTACAGTAGCTACAGGTTTTGGTAGTACCTTTGGTGGACTGCCAACTGTAGCTCAGTCTAATCTTTGCCCAACTCCTTCCCCTACACCTACACCCACTCAAACACCTACACCTACAGTAACCCCTACAGTAACACCAACATCTTCTGTTACACCTACTATAACTCCTACTATAACACCTTCAGTTACCCCTACTGCTACCCCTACAATGACTCCAACTGTGACACCTACTAAAACAGTCACTCCAACTGTGACACCTACTAAAACAGTCTCACCCACAGTTACACCCTCCATAACAGTTTCACCTACCAGGACACCTACACCCACAGTTACTCCAACCACCACACCCATTTTTGCCAATGTGCAAATTACTGAATATGTTCAGTACATTCAAAATATAGACTATGAAAATTATCTACCTGGCATAGATATGAGCAACACCATCAAGGTGATTGGCACCAGCACAGATCAATCCTCACTTGTTGAATTTGATGAATATGATCCATTGCAAATTGAAAATACATTGACCGTGATGCAACCTGGATCTGCTTATCTGATCACAAGCAGAAAAGTGCCATATTCTTTGCGTCTCAAAGTATTGCCCACACTCACTCCCACCAGAACACCCACCATGACACCCACCCCCACCAGAACACCCACTGTGACACCATCTGTGTCACTCACACCCACAGTCACCCCCACCAAAACAATGGACGCTTCACCAACTCCCACACCAACAAACACACCTACAGTTACAAAAACACCCACCATGACACCTACACCTTCTGTAACACCTACAAAAACTGTGACACCCACTGTGACACCTTCAGTATCACCCACCCCCACAGTGACACGCACACCCACACCCACAGTGACACCTACTGCATCGCCCACCACACAATCTGTGACAATAGGTGCAGCCAGTACCAACACCAACAATGTGAATCTGTATGATGCATATGTGGCAACCTACGGAGTGCCTGCAGGTGCAAGAAATGTGGAATTCACTGTGGCAGGCAACATTGGTAGTTCTTCTTCTGCAACTGCTGCATTGGACACAGGTGTATGGCCTGCGGGGTCCACTGTTACGCTCATTGTACCTGCAGTATCTGATGCAACAAATTCACCTGCTAATGGTATGGTAGCTGGCAAAGGTGGTAATGCTGGGGGAACAAACTCAAGTGGTGGAGCTGGTGGACCTGCCATCAATTTAAATTATAATCTAACTATACAAAATAGTGGCATTATTGGCGGTGGTGGTGGTGGATCAGGTGGGTGTAATTGGCCTTGGTGCGGTGTATATCAACAATGCCCTGGTGGAGGTGGTTCAGGAGCTGGTGGCGCGGGTATTACAGTTGGTACTGCAGGTACAGGCGGTTCGAACGGTAATGGTGGTGCTGGTACTTACAAAACAGGCGGTGCCAAAGGCGCCCAGCTATTGGGAGCTGGTGGAAGCTTAGGAGCTGCGGGCGCGGGGGCTGGTTGTGCTGGGTCAAAGACATCAAACTACGGAGGTGGTGCTGCTGGTAAATGTATTAATCTGAATGGCTATGCTGTGACTCCAGGAGGCACAGGACAGTATTTAGGAGCCATATCATGATAAATTATATGTATGACCATCATTTTATCACAGGAGACATAAGGGTATGAGTTTATTATATGGTACAGGGCGGAATTTCTTTGGGCAATTGGGATTAGGTAACAACAGCAATAGAAATGTATTCACACCACTCACAGGTGTTTGGTCACAGGTGGTTTGTAATAATAGTCTTCATACCATGGCACTATCAGCAGACACTGGCAAGTGGTTTGGCACAGGGCGTAATACTGATGGTCAATTGGGTCTTGGTACCAACAGTGATGTAAACACATTCCAACCACTTACTGGTAACTGGGGTCAAATAATAACTGGTACATGGTATACAATGGCACTATCAGCAGGTACTACTAAATTGTTTGCCACTGGAGACAATAGCCGAGGTGAATTGGGATTAGGTAATATAATTGGCACAAACACATTCATACAGTTGACTGGCAATTGGTCACAGGTGGTTTGTGGTAACAATCACACCATGGCCATGAGTGCTGGTACTACCAAGTGGTTTGCCACAGGATACAATTTCTATGGTCAATTGGGATTGGGCAACAGTAGCTTTGGTACTGACAGAAACACCCTCACACCATTGACTGGCAACTGGTCACAGGTGGTTTGTGGTAACAATCACACCATGGCCATGAGTGCTGGTACTACCAAGTGGTTTGCCACAGGATACAATTTCTATGGTCAATTAGGATTAGGTGACAACAGCAATAGAAATGTATTCACACCACTCACAGGTGTTTGGTCACAGATGGCATGTGGTCAATTACACACTATGGCATTGAGTGCTGATACTAACAAGTGGTTTGGCACAGGGCGTAATACTGATGGTCAATTGGGTCTTGGCGATTATTATAGCCCTAGAAATACATTCACACCACTCACAGGTGTTTGGTCACAAGTGGTTTGTGGTGGTCACCAAACCATGGCACTGAGTGCAGGTACTACTAAATGGTTTGGCACTGGAGACAATAGCGATGGGCAATTGGGATTAGGTAACAACAGCAATAGAAATGTATTCACACTACTCACAGGTGTTTGGTCACAAGTGGTTGGTGGTATTGATTATACTATGGCATTATCTGTTGAACCCCCTGCCCCATCTCCTTCTCCCACACCCACCCCCACCATGACACCAACCAAAACAGTCACCCCCACTGTGACACCGACTATCACCCTATCGCCTACTGTTACACCATCCATAACTGTGTCACCTACAGTGACTCCCTCGCCCACACCTACTGCAACTGTCACACCAACTGTTACACCTACGAAAACAGCAACGCCCACTCCTACTCCAACAACTACACCCACTGTAACACCCACCAAAACAGTCACGCCCTCTGTTGGTCCACCTGCACCTTCACCCACTGCAACCCCTTCTGCAACACCCACCATCACACCCACTGTGACACCCACTGTGACACCCACTCCTTCGTTAACACCAGGCATACCATATGATCAACATCTTGCCATTGTTGGCAGGTATCAAATATCCAAGAACAATTCCAGTCACAATTATGTGCTCACATCTGCCAACACATTTACAAACATGAACAGAGTTGTAGGTGTATCTGAAAATGGTCAATACTTTGTGCAATACAGACCACAAGACAAGATCAATTCTCTTGCACAGTTAAATGCACAAGAAACATACACATTTGATTCCAATACCTGGCCCTACACATTGGATATCATTGGTGCATCACCAGTGCCCACACCCACTGTCACACCCACACCAACTTATACGCCTATAGAGACAGTAACAAACACACCTACTCAAACCAAAACACCCACTGCAACCCCTTCTACAACACCCACCATCACGCCCACTGTTACCCCAACTTAAACTGCAACACCCACTGTGACTCCTTCCATAACTGTGTCACCTACAGTGACACCTTCCATTACAGTCACACCTACTGTGACACCCACACCTGATCTTTCACCCACACCCACCCCCACCATGACACCAACCAAAACAGTCACCCCCACCATAACACCAACCAAAACAGTCACACCCACTGTGACAAGAACCCCTACATTAACACAAACGCCCACAATAACACCCACAACAGCATCAAATATTTTTAATGTGAGTAATGCAGGATCAGGAGCTTACGTAATTAACGGACAATCAAACCCTACCCTTACTCTTACAGAAGGCGAAACTTATATATTCAATGTGAATGCTTCAGGCCATCCTTTCTGGATAAAGACCATTTCATCCACAGGCACCGGCAATGCATACAATACAGGTGTAACAGGCAATGGCACACAGAGTGGCACATTGACATTTGTTGTTCCGTATGATGCTCCATCCACTCTGTACTACAATTGCCAATACCATGGCGGCATGGCTGGCAGCATTAATATTGTAAATGTGGTGCCTCCTTCACCAACACCAACGCCTACTGTTTCACCCACTAAAACCCCTACACCCACATCCACTGTGACACCTACATCCACCCTTACTGTATTAACACCAGGTACAATAATAGGAAATAATGATATCAATGTACCTCAAAATCATGGAGGAACTGGTTGGCCAAACTTCGGTAGCATATATTATAGATTTAAAACATCGCAAACCGGCACTTTAAGGACTATATGTTTCAGGTGGTTTAGTCATTATTTAAACGGAGTTACTAACCTATTAATTTACAGAGGGACTAATGCAGGCGGCACACTAGTATTAAATACCCCTATAAATATAAAATGCAACTGTCCTTCCATACCTGATCCTGGACGTCCAGGGTATCAAATTCCAGAAGGTTATTGTACAAATGTAAATACAGAATTTGCTTGTTATAATGTGAGTATTCCGTGCACTGCTGGAGAGTCTTTTTATTTAGTTCTTGATTTTCAAAACTTAAGGACCAATATTCCAAACCCACTTGCTATTGTTGCTCAGGATAATTGCATTACACCTGTTAATACGACTAACTATTCAGATTCTATATATGATGGAGGCTCCGGATGCCCACGCTACTTATCTAATTTTAGAACATATATTTCTTAACTCTTAAATAAAAAAATAGTAAAGACTGAAGATACCTCTAACGCGCCAGGCTCAATTGTAAATGTATACAATTTTACACCTGTCTAATATATTAACTAACCCAGTTTAAAATGCAGTTTTTTCTTTAAATAATTAAAGTGAATTCTCTAAATGTAGTGTTGTCCACTTCTCAGCAGATACCAGGTGTACCCAATTACCTGAATCACTATTTTTTCTTGGATCCTGTGTTTGGCACCAGTTTTGCATATCCCAACATTGCCAATGGCAGCTTCTTTTATGCCACCACTGGCACATTTGTGTACCCATTCACTGCCTATGGTGGTTTGTTCTTTCCTTGGGGGTATCCTGTGCAGAACACATTTACAACCATAGATTTAGGCATTCTCAAAGGACCTTACACCATAACTTATGTGCCTTCTGCAGTAGACAATTCCATTTACACCACCATCAAGATTGTGTATGATTTTGGTGAAGGCACCACACAAACTGTGGAGAAAGACATCATTGTGGATTACAAGACAGTGAACATTGCCAGTTACGCCCTGGGGTCAGATCCAGGCAATCCCATATACACCAATGTGTCTCATGACTATTATCCCATGAATAGTGCAGTCACCACTTACACCACCATGATTTCTGTTGTGGATGGCAATTCAGTGTTTCACATATTTCAAATCAATTTGAGCTCTGTGCCTCTTTCTTTTTATGACATAGATGATGTGAATCTGCTCAACAAAGTGGGCTTGAGCAACAATGTGTACAACAACATGGTTGTGATGCAGACAGGTGCAGACAAATACATTACCAACTTCAAGCTGCTAACTGCTCTCATACCACCCACACCCTCGCCCACACCCACTGTAACACCTACCCCCACACAAACACCATCCAATACACCTGCACCTTCAATCACACCATAGCATTGAGCTAAAAGATTGGTCAGCTTAATTTTTATTAAACGTCTTCTTGGCTTTGAGCATCTGGTAGTGTGCCATAATATGTTAGATGTAAGCTCTGCCTTGCTACGACTTGAACGTAGAAAAACGGTTTCAGAGACCGCTGTGTTACCATTACACCACAAGGCCATACAAGAGCTCAAACAAGAGTTTGATGCATACAAAGCATCCCACCCTTGATAATATAACATTCTTCATTACATCATAAGTTATCCTGTTAAAATGCAGTTTTTTCTTTAAATAATTATAATGCAAGTATTCGGCTTATTATCTGGAAGCTTTGTACCTTTAACTGCTAACTATTCTTTTGATAAAAACCTCAAGATAGACAGCAACATTGTATACACTGAAAACACTGTAAACTTCTCATTTGCAAACCTTTTCAAAGAAGCAAATGACACTGCAACCAACAACTATTCCAATCTGTATCTGAGTAAAAAAGCAGGATTAAATGATTATGTTACATTGGAAGCACTAGATCCACTTCCAGATGAAGGATTCTCCACATATCTTGCAGCCAATGCATTGAATTTCATCACACCTCTTTCCAGATTCTGGGTGGTACAAGAACCTGACATTGGTATAAATGTGGCCAATGTGGCAGTTTCTGGCACTTATGAAAAAATTGACAACAGATACTTTGTTGAAATTGTGTTCATCAATGATGTGCTCTGCAAAATTGCTCATGAAAATAATGGTGTCAAGAGATATTTGACCATTGATTACACAGGCAATTTGAGTTTTGTCAAAGATGCAGGTACAGATGGGTTGGGCATATATTCTCCTCAAATTTTCCTGTACATTTATGACAGAAGCAATGAATTCATTGTGTTACAAAAAAATATTAATGACATCATCAAGTATGTTACTTATAATCCAGATCTGGCTGCCATCACACTTGTGGATACACTCACTGGCAGCACTCAAGCATATGGTAACAATTCCATCTTCAGATGTGTTGCAAGAAATGAAGCACCCAACAGCACCTTGTTAGTGGATCCATGGGTTGCATACCAAAAGAATTTAAAAAACAACTCTCTGCCTGTTAATCCTGATTTGAGCTATGCAGATACCAAAGATAATTTCTTAGTCAATAATGAATATTTCACCATTTCAGGCAACACATTGAATGTGAATCTTCTTTCCCTTAAAAATACCAATACCCCAGAGAACTATCAATCCAGAAACAATCCTTTCTTTGATGAAGAGAGAGTGAACATGAGAGATTATAAATCTCTGTTCACTGGCTCCAATCAAACACTTGGTAATGACAATGTCACTACAAACTATGAGAGTTACACATCCAACATCACTTTCAAAAAAGACAAGGTAACTTACTTTCACATACCACAAAATTTTTATCCATTCAAGAGATTGAACATCAATGATTCTGGACTCATAGAAGCAGGTGCCATTGCTGGTGATCATCCACTCAAAGCAGACAAAGTGTTCAAGAAAAAAGCAGATTACAAAGCCACCAGCTATTTTGGTGATACTGCTGAAGAAACATCTGGTGATTTCTTGTGTGCATGGCTTTCTGGCAGCATTGACCCCACAGTCAAACCCACATGGGTGGACAGATACTACAACCCAGATAAAACTTCTTATATCAATGCTCTCACATCTGCAACATTCAATGCCATTGAATACAATTCTGTGTTTGAATGCTTCTTAAGTGAAGTGCAACAAAGAGCAGGTGATGTTGCAGTGTTTGATGTGCCATCCAGTGTCATGTTTGAAGCAGGCACCTATTATGCTTATCAACACATTGGACCAGAATTTAGCAACAATTTCCTCAAGTCATTAACAGCAAAATTAGTTCAAAAAGATCTGGACACATATAAAAATGTGAATGGTGCAGACCTGGAGAATAATGGCATATACACTTTCAATAAAACCAGCTATGCCATAACGAATAATCTATCTGCAATTCAAGACAGCAACAATTTCACAGTAATTTTTGATGCATACAACAGTGACTGGACCAGACCTTTTGCTTATCAACTGTTAGGCAACTATTCCAATGATGGTTTTGGTGTGTACAATGTAAACTATCTCACCCCCACCATATTCATGTTTGCTGGAAGCGCTTTGAACATAACAAATCTCAATTTTGACACATTGCACACTGTGGAGATGCCAGCTTCTGCCACAGCAATCATCAGAAGAGAAGGATTCAATGACTATTTTGTATTATTTACTGATGGCACATTCGCCAAGTACAACAATAACAATGTTCAAGTGTATGCATTTAATACACCTGCACTGGCCAGCATAGTGGATTATGATCATGATGAGGATAATGCTTATTTCTTGGTTAATACTCATCCAGGCAGATTGCTGTATCAAGTGTACCTTGACACTGGCAGAGTAGAAGACGTGACAGCCACAATTAATTATGAGCGGTATTTGACCTCATTGTCTAATGCAACCACATTAAACGTCTATGATGACACTTTGTATCTCACAGGAGGAAGCAAAGCAAGAAGAATAGGCACAGACATCTACTTTAAAATAGGTACAAATGCAGTTTATAAATGGGAAAATATTTTAAATGTCGCAAATAAGAATGTAACACAAGTGTTTGCTTCAAGTACACAGATCAACAGCTTCAACATTGACATGGATGGTAACATCTGGCTTCTTTATAGCAATAATCAATTTGCAAAATTTAACAGCAGCCATGTATTTCAGATATCTGGTTACATACCCAACTTGAGTGGTGTTGGACTGGACATAGATTTCACATATGAATTGGATAACAACAATGGTCTGGACAGCCATGCCATTGTGTATGCCATGTCTTCTGTTGCATCCAAGAATGTTGCTTTTTACAAGTACAATAGCTACGGTACTTTGGTCAGTACATTCAATTATTACAATCTTTCTGCTGTTACCCTGCCATTAATCAACACTGATTTTCTAAGAGAATATGTACGGGATTTGTACCCAGATGCCAATTTAAACTTCAAATTGAAATTTGTCAATGCTTTCAATCCTTTTGATGTGAGCTATTTGAACATGGTTTACAATTTGTCAGCAGTTGACCCAGGGTGGCATAATTTTGTATTCAGAGTTGATACATATTATGGGAATGCATACTTTCTCATTGACAATCAGATTGTTGGGTATCAAGAATTTGCTCCAAGAAAATATGGATTTTCTGGTATTATTGAGAGGCCCTTCTTTGTAGGCACAAGCCCTTACTCCAATTCCATACCACTTTTTGAATACATCAAAGACAATGATTTTAATACAAGAAACATATCCATTAAAAACTTCTACCTGTACAGTGATGCTTTGAATTATTTTGATATTGCTTTTCATGCCAAAGCTAACAGTGCAAATATTCAAGACTTGATCTTTGATATGGCCTGTGGACGCAGAAATTATTTAGAAGAGATAGAAAGATACTTTAAATTCCAGATACCTGGAAATAAATCTACATTGATGAACATCGTGCTGAAGAACAGTGGCATTACAAACAAGGATCTTCGCTTTGAAATTGAAAAGCGCATCTACACTTTGTTGGCCAAGACAGTGCCTGCTTACATTAAAGTCAACAACATCAAATGGAGCAACTAATGAACATACAAACAGAATTCAATAACTCAGGGCTGCTGTATGACAGATTCATTGGTTATGGTATCAACCTGCCATACAATCTTGAAAAGGTTGTTATTGCGCCAAATGACACAGTCACTGCAGGATTGGTCAACCTAAAACTCAAGCATTTGTATGATAATTTCTTGTATCTGTACAAATCATGCAAAATATCTTCTAATATTATTCCTGTGTCTTCTACTGCCATTGCTGGTGTTTCATCTTCAAGCAATGCAGCTACTTGGTGCAGGAATTTATCGACTTCACAGTTTGATCCTTTTGCAACTGTAGCCTTGAATAAATTAGATAATATCAATACACTCATTGCTGCAAATAATACTGAAGAGAATCGATACTCCATGTTTGCCAGCACAGGAAGAGACATCATCACCATTAATTCTGATAAAAATGAAACTAGCTTTGCAGTGGTTCTTAGCTCTGAAAGTTATGATACAGAGTTTTACACAGCAATAAACTTTCAGCAAGTAAGTGATTTGTCTTTTGGTCCAAACAACAGCTTGCTTGTCATTGATCTAAGTGCACATATACTCTACCAATATGATGCCACAGGGTATTTGAACAGTGACACAGTTCTTAAGAACAGACTATTTTTTAAAAAATCCATAGGCGGCCTAGGCACCATATATGATAAACTAGAATTTTTAAACCCCAACAGCATATGCTCTCATGAAAACACAGTGTATGTATTGGACGCAGGAAATGCATGTGTTAAGACATACAATGAAAATTTAAACTGGCAAGCCACTTATGGGCTGCAGAGAGATCTTCTGAGCACAAATCCTATTAAAATCAGAGTGGACAGTTCTGGCAACTTGTACATTCTCAATGGAAATCTCACAATTTTTAAATATGATAGTGAATTTAAAACTAAAACAGTAATTTCCCTAACTGGTACATCTGTGGAACCTGAAACATTTCGTGACATAGTTTTCTCACAATCAGATGATAATATCTTTTATGTTGTAAGTGATAAGAATGTTTATAAAAAGTTTGTTAATTTGCCTTTAGAAACTGTGGGAAGATATTTGCTCTATTTGTACAAATTTAATACCCCACAATTGATTCGTGGGTTCACTTCCATATCTAATGGTGGTGGAGACAGAAACATACTTTACTCCACATACAATAATACAGGAACATTTGCTTCTTTCTTTGATAATGCAAATCTGTATGATGTACTCACCATACCTGATTTTGATGTGTATACGTTTGATGAAATTAAACTGGACAATGAAGAGTATGTGCAAAGCTGGGTGTTCAATAAATCCATATCCAAGCTTTTATTGAATCTCATGCGTTTGAGAGACCAAATCATTGGCAAATTCTTGTTCAGTAGAGATAGCAGAGGCAATCTGGTGTTTAAGTTTACCCGCTATCTCACCATTGAGGAGAGAAACAGCACTTTCTTTCAATCTGATATTGAAGGGTTTGTTGGCAAGGATGAAGTGTTTCAAAATGCTGTAGTCAACAGGTGCTTCACAGATATCTACAATATTCAGGCTAATCTATTGGATGCGCTCAGAGATGAAGTGGTTTACAGACCTTTATCTGGTGCAATTATTACATTAAGCTAGTGAAAATCGGTGTTTATTAATAAATAATTTTAATGGCCACAGTAAATGTCATTAAGCTCAAATTGCGCAGAGGCTTAGATTCTGAAAGAAAGCTAGTAACACTAGATAATGGTGAGTTGGGCTATGTAACAGATGCAGCTTCTCGCCGTCTTTTTGTGGGTGACGGTGTCACAAAAGGTGGGTTTCCTGCTGGAAACAAGTTCTATTACAATGCTAATGTCAATACAGGTGCAGGATTAACAACTGCTCAAGTAGGTGACTTGGTCTTCAGTGTTAATACTGGCAAGCTTTACACCTTGTCAGGTTCTGATGCTTTTAATTTCCCTGATTATTCCAATCCTGATGCATATCAATTTGTAGGAGCCAAGACAGATGGATTGACTATTTCTTACACTGCAGGTGGCAATCTGCAAGTAAGCACAAATGGGGTCAGTGCAGCACAAATCAATTCCAGTGCATATGATCTGACACAAGGCCTGGCAAGAACCACATCCACAAGCCCTGTGAAGGTGAATTATGATAATGTAAAAATTCAGATTATCAGTGGTGCTCTTTCAGTGAACGAAGCAAACTTAAATATTAATAGTTTCAATTACTCAGGAAAAACAATGAATGGCACAGATCTTGCAATTTCTAGCTTGCCCACAAGTGTTGGTGGGTTGCGTTCTGGTCAGCTCTGGAGAGATGTAGGAGCAGGCAACATAATAAAGGTGGCACCATAACATGGCAGTTCAAATCACATCAGATAGTATTATCAAAATTCTAGTTCGCAGAGGATTAGAATCTGAAAGATTACAAACAGTACTCACAGAAGGTGAGCTTGGTTACTCTATTGACACCAGAAGACTTTTTGTGGGTGATGGTGTGTCTCTGGGTGGTTCACCTGCAGGAAACAAGTTCTTGGGCGAAACTGGTGACAAATCTGCATATGTAGCATATGCCACTATAGGCGACACCATTTACGAAAACAATATACCCTATGCTTACAATGGCAATAGCACATGGCTTAACATAGGTCCAAAATTCTATCAAAATTTGCTCAATGGATTGTTCACCATTGAACAAGATCCTGCTGAAAATAAGATTAGAATTTCTCCTGATGCCATGGGTGAGGGGTTTGCTCTTGGCTTCCCTGATACACCATTGGTATTCCCACAGTACACCATTCAAAGTATATTTGGTCAAATACAATTTGATGCACAGTACATGTCTTTATGTGCTGCCAACAACAGTTTTTACCTTGGTAATGTGGGTAACCGCACAGTAAGAAACAATTTTGATGCCAGAGTCAATGTGTCTGATAGTTTGTTTATCAATGACTCCAATGTGAGCCCCAATCAGATTTGCATCACCACAAGACCTGCTTCAAACAATACCACCATTGAATCAGTTTCTGGTAATTTTGATATTCAAGGCAAGTCCACTTTGAACTTGTTTGCTGGCAAGAAGAAATTCTTAACTGGCAACAGCAATCATACGGTGAGCTTCTCATCTGCAAGAACTGGTGTGGTGGGTGTGCCAGATTTTGATTTTTATGGAAGAGCTCAATTCAGAGACCCCGCTTTCTTTTCCACAGATGCCACAATATTTGGCAATCTCTCTGTTGTAGGTGATTTGACTTATCTGGATACCATTGTTACTGTTACCAGCACCCTGAGTGTTGTTAATTACAATGAAAATGCAGACACAGTTGTCATTAAACAAGGTGGATCAGGAGTCAATCAAAGTATCTTAAGAATTGAGGGTACCAGTGTTCTTCCTTATCTTGTTGTAAAAGATGGTCCTGTTGTTGCTATTAATTACGATCCAGGTACTAACCAAACATATAAACTAGTTAATAATGGAAATGCACTTTTCTTTGGAAGCAGTTCAGACTTTAAAGTTTTAAACACAGGTTCAATTCTTCTTTCCAGCACAGGCATATGCAGTTACACAACAACAAATAACTTAAATCTTTCAGGCAATGTGGTGAATGTAGGGTCTACCGGTGGCACAACAAACGTTGTTGGTGATGTTCTAGTTTCAGGGAATGTCTTTGCAAAAGCAGATGTGGTAGCTTATTATACCTCTGATGCAACACTTAAAAGCAATTTAAAAGAAATTGATTCTTTTAATATACTCAAAAATTTAAATTCTTATAAATTCACTTGGAATAAAGATTCATATAATCATCTTAGCGGAACAGATGATTATGGTGTCATAGCTCAAGAAGTAGAAAAATATTTACCAGAAATTGTTTCTCAAAGAGATGATGGTAAAAAAGGAGTCAATTACATTAAGTTAATTCCTATTTTATTAGATGCAGTAAAAAAATTAATAGAAAACCAACAATAAATTATGGCAACATACAATCAAGCTATATTTAACTCTGATTTTAACACTACCTATACTGATGGACTGGGCATAGGCAAAGGAAGAACCTTTCTAGAAGTAGGTGGTACCAATTACTTAACTCTTGGCGCACCTTTTAAAAAATTTAGCTCTATTTTTAACAACGGCAAGATTTATAACTATCAAATGATAGGTGGCAAATGGATTGAACAACAATCAATCAACCCCCCAAATGGCAATTTAGGTGGGTATTTTGGAATCAGTACTAATTTAATAGGCAAGACAGCCAATCTAAGTGCATCAAATTTTTTCCTAATAGCAAGTGAACCCATAGCTGCAAATTTATCTATACCTAATGAATTTGGGTACGTGTATGTTTTAAGTGCAAACAGTTTTAATTCTTTTGCAAGATATCAGACACTTGAATCACCCAGATCTGCTCCAACAGGTTTTTTTGGACACTCCATTTCCCTTTCTTCAACACCAACAAATGCATATGTCTTAATTACCGAGAGAAGCACAGCTACAGTGCCTGGAAGTGCATGGGTATATTCTGTGGCTACAGATAATAAAACATTGACTTCACCGCTGCCTTTACGCTGTCATTCCTCCACACAAGGTAAATTTGGATATGATTCTGCATGGTATGATAATTTAATAGTTGTTACTGATAACTTAAGAACTGAAAGTACGTTTACTGAGACAGGCACTGCATTTGTATATACTTTTAACCCATCAAGCCCTGCCACAGGGTTATTAACATCAACTGCACTAAACAGATCCTCAAAAGCCAGCAATCAGAATTTTGGTACAAGCATAAGCTTCAATCATAATGTCCTGGCTATTGGAGCTCCAGGACAAACAGTTAGTGATGGTAAAGTTTACTTATATAGAAAGAACGGAATTAATTTAACTGAAACAAACGTATTAACACCACCTGCTCCTTGGAATAACAAGAGTCAATATTTTGGATATTCAGTTGATGTGAGTCAAATCAACCCAAGCACTCCTAACATAGTAAATATTTTTGTAGGGTGTCCTAATCTTGATAACGGATTGCCTCAAAGAGGCGGGGTATTTGTATACAATTATAATTTAACTACAGATGCCGTCACGCTAAACAACACCATAGGATTATCATTTGGTGAGTCACCTTCTGCACCTGGAAATCAATTTGGTAGTAACATTCATGCATCACCTAGTTATACTCTAATAACAGCTAGCAACACCACAGGAGCTTTGTTACCTGTATCTGCTGCCTCTCTCTCTTATTCTTATAATGGTTTAGATGTGTTAAATACGGATGGTATAGATACCTTTACTTCTGCTACAGTTGTAACACAACCATATGCATTCACAAATTCTGTAACAGCATTTGCCCCTTCTACTTTACTAGCTACTGATGGTGATCAAATTTTTATAGCAACACAATACTCTGGTAATCCTGCTCCTACTTATAATTGGCTAAAAAATGGAGCTTTTATACCAGGGGCTACAGACAGGGTGTATACTTTCATTGGCAATTTGACAGATGACGGCTTCTACAGTGTGAGTGCCTTTAACGCAGTTAACACATACTTCAATAATACTATCACCAGCAACAGTATCTATGTAGATGTGCAGTCATCTGCAGTGGCAGGTAACAATACCATATTGCCTTCTGCCGGGTTTTTATCAATTGCAGGGTATGGAGCAGGTTCTCCCAATCTATACAGGTCTATAAACCAGTTTTTACGTAATTATTCAGGTATAGATACTAATTCTACTAATTCATCTCTCAACACTCGTGAAAATAATGCCATGGCGTTAGATCAAAAACCTGCAACAAATGTAGGATCATTTGCATCCTCTCCATCAGTCGTGGTGCTGCTCAATGAGCTTGAAATGGGCACAATTACAGTGGCTGGTATTGGAACTAAACCAAATTGGACACCCACAGGGCCTGGCGGTACATTTAGACCAGCCAGAATTAGTGAATTTAGAGGGGCATATAAATGGTTTAGCCCCTGGTTTTCCATTGGCTACACATCCAATTCAAACCCAGGATGCACTAATTGTGCAGGAACAAATAGGACAAATAAAGGCACAGTGGTGGTGACTGGTGTTAGTAACATGGTCACAAGTACATTTTATGTGAAAATAACACCTGCTACAGGTGGAATACCGTCAGGCTGGCAAATTGCTTCACCGTCTGTGACATATAATAACGTGGTAAACAATGGTTCAGTTCAAGCATATAATGTATGGATAGTTGATTCTAATGGTTATGGAATAAATGAAAATGTGGCCCCACTAACCAGAGCTTTTAATGCAACTTACCCATGATTAAAGATATATACAAAAATTTAGCTAAAAAAGCTATTTTAAAATTTGAATATAATAACATTGGGGTATCAAGAAAAGAGATCTACTTTACTAATAATAATCTAGCTATAGATTTCTTACTCCAAGACAAGACTGTACCAAATCTCTCCATACCAACTGAAACTGAAAATTCAATTGTTGGTTTTGATGTAAAAGAGAAAAGATTTATAAAATGTTATTTATCACTCATACACTCTGCAGGGTTACCTTATTTAGAGGATTATAATCCAGCTTATATTGAAAAAAATAATCTATCACTTGAAGATCAAACTAAAATACTGAATGCACAAAAAGAGATTTTAGATAATACAGTTTTCAAAAAAGAGTCAAGCAAAATTTATATTGACCCAGTAAACACCAAGTATTGTACAAACGTTGAAAATGCATTAAAAGTATTAGGTATAAGTGATTTGCATTTAAACAGTAAGAATCCAAAGATTGTCGGCAAGTGCAAGAGAGCATGGCTGGAGAAAATAATTGAACATAAAGAAAAAATAGTAAATTATCTTAGCTACGATAAAAATAATTCCAAGGAAATCGAAGAAATTATTTCAAAATTGGAGGCATATGACTATCGAAAACCATTATTCAATCTACATACCCCACTAGATATTATACAATATTGGCCGGATATTTTAAACCCCAAACCAGATTTTATAGTAAGCTCAAATCTAGATTTATTAGACTCTGAGTATAAACGACTTTATCTAGATAGAATCCTAGAAACATTAGCTCAAGATTTTAAATTTTATAAATACAACATTTACGGCACTATAAACGGTGAGTTCAACCAGAGTGAGAAAGCCATTGCAATTAAAAAAGATGGCAATGCATTGCATTATTTTAGTTTTCCCTTAGATAGAAACACGCTCTCTAGTGGTGAGTATGGTATTAGCAATATATATTTTGTAAACAATTTGACTTTTATTAATTTTAAAGATAATGATTATGTATTTGAAACAAACAATTTAGGCTTAAAGGCATATGATTGGGAACTGACACTCATTAATGATGATGAGCTCACTATAAAATCTAATCTAGATAATTTTGAATTCAAAGCGCTTAAAGCTGAGCCTATTGCTGACCCTTATTCCTTACTCAAAGAGACAATTGTATTTGAGAAATAACATTCTTAATAGATGCTAGAAATTCATTAAGAATAGTGTCACGATGTACAGAAAGATTAATCTTATATTGCTTGTAAACAGCAGGATCTTTTAAATATAACATCTGATCAACAAGATCATTTTTATTATAAGGTATACTAATTATATCAGTACTAGTTAAAATACACTCTTCTTCAGCTCTGTTTATGTTGCCTATGTAAGGCTTTCTTAAAAGATAACTCAATTTAACTCTATTGCCATGCTTTAAAAATATATTCTCACTTTCATCTCTCAAATAAAAAAACACATCATCATTTTTGTCAATAAATGCCTTGCTGTCACCAGTTTTAATGGAAATGTCTTTAGCTTTCATATCTTGTATAAATTTATGATCTATAAAACCAGGCAGCTTGTGTCTCATTCCAAGAAATCTAAAATTAATAGGGATTGTACACTCATTATCTTCATGCACAATTAAATTTTTTGCAGGAATTGGTTCAGGTAAATACAAAATATTATCTTTAATAAAATATTTTGATGAAGATGTATAGAAATCAATATTAGGTATAATAGGTCTGTCTGCAATAATCTGCACTAACACTATATTTTCTTTTTTATAAATAAGATGTTTATGATCAAAATGAAAGAAAACTAGCGCACCTTTCTCTACATCTTTGGTATTCTTAATTAGATGTACATCCATACCATTGTTTTTACAGAGCCAGTAAGCATAATTTGTATGAATATATTTTCCTGTAAAGCTATAGTTAAAGAGCTTTTTCCTTAAGGCATGCTCTTTTATGTCATCATAATTCATATATGAATAAAAATCACTATCTTCCAGATAGTTAGGCAGATCAATATCACTCAAGAAATATATCTTCATAAAAGATTTTTAAATAAAATTTTGTATGTATTTTTTCTCAATATATCCGTTTGAACTAATGCATCTCTCAGATGGTTAAAGCTCAAAATTGACGGCTCCACTAATTTTTTTTGAAGTAATTTTATTCCACTATATAAATTATAGGGTGCATCTACTATATACGAAGCATCAGACTGTAACAGCAATGTTTCTAAATTTTGTAAAATTTTAACCCTTAAGAAATTAGGTAAAATGTTAATCCTCATCTGGTCTGGATATTCTAAAATATTTAAATAAACTTTATTATATTCGCTAGTTATGTCTCTAAGAAAAACTAAAATATCATCTAAGTGCATAATGTTGAGTGCGCTCACTGTTACAACAGGTATGCATTCAAAATCATTTTTTAGCCTGAAAAAATTTGTTTTAAATGTATCTTCATTAAACCCAAACCGTATATAAGCTCCTATTTCACCAGCACCATCTATACTTGGATAGAATATAACACGTTTAAATCTCTTTAATTCTTGTATTGTATCTTCATTTAAAATGCTTATATTTGAGGATATTAATACTTCTTGCTCTGTATTGAGGTGCTGCAAGAATTTTAGGGTGTTTCTTTCCAGGAATGGTTCACCGCCACCTAGGTATATTCTTTTAAATTTTCTAATAAAATCCATATTTTTAAAAATTACTTCTGAAACATCGTATAGCTTAGTTGTATCATCTTCTTTCTTAAACCCATAAGATGTATACTTATCGCATGTCACACACCGAAAGTTACACATACTATCCAGTCTTAAGTCTAAAAAATAAAAGGGGTCGTCTGAATTATTCCATCTACTATAAGAAACTGAAGCATATGCTTCATTTTGTATACATCGCTTACAAAATGTATTGTCCATGGTGTCATTCTTTATTCTCTTTAAAAATACATCCTCAAGGGAGTCATTGCATATTTTACCGAAAACCCCTTCCTGTGAAGCCATAGTACATGGCAATACCTGCCCTTTAAATGTCACATAAGCAGAATTTTTTAAAAAATTACATTTCATATTTTGCTATACATCATAAAAACTGGATATTGTGCATGTGCATTTTTTTCATGTATCTCCAGATGAACTTTACCAAAATCAGTAATACTACTGCCATTGTAACAGAAAAATCTTTCCTTATCGTAGCCTTTATTAGGTACAATATTATTCTTTAAATTCTCAAAAAAGAAAATTTCTTTAAATTTTGGCAAAAATAGCTTTTTCATTAGAGTAGACAGTATAGGAAAATGGCTATATATTGTTCTGTGAACATTTAATGTGTCTTTACTTATGTTTTTCTTTCTACAAAAGTCTAAAATTAATAATCTTCCTCCTGGTTTTAAAATTCTAAAAATCTCATTAATTAATTTTTTCTTGTAAATACTGTGCGAAAAACTTTCAAGGAAATAAACCTTGTCAAAGAAATTATCTTCAAAACCTGTATCATGATAGTCTTGTTTAACTTTAAAAACGTTCTCAAGTTGTGGGATTCTATTTAATTGGTAATCATTGATATTAAGCAAATAAAAATTTGTTTTACTAAATTTCTTTGCAAAATTTATACCTGGATATCCAACTCCACACCCTGCATCTAAAACATTTTCACCAGGAGCAAAATTCAAAGCATTACTAATAACATTATCATGTTCCTCTTCTGACTCAAAAAATCTAAATGCTTCAATTCTATTTGAATTAAACAAGTTTATCCATGCATCGGTTGATCTATCGTAATAAGAGTTTATCTTGTCCAACATATATTCTTATTTAAAAACGTACCATATGTATCCACACCAATATCAGTTTGCTGGGAATAGAGGTAATAGCTTTTAACATTACCTTTGCTATAAAATCCTATATTCCTAGCTCTTATGTTATACTCATTGAGTAAATTGTCTAATTCTTTATAAATTTTTTCTTCTGTATACTTCTTGATTAAGACACACATCTTATCCTTGTCTTTACTAGCATAGCTTGCTATTACTTTAGCTACATTGCTCTCTAATTCACAATATTCTAATTCTTCAAAAAAACTTAAATAAGGCATGTTGAATAACCTAGCAACTTCAATTTTATCCTTCTTATCTTTTAGATTGATGTAATTTTTAATTTGTTCATTTTCAATACCAACACCATATCTGCAATTATTATTAGAAAAGGATAGCTTGGAGAATGCAGGTGCAGGCTTCACCTTGCAGTGCATTTGATATTTAAACTGATTCGAACTAGGATAATATTTGATACAAAATGACAAGCCTTTATTATCCAGATTATCTGTATCCCAGATACTATACAGATACTTTAGCTTGTTATAATCAAAATACCTAATGTCCTTTTCTAAATACGGTATGAATGTGGCAAAATACAATTTTACAGAATGTATTTCGGTGTCTTTATAATTGACCGATATGCAATTTTTATATTTAAAATTTTTATGCGGAGTAAAAATATCTCTAGAATAATTATAAAATTCTTTAAATTCCGTTTTATGTAGTATTTGTTCTACATCCATCAAATTACTTAACTAGAATATGAGCAAAGTCAATTTAAATAAGAATAGATGTGCTCATTTCTAATCACAACAAAAGAATTAACAAACATTGATAACTTGAATAGAAGATTAAAAAGGCGCGGGCCTGATAGCACCAGTGTTAGCAAGATTTCTAACTTCAATATTGTGCACAATTTGTTGCATATCACAGGTGAAAAAACAACACAGCCATTTATAAAGGATAATTCATGCATGGTATATAATGGAGAAATTTATGGCTATTGCAATAGCTACCCCTCTGATGGCCCCTACCTTTTCAATCAACTGTGTAAAGATATGCATTTAAAAGAAATTATTGGTGAATATTCAGGTGTTTTTATTGATAAAGGCTGTCTGTACCTGTTTGCTGATCTATTCAACACCAAGCCCATGTTCTACAGTCACGAGAATGGAGAAATAGGAATATCCTCGTATCATGGTGTGCTGCAAGACTTGGGATTTAATAATATTAACAAAATGGCTAACAATTCAATCCTAAATTTAAAAACTAATAAAGCTGATAGCATTTACTCACTGAACGTTGAGCAACATATAGATAGCTTTGACTTATGGGAAAAATCATTTCTCGAGTGCTTAGATGCATTGATACCTGCAGACAGGTGTTTTATGGGTATTAGTAGTGGTTATGATTCAGGAGCAATTGCACTTGGTTGTAAGCTATTAAACAAAAACGTGCACTATTTTAGTATACCTAAGAATGAATCAAAAAGCATATTAGATGAAAGAGACAAGTATCTAGGAAAAGTTAATTTTGTTGAAACAAACAATTTAATTATAAATAAACACCATAATTTAATTGACATTTTTGGTGATAATTATATTTTTAATAAAGATTATTATAACTATAAGAGCGATAAAGCTTCCATAGGATTGAGCATAATATGTGAGGAAGCCAAGAAGTATTCAAGAAACATACTGATATCAGGAGCAGGGTGTGATGAAATAATGAGCGATTATGGCATACATGGCAGATGTGTTCAAAATAACTCTACTTTAAATGGTATTTTTCCTAAAAATTTAGATGAAATATTTCCATGGAATAATTTTTTTCATGGCTCTCAAGAGAAATATTTATACAAAGAAGAATCCGTATGCGGAGTTCATGGAGTTGAAGCTAGATATCCTTTCTTAAATATAAATGTAGTTCAGAATTTTTTAAATATTAAACCTGAACTTAAAAATAAAAACTACAAATCACCGATACACAACTTCTTTAAAAAACATAAATTTCCCTTTGAAGAAAATATAAAACGCGGGTTCAATATATGAAGCAATATGGTATAGTGTTCATATGCAATAAAACCAATAAAAGGTATCTGGAATTTTGTATCTACTGTTTAAACAAAGTAAAAAGTAGAATACCAATATATGTACTATCAAGTGAATTGTTCGATTTTCAATACAAAAATAGCGTAAATTTTATACAAATTAATAACACCGAATGTGACAATATAGTTTTCGAAAATCAAAATAGAATATGGAATTTTAACCCAAGCTATAGATTTGAAATGTTTAGAACATTTACTAATTTTGACAAAATATTATATCTCGACACCGATATTCACATAAAAGATAACTTTGATGAGTTGTTTGACCTAGATTATGATTTTTGTGCATCAGAACTGCATAATCTAACAAACAAGCATTATGCGTTTGGTGATCAAAAAGGATATAACGCAGGAGTATTGTTAATCTCTAAAAAATATTTGACTGATCAAACACATAATATGTTATTACATGAAGCTAAGAAGAAAATATATAATGGAAATCAAAAGATTTTTAATAAAATTCTTTTTCCTGATTACTTTTTAAATATAAAATATAACCTTACTACAGACTTTATTTCTATAGAAAATATTGGTTTAGCTAAAATAATACACTTTATAGGTGAGAAGAAACCTCTAGACGGAAAAACAGTAGATGAATGCTTCTGCAAGTATGTGAGAAATGTTGTAGGGGATCCACTCTTGATAAAAATCCTAAAAGACTACAGAGATGAATTTAACCAATTTAACAACATCATCAATTTCTAACACAGTATATTAATCAAGTACGTAACATGAACTACTATTACAGTATATATAGAGAGGAATTAAATTCTGTTGTATAGTCCTTGCACGCTGTCTCTACATAATCTCTTAAAACAGAACTTAAATTTTTTTCATGTCGCTGATCGATGTTACAATCTATGTAATCTGTACTCAATTTTAGATCTCCAAAAGGAAATGTAATAAAATCACCAACATTATTGAAAGCAGGCCCTCTTGTATGTGCATTTTTCCATATATACTTGCTCATGATAGTAACATTTACAGGGCAAGGCTCATTTATAAATTGACATATTTTTTCTAACGCATAAAAAGGAGATGCTACAAGCTTATTAAATTGTACTAAATTATTCTTGTTAGCTTTTAAATCATCAATAAATTTATTATACTTTTCAATAAATTCTTCGAGTGTATGGCCTCTTCTAACCCAACTCTCACACACAGCAAATCTTGATCTTAATAGCCCTATTTCAAACACTTGTTCACTATATTGCTTAATTAAGGAATTGTATTTTATATCATCATCAACACCTTTTACAATCAACAGAGGTGTTGCTTTTGCTTGTTCCTTGAAATCATTTTCATTTTTTTTAGCAAAATATTCACCCATCTCAACATTCTCTTGCCTGTTATTTCTATGCAGAGTTAATGTAGAAGCGCCCTTGATACTACACAACATGTTCCAAAGAAGGCTTGTACCACCTCTTCTAAATCCATTAATTATTACAGTTTTCATGAAATATCTCTTTATGAATATTTTTTATAACATCTGAAGATATATTCTTACTGAAGATAGATTCTAGAGGATCTACAAAATCTATAATAATATTATCAAGTTGCAATTCAATGCTTATGGCGCATCGATGCTTACCATCAACCAATATAATACTATCTCTAGAAAATTCGGTAAACTTAATAGGCTCTTTAATCCCTTCAGATTTAATTGAATTATACAGATTGTGATATTCTTGTTGAGAATCTGACAACACCTTTGATCCAGATCGTAGAATTTCCAATATGTGTCTAAGTGCAGCTATTTGTTTGCTTACATCTAATTGCTGCGGTACAAAGTATATAAGTTTTTTTAACTCCTTGTAATTTACAACTCTCATGCTCTATCTTAATTTAATGTAGAATAAACTATTTTCCATGTTATATAATAATATGAGACTAGTAGAGAGGGGGTTTGAGCATTATAAAAATATATTAGATGAGAAAAATTTAGATTTTTTGAGTAAAAAATTTGATTCAATTTTTGCAGAAAATAAAAATAAAATTCAGAATAAAGAATTTAAAGTAAAATCCATTCCTGATAGTCAGTCATTTCATTTTACATCAAATAAGGAGCGCAAACTAGTTGGAAATTTAGAGTTTTATGAAAAAAATAATGAAAGATTTCTTATCTGTATTCATAATGTTGAAGTAGACTATCCTGAAGTTAAGGATTTTTTCTTCAATACAATTTATGATAATGTATTTAGTGAACTGCAGGTTAAAGGGAGATTAATATTTGATAGAATAAACCTCATAAAAAAGACAGAAGGTGATAACCATTCAATGGATTGGCATAGAGATTCACAATTTTGTAAAGATAATTTCTGTAAAAGTATAAATGTTGGAGTTTATTTGGATGAGTCTATCAAAGGAAGAGATGCAGTCAGCTTTTTAACAGGGTCACATAAAATTGAAGAGGTTGATTTTAAGATAGAGAATACTGAAACAGTAGAGGCAAATCCAGGCGACGCTATTGTCCATGTAGGAAGCGTGTTTCATGAATCACCTGTTACTAACAGCACAAAATTCACAAGAAGAACTATATACTATAGGTTTTTATATGAGCCAATTGAAAATTGACGGATATGATGTGAAGAGCAGCTGGTTTGCTACTGAAACTATCTCTGAATTAACTAGTGAACTGGATGCATATATAAAAAAATTTACAAATTCCCAATTCATGCCTTACAGCCAAGAAGTTTCAACTAGTCTGCTATCAAAAGATAAAACTCATACAAGACAATTGTACGTAGACACAGTGCACAGGGAAGCCTTCTTTATCAAAAGAGATAACAGCTTTGATTTAGTAAATTTAATGGATCCGCACAAATATTTAAAATCCATTTCTTCAATTTTATTAAACAGTCAACTCAATCAGTATGTGAATCTTATAGATAGCAGATATAGGTTTAAAAATAGTATCCTTTTCTTTAAAAATAGGCAAGATAATAAGATCATTGATTGGCATAGAGACTCAGCAAGAAGCGAGGTCAACAAACTCATCTTAGGGATATATTTGGAAGACAGTGCACCTGGCATAGATGCAGTAAAATACCTACCTGGTACTCATCTCATAGACAGTGTACAAATAGATGAATCAAAAGCTATTGAAGTTCCTGCTAAAAAAGGAGACTGTGTTATTCATTTTGGCTCTGTATTCCACATGTCCCCAGAATATACAGAAAATAAAATAAGAAGAACGCTCTATTTAAAATATAATCTCTCTAGCTAAAATTAATATTTTTTAATACTGCACATAAATAACCTGGAACTCTCTCTTTTATACACTATCATATACAAATGAGCATTGAAAAATATACAATCTTCGTCAAAGATCTGAACAATAAGAAAAACTTTAAATTTATTATTGAAGAAGATTGCCCCTGGCAGGTGCATAAGAAGGCTTATGACAGAACTTCCAATTACCAGGAGATCTCGAAAATCACAGACCATGAAGGCACTGTGGTCTATGACATCAATGCAGGCTTCAAAGTTTAATGAGTCTGATATTGGACTTTTTTGATTGCAATAAGAAATGCCCTGAAGAAATAAACAATTGCAATGAACTCAGAAACAATTTCCTAAAAGAAAAGGACAATTTGAAAGACTTTCATTGCACAGGGTGTGAAGAAGCCACACTCAAATCAAAATACATAGATATTATTCTTAGTAACAAAAAACCAGTGGAACTAGCTATTAAATAACATAATATCAACATATGAGTGACACACCAACTGAACTTGCAACAGACTTGACAGTATCTGATATGAAATCCATTGCCACACTAATTGAAGTATGCACACAGAGAGGTGCATTCAAAGCACAAGAATTGGCCCTGGTTGGCCAGATTTACAACAAGATTGCAACAGTGCTGTCTTCAGTTTCTGATTCTAAATGAAATTGGAGCTAGTTAACGCAGGTGGTTCAGAAGTTGCATATCACATAGCTGTAAAAATTGATGACAAAGAAGTGGGTATTCTGTATCTCAAGACAGAAGAATTGGATAACTTAATTAAAGCAGTGAAATTTGGTGCAGTTGGAAGTGATGAAATAGAGTTTGTAAATTCTGCATACGTTGACGAAGAGGACGTGGAAGACTTAGACTAAGCCGATTAAATATCAGTGTATGACGACATACACTGATTACATCCGGGCCATCTGTGAAGAATTCACAGACACTGTGTTAATTGACAGAAGGAATCACTCCATTCTTGTGAATGTGGCCAAAGAATGGTTTAAAGTATTGGATCAAAAGCTTGCCACCAAAGGCTTCAAGCTTGTGTTCAAACAACCCATTGCTGACAACTATACTTGCTCCTATATCCTTGCAAAAGCTAGAGTTGATAATTAATGCATTTCATTTATAATGAGGTATGCTCAAATTTGACAAAGCTACTCATTCATATAAAAATACCTTCACTGATTTAGAATACGTTTCTGCTACTACTCTGATTAACAAGTTCAAAAAGAAATTTGATTCTGATTTTTATTCCAAAAAAATAGCTGAAAAAGAAGGCATTTCACAGAAAGAAGTTCTGGAGCGCTGGAACAAGATGAATGCAGTGAGCAAGATTCGCGGTAGTAACATACACAGTGCCATTGATGTCTACAATAAAACAGGGGACATAGACCCAGAGTTTAAGGATATTCTTGAGTCTCTGGAGAGCATTGATTTGTATAATCCTAAGAAATCTAAATGTGAAGAACTAGTTTATAATCATACATATAGAATCGCTGGTACTGCTGATGTTATTGAAGATTTAGGCAACACATTCAATGTGTATGATTTCAAGACCAACAAGAAGTTTAATTTGGTATCAGCATACAAGTCGTTCCTACTGGAGCCTCTGAATCACTTGAGTGAATGCGAATATAACATCTACAGTTTGCAGTTGTCTTTGTATGCCTACATGTATCACAACATGACTGGCAAGATCATTGGCAAGCTAGGCATTGTGTACTTGGATGCTGACAACAAGTTCCATGTGTATTACACCCCTTATCTGTATTCTGATATCATGAAAATGCTTTCTTATGCCAAGTCAGCTGCAGCTTGATAAAAAATATTTAGAACTTGCCCGCAGTTGGAGTCAATTGAGCAAAGCCAAACGCATGCAGGTGGGCTGCATCATAGTGAAGGGCAACCAAATTATCAGTGATGGTTTCAATGGCACACCTGCTGGTTTCAACAATAGCTGTGAAGATGCAGAATTTGTAACCAAACCTGAAGTGTTGCATGCAGAGAGCAATGCTCTGATGAAGCTAGCAACCAGTACCAACTCTTCAGAGGGTGCCACAGCTTACATTACTCTGTCACCTTGTTTTGAATGTTCAAAATTATTGGTGCAAGCAAAAATTAAGCGTGTTGTTTATTCAGACATGTACAGAGTTAATTCTGGCATTGATTTGCTTCAAAAAGCTGGTATTACTGTGGAACATGTTTAAATATGTCTATGAGATTTCTTGATATCATAATTGAAAATTCCACTGTTAAAGAAGCCAAGCTCTATAGCCCTGCACAAAAAGCTGCTGAAAAACCTGACAGTGGAGTGACCATTCAAAATCCTGCTGCATACCATGTCATTCAAGACTGTGCAGTGACTGCAACTAAATATCTTCCTATTTACATTTTTGGGTTGTACGCAAATCCTTTTGAAGATTTGAAGAGCAAATTCAATTTTCAAGACATCAAAGAGTTTGTGAGTGCTGCTTACAGTGACATGACATTGAATCAACTGTTGACTCTAATTTTGGACAAGATTAAAAAGTTACCTTACACACCAGTTACACCCTCCAATGACCCTTATGGTGATTATGAAGCCTATGAAGGTGTAAAAGAAAAAGATGTCACCACGCTTATTTGCAAAGCGTTCAACGTACCCACTCTAAAATAACTTAAACTAAGATGGATTTAGCTTTGCTCAAACTAAAGGTTAGTTTGAATGGGCTAACAGGCAGACCAGCGTCAAATCTTTTGATAAACTGAGTTATCTTTTTGCTCACTGTGCCTTTGTATCTTCTTATGCTGTTATTTTTCTTAACTTCCAAATAAACTCTATCAGGAAAGACACCAACTTTGATTCCTTGACCCAATTTGGCTTTCATGGCTTTTGCAATGGCACAATTGGAGGGATCACTGAAAGTCCCGTTCTGAATATGTTTATTTGTGATATTTAAGTTTAACTTCATATAAATATTTATAAGTACTTCAAGATTATTCGGAAGAAATATGAAATTAATAACACCCTTCATCTCCTTGCAAGAACAGTTAAGAATATTTCATTGGCAATCAAAGACTTACGCACAGCACAAAGCCTTTGGCAAAGCATATGAAAACTTGGGTGTTCTAATTGATCACTTTGTTGAAGTATATTCTGGTAAATATGGTGTGCCCAGAGCAAAAATTAAATACAATGTTGTGCTAGAAAATTTTGATGGAGAGTATCATGAGTATCTGGAGAGTATCATAGAATTTTTAATCAATTTAAATCAGGAATTTGATGATGTTAAAGACAGTGAGCTGCTTAATATCCGGGATGAAATGCTAGCTGAAATCAACCAACTCAAATACCTGCTCACCTTGAGTTAATTTTCTCTTCTCAAATCACCTTTATAGAAATCAAACCTGTCATGTGTAATTGGTGATGCTAATAACAAGCCTGGTTTAAGATCACCTTCCATGGTCTCCTGATACATAAAGCTCATCCACGTCTGCTCGTAGGGATGCGACCATTTAGTATTTAAAAACATCTTCTCATTACCTGGCTTGGAAACTATTTGAGGCCAATTGCAATAATACACTTCACCGGTAATATAGGGCAACCCATCCATTATATCTATATTTTTAAAATTTGTTTTGGGTGCATTAGGATCTATTCCTATTTCAGGCAATCTAATCTTACCTGGCCAAAACCTTTCTCTCACAACTTGAGGCACATTATACCAAGCCCATTGTGTTTTGTTGTCACCAAAAAATTCTGTAAAAGATAATTTTAAGAAATCAAACTTCTCTTTTTGCATGATCTTTATTAGCTTTGTTTTTAGATCATGAATATGAGCACTGAATCCATTCCTGCAAAGTGTTTTATCACTTTTATTTAAAAACATGTCATCTTCAATAAAAATATAATAATCATATTCTGTGCTAGCAAAATGCTCTGCAACATATTGCCTGCCACCGCATATACCTATATTACCTTTGTCACTGACAATTCTCTCTAAATTGTTAGCTTGACAAAATTCAATATTCTGTGCAATAATTGATTCATCATTACTGTTATCAAAAACATAGAATGCTTCAAAACCAAAATCTTTCCAGCTTTCATATATGGCTGCTAACTGTTTAATAGAATTAAACGTGATGACATAACCACATACTTTGTTACCTGGAATACTCTCCACAACAGTATTTTGCTCTATTGGTTGCAAATCTTCAATATTAGCTGCATCGTTCTTTAAATCCTCAAAGAAGTGGCTTATGATTCCACTCTGATCTTCAGTGAGCTTGTACAATTGAAACAATTCTGGGTATTTGTATGTCAAGACAGTAAACAAACTCTCTTCTGTACCCATGTACCCCTGGCTTATTGTGTTGTGCAACAAGTCATAATACTTTGCATTAATTTCTGAGATATCTTTCTTGTGACCACCAAAGAACCCACCTCTGCAAACATGTTCTACTTTTTCTCCTGCTAACTCTTCCATCTTATCTCTTTTAAACCCATGAATCTCAGAGCATGCAAGATATGGGAAAGTGATGAACATGAACTTTTTAACCAAATCATCTAGCTTAGATAGCACATTATCCTTGTAAAAATAACCAGGATGCACTGTGGAGGTTATGCCACCATCCAACCAATAGAAATAGTCTGTATTGAAAGGGTTCATGATCTTTTCATCATGAAGCAAGAACATCTTGCTCATTACCAAGGGATTATAAAGCTCCAAAGTGGCTTGAGTACTGTTCCTTAGCCACTCAGCCTGACTGTACCATTCACAATTGTGTCTAATGTCTTGTACTTGTTGGTAAAAGGGAAATGATGTTTTAAAGCTATCTGTTTCTTTGATTCTTATAATAGTATTGTCAGGATTGCAGAAGCTTTTGACTAGATCCTTGTGCTCTTCTTCAATGTACACAACCACTTTGTATTCATGTAAAGCACTTAACAGGTCCTTGAATCGTTCAATGTAATGGCTGAAAGGTCTCTTGAATCCTTCACCTGCATTTTCACGTCCTAAATTCCAAATGCCTGTTACTATTGTAGTATTCTTTTTCATTTATAGAATTCTGGTATCAATAACCCATCTCCATGACATTCATGAATATTCAATGGCTTGTATCCTGCATGGCAATACAAGTTAAGAATTTCTTGAGCTTGTTCATCTGTTATATTATTACCATTATAGTTTTTTTCAAATTCAATAACTGGTAATGTCTTGAACTTGGTTATAATGCTAACAAGATCTTGCAAAATATGCAGATCCATGCTCTCTGTATCAATCTTAATAAATTTACATTCAAATGCACCTGGTAGTTCTTGCAGTAGTGATGAAATTTTTCTTGCTCTTACTCTTACATCACTATGGTGTGTTATCTTGGACAACCCTAAATTTAAATTTTCAATATTATTTTGAAATTGATGTATCATTGATGACTCATCAAAACAGACTTCAGAGTCTGTATTGGATATGGCATAATTATGCATGACAATGGAGGTGTTGTCTTTATATTTTTCTTGCAGGTAACCATACAGTAGTGGACTAGCTTCAAAAAAATATGCATTTTGAACTGTCATCAACCCAGCAAGCAGATCATACACCTTGCCTACATTAGCACCAACATCAATATAAGATATTTCATTTACATCATTGTGTTTAAAAAAATCTGAAATGCTCCATGCCAAGTTGTTGACATGCTGGGCACAATGATGCTCATCCCATTTCTTAATTAAATCATGATACATATTAACTGCTCAATGCCTTGACTAACCATTCATTAAAAATAGGTGGTACAAAAAATCTTTGTTCTTGCTGCAGAAATGTCTCATTATTACAACCAGTGTTCATGGGGCTATTTGCATAACGAACAATAGGAAAAGCAACAACACCCTGATTTGCATTCCATTTTTCAAAAGTATCATATAGATGGTTATCCTTTTCATAGGGCATGATAATTAAAGGTCTTTTCTTTGTTCTGAAGTAATAAGAGACCAACACATCATCAGACCTTGTTTTACCTACAAAATCATCAAAGAAGTCTTGCTCAAAGTAACTTCTTTTATAAGATACAGATTTATAGTGCTGCACCATGTGAGTGCATGTGGGTACAGTCACACATACTACCCAGCTATCTCTTAGATCACCATGTTGTTGAGCATTACAGTTAGTACGCCCATCATAGCCAAACACACCTCCAGGAATATTTTTGTGGTGATTGATATGCTCTTGCACAAGTTCTTCATGGTACACCAGATCATCATCAATGATTATGATGACTGTGTCAGAGTTGGTAATTCTGTGCAATGTGGGCAGCAGTTTGGTAGGTGGCCCATAATCTTCTGTTCTAAAAACCTTCAAATGCGGGTACTTTAATTGATATGCAGGCAGCCAATCAGGCAGATTGTAAGGTGCACATGTGGGCTTGTACACATGAGGCACATTGAAATGCACTTCATAGTTTTTAAAGGTCTGTTCACATAGAGATTGTAGCACAAGCTTGAGACCGTCATCACTGTCATGGACCAATCTCTCAGGCACTGTGCTGAGTGAAACAACTGCTTCAATTGATGGCTGGCTGCCATGATTTATTTTTGTTTCAATAAAACCTTCATTAAATTTTGAGTTAATCTCATTTTTAATACTGACTCTTTGATTATTAAATTGTCGGATGCGTATTGCTCTTCTGCCAACCTCTTCTAAGCCCAGTGTTGCTTCTTTTTCTTTTCTAATGTCAGATTCTAAGTTCCATATTTCACCGTTGATCTGGTATAACCTTTCCAAGTAACTTGAAGTGTCAGGATAATTGCTAACTTCTTGTTGAAGCATGTTTATCTCTTTGGAGCAGTCTATGTCAGTACGATCTGACTTTAACTTGCAAATAGACAGTCTATCTAAAATATCACCTATGGATATCTTTAACATATTAAACCTTTATGAAGAGTGCTTGTCTTCCTTTGATGAATGGTACATAACCTTCTTCAATAAGAGCTGCACCTAATAATTTATCTTTACCTGACACTTCACCAGTGAAATCTGTGTCATCTATGCCAATTATGCAATTTTCTGATAGCTTATCCTTAGCAGCGCGGTAAGCTAGCAAATGATTCTCTGCATAGTCATGTGTACCCACATCCCAACCATCAAGGAATAACAAATCAATAGACTCATTAAATTCATTTAAAAACTCAATACCATCTTTGGGTATGTGTATGTGAAGGTTACAAGGAACTTGCTGGTTTAAATGCTGGTAGCAATGATTGATAGAATCAATTCTACTGACATCTATGTCCACTGTGTGTACATTGCCACCAAATAGACTGAAGAAATATGTGGAGTGACCATCTGCACAGCAAGCAGGTGCTTCTGTGGCATGATGCTCCTGGAAGAAGTAATCTACACATTTTTGTGTCACAGCATAACGGTTAGATCCAATTTCAACAATATTCTTAAAAGGATAGTCCTTGTTAATGCCATACAAGAACTTTAAAAAAGGAGCAGGTTTAGAACGCCTGAACGTATGATCATCTCCAGTCAAACTGGTGGTTCTCCATGCAACAGAAGTTGTTTTGAGCTCATAAGCTCTTTTGATAACTTCTTTTGCAAAGCTATTCATTTAGCTTATCACATTGTTGAGTTGACCAGTAATGGGCTCTGCCCAGCCTTTGCTTATGCTGTGAGGCCACACAATCCAGCTCACAGGCAACTCTTCTGCATTGAACTCTCTCCACACTTTGCAGTAGTTGTCTGGATCATTCTTCATTCTCACAATTTCATCTTTATCAGCATCTTTTCTGTACACATCTTTGCCATCTTTGTCTTTGAATGCCACACACCAGAAGTCATAATCAGTTTCAGGCACTTGTGCCAATCCAATATCAATGCAATGCTTGAATATTTTCAAGAATGAGGTCTCATACTCTGCCTGACTCTTGAAGTTGTCAGGATTGGGTGGATTGTTGTTGTCAATGGTGTATCTCTGCACTGCTCTCTTTGCAAAGGACAGACCAGCATACCTCTCATAATCTGCCAATGATCTCTTGGTACCAAAATCATACTTGCCAAAGTCAACGTCCTTCTTTTCACCATCCATGCCAAACAGTTTTCTGTTTCTCAAGTGTGATGCATTGTTGCGTATGTGCCATTCCTTGTCGTCATCCCAATGCTTGGTTCTGCCTTTTCTAGTGTATTCATGCCAAGCAACTGCCTTGTGAGGGTGAAACAAGTCATAGCCCCAGGTATAAGACCTGACAGCCAGATTGATCTCCTCACCATGGAAGTAATAATAAGGATCATAAGGCACTTCTTTGCACCATTTGCCCAGAGTGAAGATGAAGTGAGCTGAGAGAAACCTTGCAGGCACAGGCTGAGACAATTCTTTAAAATTGTCTATGGATGCAGGCAAGAAAAATACTGCACCTTCTGGAATAAACCTATCAAAGTTCATTTTCCATGGCACATGTATTCTTGCAGCAGGGTCATTGTCTGGATCAAAGCTAGGGATATAAGCAGTCAGCAAGGGTTTCTTGTAACCAGCTTTTTGCAAATCTTTGATCATGCCAATGCAGGTCTCATCCCAATGTTTCTCAAAACGGTGGTGACTGTCCAATTGCATGTAATACTGCTCTTTCTTGTAATGTTCTTGAATCAAGCTTCTAGCCCAGCATGTACCCTCGCCTTTTCTGTAATCCACAGGAATAATAGTAAACCGCTTGTCATTAATAAACTCATCCAAGTTTTCTGTTTCATCTTTCTGCCAACAAATAGAAAATCTTAGATTTTCGGGATGCTTGGCATTTTGCAAGCAATTTTTTAAAGTTATGGGCAGTTGTGGATCACGGTAGGAAGCAATGGATATGAATATTTTCACTGTAATTATTTTATAGTGAATTTTACTATTATCAACAGTTGACTTTATAAGTAATTGAGTTATATTGATTGTAGTTCTTTTACAATGTTGGGGGCGTAATTGGAATCGATTGAATGATGGAGTTTGCGAGGGCAAGTACTGGGGCATGCCAGTTTAACAATAGCAAAACAACAATAAATGCCGATGAAACATTCGACATGGCCATGAGTCTAGAAGAGGCTGATGCAATTCTTGCAGCAGCTGGCTTTGAAGATGCAGAAGCCACCCTTGAGTTAGTTTAACTAGTTCAAGCGTTCCATGGTAGATTGAGACCTGTAACATGGAGCGTGTAACTGGTCTTCGCATGATCTGGGTTATAACAATTAATAGATCATGTGTACAAAATTGTTATCAGTAAGGGCTTTTCGTTTAGTTTAATCCTTATGAAAATTCAACTAAGATAAACTTGTAGTGCTTGTGAGTGAAATTGTTCAAGACGCGGGTTCGAACCCCGCCGCCTCCTCAAGTTTTTTATTAATAATATTTTTAATTATCTGTAAGTATTTTTCAGAAGATTTTTCTTTAAAAACTTTCTGTGATGTTGTATCTATAATACAAAGTTCAATATTTTTTTCTAAACAAGCTTGAAATTTTCTATTATCGTTGTTTTTTATTCTTTTAAGCAAATCTTTACCGTGAATTGGCTCATAATGAAAAATACCGTTTAATTCAAAAGCAAGTTTTAACTCTGGGATATAGATATCTAACTCTGAATTAATAGCCTCTTTTTCATTGTATAATATTTTCAATTTAGAATATAATTCTGTAAGCCTATCTTTTACCCATACTTCGAGTTTTGATACTCTTGTACCATATTTTTTATTACAATTATTAAATGTTGCTGAGCAGCTTTGAGAGCAAAAATATTTCTCTTGGTTTTCTCTAATAGTAAAAAGCTTACTGCAATACTTACATTTTTTATTTATTCGTTTGTGTATTCTAGAATCATTATTGCATCTTGTAGAGCAAAACATGACAAGTTTACTTTTTTTAATTCTATGATTATAGTAGCACTTTTCTACTTTAAACAGTTCACTACAATTTTTGCATGTTAAATCTATGTAAGTCACACCCATATAGATATTTATGGAGCTGATTAGTTTTGAGCATTGTCGAACCCCGCCGCCTCCAGGTACCTGTTAATCTGGGTATATCAATGCATGGTCTGCAATGTACTGATCCAGCTCTTCATGAGTATCTGCAACAACTAAGACATCCACTGCATTATAAAACCCTGCAGCTTGTTGAGGCTCCATGGTTATGATCTTGGATTGTTGTTCATAAAGCATCACCCATTGATCAGGGGCGACTTCAATTAGTGCTTTTGTGTATGTGTTCATAACATTATGGGAAATTGATGCTTACCCCCCAAGGAAAACCACCCAACCTGGTAACTAGAGCCAAATTTTGATAGTATCTGAATCCATCAGAGTCTACTGTGGTTCTTCTCATGGTGGCTGTGCCTGTACCTGTGACTGTGCCAGATGTTTGGGTGGTGTATTGAAATTGATTGGCATTCACTGCAGTTATGACAAATGTGCCTTGAAATGCTGTCTCAGTGATGCCTGATATGGTGACCAAGCTGCCATTGGGATGACCATGGCCAGTCACATTGGCAGTTACCAAAGTTCCAGATCTGGAGAAATTGGTTCCTGCAGATGTGGTGGTTGTTCCTCCTGTGTAACTGGGAGCAGCATTAGTACCTGCATTTAGAGTCAAAGTCCTTGTGCCTGTGGTTCTGGTGGTGGCATCAAAAGCTGATAATATGGCATCCACCGCACTTTGGTTCAATTGATTGCTATGTGCTTGAAAGTTTCCTAAAGTATTGGAAACAGAACCACCTGCATAATTTGTGAGCAGATTGCTCCAGCAACGGAAATCTTGCATGGCACTCAAGCCATTCAAACTAGGAATGGGTCCAGTGAGTTGATTTGCATGGCACAGAAATGTATTTAACACTGGAAAACCTGTGAGTGCAGGAATGGTCCCAACTAATGAATTTATTTGACATTGAAAATTTTGCAAATTGTTCAAACCACTCAAACTAGGAATTGATCCACCAAGTGGATTGTTCTTGCAACGAAAATCTACCAAATTAGTCAAGCCACTCAAA
>Ga0247843_1000157_pt1 | contig 157307 bp, 129 predicted proteins | sample LaCruzMarch2017__FD_192420 | JGI IMG/M metagenome (GOLD analysis project Ga0247843, IMG submission 192420) | Freshwater microbial communities from meromictic Lake La Cruz, Castile-La Mancha, Spain - LaCruzMarch2017_8m | ecosystem: Environmental > Aquatic > Freshwater > Lake | place: Spain... | reverse complement strand
CGCGTGCGAGTCGGGCTTCTCCAACTGCGACGCGGTCCGCAGCACCGGCTGCGAGGCCGTCACCGCCACCGACCTCAACAACTGCGGCGGCTGCGGCGTGCGCTGCGCCCCGGCCAACGCGACGGGCGCCTGCGCGGCGAGCGCCTGCACCATCGCGGCGTGCGCGGCGGGCTTCGCCAACTGCGACGGCAGCACGTCCAACGGCTGCGAGGTCGGCCTCCAGACGAGCACCAGCCACTGCGGCATGTGCGGCCGCGCCTGCCCCGGCGCGGGGTCCCCCGGCACCTCGGTGACCTGCGCCGCGGGCGTGTGCGCTTCGGTCTGCCTGACGGGCTACGCCGACTGCGACGGCAACGCGGCCAACGGGTGCGAGGCCAACCTCGGGGCGGACGGCAACCACTGCGGCGCCTGCGGGATGGTGTGCCCGTCGGGCCAGAGCTGCGTGGCGCGGGTGTGCACCGCGGCGCCGCCGGGCTCGCTCAACACCGGGCGCTACGGCTTCGGCGCGGCCGCCGCGCCCGACGGCCGGGTGTACGTGTTCGGGGGGTACAACGCGGGTTACCTCAACAGCGTGGAGATGTTCGACCCGGCGACCAACCGATGGACCGTCCGCGCCCCGCTGCCCAACTCGCCGTGGGCGCTCACGGGCGCGGCGCTGGCCGACGGGCGCATCCTCTCGATCAGCGGCTTCACGGGCTCGACCTACAGCACCGCGGTGTACGCGTACAACCCGACCACCAACGCGTGGACGGCGGTCGCGCCCGTGCTCACGGGGCGCTACCACGCCACGGCGACGCGGGGCATCGACGGGCGGGTGTTCCTGTTCGGCGGGCGCACCATCGCCGGGACGGCCACCACGGCGGAGGCGTACAACCCGGTGAGCAACGCCTGGACGGCCATCCGCGCGCCCGTGACGGCGCGGGTCGGGGCCAACGCGGTCACGGCGCCCGACGGGCGGGTGTTCCTGTTCGGCGGCGCGACGGACACCACCGGAGCGACGGCGACGCTGTCCGTGGAGATCTACGACCCGGTGGCCAACACCTGGTCGGCGGGCCCGGCGCTCACCACGTCGCGCACCTACGCCGGCGCGGCGCTCGGCACCGACGGGCGGATCTACATCGCGGGCGGCTACACGGGCTCCAACTACCAGGCGACGGCGACGGCCTTCGCGCCGGTGGCGGGCACCTACACCGCCATCGCGGGGCTCAACGTCTCGCACGGCTACGTGCGGCTCGCCCCCCTCCTCGACGGGCGCATCCTGGCCATCGCGGGCTCCAACACCACCAGCACGTACCTCGCCCGCGTCGAGGCCTACTCCCCGTCCGCCGACCTCTGGCGCTGACGGCGCGTCACTCCCGGGCGCCCGCGACGATCCACGCGCGGACCACCGCGAGCAGCTCGGGCGTGAGGGCGTCCTCGCCCTGGGGCATCGAGACGCCGCAGGTGCGCGGCGACGCGGCGCACTCGCTCACCGAAGACATCCGCGACTCCAGCTTCACCATCAGGTACGAGCTCGCCGGGTCGCCCGGGGTCACCCGCGCGAGGCGCGGCACCTGGAACGACGGCGCCCCCACGAGCGCCGCGTACCCGCCCGGACCGGTGAGGGTGAGCGACCCGGCGACGCCGCCGTGGCACGTGGCGAAGCTGCAGCGCGGGGCGAGGATCGCCTGCACCTGCGCCCAGCCAGGCGCTCCAGCGTCCGGGGTGGCGGTCGGGGGATCACCGCCGCACGAGGCGAGGGCGAGGGCGAGGGCGAGGGCGAGGGCGGCCAGCGCGCCGGGGCTCAGGGGTCTCACCCGATGGATTAGGAGCCGAAGGGGCGCCGCGGCGTCAACCGCGTCGACGGTTTGACGGGGCGCCCCGACCTGCCATCCCATCGGCGCATCGGAGGTACGACGTTGATGTCCCGGGTGTCACGAGGGTTGTGGGTGTGCGCGCTCTGGGGTTGCTCGGAGGGCGCGCCCGTGACGACGGCGACCGACGCAGGGACCACAGACGTGGCGAGCGCGGACGTGGTGAGCGCGGACGCGGGAGGGGCGGCGCTCGACGACGCCGGGGACGGGGGGAGCGGGGACGGGGGGCCCGACACGCGGGCGCAGACGCTGACGCACCGGATGGGGCCGTGGATGGTCGCAGCGGGGGCGGAGCGGTCGTCGGAGTGCGAGTCGTGGACGCTCAACAACGACGAGCCCCTGTACCTCAGCACGGTGGAGATGAACGCCACCGCGGGGATGCACCACTCCAACTGGTTCTTCGTGCCGGACACCCACTACGTCGGGCCGGACGGCACCTGGGCGTGCCGCACGCGCAACTTCGACCAGGGCGTGGCCTCGTACCTGGGCGGGGTGTTCTTCGCCCAGAGCACCCAGGTGCAGCGCGAGACGCAGCAGTTTCCGCCCGGCACGGCGGTGGTCATCCCGCCGCACTCGCGCATCATCGGCGCGCTGCACATGCTCAACGCCAGCCCCGCGGCGCGGCAGGTGGGCATCGACTTCACCGTGCGCACGCTCGCCCGCTCGGCGGTGCGCACCCGGCTCTCGCCATTCTACCTGGAGTACGGCCCGCTGGAGATCACCCCCCGCGGACGCTCGCAGTTCGACGTGGAGTGCGCCCTCGACGAGCGCTCGCGCTCGCTCACCGGGTCGCCGCTCGACCTGCGCTTCTTCTACGGCCTCGCGCACTACCACGAGCTCGGGAGCCAGATGCGCGTGACGGTGCTCGGCGGCCCGATGGACGGCCGCGCGCTCTACGAGACCGACGCGCGCCAGGGCGAGAGCTGGGCGCGCACCATGGAGCCCGCGGTAGACGTGAGCGGCGCGCGGGCCCTGCGGCTGACCTGCGTGTTCGACAACACCCGCTCGGCCACGGTGCGCTACGGCATCGGCGACCAGGAGATGTGCATCTGGTTCGGCTTCACGGACAGCGCGTACCAGTGGGCCGGGCGGGCGACGCAAGCCGCGCGCCCGATGGTGCAGACGAGCGTGCGCGACGGCGTGACGCACAACCTCGCGCCCTGCAACGAGCTGATCACCCTGCGCTCGCGCAGCATGGGCGACTGAGGCGTGTAGCGTCGGGCTCTGCCATGGACAGGTAATGTCCATGATGGATTGGCCGCGGAGGGCGCCCGTGCGAGGGTCGCGCCGCGATGCAGAAGCCGTACGACGTCATGGCGCGGGGGCTGATCGAGGGCATCCTCTCGGGGCCCTGCGTGGTGCGGGTGGAGGAGCCCGTGGTGGCCGACGCGCGCTCCATCGACGCGCTGGTCGAGCCCATCGACGCGCGCCGCGGCGAGCTGGAGGGTCGCGGCTTCGTCGGGCGGCTCGGCGAGCGGCGCTGCGTCATCGAACCCTTCCATGACCCGCCCTCGCCCGACGAGGCTGACGCCTGCCTGCTGAAGGTGATCGCTTTGCATCAGCAACAGCTCACGGCGTGGCGCGCGCTCGATCGAGCGACGCGGGGCCCCGCGCCGCAGCGACCATTGCTCTGGATCGTGAGCGCGGGATCGCCCGACGCGCTGCTCTCGTCGTGGGCGCTCGAAGCCATGGATGGGTGGCCGAGGGGATGCTACGCCAACGCCTCGGAGCGGGCGCCGCGCGTGGTGGTGGTGAGCCGCCTGCCCCGCACCCGCGACACGCTGCTGGCGCGCTGGATGGGATCGGGCGACACGCTGAGCAAGGCCGTCGTCGACCTGCACGCGCTGCCCGTCGAGGCCTGGGAGCGACGGGTGCTCGCCCCGCTGCTCGAGCTGCTGCGCCAGGAGCTGCCACGCATGGGGGTCGACGTGTACACTCCCGAGGAGGACGCCATGAGGTACGAAGAAGCCCGACAGATCTTTGAAGCGAAGCTCGAGAAGCGACACGCCGAGGGCCTGACCGAAGGCCGAACCGAAGGCCGAACCGAAGGCCGAAACGAAGGCCGAACCGAAGGCCGAACCGAAGGCCTCACGCCGCTCGTGCGCATGTTCGAGCGCAAGCTGGGGCGGGCGCTGACGGAGGCGGAGCGCGCGAGCCTCTCGGCGCGGCTCGACACGGCGGGCCCTGCGCGCCTCGGCGACGTCGTGCTCGACCTCGACGGCCCCGCGCTCGACGCCTGGCTGAGCGATCCCACCGCCACGTAAAGGCCGCAGGCGCGCCGTAGCCCCTCACCCCTCCTCCTTCACCCCTCTTCCCTCACCCCTCCTCCCTCACCTCTCCCCCCCAACCGATGACCACCCTCGACCTCGCCGCCCTCGTTGCGCCGCTCGCGCTCAACGAATTCGTCAAGCGCCACTGGGAGCGCCGCTCGCTCTACGCCCCGGCCCCGACCCCCGACCGCCTCGCGGGGCTCTTCGACCGCGCGCGGCTCATGGCGGCGGCGCACCACCCGCGGGGCGCCCACGCGCACGACCCGCGGCGCCTCAAGGCGGGCTTCCGCGACCCGCGCGGCGAGCACGCCGAGCTCGCCATCGACGCCGCGCAGGTGGAGCCGCTGCTCGCCGCGGGCATGACCGTGCAGGCCGAGTGGCTGCACGAGACCGACCCCGGGCTCGCGGCCCTGGTGGCGGACATCCGCCGCTCCCTCGCGGTGCCCGTCGAGCTCGACGTCGCGGCCTTCCTGTCGCCCGCGGGTTCGGGCTACGGGCTGCACTTCGACACCACGTCGATGTTCGTGCTCCAGCTCGCGGGCACCAAGCGCTGGCACTACGCCCCCACCCCCGCGGTGGCGCGCCCGTTGACCAACGTGATCCCCGACGCGTCCGCCCGCGCCGCCGGCGTCCACGGCTTCGACGAGTCCGCCCTCCTCGTCCAGGAACTCTCCCCCGGCGACGTGCTCTACCTCCCCGCCGGGGCCTGGCACCACGTGAAGGCCACGAGCGAGTCGCTCCACGTCTGCCTCACGCTGCGCCCCGTCAACGTGCTCGACCTCGCGCGCGACCTCCTCCTCGACGACCTGCTCGCCGACGTCCGCGGCCGCGCCCTGCCCGAGCGCCCGGGCCCGCACCCCACCGACGCCGACGGCCGGGCGCGCACCGAGGCGCACTTCGCCGCGCGCCTCGACGGGCTGCGCCGCGCGCTCGAGCGCCTCACCCCCGCGGCCCTCGCCGACGCGTGGCTTGCCGAGGCGCCGGTCGACGGCCCCATCGCCCGCGACGCCGCCCTCGTGCGCGCCATGGACGTGTCGCACCGCCGCGGGGCGGGCGCCGACGGCGAGGCCGTGGTGCTGGTGACCGACGGCGACGCGGTGCTCGCCACGCTCCCGGCGGAGGCCGAGGGCTTCGTGCGGGGGCTCGCGGCGAGCGGGTCGTTCTGCGCGGGCGACGCGGCGGCGTGGTCCCCGGGGCTCCCGTGGGGCGACGTCGCGATGCTGCTGGGTGAGTTCGTCGCGCTGGGCGTGCTGCGCCGCGGCTGAGCCCCCGGTGGCTGTCGTGCTACGGTCGCCCTGAAATGCTCACCCGGGGCGACGTCATCGGCGGGAAATACAAGCTCATCGACCCCCTCGGCGAGGGCGGCATGGGCGCCGTCTGGATCGCCGAGAACATCGCCATCCGCGGCGCCCAGGTGGCCCTGAAGGTGCTCCACGCCAACTTCGCGCGCGACCCCGACGCGGTGCGCCGCTTCCGCGCCGAGGCCGAGGCCACCGTGCGCATCGGGCACCCGAGCATCGTGCGGGTCTTCGACTACGGCCAGTCCGACGACGGCGCGCCGTACATGGTCATGGAGCGCCTGCACGGCGAGAGCCTCGCCGAGCGCCTCGAGCGCGACGGGTCGCTCCCCACCGCCGACGCCGTGGGGGTGGTCACCGCGGTGCTCGAGGGCCTCGACGCCGCGCACCAGCACGAGATCCTGCACCGCGACCTCAAGCCAGAGAACATCTTCCTCGCCGTCGAGGGCGAGGTGGTGCGCCCGAAGATCCTCGACTTCGGCGTGTCGAAGTTCCTGGGCGACGACGCCGAGCGCGTTCGCATGACCCGCACCGGCGCCCTCATCGGCACGCCCGCGTACATGTCCCCCGAGCAGGCCCGCGGCGAGCCCACCATCGACCTGCGCAGCGACATCTGGGCGATGGGGGTGATCCTGTACGAGCTGCTCACGGGCAAGCTCCCCTACGAGGCGCCCAACTACAACGCGATGATGATCCGCATCGCCACCGAGGGGCACCTCCCGCTGCTCGACGCGCTGCCCTCGCTCGACCCCGTGCTGGCCTCCATCGCCGAGCGCGCGATGGCCCGGTCGGCGCGCGAGCGGTACCCCACCGCGCGGCAGATGCGCGAGGCCCTCGCGGCGTGGTCCCGGGGCGAAGGGGCGCTCGAGGCGCCGCCCCGGGGGAGCCTCCCCCCCAGCCGCTCGTCGCGCACGCCCGCCCCCACGCTGGTGCACGCCGACACGCTGCCCGGAGACAGTATGACCACGCTGCGTGAAGACCGGCCGCGGCGCTCGGGCGCGGCGGTGGTGGCGCTGGGGGTCGCGCTGGGCGTCGGGGGAATGCTCGTGGCGTTGCGGATGCGCCCGGCGCCCGCCCACCTCGGCGGCGCGACGGCCGCCCTGCGACCCGCAGCGCCCGCGACGCACGCGCTGACCATCGCGGGCCTGCCGGCGGAGGCGCGGGTGCTGGTCGACGACGCGCCGGTGACGCTCCCGGCGCTGCTGCGCGCCGACGGCGACCACCGGGTGCGGGTGGAGGTCGCGGGCGCGCCGGCGTGGATGGCCGTGGTCCCGCGGCCGACGGGCGACGTGGCGCTGGCGTACGTCCCGCCCGCGGCGGCCGTGGCGGCCGTGGATGCAGGGGCGGTGGCGCTGACGGTGACCGACGCCGGGGCGGTGGCGGCGCGGGCCGCGGGGCGGCGGGCGTCGCATCCGACGGGGCGGCGTCCCGCCGCGGGGCGGGCGACGATCGAGTCCCACATGGCGCGCGATCCGGGCTTCTGAAGCCCCCCGCGGAACCTCTCGACCCCGACCGCTGTCTCGGCGTATGTGCGAGGTCGTGCCGCTGCGCTGCCGCTGGGATGGTCGACGCTCCACGCCGAGGGGTTCACCGTGACCCTCGACGTCGAGGCCGAGCGCGCCCTGGTCGAGCGGCTGCGGCGCCGCGACGAGGCGGCGTTCAACCTCTTCGTGCGGGCCTACCAGGCCAAGGTGTTCTCGCTGGTGCAGCGGATGCTCGGCAACCGCGCCGAGGCCGAAGACCTCGCACAGGAGGTGTTCATCACCGTCTTCCGCAGCATCGACAGCTTCCGCGGCGACGCGCGCCTCGGCACCTGGCTCTACCGGGTGGCCATCAACCACTGTAAAAACCGCATCAAGTACCTCGACCGGCGGGTGACCCGCGGCCACGACGCCCTCGACGACGAGGGGGGCAAGGCGCTCACCGAGGGCGGGCCCGTGATGTCCCGGCCCGACCGGCCCGACGAGTCGATGCAGGGCGCGGAGATGGCCCGGGTCATCGAGCGCGCGCTGGGGTTGTTGGAAGAGGAGCACCGCGCGCTGGTGGTGCTGCGCGACCTGGAGGGCCTCAGCTACGAGGAGATCATGACGATCACGGGCCTCCCCGAGGGGACCGTCAAGAGCCGGCTCCACCGCGCCCGCGCGGCGCTGCGCGAGGCCATCGAGCGGGGCCTCGGGTACAAGCTCCCGGAGTGAGGTTGCGATGTTGACCGACGACGAGGTGCGCGATCTGTTCAGCGCCTACCACGACCGAGAGCTGTCGCCCGAGCGCACCGAGGCGGTGCGGGCGGCGCTCGACGCCAGCGCCCCGTTGCAGCGCGAGTACGCGGCCTTCGGTCGCATGCTCGACGGGCTCTCGGCGATGGCCGCCGCGAGCGAGGCCCCGCTGCCCGGCGCGAGCGCCCCGAAGGCCGCCGACGCCCCGAAGGACGCCCCCCCGCCCGACCTCCTGGAGGGCGTGCAGCGGCGGCTGCAGAAGCGCTCCGGGGGGAGGTTCTACGCGGATGGCTGGTCGCGGCTGGCGGGCATCCTACCGCTGGAGCTCATCGCCACGCTGGTGCTCATCGCCCTGGTCATCGCCTACGCCGCGATGACCATGGTGTCGCCGCACCCGGCGCCCGCCCCCGCCCCCGCCGCGCCCGCCGCCCCGTCGCCCTGATACCTCTCCACACGAGACTTGAAGGCTCAGGGCGGATCGGCCGCGGCGTCGCGTGAGCCCACCGCCAGGACACCGAGCGCCGCCGTCATCTGCCACAACACCCGACGATCCATCGCCGACGCGGACGGCGTGATGGGGCAGCGACGCAGCTATCGGCCGACGAGGCCTTTCCCCCTCACGCGCCTCCCGTCGGCTTCCCCTTCGCCCGCTTCCTTCGCGCCCGCACTTCGACGCCCTCGGCGTTCAACGCCACGCTCACTGCCCCGTCGGCGCGCACCCTCGCGACGAAGGGCACGTCGGTCTGCGCGATGATGTCCCGCATCACCGGCAACGCCGCGACCCAGGCGCGCGCGATCTCAGATCCCTTCAGGTCGCCACCCACGAGCACGAAGACCGCCGTCGCCGCCTCGAAGAGCGCGACGATCTCCGCCGGTCGATGGAGGATCTGCTCGTCCTTCGTTAGCGCAACCCATCCCGACGCGCCGACCTTCGTCAGCCACAGCTCATCGGGGTCGTCCTTCTTGAAATGATCGTCGTGCACCTCTACGACCGCTCCCGCCGATCGGAGCGCCGCAGCGACGATCTTTCCCCCGAGCGAGCGATCGACGAAGAACGTCGCGGGCTCAGGCAGCCGCGTCACGATCGCGGATCTCGCACACCATGGCCGCGACGATCTGCGCCTCGCTGACCCCGAAATCGTCGGCCAGCTCGCGCACACCCTCACCGGCCCGGAGGCGTGCGGCGACCTCCTGCGTCGGCACGCCCGTTCCGACGATGACCGGACGCCCGAAGCTCACGGCCGGGTCGACCACGATGTGCCTTGGCGCGTCGGCGCCGCTCTGCGACCCGGGGAAGGGATAGAGCTTGATGGGGAGCCCGTCGGCGCCGCGCTCGACCCGGCGTAGCGCCCCCGAGAGCAGCGCCCTCGCGCCGAGCTGACCCTCCCTGGAAGCGTTGACGAGCAGGTCGAGGTGGTCGACGAAGAGGTCGACCCCGTCGGTCTCGAACTGCTGCTGGAGCAGCGGGCGCTCGAGACCGAGCTCGTCGCGGACATACCGCAGCGCCGTCCGGATGTTGTGTAGAGGCACGTCGTGCTCGCGGCGCAGGCTCGCCAGGATGTGACACTCGACCAGGTTGTTGAATGACAGCACGACGCTGCGCCCGACCTTGCCGGGCAGCTCGATCACACCCGGATCGCGTCGCCCGCCCACCTTGCGCCCGCACACCCACTGCCGGAGCGTGGTCGGCGGCAGGCGGAGGTAATGCGCCGCCTCTCGCAGGGGATAGGCCGGAACCTCCCGCCGATCGACGCCGCGATAAGGTCCGACGGAGCGCATGGGTTTGTTCTACCGCGCGGGTCGTGGCCCAGGCAACGCACCCCCGCGTCACCCCCCCCAGCCGCGCGTCGATGGCCCGCCGCACCGCGTCCACGTCCGCGGGCAGCTCGATGGGCCGGTTCGCGTGCCGCGACGTCACGCCCTCCAGCGAGCCCTCGTGGTACGCCCGCTTGAACTCCGTGAACGTCAGCCCGCGCGCCGTGCTCACCACCACCACGCGCTCGTCGGGCGCGATGGTGCCCGCCTTCACCAGCTTCTCCAGCGCGGCCAATGCCACCGCCGTGTGGGGGCGGTTGTACATCCCCGTCGCGTCGGCCCGCGCCGCCGTGTCCGCCAGCTCGTCCTCCGTCGCCTGCTCCACCACGCCGTCGGTCGCGCGCAGCATCTTCACCGCGCGGTCGATGCTCACCGGCGCGCCGATCTGTATCGCGCTCGCCGCCGTGCGCGCCGCCGCCGCCGCGCAGTACGCCGACAGCGCCGCGGAGGTGTCGCCGGTGCTCGCGCAGGCCACCGCCCGCACGCTGCGCCCCCGGCGGATCATCTCGCGCACCGCGGACACCAGCACGGTCATCCCGAGGTCCTTGAAGGAGCCCGTGTGGGAGTTTCCGCACTGCTTCACCCTGGAGGTCCCTCAAGCCGATGGAGCGGCCGTAGCGCTCGGCCCAGAGCAGGTTCGAGCCGCCCTCCGCGAAGCTCACGATGCTCTCGTCCGCGATGCCCGGATAGACCCCCTCGCGCTTGCCCCACACGCCCGACCCGAAGGGCCACTCGGTGCGCATCCAGCGCCGCTCGAAGGTGGTCATCCACGCCGCCGCGCTGCGGTCGCGCAGGGCCTCGACGTCGTGCTCCACGTCCAGCAGCGCGCCGCACGCCCGGCACCGGTAGATCACCTCGGCGAGGGCGTAGCGCTCGCCGCACCCCGCGAAGCAGACGAAGCCCGCGCGGTGCTTTATGGCGCCGCCCGATACTCCCCGAACGCGGCGACGAGCGCGCGGGCCTCGACGATGTTGTCCTCGATGGAGCAGTAGGTCCAACCGCCGTAGCGGCCGATGGCGTGCACGCCCTTCGCGCGCAGCTCGCCGGACACGCGCGCGTGCTCGGCCATCGAGCGGCGGTTGATGTGCACGTACGCCGGGTCCATCACCACGGAGTGGTGGGCGACGAGCTGGTGGTCGTCGATGACGCCGACGCGCTTGAGGTCGGCGAGCACCCGCGCGCGCATGGCGTCGACGTCGACGACGGCGTCGCGGGCGAAGCCCAGCTCCACATAGAGGCTCAGTCGGTCGGCGTCGAAGATGTTGTCGTAATAGCCGATGCGATAGAACGAGACGTCCCGCGAGGGGTAATAGACCCAGTGGGTGTCGCGCTTGCCCTTGCGGTCGAAGCCCAGGTTGAAGACCAGGACCTTGTTCCAGGTGAAGGCCGCGGCGTCGTGCGGGGCACCGGTCATGGCCGCGAGCTTCGGAAACGGCGCCGACGACACGATGCGCTCGTAGCGGATGTCCCGCTTGCTGGTGTGCGCGATGTGATGGTCGACATCGATGGAGACGATGGCCTCCTCGAGGGCGATGCGGGACGGGTCGACGGCGCTCGCGAGGGCCTTCACGTACTCGATGGCCCCGCCGGCGGGGTACGTGAAGGTGGAGTTGTACGACGCGTTGTCGGCCACCTTCATGTTGCGGATGACGTCCGTGAGGTCGGCGTGCGGGAAGAACCTCCCCATGGCGTCGCGGTCGAGCGTGGCGAGGTCGCAGGCGTAGAGCTTCTCGTTGTAGGGAATGAGAAACCTCTCCGCGATGGAGCGCCCGAATCGCCGGTAGAGCATGTCCTTGAAGTCGGTCTCCGGCGCCTGCGCGTCGCCCGCGGTGCGGGCGAAATACAGGTCATACAGGCAGTCGATGAAGTCCTGCTTCGGGAGCTGGTGGATGTTCTTCTGGAACGGGAAATCGATGGTGTGACCGTCGAGGTCGATGAAGGTCTTCTTCGCGACGACGCGAATCTCCTGGTCGCCCATGCGCGCGCGCAGCCACGCCTCGATGTCCGGGTGCTTGAAGTGGAAGAAGTGCCCGGAGTAGTCCCACACGAAGCCGTCGCGCTTGACGGTCTTGCAGTACCCGCCGATCTCGCGGTCGGCTTCGAGGACGAGGTAGTCGCGGGTCGGGAGCGCGGCGGCCGTGGCGAGCCCGCTGACCCCGGCCCCCACGATGAGCGTCTGCACGGATTCCATGGACGCTTCTATACAACGGAGGGAGACGTCAGCGCGGCGCGAAGGCGACCCCGCGGTACGTGGTGAGCGCCGGGGCCTGCGCGAGGTTGGTCACCGTGCCCACGAGCGTCGAGGTGGTGACGTCGATGCGCTGGAGCCGCGCGCGGGTCTCGTTGGTGATCCCATAGAGGACATAGTCCGCCCCGTTGGTGCGCCCCGTGAGCCCGCGGATGGGGTTGAGCAGGTTGGTGACGTTGCCGATGCGCGACCAGGTGCCGGCCGAGAGCCGCCAGTACTGCACCCCCCCGGTCGTGAGCAGCGACTGGTCGTCGCCGATGAACATCACGTCCGCCGCGCCGTTGCCGTCGCGGTCGAAGGCCGCGATGCCGTAGGGAGACCCCCCGGAGGTGCTGGGGAAGCCCGGCAGCAGGGCGATGAGGTTGCCCGACGCGCGCGGCAGCGACGCCGTGGCGAAGACCCCGGTGCCCGCGGGGTTGGCCCCGGTCGCCAGGAGCTGTTGCCCGAAGAGGGTCAGCGAGCGGAACACCTCGCGGTTGGTCACCGCCAGGCCGAACGACACCGCGTACCTGCTGTACATCACGTCCCCGGAGCTCATGGCCGAGTGGATCGACCAGAACTCGCTGCCGTCGGTCGACACCACCGCCCGGATCGCCGCCCGGTTGCCCGCCTCGCCGAGCTGGGTGCGCGTGTCGACCACGCCCGCGGCGCTGACCCGCGCGATCACCCGCTCAGCCTGAACCGTGTTCACCGCGAGGGTTCCCGGAGGGAGGTTGTACCCGCCGAGGGTCACCCACGCCCCGTTGGCTGAGCGCGCGAGCACCCCCTCGGTGCTCGACGTGCCCGACAGGGTGAGCGCCAGGTTGGCCCCCGACGCCGCCGTCGGCAGCGCGATCGGGGCACCCACCGGCGCCCCGGTGCTGCCGTTGAAGGCCTCGAGGTACACCGGCACCGCGGCGTTGCTGAGCGCCGCCGCGCCGTCGCCGACGCGCACGACCCAGAGCCGGTCGTCGCCCGTCACCGGGCCCGTGTCGGGCGCGCCGGTGTCCCTCGGGACATCGACGCCCGCGTCGACCATCGGCAGCGGGCAGGTCACCCCGGAGAGGTCCGTCGTGCCCCACACGCTCGCCTGCGCCGTGACGTCGAAGCGCCACATCGGGGTCGCGTTGATCGTGAAGCGGCACCCGCTGCGCAGCCCCACCGCGGTGCGAACGTCGATCGGGATGCGCAGCCGCAGCAGCGCGTCGGCCGGGAGCGCCGCCGTCGCGATGGGCGCCTGGAGGAAGCCCACACCCCCCGCGCCGAAGTCCCCCGTGATCGTGCCCGTCAGCGTGATGAGCTCGTGCTCGTAGCCGAGCAGCCCCGTCACGAGGTCGCTCGCGCCGCTCACGTCCTGCAACAGCGGCCCCAGCGCCACGGCCGTCTCCGCGCGCACCAGCCCGCTGATCTCCGCGGCCCAGTGGGTCGCCGGGGTCGGCGACGACACCCGCCCGACGGTGAAGCTCACCCGATCCCCCCGCGAGAGCTGCGGCGAGAGGGTCGCCGGGTCGACCGCGACGAAGAGCGCGGGCCCCGTGCGGTCGGCCTGCACGAAGAAGCCCGCCGGGTCGGTGGAAGAGACCGAGCCGTCAGTGCGCAGCGTGGCGGGCACCGTGTAGGTCACCACCGCGCCCTCGACGCGCAGCGCCGCCGGGCCGATGGGCGTCGCGCGCACCGCGGCGATCTGCTGCGACGTCGTGCTCATCGGCGCGTCCATCGCGACCGGCACGTCCGCCACGACGGGGGTGTCCGTCCCGACGGGGGTGTCCGTCCCGATGGGGGTGTCCGTCCCGATGGGGGTGTCGGTGCCGGCACCGGCGTCGACCGGGCCGCCGGGGATGTTTCCGCGCGCCGAACACGCCACCACAAAGGACATCGCCACCGCGAGCGACCGAGCTTGTCCTTGCTGTCAACGCTCTCTACATCACCTCAGCCCGGCCGTGGAACCTCGCCCCTCCGATGCCCTGACCACCCCTGCGCCGGGACACCTACACGTCACGGCGTCGACCGGTGGGTACATCCGTGACCACCGGATCGATCACAAAACTCCCACCTGCGTGCGCGCAGGGCGATGGCCGCGGGCTTGCAGCGCACTCCATCCGTGATGCGAGATGCACGTCGGTTGCTGGGGATGGTGGGCGTAGGCTTCGTCGCGGTAGCGGCGCTCGGGTGCGCGGCCGACGAGGACGACTCCGACGACTGGGACGAGGCCAACGACGTGAGCGAGATCGCCGTGGCGGGTCGCTGGGTCCCCTCGGCGAGCGCGGCGGTCGCGGGCGACCGGCAGTGGGCCCGCTACGACGACGCGCCCTCCTGGAGCGGCGGGCGCAACTGCGGCGGCAGCCTCCTCGTCGGCACGCGCGAGCTCGGCGAGTACCTGCGCACCAGCTTCCGCGGCGTGCGCGCCTACGACGGCTACGCGTGCCGGGCCAACACCGCCAACACCAGCCAGACCTCGCTGCACGGCACCGGCCGCGCCCTCGACGTGTACATCCCGCTCATCGGTGGACAGGCCGACAACACCGTCGGCGACGCGGTCGCCAACTGGCTCGTCGCCAACGCCGCCAGCCTCGGCGTACAGCTCGTCATCTGGGATCGCAGCTCCTGGAACGCCAGCCGCGGCGCTGGGGCGAAGCTGCGCTCATACGGCGGCCCGCACCCGCACCACGACCACCTGCACATCGAGCTCAACACCGACGGCGCAGCGCGGCGCACGGCGTGGTTCAGCAATCGCAGCGCGGCCAGCCCCCCGACGAGCGCTCCCCCGACGAGCGCTCCCCCGGCGAGCACTCCCCCGGCGAGCACTCCCCCGGCGAGCACTCCCCCGGCGAGCACTCCCCCGGCGAGCACTCCCCCGGCAGCCAGCACCCCGGCGCGCACGCCCACGCCCACGCCCACGCCCACGCCCACGGCGCTGCCGCGCATGCGGGTGGTCACTGGCGGGCTCAACCTCCGCCGCGGGGCGGGCACCTCCTACGGGGTCATCGTCGCGATGCCCTGCGGCGCCGCGGTGAGCGTGGTCGGCGGCCCGGTCTCGGGCTGGTACAACGTCGAGTACAACGGCACCCGCGGCTGGGCCTCGGGCACCTACCTCACGCCCGAGGCGAGCTTCCGCACCTCGGTCTGCGGCGGCTGAAGGCATCCATCCCCCCCCCCCCTCCGCTGGCCGCCTTGGGCTACCAGCGCGAGGTGTGGTCCTCGACCACGCCGTGGCCGCTGACGTGCACGATCTTTCCGTCCGCGCGGAAGCTGCCCTCGAAGCGCCCGAAGGGCTGGATGAAGTCGTGCTTCAACAGCCCGAGGTTCTTGCGGTCCTGCCGGGCCCCTTCGGGGGTGAAGGTGAGCGTGAGGTCGAGCTCGGCGACGCGGAGGGTCCACGGCCCCTGGTCGGCCGGGCGGCCGATGGTGAACGCGGCGCTCCCCAGGGGGATGAGCTCATCACCCAACCATAGAGCGTTCTCGAGCGCGTCATTGAAGTAGGCCACCAGGTTGAGTCCGAAGGGTCGGCCGTCGTCGGTGGTGCCCTGGAGGCAGGCCCAGTTCCAGCGGGTGTCGCGCGGGGGATAGCCGAGGGTGAAGTCCACCGCGGCGCCGTGCGGGAGCGAGCGCTCGAAGCGCCGGGCGTCGATGCGCACCGTCGCCTCCGCGGCGAGGCAGAGCCGCTTGAAGGTGTGGTTGAAGGGACGGTGCAGGGCCGGCGCGAGGGTGGTCATCCCGCCGTCCAGGGAGGGGACGCGCAGGTCGAGGGAGATCCGCCGGCCGTCGTAGCGGAAGCGCAGGCCGTCGCCCTCCGGGTCGATGCGCCACTGCCGGCCGCCGAAGCCCAAGGACCACGCGCCCCGCATCGACGGCTGGAAGCCCTCGGCGAAGCCGAAGGGGATCTCCAGCGACTCCTCCACCCGCACCTTCCTCGCGCGGTCGTACACGTACACGAAGGCCGTGCCGAGGTACCCCGCGTCGGCCACGGCGTAGCCCACCATGAAGTCTTCATGGTAGGCGCCCGCGTAGAGCCAGGCCTTGCGCTGGAGGCGCCGGGGCCAGGCGGCCCCTCGGTCCCAGCGCGCGGTGGACACGTCGCCGACGGCGCCGCGGTAGCGCCCGAAGGGGTGCAGTTGGCCGCCGGCATCGACCAGCGAAGCGGGCGCGGGGGGCAGCGTGCTCATCGGACATCTCCATTCGACATCGTCGTGACCTTCTTCCTTCTTCGATGGGACCGCCACGCTACCCGGGCGGGCACGGCGGCGCGGGCGGCGGCAGGGGCTGGTCCGCCGAGGGGACGTACCCGAGCACGGTGCGCGGCCACTCGTCGGTGACCAGCACGAAGCCCTTGTCGTCGAGGCGCACCACGCCCTCCCAGTTGCGCGCGCGCCCCTCCCGCGCCAGGCGGATCACCCGCCCCGTCGCGCGGACGGACACCCCGTCGTCGCGCAGCTCCAGCAGCCGCTCGACGCTGCGGGCGGCGCCGCCGCGGGGGTCGCAGTCGACGGCCTCGGAGAAGCAGCCCACGGCGCGGATGGTGCGCTCGCACTCCTCGGTGTCGCCGACGTCGCGGTAGCTGTACTGCGTCACCCAGAACTGACGGCTGGCGTCGACGGCGGTGGCGTCGGTGACCCGGTAGGGGATCGCCTCGACGGCGACCGCGCGGGCCTCGCGGCCGTCGACGCGCAGGGCGGTCGAGGCGCAGGAGGTGCTCATCCCGTTGGCCTCGAAGAGGGCGAGCCAGGCGCCGTCGACGCGGGTGAGCGCCTCGAAGGCGTGGTTGTCGGAGCGCAGCGGGACGTCGAGGGTGAGCGCGTCGCGGTCGAGCACCACGCCCCGCGCGGGGTCGAGGCGGGCGGTGACGAGGAGGCCCGACATGCGGTCGTGGTCGCCGCGCTCGACGACGAGGGCCGCGCGGTCGCCGTCGAAGTCGATGGCCTCGAAGCCCTGGTAGTCGGGGTCGCGCGTGAGGTCGAGGGTGTCGAGCGGGACGCGCTCGGGCGCGATGGGCGCGCGGTCGCGGCCGTCGATCCAGGCGCGCAGGCGGGCGCCGGGGATGCGGTAGAGCCACGGCTGCGTGAAGCCGGGCTGGGCGCGCGCGCGGGCGAGGCCGCGGGGGCTCCACTGCGGGAGGAGGAAGAGCTCGTCGCCGTGCCACGCGAGGCCGGAGTACTCGTGGCCGCGCGCGGCGGCCTCCCCGGCGAGGCAGATGGAGAGCACCGGGACGGGGTCGTCGGGGTTGCGGCCGCGCGGGCGCTGCGCCCCGCTGCACGAGAGGGCGAGGAGGCCGACGAGGGGGAGGCGGCGGGCGAGGGGGCGCATGACAGGTGGTTGGAGCATACGGGGTCTAAGTCCCTCAGCCGTCGACCACGCGCGCCACCTCGGCGCGGCACCCGTCGAGCACCGCGCCCAGCACCGCGGCTGCCATCTCCGCCGGAACCCCCGCCGCCGCCGCGTGCTCGGCCCACCGCCGCCCCAGCGCGGCCTCGCGCGCCGGGTCGACCGCGCCCACGCCCTGCGCCCGCTTCCACTGCGCGACGGCGCGCACCGCCGCCAGCCGCCGGGCCAGCGCGTCCACCAGCGCCGCGTCGGCCGCGTCCACCGCGCGCCGCAGCCCGTCGAGCTCTCCGTTGGTCGTCATGGCCGCTACGGTACCGCCTTCCGCGGGTTGGCCACGCGCCGCCGCCCGGTGTAGGGAGCGCCCATGAACCGCCCCGAGGTGCTCGCGCCCGCTGGTGACCCCGACGCCCTGCGCGCCGCCATCCAGGCCGGCGCCGACGCCGTCTACTTCGGCCTCCAGGGCTTCAACGCCCGCGCGCGCGCCACCAACTTCGACGCCGCCTCGCTGCGCGACACCATGGACCTCCTCCACGCCCACGGCGTGCGCGGGTACGTCACCCTCAACACCCTCGTCTTCGACGCCGAGCTCCCCGCGGTCGAGAGCGCCCTCCGCGCCTGCGCCGCCGCCGGCGTCGACGCCGTCATCGTGCAAGACCTCGCCGTCGTCCGCCTCGCCCGCGCCGTCGCCCCCGGCCTCCCGGTGCACGCCTCCACCCAGATGACCTGCACCGACGCGGGCGCCGTGGAGTTCGCCGCCGAGCTCGGGGCGTCGCGCGTCATCCTCGCCCGCGAGCTCTCCCTCGACGACATCGCGAAGATCCGCGCCGCCACCGACATACCCATCGAGGTATTCGTGCACGGCGCCCTCTGCGTCGCGTACTCCGGCCAGTGCCTCACCAGCGAGGCCATCGGCGGCCGCAGCGCCAACCGCGGCGCCTGCGCGCAGGCCTGCCGCCTGCCGTACGCCCTCGTCGTCGACGGCGCCGTGAAGGACACCGGCGACCGCGCCTTCCTCCTCTCCCCCGAAGACCTCGAGGCCTCGGCCCTCATCCCGCAGCTCTCCGCCCTCGGCGTGGCGTCGGTGAAGATCGAAGGTCGCCTCAAGGCCGACACCTATGTTGCAGCCACCGCCGCGCTCTACCGCCGCGCCGTCGACGCCGCCGCGGGCGACGCCGCCCCGCCCGGCGAGCCCGAGCGCGCGCGGGCGCTCCAGATGTTCACCCGGGGTTCGGGCCCGGGCTTCCTCGCGGGCGTCGACCACCAGCGCCTCGTCGACGGCTCGACCTGCGACCACCGCGGGCTGCGCGTCGCCACGCTGCGCGCCGTCGAGCGCATGGGCGGCCGCACCTGGCTGCGCCTCCACCTCGACGCCGACCTCGCCCGCGGCGACGGGCTGCTGGTGCAGGGGCGCAGCGGCGGCGATGGGGAGGTGGGCGGACGCGTGTGGGCCGTCACCGTCGACGGCCGCGACGTCGAGCGCGCCGCGGCGGGCTGCGAGGCGCGCGCCTGGCTGGGCCCCGAGCGCGACGCGAGCGCGGCCCTGGTCGGCCACGCCGTGTGGCGCACCAGCGCCCCCGCGGAGGAGCGGGCCGTGCGCGACGCCCTCCAGCACGCCACGGCGGGCGACGTGGTCGACCTGGTGCTGCGCGGCCGCGTCGGCGAGCCCGCCCGCCTGGAGGCCGTCACCCGCAGCGGGCGGCGCGCGGCGGTCGAGGGCGACGCGCCCATCGAGGCCGGGCGCCACGGCCGCACGCCCGACGACGTGGTGCGCGACAAGCTCCGCCGCCTCGGCGCGACCACCCTGCGCGCGGGCGAGATCACCAACGCCCTCGGCGACGACGCGATGGTCTCGCCCTCGGCGCTCAACCGCCTGCGCCGCGCGCTCGTCGACGCCCTCGCCGCGTCGGTCACCACCCCGTGGCCCACCACCGACGCCTCCGCCGCGTCCCTGCTTGCCGGTGCCGTTCCGCCCGACCGCGCGCCCGCGCCGCCGGGGCTCTTCGTGCTGTGCCGCACGCTGCCGCAGGCGCACGCCGCCGTCGACGCCGGCGCCGACGGGGTGTACCTCGACTTCCTGGAGCTCACCGGCACCGGGCCCGCGGTGCGCGCGCTGCGCGAGCGGGGCGTGCGCCACGTCGCCCTCGCGCCGCCGCGCATCCGCAAGCCCGGCGAGGAGAAGATCGACCGCTACCTCGCGTCCCTCGCCCCCGACGCGCTGCTCGTGCGCGGCCTCGGCGCGCTGCGCGAGGGCGGCGCCGACGGCATCCCCCGCGTGGGCGACGCGTCGCTCAACGTCACCAACCGGGTCACCGCGGCGACGGTGCTCGCGCGGGGGCTGTCGTCGTTCACGCCCTCCTTCGACCTCGACGCCGCGCAGGTGATGGGGCTGCTGGAGTCACCCTTCGGCGCGTGGTCGGAGCTCGTGGTGCACCACCCGATGCCCCTCTTCCACATGGAGCACTGCGTGATCGCCGCCGAGCTCTCGACGGGTCACACCCACCTCGACTGCGGCCGCCCCTGCGAGCGCCACCGGGTCTCGCTGCGCGACCGCGCGGGCATGGAGCACCCCGTCGAGGCCGACGTCGGCTGCCGCAACACGGTCTTCCACGCCGCCGCCCAGAGCGCCGCGGGCCTGGTGGGCGGCGCGAAGCGGGCGGGCGTGCGGCGCTACCGCGTGGAGCTCGTGCGCGAGGCCCCCGAAGACGTCGCCCGCATCGTCGACGCCTACCGTCGGCTCCTCGCCGAACAGAGCACCGCCGCCGAGGTCTGGAACACCCTCAAGGCCGAAGCCCACTACGGCGTCGTGCGGGGCTCGCTCCGGGTGCTCGCCGACTGACCCGCGGGCGCCGTCGGGGGTGCCCCGGCGGGGGGATTCACGCTCGCCCCCGCAGCCTGGTCGTAGGGCAGCAGGGTGCGCTGCAAGATCGCGCGGGTCTCCTCGTCGAGCGCCGCGGGCCGCTGCTCGACGCCCTCGCGCGCCAGCGAGAGCCAGTGCCGCGCCTCGTCGCGCTGCCCGAGCCGCTCGGCGGTCATCCCCCGCACGTAGCGGTAGCGCACCTGCTCGATCGCATCGAGGTGACCGAAGTCCGACTCGAGGTCTTCGAGGTTGGTGAGCGCCGACTCGTACCGCGCCGCCCGGTAGTGGACGTCCGCGCGATCGAGCTGGTCGCGGTAGTTCTGGCAGGCCCCCAGCGATGCCAGCAGGCCCGTCACGATCAAGGCACGTCCCGTCCGCACGGCGCGCACCCTATCACGGTCCCCGGCGAGCGCGGGCACCGTGCCGACTGGCCAACGGTCCTCCCACCGGCGCGACATGGATGTCAGAGCCATGGCCCGCAGACCGCCCGCCCCACCCCTTGGATTGCCGTCGTATCCCCGACAGAACGCACGCGGCCACCCCATGGCACGCTCACTGCAAAAAGCTTTGGTGCTTCGTTCCTTAGGTCCGTTTCTTCGTTGGCTTCCTTCGGTCTGCGCTTCCTTCTTCGGCCTTTTCTTCGACTGCCCCTCGCTTCGTCCCTGCTTCAACGTCGGCTTCCTCTTTCTTCTTCCGCTCCCCGACGGATCCCCCCAGCTCACCCCATCGACTTCTTGAGCCCGGGGGCGCCCCCAAAGCGCCTCCGGGCTTCTTGTTGTTCCGTCCCCACCCCACCCCACCACTGCCAATCCCCCGGGCGATGGAACCGTCTTCCTCCTCGCGCGTCCCAAGGGCGGCCACCCTGGCGGTGTCCCCACCGCGTGCGGGTGCTCTCCCGCCTCAACGACCCCTTCGACCGGCGCATCGCCCAGGCCCTCGTGGCGTCGGTGTCCGAGCACGCCGGCCTCTCCGTCGACGGCAGCGAGGTCGAGGTCATCGTGCGCCTCCACCCGCAGCTCCACTTTACCCGATGGCGTAATCACCCTTACCCCGGCGCCCTGCTGCTACGGAGACGACTGAGCGCCGCGGCGGGTTCGTGCCACAATGGCCCCCGTGGAGCCCCCGCTGGTCGACCTCCTCTGCCGGCGCGCGCACTCCGTCATCGACGTGGCTGCGCGCGTCCGGCTCTTCCGCGGCATCCTCGCGGTCACCGCCCGCGACGAGCTCCGCGCCACCCTCGACCGCCTCGCCGAGCGCGCCGGGCTGCGCGACACCCAGGCCCAGGTCGCGCTGCTCACCGCCGAGATCGCCCTCTGCTGGGAGCCCGACCTCCAGCGCGCCGTGCACGGCGACCGCCTCGACGCGCCCGCGTCGGCCCTCGACCCCACCGACGAGCGCCTCGTGCCCGACTACGGCCGCGGGCGCGTGCTCACCCTGGGCGAGCGCAAGTCCCTCGCCCGCCGGCCCGACCGACGGCTCATCGACCGCGTGCTGCGCGACCCCCACCCCGACGTCATCGAGATGCTGCTCATGAACCCGCGGCTCACCGAGCCCGACGTCGTGCGCCTCTGCGCGCGCCGGCCCAACGCGCCGGAGATCCTGCTGCGGGTGTTCCGCTCGCCGCGCTGGGCCATCCGCCCGAAGGTGCGCGCCGCGCTCGCGCTCAACCCCAGCACCCCGCCGGCCATCGCCGAGGCCGTGGTGCCGCTGCTCGCGCCCGAAGACCTCCACGCCCTCGCCCAGGACGACCACGCCGCCGACGTCGTCCGCCGTCGCTGCATCGAGGTGCTCTCGCGCTTCGCGCCGCTCCACGACGACCCCGGAGCCCGCGGTGCACTGACGGCCGCACATCGCGGAGTGCAGCCGCGGACGGGTTCGTAGTACCCTGCGCGCCAGGCGTGGCGCACAGAGGGGCTTGGATGTGGGGATGAGCGAAGACTCCCAGAAGAGCAACACCCCGGCGAAGGCGTCCGGGGGCAGCAACCGACCGGGCGCCGGGCGCGCGACGACCGAGCCCCGGGTGCTCGTCGTCGACGACAACGACCTCAACCGCAAGCTGCTCTCCGCGGTGTTCACCGCCTCGCGCTTCGACGTCAGCGCGGTCGACAACGGCGAGACCGCCCTGGCCCGCATCGTGTCCGCCCCGCCCGCGGTGGTCATCCTCGACCTCGACATGCCCGGCATCGACGGGCTGGAGACCCTGCGGCGCATCAAGGCCACGACGCCCGACCTCCCGGTCATCATGCTGACCTCCCACGGCGACATCGCCTCCGCCGTCGAGGCCACCCGCCTCGGCGCGTACGACTTCCTCACCCGCCCCATCCACAACGACCAGATCGTCCTCGCGGTGCGCCGCGCCGTCGAGCACCGCCGGCTGCTCGGCGAGGTGCACGATCTGCGATGCAAGATCACCGGCGGCGACACCCTCGCCAAGCTCGAGGGCCAGAGCGAGGGCATGCGCCGGCTGGTGCACCAGATCCGCCAGGTGGCGCCGTCGACCCTCACCGTGCTCATCCAGGGCGAGACCGGCACGGGCAAGGAGCTCGTCGCCCGCGCCATCCACCAGCAGAGCGAGCGCGTCGCGGGCCCCTTCATCGCCCTCGACTGCGGGGCCATCCCCGAGAACCTCATGGAGTCCGAGCTCTTCGGCTACGAGAAGAACGCCTTCACCGGCGCGACCACACGCCGCGTCGGGCACCTCCAGCTCGCCGAGGGCGGCACCCTCTTCCTCGACGAGACCGCCAACCTCACCCAGGCCACCCAGGCGAAGCTGCTGCGGGTGCTCCAGGAGCGCCAGGTGCAGCCCCTCGGCGCCACCCGCACCCTCCCCATCGACGTGCGCTTCATCGCCGCCACCCACCAGCGCCTCGAGGCCCAGGTGAGCAACGGCAGCTTCCGGCAGGACCTCTACTTCCGCCTCGCAGAGTTCACCCTCTCCGTGCCCCCGCTGCGCGACCGCCGCGAGGACATCGTCCCGCTCGCCCGGCGCCTCGTCGCCGACGCCTGCGACGAGCTGCGACGCCCGCCCGGCGTGCTCTCCGACGACGCCGCGGAGGTCATCCTGCGGCAGCGCTGGGAGGGCAACGTGCGCGAGCTCCGCAACACCATGCGCGAGGTCGTGCTGTGCGCCTCGGACACCACCATCCAGGCAGAAGACATCCTCGCCGTGCTGGGCAAGCGCGTGTCGTCCCCGGGCCCGGTGTCGTCCCCGACCCCCGGCTCCTTCGGCGGCGGGCGCTCGCTCAAGGAGATCGGCGACGGGGCCATGGCCGAGGCCGAGCGCCGGGCCATCACCGAGGCCCTCCAGAGCGCCCAGGGGAACAAGGCCCAGGCCGCCCGGCTGCTCCAGGTCGATTACAAGACCTTGTATAACAAGCTCAAGCGCTACGGCCTCGCGACGTCCTAGGACGCGTTCACGACGCCCGGGCCGCGCGCACTGCCTATGGCGGCGGCGCCATGTCCCACCCGGGTGCTGCCGCCATGCCCGCGCGTCGTCTCCACGTCGTGCGTGGTAGCAGGTGAGCGTCGCACACTGCTGCTGCCGACTGGCATCGCATTCGCAGTGAGGCGCGGAAACAGAAAGGCCATGGGATGTCATCCACCCTGCGCACCAGAGTCCTGCCTCATCCGTCCGATGCCTTCGCCCCTGGCCTTGACGCTCCGTTGACGGACGTCGCCCAGCGCGTCAGCGCTCCGACGAAGCCCTACCTGCGGCGCCTCAGCGGTGTTCTGCGCTCGCGGCCCGAGCTGGTGCTGGGCCCGCCCATCGCGCCCGTCCAGGCGGCGCGCGTCGCCCCGGCGCCCTCGGCGCCCCAGCGGCCCGCGCGCAACACCCCCATCTCGCGCTCGTCGCTCGACCCCTGGGAGGCCGCCACCGCCGCCATCTCGGAGGAGCAGCTCGACGCCCTGACGTCGGCCCTGCACCTGACGCTGTCGCTCCTGGTCGAGCGCCACCCCAACGACCCGGGCCTCGTCGAGGCGAAGCGCGCGGTCGCGACCTTCCACGTGCGGGGCATCGTCCGTGAGGCGCGCGATCACGAGGCCCGCGAGCGCTGGTTGCCCGCCTCGCGGGCGTGGATGCGCGCCGCCGTCGCGGCCGGCGACGACCCGTGGCTCTTCGCGCACGCCGCCCGCACGCTGCTGTTCACCAACGCGTCGTCGCAGGACGCCCGCGAGCTCGTCGGGCGGGCCCTCGACCTCGACCCGAACAACCCCCTCGCGTGTCAGGTTCTCGATCGCGTCATCGGCTGAAGATTCCGGGGCGTCGGCTCACACCGGGGCGAGCGACCGCACCCGCGCCGACCACTCCGCCGCGGGGCGAGGGAGCAGCGCCAGGAAGGTCTCGCTCCCGTGCGCCACCTCGGTGAGCCCGGCGTCCCGCACGATCGCGCACTCCTCCTCCCGCTGGATCGCCTCCCACTCCTCGCCCGACGCCCGACGCACCGCGCACGGCCGCCCGCCGGCGTCCCAGCGCCCGAATCGCTCGGCCTCGCGCTGGCCGAAGGCGGCCACGCCGAGGAGCACCGCGTGGCCGATCTGCGCCGCGAGCTTGCCCGCGCGCATCGGCACCGCGGCGTTGCGCACGAACACCATCACCGGCCCGTCGGGGGCGACGGGCACCGGTCGGGAGGGGAGCTCGGCGGTGTCGGCCACGTAGGCCTGGAGCGCCACCAGGAGCTTCTCGCGCTCGCTCTTGCGACGGGGCGGGAGCGCGCGCACCGCCACCGCGCCGTCGAGGGCGCCATCGCCGCCGTCGAGGGCGAGCACGGCGGGCCAGTTCTTCTCGTTGGCGCGGAGGCACACCTTGCGAAACGAGCGCGACGACCACTCGGCGAAGGCGCCCCGGTAGCGGGGGTCGTCGGCGAAGCGGGCGGCGACGTCGAAGGTCGCCTGCGCGGCGGCGACGAGGAGCGCCTCCAGGGAGCCCGGGTGGTCCTTTCGGACGACGAGGTACATCACCCACGGGTCGTCCTGCGCGGCGCGCGCGTCGATGGACTCGGGGTGGTCCTTGTCGTGTTCGTAGACGGGCATCGGAAGGGATAGAGGGGAGGAGGGCGCGGCCGGAGGGAAGGCTCCGGCCCGGAGGGAAGGAGGGTGGGTCGCGCGCGGTCAGTACGACGCGGACTGCACCTGGAAGTTGATGCCGAGCCCTTCGCGCAGGGAGAAGTACGTCTCGCTCATCGAGAACTGCACCACGTCCTTGAGCTTCTCGGCCGGCGCGAGGTCGCCGGGGAGGCCGGGCTCCAGGGCGAGCATCTTGCGGGCGATCTCCAGGTCGCCGCACATCAGGAAGCCCGCCCGGGCCGCCGTGAGCTCGACGGACTGGTACCACTTCTTGATGTTCGAGGCGCCGCCCTGCTCGAGGAAGTAGCGCACCACCTTGCGCAGGCCCTCGACCGCGATGGGGTCGGTGGCGAGCAGCGGCGCGAGGGTCTGCGCGGCCTGCGCCGACTCCGCCGGGACGTCCTGGTCGGACTTCACCAGCTTGATCGCCGCGAGCAGCATCACCGTGAGCTCCTGCGTGGTCGGCAGCAGCACGCGGATGTAGTGCTCGTTGCGGTAGTAGGTCATGTGCTTGGCCGCCACGAAGGCGAGCTCCTCCGGGCGCAGGCCCGAGAGCAGCCCGGCGCCCGCGAAGGACGCGATGGGCTCGCTGGGCACGTACCCGAGGCCGCCCTGCTGCTGCGGCTTCAGGAAGATCGACGGCAGCGGCAGGTTGAGGGCCTGCGACGACTGCGCGAGCGAGCGCACCAGGGCGACGGTGGTGTTCGCCGGGTCCTGCAGCTCCTTCTGGGTGAAGCCGAACTGCTGGAGCGGCTTCACCTTGGCGCGGCGCACCGCCCCGAGGATGGACGCGAAGATCTTCCCCACCACCGGGTCTTCGTTGGGGTGGAAGAGCTGCTTGACCCAGTGCTCCTCGGTGAGCCGGCCGGTGGGCGCGAGCGGCTTGCGCGGGCGGTACTGCTCGAAGAACGCGCGCAGGTCTTCCCGAGCCCGGTCGCGGAGCAGGAAGGCCGTGGTCGCCGCCACGCACCACGCCTTGTCGTGCTGGTGCGACTGGTAATACAGGTCATAGATCGCGTGCAGGGCCTCGGAGTTGCCCATGTCCTGCGCGGCGATGGTCTGCCAGCGCGCGATGGACTCGGGGATGTCCCCGACGCGCATCGCCAGCTCGGCGACGATCTTGTGCTCCGTGAGGTCGTCGGGCTTGCGCTCGGACGCCAGCTTGAACACCGCGAGCGCCTTGTCGTTCTCGCCCAGCCGGTCGCGGTAGATGAGCCCGAGCGGGTGCAGCAGGCTGAACTCCAGGTCGCGGCTGTCGGGCTTGCCCGCGACGCGCTCGATCATGCGCTTGTAGGCGCGCGAGAGGCTGCGCCAGTCGCGCCGCGCCTGCAGGATCTCGTTGACCTTCGCGAAGGGCTTGAGCTCCGCGGGGTTGAAGTCGAGCGCCTGGTTGTAGAACGTCAGCGCCTCGTCGGGGTTCTTCAGCTCCTGGTTGTAGATCGACGCGATGGAGTACGCGTAGCGCGCCTTGCGCTCGGGGTTGGTCTCCAGGTCGCTGATGCGCTGCACCACCTCGATGACCTTCGACCACTGCCTGGCCTCGGTGTGGAGCCCGAGCAGCTTGTGCAGCAGCACGTGGTCGCGGGGCTTGAGCTCCGCCGCGCCCGCGAAGGCCTGGATGGCCTTCTGGGTGTTCTTGGCCTTGTCCTGCCAGAGGCCGCCGATCTCCTGGAGCATCGCGAAGCGCTTCTCCTCGTCGTCCTCCATGTCGAGCAGCTGCGTGCGGTACCCGATCGCCTGCTCCCACTCCGCGCCCGCGGAGTGCGTGTCGATGAGCGCCCCGAGCGCCGGGCGGTACCCGGGGTACTCCTCCAGCGACTTCTCCAGGAAGTTCGCCGCGCGCCGGCGGTCGCCCTGCGCGGACTTCACCACGCCGAGCCGGTAGTACAGGTCAGCCCGCGCCTCGGCGTCGAGCTCGTCCTTGTGGTGCACGAGCAGCACTTGATAGTGCTTGAACGCGTTGTCCCAGTCCTGCTTCTCGAAGTTGGCGAGCGCCAGCGCGGAGATGGACTCCACGTTGGCCCGGTCGAGCGCCTGCGCCGCGGTGAAGGCCTTGATGGCGCGGTCGCCCTTGCCGAGCGCCACCGCGACGCGGCCCATCGTGAGCTGGATCTGGAGCTGCTCCGCCGGGTCGCGCCGCGAAGCGCGGCGGGTGAGCATCTCCGCGAGGGCTTCGGCGTCGGCCCACCGCTGCTCGGCGACGTAGAAGTTGCAGAGCGGCCAGGCGGCCTCCTCCTGGTCGGGGTCGCAGCGCAGCGCCTCCTCGTAGCAGCGGATCGACTGCGCCTGGTCGTCGAGGTACTGCGCGTTCACCCGACCGAGCTCGGTGAGGAGCTTCGCGCGGGTGCGCGGCAGCTCCGTCGCGGCCTGCTCGCGGTCGAGGTAGCGGGCCACCTCGTACCAGTCCTCGCGGCGCGTCGCGATCGCGCGCAGCGCCTCGAGGGCGGGCAGGTGCGCGGGGTCGAGGTCGAGCGCGGCCTGGTACTGGTCCACCGCGCGGAGCTCGTCGCCCAGCGAGGTCTCGGCGATCTTGCCGACGCGCACCCGCAGCTCGACGGCCTTGGCCGTGTCGCCGGCCACGAACTGCGCGAGCTGCTCGAGCATGTCCGTGGCGCGGTGCCAGTCGCTGCGCGACTCGTAGATGCGCGAGAGCGCGTCGAGCGCGTCGACGTTCTCCGCGTCGATCTGGAGCACGTTCAGGAACGCGTCCTCGGCGTGCTCGAGGTCGCGCTTCTCGTCGGCGTACACCCGGCCCATCTGGAGGAAGACGGGCACCCGGTCGCGGCGCTCGCCGGTCGCCGTGAGGTGGCGCTCCAGCGTGGCGATGAGCTCGTTCCACTGCGCGGTCTGGCGGTAGAGGCGCTCCAGCGCGCGCAGCGACGGGTCGTGCGAGGGGTCGATCTCCAGCACGCGCTCGAAGCGCTCGATGGCCAGCGCGGGCCGGACGAACTCCTCCTCCAGCATCGCGCCGATGCGGGTGAGCAGCTTGATGCGCTCGCGCTCCGTCGACACCACCTCGAGCTGCTGCTCCAGCACGGCGAGCAGCTCCTGGCTGCGCCCGAGCCGGGCGTAGATGCCCTCCAGGCCGCGCATGGCGGCGAGGTTGATCGGGTCGGCCTCGAGCACCGTGGCGTACTCCGCGGCGGCGCCCTGGAGGTCGCCGGTGCGGTCTTCGAGCACCGAGCCCACGCGCATGCGCAGGTCGGCGGCCTCGGCGGGGTCGGCCACGGAGGCCACGTGGCGGCGCAGCACGTCGACCAGCGCGGGCCAGTCCTCCGCCGCGGCGTGCACCCGGGCGAGCGCCGCGAGCGCCGCGCCGTCCGTCGCGTCGATGGCCAGCGCCGCGTGGAACTGCTCCACCGCCTGCTGCGGCTGCTTCAGGCTCTTCTCGTAGACCTCGCCCAGCTGCACGTGGGCGGTGCGACGGTCCTCCGGCGAGCGCGCGACCTCCACCGCGCGCTGGAGGGTCTTGGCGAGGGGCTGCCACTGCCCGAGGCGCCGGTAGAGCTCGCCCTGCGAGCGCAGCGCCTGGAGGTTGCCCGGCTCCGCCGCCAGGATCTGCGTGTAGATCGGGATCGCCCACTCGGGGTGCCCCAGCTCCAGGCCGTACCACTTCGCGGCGTGCAGCCCGAGCTGCGTCTTGCGCGCCCCCGCGGGCTCCGCCGTGTAGGCCTCCATGGTCGTCTTGAGCAGCTCGTTCCACTTGCTGGTGGCGCCGGTGATGGCCTCGAGCGCCGCGATCGCCTCGGCGTTGGCAACGTCCTCCTCGAAGGCGATCTGCGCCGCCGCGAAGGCCTGCTCCCGGTCGCCCAGCTCGGTGTCGAACACCTTCGCCGCGCGCACCATGAAGGGCACCGCCTCGGCGACGTTGCCGTCCTCCGCGAGCTTGTCGTGCCGCGCCACGTAGAGCCCCGAGAGCTCGTCCCAGCGCCCCGCGTCGCGGTGCAGCGACTCCAGCACGGCGAAGGCCCGCCCGTGCAGGGCGTCGACCTCCAGCACCGCCTCGTACGAGGCCCGCGCCCCGTCGGGCTCGCCGATGCACTGCTCCCAGACGTCCGCCGCCTGGAGGTGCAGCGCGACCTTCGTCTCCGCGTCGTCGGCGCCCGCGGCCTGCCGCCCGAGCACGTCCACCACCTCGCGCCACTCCTCGCGCGCCGTGTGGATCACCAGCAGCGCGGCGAGCGAGGTGGCGTCCGCGGGGTCGACCTCGAGCGCGTTGCGCCACGCGTCGACGGACTCGTCCCCCTGGCCCAGGACGGTCCAGTAGATCGTGCCGAGCTCCGACCACGCGGCCTTGATCTCGTCGTTCTCCAGCGTCACGGTGCCGAGCGCGATGAGCGTCTGCAGCGTGACCACCAGATCGTCCCAGCGCTGCCCCTGGCGGTAGATCGCCGCCAGCGCCCGCAGCGCGTCGAAGGACGCCGACTCGATGTCGAGCACGCGCCGGTAGCCCTCGATGGCCCGCTCGACGTCGCCCAGCTTCTCCAGGTAGACCGCCGCCACGCGCAGCGCGATCTCCACGCGTCGGTCCGAGTCCGCCTCGCTCCCGAGCTGGCGCTCGAGCACGTCGATGAGGTCCTGCCAGCGGCCCGCGGACTCGTGCAGCGCGGCGACGGCGCTGAGCGTCTCGGCCTCCTCGCCGCGGATCACCAGCACCTGCTCGTAGAGCTTCACCGCGTCGTCGGGCCGCCCGAGGTAGTCCTGGGCGATGCTCGCCATGCGGGTGTAGGTCTCCGCGCGCTCCTCGTCGGAGTCCGCCGCGTCGAGCTTGCGCTCCTGCACGGCGTAGAGGTCGGGCCAGCGCTCCTGCGACGCGTAGATGGCCTCCAGCGCGTCGAGGCTGGGCCGGTTGCGCGCGTCGATGCCCTCGACCACCGCGCGGTACTGCACCACGGCGTCGTCCACCCGGCCGAGGTCGTCGCGCAGCAGGCCCGCGAGGCGCAGCGTGTGGCCGACCTTCTCCTCCGGGTCTTCAGTGATCTGCGCGCGGCGCGAGAGCACCGTCACCAGCTTCTCCGCCTCGCCCGAGGCGGTGTGCAGCCGGTCGAGGGACTCCAGCGCGTCGGGGTCGAGCGGCGCCACGTCCAGCACGAACTGGTACGCGCCCTCCGCCGAGGGCAGGTCGCTCCGCTCCTCCTCGTGCACCCGCGCCAGGCGCTTGCCGATGACGACCCGCACGTCGTCCGTGGTGCTCTCCGCCTCGACCACGTCGGCGTAGACGTTGGTGAGGTCGTCCCACGCGCCGGTCGCCGCCGCGAGGCGCTCGACCTCGGTGAGCGAGCGGTCGTCGAGGGGGCTCTCCTTCACCGCGCGACCGAGCCACTCGAAGGCCCCGACGGCGTCGGCGCGCTTCTCCTCCAGGATCTCCGCGATGCCCCGCATCGCCAACACCCGGTCGCCCACCTCGGGGATGAGGTCGAGCGTGCGGGCCTGGAGGTCGGCGAGCTTCTCCCAATCCTCATACATCCGGTAGAGCGGGTCGAGCGCCGCCGCGACCTCGCCGCGCAGCACCCCCCGGGCGAACATCGCCTCCAGCGCGGCGACGGTCTCCGCGTGGTCGGCCTGCACATCGATGATCTCGCGGTACACCGCGAGCGCCCCCGCGGCGTCGCCCAGCTGGCGCTCGAGCACCTGCCCGAGCCGGTAGCGCAGCGACACGGCGTCGTCGGGCGAGAGGTCGGACAGCGTGAGCTCGCGGCGCAGCACCTCGGCCACCTGGGGCCACTGCTCCAGGGCCTCGTAGAGCCGGTCGAGGGCCCGCAGCGCGCTCGCGTTGCCGGCGTCGACCTCCAGCACCGCCCGGTACCGGCTGATGGCCGCGTCGGCGTCGGCGCGCTGCACCTCGTGGATCTGGCCCACGCGCAGCAGCAGCTCGACGTGGCGGTAGGGGTCATCGGCGAGCGCCGCGACGGCGCCGTCGTACACGGCGACCACGGCGTCCCAGCGGGAGAGACCCTCCGCGAGGCGCTCGAAGTTGCCGAGGTTCTCCTCGACGCGCGGGTCGAGCGCCACCGCGCGGGCCATCGCGTCGAAGGCGGCCTCCGGGCGGTCGAGCGCCGACTCGTTGACGTCCGCGATGCGCTGGAGCAGCTCCAGCTTGCGGGGCACGTCGTCGGTGTGGCGCACCTCGACCTCGAGCACCTCCACGAGCGGCTCGAAGGCCCCGGAGGCGGAGAACACGGGCTCCAGCACCGCCGCCGCCGCGAGGGGCGCGCGGTCGCCGCGGAGGATGGCCGTGAGGGCGCCGACGGAGGGCGCGTGGTCGGGGATGGTCTCGACGATCTCGCGGTAGATCTCGACGGCGCGCGGCACGTCGGCGAGGTTGCCCTCGTGCAGCTTCGCCACGCGGAAGCGGTACGACGCGACCTCGTCCGGGTCGGCCGCGAGCTCGGCCTCGCGCTCGAGCACCGAGAGCAGGTCCTGCCAGCGGCCCTGGGCGGTGTAGAGGGCGTCGAGCTTCTGGATCGCCAGCAGGTCCGTCGGGTCGAGCTCGAGGACGTGGTTGTACGCGTCGATGGCGCGGTCGTTGTCGTTGAGCTCGCTCTCGTACACGGCCGCGACCTCGAAGAAGAGCCGCTTCTTCTCGTCGGCGTCGCTGATGAGCGCGGCCTTCTTCTCGTAGGCCGCGAGCAGCTCGGGCCAGCGCTGGCCCGTCACGAAGATGCGGATGAGGGCGTCGAGCGCGGCGACCTCGCTGTCGTCGACCTCGACGATGCGGGCGTAGGTGCGCACCGCCCCATCGACGTCGTTGAGCACCGTCTCGTAGATCTCCGCGGCGCGCCACAGGTACGACTTGCGCTCGTCGAGGTCGTCCAGGATCTCGGCCTTGCGCACCAGGGTCTCGGTGAGCTCCTTCGGCCGGTCGGTGAGCTGGTAGAGCCGCTCCAGGGACGACACCGCGTCGAGGTTGCCGGGCTGCACCGCGAGCGCCGCGATCTCGTGCCCGATGGCCCGGTCGAGGTCCCGCAGCCGCTCCTCGGACACCGCCGAGGCGTGGCGGTGCAGGGCGACCCGCACGTCCACGTCGTCTCCGGTCTCACCGAGCGCCGCGATGCGCGCCTCGATGACCTCCACGAAGGCCTGGTCGATCTCCAGCGCGCGCGCCAGCCGGTCGAGCTCGTTGAGCGTGTCCTCCCGCGACGGGTCCTCCGTCAGCGCCTCCGTCAGCGCGCCGAAGGCGCCGGCGCCGTCGTCGAGCGCCGTCTCGCGCAGCTCCGCCACCCGGTGCAGCAGGTCGACCTTCGTCGCCCGCTCGGAGAGCCCCGCCTGCACGTCCAGCGCATGCACCAGCCGCTCCCACGCGCCGCCCGCGCGGTACACCGGCTCCAGCGTGTCGACCACCGTCGCGGTGTACGTCGCGTCGCCGAGCATCGCCTCCAGCGCCGCCGCCGCCCGCTCCGACGACTCCTCGCGGGTCACCACCTCGCGCAGGATCTCGATCGCCGCAGCGCGGTTGCCCAGCCGCTGGTCCTGCACCTCCGCCAGACGGAACTGCAGCGCCGCGCGCCCGTCGCCCTCCGCCGCGAGCGACACCTGCTGCGCGAGGTTGTCCGCCAGCGCGGTCCACTTACCCAGCCGGGTAAACATCCGGTCGAGGGCGGCCAGCGCGAGCGCGTTGGTCGGGTCGCGCTCCAGCATCGCGTGGTACGTCGCCACGCTCGCGTCGGCGTCCCCGAGGCGCTCGTCCTGCACCGCGGCGATCTCCGCCTGCACCCGGTCGTACTCCTCCGGGTCGGCGGTGACCTCCAGCCGGCGGCGGAGCGTCGCGAGCACCTCGGGCCACCGTCCCGCGGAGCGCCAGGTTCGCTCCAGCGCCTCGAGCACCGCGACGTCGCCCGGGTTCGACGCGAGCACCCGCTCGAGCGCCGTCACCGCGTTCTGCACGTTGCCGAGGAAGCGCCCCTCGATCTCCGCCACGCGCACGTAGAGGTCGCGCCCGAGGGCCGTGCCCGCGCGCTGCTCGGCTGCCTCGCGGAGGAGCACCACCACCTGCGGCCACCCGTCGACGGCCTCGGACACCCGCATGAGCGTCTCGGTCACCTCGGCGTTCGCCGGGTCTTCCTGGAACGCCCGCCCGTACGCCTCCAGCGCCCGCGGCGCCTGGCCCAGCTCCGTCGCGCACACCGCGCCGATGCGCTGCAGCAGCGCCACGCGCTCGGCCTTGTCGTCGCCCTCCGCCACGAGGATCTCGAGCGCGCGCACCAGGGCCTCCCAGTCGCCGCGCAGCTCGTACACCGGCTGCAGCACCTCCGCCGCCGCGTGCCGCAGCGACGGGTCGCGCAGGAGGCCTTCGAGGGCCTGCCGCGCGCCGTCGTGCTCCGGCGCGCTCGCCAGCACCGAGCGGTACAGCTCCAGCGCCTCGGCGGCCTGGCCCAGCCGCTGCTGCGTCACCGTCGCCAGGTGGAAGCGGATCGCCGTCCCCTTCGCGTCGTCGCCCAGGGCTTCGTGCACATCGAGCTCGCGGCGCAGCGACTCCGCCAGCTGCGGCCACTGCTCCTGCTTCTCGTAGAGCCGCGCCAGCGCCGCGAGCGCCTCGGGGTCATCGCCGAACTCCGCCACGATGGCCGTCGCGGCCTCGACCGCGCGGGGGAGGTTCTGCAGCCGCTCCTCGGCGACGTGCACCACGTCGAGCAGGAGGGCCTTGCGGGTCTCCCCGTCGCCCACGATCTCCAGGCGCCGGTCGAGCACGTTGAGCAGCTCGGCCCACTGGCCGTGCGCGCGCAGCATCGACTCCAGCGCCGCGAGCGCCTCCGGGTGCGCCTCGTCGCCCGCGAGCACCGCCCGGTACTGCGCCACCGCGCCGTCGACGTCGTCGAGGTGCGCCGCGAGGATGGACCCCGCCCTCAGGCGCAGCGTCACCCGCGCGGCGTCGCCCACGGTCGCGTCGGCGATGGCCCCGTCGAGTGCGGATTGCGCCTCGCGCCATCGGCCGGTGAGGGCCGCCGCGCGCTCGAGGTCGACCACCGATCGCGGCTCCGAAGGGGCCTGCGCGAGCGCGTCGCGGAGGCGCTCGAAGGCCAGCGCCCCCTCGCCGAGCGGGCCCTCGTAGAGCTCGCCCAGCCGGCGCAGGGTGTCCACCTGCTCGGCCCCGTGCGCGTCGCCGAGGCGCTTCACCTCGAGCGCCGTCGCGAGGCGCCTGGCGTCGTTGGCCGCGGTGTACATCGGCACCAGCCGCAGCGCCGCGTCGCGGTTGGCGGGGTCGATCTCCAGCACCTTCTCCAGGTAGCGCGCCGCGCGGTCGACCTTCTCCTTCCGCACCTCCCAGAGCTGCGCGACCTTGCCGAAGAGCGACACCTTCGTGGCGTCGTCCGCCGCGGGGTTCTCCGCCTCGCGCTCGAGCAGCCGGATGAGCTCGTCCCACTTGCCGCTCTCGGCGTAGAAGGTCTCCAGCTCGTCCCAGGCGTGCATCGCGAGGTAGCGCTTCTTCAGGGCCTCCTGCGCGCGCCGGTCGTTGGGGTCGAGCGCCATGACTCCGCGCCACGCCTCGACGGCGATGACGTCGTCGTTGAGCCGGTCGCCCGCGATGAGCCCGAGCTTCACCAGCAGCTGGATGCGCTGCGCCACGTCGGTAGTCATCGCGGCCTGCGAGCGCAGCACCTCCGCGAGCTTCGCGTAGTCCTTGGACTTCTCGTAGAAGCCCGCGAGCTGCGTGAGGGCCTCCGGGTGCCCCGGGTCGCGCGCCAGCACCTCCTCCCACATCTCCGTGCAGACCTCCGGGCGCTTGACCTTCTCGGTCACGAAGCGCGCGAGGCCGAGGTACTGATCGAGCTGCTGCGACGCGGGCGCGGCGGCGACCTCGCGGCGCAGGATGCGCAGGAGCTTGTCCCAGTCCTTGCGCTTCTCGTACATCGACTTGAGGTAGTCGATGGCGCGCGCGTTCTCCGCGTCGATGTCCAGGATCTGCTCGTTGGCCTTGATGGCCTCGGCCTGGTTCGAGAAGCGCTCCAGGTAGATGCCCGCGATGCGCTCGTGGAGGCTCACCCGCTCGTGCTTGTCGTCGAGCAGCTCGGCCTTCGCCTGGAGGGTCTTGATGAGGTCCTGCCAGCGCTTCTGGCCCTCGAACTTCGCGGCGGCCTCGTCGAGCTCGCGCAGGCGCTCGGGGTCGGGCGGGGGACGCAGCGCCACGTGCCCTTCGATTGCGCTCGAACCGTCGATGCCCTGGATGTCGTCGGAGTTGCTCATCGTCGTTCCTTCAAGACCTCAGCGGTGCTGCGCGGTCGCGCTCCGCCCTCTTCTGGACACTGTGCTGCGAGAATTCAGTGCGACGCGCTCAGTGCGCGCCGGGGCTCTGGAGCTGCGCGAGCCGGTTCTGCGCGATGTCGAGGTACTCCCGCGGGGCGTTGCCGCCGCGCGCCTCGATGAAGCGCTGCAGGTACAGGATCGCCTGCTGCCGCCGCTCAGGGATGTCTGCCAGCGTGTAGCCCGCGGAGAACATCGCCTCGGACATCTCCGGGTCTTCGCGGTTGGCGGCGACGAACTCCTCCACCGCGGGCTCGCGCTGCCCCTGCTCGAGGAGCACGTTGCCGAGCACGTTGTGCATCGAGCCGCGCTCCACGGCGCCCTCCGGCGCGATGCGCAGCCCCTCGCGGAGCACCTGCGCGGCGCGGTCGTACTCGTGCACCTGGCGGTACAGCCGGCCGAGGTGCGCGTACGAGCTGTAGCTGCGCGGGGCCTTGGTGAGCGCGGTGGTGTACGCCTGCAGCGCCACCTGCGGCTCGTCGAGGCGCTCGGCCACGAGGCCCTGCCAGAAATACGCGAGGTAGTAACCCTGGCTCACCTGGGTGGCCTGCTGGAACGCCGCGCGCGCCTGCTCCCAGTGCTGCTGGTTGTAGTGCGCCTTGCCCAGCTGGAAGTGATACTCGGCGTTGCGCGGGTTGCGGGCGATGGCCCGGGTGAGGGCCTCCGCGGCGGGCGCCCACTCCTGCTGGCGCACGTGCACCAGCGAGAGGTTGTAGAGGGGCTGATCGAACTTGGGGTCGGCGTCGGCGGCGCGCTGGAACTTGTCCCGCGCGTCCGCCATCCGCCCCTGTCGCATCAGGGCCATCCCCGCGTTGTTGTCCTGAACCGCTTCGCGGTTGTACTCGCTGCAGGCCGTCGCCATGGCGACAGCGAAGAAGACACCACACCAGCGCTTCATCACGACCCTCGATGCAGAGCCCGATGCGGTCTCTGACGGCGCGCGATGATAGGGGGACGACCGCGACGCCGACAATCAAAAATCCTACGGATTTGTGAGCGCCGCGCAGAACTCCCGGCGCGCGGGAGAGCGCTCGCATCAGGTCGGAGGTGGCGGAGGGAGGGAGGGAGGGAGGAAGGGGAGGGCCGCGGAGGCGACCTTCGGGGGCTTACTGGTCGGCGGGCTGGAGGTTGAACGGGTAGTTCACCGTCACCACGCCGCCGCCCTCGGGGGCGGGGAACTGCCAGCGGCGCACGGCGTTGGCGATGCACTCGCCGACGCTGGGCACGGCGATGGAGCTGTCGGCCACGTTGGAGCCGATGACCGTCCCGGTGCCGCCGATGACGAAGCGCACGACCACGCGGCCGGCGATGTTGGGGCTCGTGGCGAGGCCCTGCTCGTAGCAGTGGTTCACCTGGCCGAGGTTGCGGAGCACCACGCGGCGGATCGCCTCGGGCGAAAGCAGACCCGACACCGTCGGAGGCGCCGCGCGCACGGTGGGACCCGTGGTGCCGCGGTTGCGCAGGCCGCGGCCCGCGCCGGAGCCGTAGCCCTGGCCCGAGCCGGTCCCGGAGCCGTGGCCCATCGTGCCGATGTTGCCCATGCCGATGGTGCCCTCACCGGTGCCGCCACCGCCCCAGCCGGTGCCCGCGCCGCCGAGGCCGCCGTAGCCGAAGGCGTCGCCCACGGCGTCGCCGGTCATGTTGCCGTTGGCGTTCTGGCTGTCGACGCCCGACTCGGTCATCGCGCCGAAGGGCGACACGACACCCGAAGCGCCGCCCGCCATGCCGCCGCCCGCGGCGCCGAGGGCCGCGAAGATGCCGCGGTTCTGCACCTGGTTGATGGCGGCCTGGCGCGTGAGGTGCGGGGGCTCGCCGTTGTTCTTGATGGCGTAGCGGGCGTTGCGGGTGGGCGTGTCGCGCCGGCCCATCTTGCCCTCGTCGCCGCGGTGGCGCGTGCCGGTGCCGCCCTCCTGCTGGTCGTTCGCCTGCTGCACCGGCGGCGTCTCGGGCTGGCGCTCCTGCTGGCGCTGGATGAAGGCCGCGAGTTCGCGCAGGCGGTCGTCCTCGTTGCCCGACGACAAGAACCCGGAGTCGTCGCTGATGGCGAAGTGCATCGTGAGCACCGCCGCCGCCACGAACATGAACCCGCCGGCGACGGAGCCGATGAGCGCGTTGTCGCGCTTGACGTGGCCCGCGACGACCCGACCCGGCGCGACCACCTTCGCCACGAAGGTGAGCCCGCCCACCTCCTGGCGATAGCGGCCGTCGGGCTGGATGTTGACCTCGAAGGCCCCCGGCACCGCCGTCGACGGACGCGCGTGCCCCTGGCTCTTGAGGTCGTCGAGCGAGCGCTTCACGCCCTGGAGCTCAACCTCGCCCGTGGCGCCCGGCAGGAACACGAAGCGCGTTCCGGAGTTGTTGACCACCACCGGAAGCTCGGTAGCGCCGCCGAGGATCTCTGAACCGACCGTGAACTGCGACACGTCGGAGAGGAGGTCTTCGTTCTTGTGGCTGAGCTTGATGCCCACTCCAGAACCGACCAGCGCCGTGAGCGCGCCGACGCCGCCGACCATGAGCCCGCTGTTGTCGTTGAGGTGCTGCGGGTCGGCCTTCGCGGCGCCCACGGCCATCATCAGCGAGCCGATGCCCACGAGGGCGCCCGTGACCTTGCTGGCGGGAGTGAGCGCGGGGTCCTTGCCGGTGAGCGTGAAGCTCTGGTTGTCGCGCAGGTGGGCGACGTGGAGGATCGAGCTCTTCCACATGACCGAGATCTCGACGGCGTGCGCGCCGACCTCCTCGACCTCGTGGGGGTTGATCTCACCCCGCTTGATGAGCTGGTAGATCTCCTCCCCCTCGCCGGCCATCGCCGACGTGGTGATGGGGGCGTTGCCGCCCTCCGCCACCACGAGCGCCGAGGCTGCTGCGCCGAGGGGTGCCACCAGCGACGGGGCCACGAAGGTCCCTGCCTCGCGGGCCTCGCCGATCTCCACGGTGATCTGCGCGCCCCCGAGGGTGATCACGTCGCCCGTGCGCAGCGACGCCTTGTTGACCGCCTGACCGTTGACCTGCGTCCCCGACCCGAGGTCGATGATCTGGACGTCATCGGGCTTCACCTCGATGACGGCGTGCATCCGGGCGACGCCCTCGTCGTCGATGCGCAGATGGGACTTCTGGTCTCGGCCGACCTTGATCACGTCCTGGGCGATGGTCTCGGTACGAACCGAGGCTCCCTGGGCGATCCTGAACGTGATTGGAACCACCATCTTCTGCGCCATCGCACTCCCTGTCGCGTGTGCCGTGACCCGGTATTGGGATCACGCACCGCTGGTACTTTCCAGCGAGCACTCTGCTCGCTGGACGCTTCGACAACGGCCTCGCCCGGAAGTTCCACGGGCGCGCGGACTCTACCGATCTGGTGACAGAACCGTCAACGCATCCGTCAGAGGTTCTCGACGGACTTGAGCATCTCCGGGACGAAGTGCTCCCGGATGCGGATGAGGCTGATGCCCGCGCTGCGCCGTCGCACGCGCGAGGTCTCGCCGTCGGGGCGCACGAGCTGTCCCTGCACGAGCTCGTCGGTGAAGTTGAACTCCTGCGTCCGCTGGGCGCCCGCCTGCTCGGCCCCCCCGGCGGCCGGCGGGGTCTGCGCCATCGCGCTGCCGCCCAGGCTCATCGCCGCGCCCATCACCGCCATCGCTACGATCTTCTTCATGCTCGTGGACCTCGACATGGCTCGTTGCACCTGTAAGTCACTCACTGAGATGCCCCGGCGGCGGGCGCCTGTCCAGCCACCGGCGCGACGGGAGCGGGAGCGGCCGCGGGAGTGGCCGGGGTGGCCGGGGTGGCCGGGGTGGCCGGGGTGGCCGGGGTGGCCGGGGTGGCCGGGGTGGCCGGGTCGGGCGTCGCGGGCGCCGGGGCCGCGCCGCCGCCCACCGCCTCGAGAGCGGTGATGGTCGACCCGATGTTACGGATGTGCCGGTTGGCGTTCTCCACCGAGGTCACGAAACGGGCGTTGGAGCCCGCGCGCTGCACGAACTGCTGGAGCAGGTCGCGCGCCGCCCGCAGGACGGGGATTGACCCGCCCAGGTAGTTCATGTTGAGCACGCCGAGGTTGTAGTAGGCGTCGGCCCGGTTGGCGTCGAGGGTGCGCGCCCGCTCGTACTCCTGCTGCGCCCGGGCGAGGGTCTGCGCCCGCTCGGCGTCGGGCTGCGTCAGCGCGAGGCCGCGCAGCGCCACGCCGAGGCCGATGTGCGCGTCGTAGCTGTCGTCCTTGAGCGCGATGGCGTGCTCGAAGGCCTCCTTCGCGTCCTGGTACCCGCGGAACGACAGGTTGATCGTCCCGTAGTTCACCCACGCCTCGAACATGTTCGGGTTGAGGGTGTACGCGCGGCGGAAGTGCTCCAGCGCCTTGATGATCTCGTTGCGCCGGATGTCGATGATCCCCCACGTGTTGTAGAGGTCGGCGGTGAACGAGCGCACGTCCGGCGAGATCTCGGCGTTCTGCGACTGCGACACCTGCGCGGCCTGCGCGCACACGAGGCCCGCGAGGAAGATCATCCGCGAGTTGGGGTCGTCGCCCGCCTGCTGGAGGTACGACAGCGCGAGCTGCGTGCGCGCCGGCAGGTAGCGGTCGTCGAGCGCGAGCGCCGAGCGGATGTTGCGCACCACCGGCGCCCAGTCCGCCGGGGTCGCCGGGCGGGCCTCGCGCAGCACCATCGCGAGGTTGGTGTAGCCCTCGACGCAGTGGGTCTGGTCCTGCTGGATGGCCTGCTCGAAGGCCTGCCGCGCGGCGGGCACGTCGTGGCGGCGGTACGCCATCACGCCGAGCTGCACCTTCGCGCGGCAGTAGTTGCCGTTGGCCACCTGGAGCGCGCGGTTGAGCGCCGTCGTGGCCGGCTCGGTCATCCCGCAGCGGTCATACACGAGCCCGCGGTTGAACCACGCCTCGGGGAAGTTGCCGTTCGCCTGCGCGTTGGCGGCGGTCTCGAAGAGCCCCGCCACCTCGTTGCAGGTCTCCGCGGCCCAGTCGCCGCGGTTGCCGTTCGCCTCGTCGTGCTGCCGCATGAGGGCGGCGGCGGCGTTGAAGCGCGTGTTGGCGGTCTCGTTCACCGCGGTGCCCGCGGCGGTGGTCACGGTCTGGCCGTTAGCGCCCACCGCGGCGGTCGTGGTCGGGGTCTGTCGGCCGCCGCACGCGGAGAGCGTGAGCAGCACGAGCGCACCGGAAAGTCCTCGGGTCTTCATCGGTCTCTCTCCCAGTCTCACTGCGCCGCACCAGGAGCCGCCGCGGCCCCGGCCTGACCCTGCTCCGCGGGCTCGTCCTCGCCCTCCGCCGACGTCTGGAGCTGGTACACCGGACGGCTGTTGGTCGGACGCGAGAACACCAGGTTCGGCTCGACGCGAATCTCGTCGGCGAGCGGGAACCGCACGCGGTCGATCTCGTAGAGCTCACGCTCGCAGAGCTGCGACCACTCGTTGAACCAGTGCACCTGCGTGGCGGTGCGGATGCAGCGCTGGAAGCCCTCGGACGCGGTGTTCATGAAGGGCTGCGTCCGCTGGTCGAGCACCAGGCGGTACGCGTCGAGCAGGTCGGCGTTGCGCTGGATGTCGGGCGGAATCGGCGCGTTGCGGATCGTCTGCGCGAACTGGAAGTACATGTCCGCAAGGCGCGAGACCGCCGCGATCTCCCAGTTGGGCACGTGCATGTTCACCACCTCGACGTACTTCGCCGAGGCCGCGTCGAGCAGCTGCTGGCGCAGCCGGATGTACGGGGTGAGCGAGCGCTCCACCCAGGTGTCGAAGGCGCGGCGGGTGGTGCCCGGGTTGCGCGGGAAGCGCTCATTCTGGAAGCGCTGGTACAGCACCTCCGCGAGGTAGAAACGCGCCTCCGCGACGGAGTCCTTGCTGCGCTCGATCGCGTCGCCGGCCTCGTCGCCGAGCTGCTGACGGATGGTGGCCTGGCCCGGCGAGGTCATCGCGGCGCCCTCCCCCGTGCTCGGCCCCCAGGCGTCCACGGCCTGCTGGTAGAACGCCGTCGCCTGGCGGATGTTCTGCACGTTCCAGTAGCCGCGCGCGAGCGCCACGGCCCCCTGGATCTTCTGGTCGAGGGTGCCCGACGCCGCGTACGTGCGCATGAAGCCCTCGTAGTGGCGCACGAGGTCGTTCCAGGCCTGGCGGATCTGCTGGTCGCGCGTGTGGCGCTCCTCGGAGCTGGTCGTCACCGTGCGGCGCAGCCGGGCCACGCGGTCGGTGTAGATCTGGCCGATGGAGAACACCACGTTGGCGGCCACGCGCCGGCGAGCCGGGTCGCTGCCGAAGTAGCGCGCGAACTTCTGCGCGTTGGCGAGCGCACGGTCCTCCTCGCCGAGGCCGATGCGGAAGAGCGTCGCCTGGCGCAGCGCGTCCGCGGCCTGCTGGACGGGATCCTCCAGCGGGACGTTGGGGGCGAGGCGGTGGGCCTCCTCGGCCGCGCGCACCGCCACCTGGCGGTTGTTGTTCACGTACTCGGCGTACTGCTCGTAGAGCTCGGCCGCGCGGCCGAACACCTGGATCGCGTGGTTGTTGCCCGCGAGGCGGTAGAGCGCGCGCTGGGCCCACGGGCTGTTGCGCGGCAGGAAGATCTGCACCAGGCGCTCGCGCACCCGCATCGCGCGGCCGAGGAGGAAGGCCGCGTCGTACTCGATGGCGGCGTTGTAGAGCATCTCGTCGAGGCGCCCGCACTCGCGGTGCGTGCGCACGATGGAGACGTACTGGCCTGCGGACTCCGCGAAGCGACCGGCGCCGTGCAGCGACTCGGCCTTCTTGCGGAGCACCTGGCACTGGAGGTCTTCCACGCGGTGGCAGAAGTCCTCGTGCTGCGGGCGGAGCGTCGCCGAGCAGAAGCGGGTCATGAGGTCGGGCAGCGCCGCCGACATCGCGTCGTAGCAGGCGGGGCGCTGCGGGTTCCACATGTCGCCCATGACGTTGAGGCTGTCGAGGTAGAGGTCCGCCGCGATCTCCCGGAGGTTCTCCGGGTCCGGCGCCTCGGCGCTGGTCTCCGCGACGTCCTTGAAGAGCGTGGCCGCCTCCTCGAAGTGGTTGGCGACGTAGTACACGTACGCGCGGCGGTACTTGATCGTGAGCATCACCGTCCGCGGGTCTTCACCCTCGGGCGAGCGCTGCGTGTTGGTGGGCGAGACGAAGCACACGTAGCGGGTGAACGCCCGGAGCATCCCCTGCTCGCGCGCGTTGAGGTCGCGCGGCACCACGCGGACGCGGTCGGCGGCGCGGCGCTGCGCGTCGGTCTGCTGCGGGCCGCGGGTGTTGGCCGCGGGGCCGCCCTGGCGCCCCTGGTTGCGCTGCGTCGCGCTGGCGAAGCTCGCGGAGAACGAGTCGTTGTAGCAGAGCACCGCCTTGTACGCGGCGTCCTCGGTGAACTCGCCGCTGGGGTTCATCTCCACCACGGCGTCGTAGGCCGGGCCGCAGTGCTCGTTGTCGCCCATGTCGCGCAGCATGTCCGCGCGGTAGTAGGCGATGCGGTAGCGCGTCGGCCAGTCGCGGCGGTCGTACTCCGTGAACTCCACCTGATCGAACTCGGGGAACTCGTCCAGGATCTTCTGGTAGAGGTCCGCGGTCATGCGCATCGTCTCGGGGCTGCGCGTGCCGCGGGTCTGCACCGCGCCCTCCGCGCTGCGGCCGACGGCCTCGAGGTGCCAGTGCGAGGCCACGTCGAAGGTGACCCGCGCGGCCTGGTTGCGGCACTCGAGCTTCACCTCGTTGGTGCGGCTGCTCGCGCGGAACGTGTTGTACACGTCGATGAGGCGGTTGACCTCGACGAGCTGGTCGGGCTTCGGGCGCGACGCGATGATCGCGCGGGCGACCTGCGCCTGCCAGAAGCAGAAGCGGTCGCTGTTGGCGCGGCGCTCCATCATGCCGTGGTACGCGGCGACGGCGTTGGGCCACTGGCCCGCGTCCTGGTACAGCTCCGCGAGCTTCTCGAACATCGTGTACGAGTTGTCCTCGTCCGCGGCGTAGCGCTGGAAGGTCGCGAAGGCGTTGGCCACGTTGAGCGGCCGCGCGGCGGTGCCGTACACCGAGCCGTACACCGTCACGAGCTCCATGCGCGCGTTGCGCAGGAGGGCCGTGACGGAGCCCGCGTTGGGGTGCGTGCGGCCGTACTCGATGACCTCGTAGAACTTGTTGAGCGACCCCTCGAAGTCCTGCAGGTTGTAGAGCACCCACGCCATCTTGTAGAGGGCGTAGCCGTAGACCTGGTTGGCCTCGTCCTGCACCGCGAGCACGCGCTCGTAGAACTGGCGGGCGTTCTCCATCTCGCCCTGGTCGAAGAAGTACTCCGCGAAGGAGAGGTAGGCGTTGGGGACGAAGGGCGACTGCGGGAACCGCTGGATGAGCGTGCGGTAGACCGTGCGCGCGTTGTTGAAGTCGTTGCCGTCCTGGTAGGCGAAGGCCAGATAGAACAGCGCCCGGTCCATCTGCGCGTAGTTGGGGTGCGCGTCGACCAGGTTGCGGAAGGCCGCGATGAGCTGCTCGCGGTACTGCCCCGCGGTGGCGCGGAAGGCCGCCTGCTGCCGGGTGATCGTCGCGACCTGCGCGTCGTTGTGCGCCTGGCGCGCCGCGAAGAGCTCATCCTCGAGCTCCTCGGCCTGGCCGTTGGAGAGCTGGGCGAGCTCCTGGTAGTCCTCCGCGAGGCGCATCAGCGCGTCCGGGCGGTGCGTGTCGGTGGCGCTCATGCGCTGCACCAGCGAGGCGGTGAGCCGCGCCTCGGCGAGCAGCAGGTCGGCGCTGCGCCGCTGGGTGCTGCGGTTGCGCATGATCATGTCGCGGTCGAGGCCCTGCCCCGGCCGCCGCGTCTCGGCGGCGTGCGCGGGGCGCTCGGTCGCGCGGGCTGCCCCCGGGGGGGCGGTGTCCCGGTGCGAGCCGTAGCGCTGGGCGCCCGCCGGACACTCCAGCGCGCGCGCCCTGGCCTCCGGCGCGATGCAGACGTCCCCAGGGACCGTCGCCACCGTTGGGATCGCCACCGCCTCTGCCGGTGTTGCCTGGGCCGCCGCGGTGCCCCGTCGCGGCTGCTGCCCGAAGGCCAGCGAACCGACCAGGGCGCACGTTGCCGCGAGGGCCATCGCCACGCTTCGTTGCCTCACCCGAACCATTGTCGTCTCCGTGGATTCTGTGTGTGGGAAATGAGGGACGCGGGCGCTCGGTCAGCGCCCGCAGCGCGACACGACCTGCTGACGGTAGAACCCGAGCTCGTCGCGCCAGTACTCACCGTTGAAGGGCCAGAGGCTGTGCTCCTCGTCCGCGGTGACGCGGTTGGCCCGGGCGACGTCGACGCTCACCTGCTGCTGCTGCATCTCCTGCGAGAGCTGGCCGCGGCGGGCGTTGAGGATCTCGATGAGGATGGCGGTCGCCTGGTTCTGGAGGTCGCCGAGCTCTTCCACGGCGCGGGTGTAGCGGCCGCGGGCGAGGGTGCCGGCGTTCTCGATGGCGAAGCTCTTCGCGACCGAGATGTCCTGGATGATGCGCGCGCCGACGGAGCTGTTGCGGAAGGCCGCGGGCATGCCGTTGTGGCGCCGCTCCTCGGTCTCGAGCTGCGCGACGTACTCCAGGTTGCGGAGCAGCGTGCGGTCGCCGAAGGCCGTCTCCACCACCGGGCGCAGCCGGTTGGGCAGGTTGGCGTGGCCCTCGCGCACGTTCTTCAGGAACTGGAAGAAGCTCGGGTCGTCCTGGTACTGCTGCAGGTAGCGCTCGATCTCCGGGCGCAGGTCGCCGAAGCGCTCGTTGAATTGCGCGACCACCTCCTCGGCCTCGTCGTAGCGGCAGTTGGAGAAGAGGATCACGCTCTTCAGCACCATCGCCTCGGGGTACCAGCCGTTGGCGAAGTACGGCGAGAACAGCGTGTGGATGTTGCCGAGCGCGCGGGGGTAGTCCTGCTGGAGGAAGTACGCCCAGCTCTCCTCGAAGAGCGCGTCGAGCCAGTACTCGGAGTCGACGTCCACGTGGTTCCACGACTCGACCGCCGACTCGTAGTGGCGCGTGGAGTAATAGAGCCGCGCGAGCTCGAGGTGCGCGAGGTCGGCCATGCGCTCCTCGTCCTCGACGCCCTCGACGCCCTCCTCGAGCGCGTGGAGCACCTCGTTGAAGGCCTCGACGCCGGGCTGCGAGCGGCGCGCGTTGACGTGCGAGATGCCCTCGAAGAACTTCGCCTGCACGTAGTACGGCGACTGACGCTGCACCTGGCGGAAGAGCCCGATGGCCTCGTCGTAGGCGCCGTCGCGGTACTTGCTGCGGCCCATCAAATACAGGAGCTGGTTGTAGAGGCCGCGGCTCTCGTTGTTGTTGAACTGCTGGAGCGCGGTGGTGGGGTAGCGGCCCACGCGGCGCACGATGTCCGCGGGCTCGGGGAGCTGCGACGCGAGCTGCGCCAGCCACTGGAGCGTGGCGTTGAAGTAGAGGTGCGACGAGCCGCGCTCGACGATCTCGTCGAAGACCGCGAGGGCCGACTGGTAGAAGCCCAGGTGGTAGAGGCTCTTGCCCAGGTGGAACTGCGCCTTCTGCTGGTTGGCCGGCGCGTCTTGCGTCTCGCCCTCCACCACGCGCTGGAACTGCACCGACGCCTCCTGGTAGCGCTCCTGCTGGTAGAGCCGCAGCGCGTTGGCGAGCGCCTCGCTCGGCGGGCCCTCCGCGGGCGGAGCGTCAGCGCTGCCCTGGGTGAGATCCATGTCGGGCCGCGCAGGCTGCGCCCACGCCGAACCGGCCATGCAAAGGACCATCGCGGTCGTCCCTGCACCCGCGAGCCACTTCGAGATTCGCCTCCGCACCATCGCTGCCTCGCCTCGCTTCACGTCACACGTCATCGCCCGATGGCGTCATCGTCACCGACCGGCGTCGCCGCCGTCGAGGCGCGGACTGTACTCAATCGTTTCTCGCAAGAGAAGCCGCTTCCAAAACAAGTGCGCGAGCGCCTCGATGGGTGGGGCCGGAGTGACCACCCCGACGCTCGCGCGGGGGTCTTTGCGCTTGACGGGATTCTCCGCGCGACGGTAGCGTTCCACCGCTCGCCGCTGCGGGCGCGAGGAGATCGGTATCCCGTGAAGAGACTGGCATCGTTGGTGGGTGTTGTGGCGATCGGCCTGCTCGGCGCGGCCGGCTGCGCGACCGAGGTCGTCGGCGACCCGTGCGCCCCCGGCCGACCGGGCAACGCGCCGTGTTCACCGGGGCGCGACGGCGGCACGGCGGGGTGCTTCCTCGGCACGGAGATCTACATCGAGACCCAGTCGTTGGAGTGCCGCTCCCGCATCTGCCTCGTGTACCGCTACCCCGAGGAGACCGACCGCACCGGCGCCGAGCGCCCGAAGCACGTGTACTGCACGTGCCGCTGCGGCGTCCCGCCGTCCCTCGCGGCCACCACCGAGTCGTCGGTGCTCTGCACCTGCCCGGAGACCTTCTCCTGCGTCTCCATCGCCGGCGAGCAGTACAACGAGGGCGTCCGCGGCTCGTACTGCGTGCGCAGCAGCACCGTCCAGACCGCCGCCCGCTGACCCGCTCCCGTGACGGGCTCCGGTAGCACCACCGCGCGTGGTCGCCTCGCCGAGCAGCTCGTCGCCGATCACCTCACCCGCCAGGGCTTCATCGTCATCGCCCGGGACCTCCGCGTCGGCCGCGAGGAGGTCGACATCCTCGCGTGGGAGGGCGCCACGCTGGTCGTCGTCGAGGTGCGCTCCCGCCGCGCCGGCGCGATGGTCGACCCGCTGAGCAGCCTCTCCCGCGCCAAGCAGCGGCGCCTGCGCGTCGCCCTCGCGCGCTGCATGGTCGACCGCGGCGCCCGCGACGGCCGCATCGACGTCGCGGCGGTGGTCGGCGGCGCCCTCGTGGAGTACCTGCCCAACGCGGTGGATTACACCGAGACGTAAGAAATGATGAACAGCGGCCGGTGCCGGAGTCGCACATCTGGCCCGCGGGGCAGGGGACGAGGAGCGAGCAGCGGCCGCACTCCCCGGAGACGCGGTTGCAGGTGGTGCCGTCGGGGCACATCGCGGCGTTGCTCTCGCAGCCGCAGGTGTGGGTCGCGGGGTTGCACCGCTGGTTCGGGTTCGGGCCGCAGACCGCGGGCGTGACGGTGCAGTCGGGGATGCACACGCCGTCGCTGGGCGCGCGGCCCTCCGGGTCGGGGATGCACACGTAGCTGCCCGAGCGCGCGGCGCCGACCTCGGAGGGCGCGGCGCGGCACGGGGTGAGCGCGCCCGCGCGGTAGATGCAGCGGCGCACGCACAAGGCGGGGCCGATAAAGGGGGGGTTGACGCACACGCCGAACTCCCCGCACGGGGCGTTGGAGGTGCAGTTGCGCGCGGTGGTGTAGCCGCCCGGAAACAACGAGCTGGGTGCGCAGCACGGGGCGGTCGTCGTGAGGACGGAGCACACGTTGGTGCTGCACGGCGCGCCCACGACCGGGCTCGCGACGCCGGGGCAGGTGGAGGTCGAGCTGTCGGTGGGACAGCACCGCTCCAGGCGACACTCGAAGCCGCTCGGGCAGAGGCCGAGCCCGGTGCCGTCGGCGGCGCCGCAGCGGATGGCGCCGTCGCGGTCGAGCTCCGGGACGGCGCAGCTCACCAGCAGCGCGGCGGCGAAGAAGAAGCGGCGCGCGCTCACAGCGCACCCCCGACCGCGAGCCCGAGGCCGAAGGGCGCCACGGCGATGCGCGGCGCGGCGCGCACCTCGACCCGCTCGCCGGGGCCGCGCAGCGCGAGCCAGAGCGCGCCCGCCGCCGCGAGGCCGAGGCCCACGCCGCCGAACACGTACGCCCGCGTCACAGCCCCCGAGGCCCCCGCCTGCGCGTCGGCGGCGCTCTGGCTCCACGCCTCGGCGCCGTTGTTGACGTTGTCGAGCGTTCCCACCTGGCCGCTGGCGATGACGCCCTGGATGACCCCCGCGACGCCGAGCGCGGCGCCCAGCCCGAGGCTGACCCAGGGCCCCACGGTCGACACGGCGCCGCGTCGGTACTCCACGCGAAACCAGCGGGGCTCGATGACCGCGCGCTCGACGGTGCGCTCGCGGACGATCACCTCCGGGGTCTGCCCCGCGCGGCGCGCGGCCTCCTCGCGCTCGCGCTGCTGGTCCGCGAGCGGGCGCAGCTGCGCCAGCATCTGCTCGAGCGCCGCGCGGTCGAAGCCCGGCGCGCCGGCGCTGGCGAAGTCCTGGAGGGACTGCGTCGCGCCGACGTAGTCGCCCTGGCGCTCGAGCGCGCGAGAGAGGTTGAAGAGCAGCTCCGGGCGGTGCGAGATCGCGTGCGCCTCGCGGAAGGCCCGCGCGGCCTCGTCGTAGCGCCGCGCCGCGAAGGCGCGGTTGCCGTTGTCGAAGTAGGTCTCCGCGAGGTTCTCCTGCGCGGACGCCGACCCCGTCGCGAGCAGCGCCGCGAGCGCGACCGCGGCGGGCCTCACGGCGCCACCGCGCCGGGCGCCCCGCGCAGCAGCGGGAACCCGAGCGCCTCGCGCTGCGCGAGCCACGTCTCGGCGCAGCGGTGGGCGATGCCGCGCACGCGCTTGATGTAGTCCTGCCGCGCGGTGACGGAGATGGCCCCGCGGGCGTCGAGCACGTTGAAGTGGTGCGAGGCCTTCACGCAGAAGTCGTAGGCGGGCAGCGCGAGGCGCTCGAGCGGGGCCTTCGCGTACACCAGCTCGGTGCGCGGGCCCTTCTTCGACTCGACGCGCTGCTCCTCCATCGAGAGGGCGCGGCGGCACTCGCGCTCGGCGGCGTCGAACTGCCCGCGATGGTGCTCCACGTCGGCGTGCGTGAAGTTGTACGTCGACCACTCCCACTCCGCGCGCTTCGCCACCTCGCCGTAGCGCACCCCGGGCGCCCACATGGCGTCGTAGATGCTCGAGACGTCCTGGAGGTACATCACGATGCGCTCGAGGCCGTAGGTGAGCTCGCCCGACACCGGGCGGCAGTCGAAGCCGCCGCACTGCTGGAAGTACGTGAACTGCGACACCTCCAGGCCGTCGAGCCACACCTGCCAGCCGAGGCCCCAGGCGCCCAGCGTGGGGGACTCCCAGTCGTCCTCGACGAAGCGCACGTCGTGCTTCAAGGGGTCGGTGCCGAGCGCGCGCAGCGAGGCCAGGTACTGGTCCTGGATGTCGAGCGGCGAGGGCTTCAGGATCACCTGAAACTGGTGGAACTGCTGCAGCCGGTTGGGGTTGTCGCCGTAGCGCCCGTCCGTGGGGCGGCGCGAGGGCTCGACGAACGCGACGTTCCAGGGCTCGGGGCCGAGGGCCCGCAGGAAGGTGTTGGGATTGAACGTCCCCGCGCCCACCTCGCTGTTGTACGGCTGCACCAGCAGGCAGCCCCGCTTCGTCCAGAAATCCTGCAGGGTCAGGATGAGCTCTTGAAAGTACATCGGTGCCTTCGGAGGTACCGCAGTCCCCCACCGCGGATCAATGGATCCCCACCCCTCTCTTCTTCTTCGGCGCGGGCTTCTTCGCTCGCTCTTCTGGTCGGCCCCGCCGCCAGCGCTTCGAGATACATTGCCCGCGCCCGATGCCCCTCGCGCCGATCTCCATCCCGCCGCACGTCATCGCCGACCCGCTGCGCCTGCTCACCCAGCGCGCCACGCTCCCCGGCGCCTACGGCTACGACCACTCCGCCCACGCGCTGCGCGTCGCCGCCGCGAAGGGCGTCCCCCTCGCCGACCGCCTCGCGCTCGCGCTCCACGGGAGCTGGATGGTCAACAGCCGCGCGACGTCGCCGGTGTTCCGCCGGTGGCTCCAGGAGCCCGCGCGGCCGGCGTGGATCGTCCTGGACGAGCTGCTGCGCGACGGCCCCGAAGGGTGGCTCGGGCTCGCCGACGACGAGCGCGCGGTGGCCGCCCAGGCCGTGGCGCTGCTCTGCGGCGCGGACGTCGGCGTCGCGGCCGTGAGCAAGGTGCTCGCGCTGCTCTACCCGCAGACCCTGTGCCTCATGGACGACCACGCCATCGCGTACCTGGGGCTCGCCCATGAGTTCGCGCCCGGCGAGGAGAAGGGCACCGCGGGGGCGTCGCTCTTCGTCCCGACGCTCGACGCGTTCGGCGCCGCCGTCGTGGCCAACCGCGAGGCGCTCACCGCCCTCGCCGCGGCGCACACCGCCGCCGTGCTCGACGCCACCCAGGCGCTCGACCGGGTGCTCTGGGTCGCCTCGTACGGCGAGCGCTTCTTCCAGAAGAAGTGAGCGGCGCGGACGCGCGGTGGTCGGTGCGTCGCCCCGCGCGATGGTGCTAACGTCGCGGACGATGCAACGAGACGAGAAGCCCACGGCGGCGCCGCGGTCCCCGCTGGCGGAGAAGCACGGCATCGACCCCTTCACGCTGTTCTGCGCGTACCACCTCGGCATCACGGCCAGCGACGGGTACGAGTTCCAGAACGTCCACCAGGTGGCGAAGCGCTTCGGGGTCTCCAGCGGGATCATCAAGCAGGTGCTCCAAGACCTGGCGATGGACCCCGACCGCCTGGTCAACAGCGACTTCGACCTCTCCAGCGCGCAGATCGACGTGCTCGAGGTCCCCGATGGGGTGTCCCGCACGGAGGTCGCCCGCCCGCACTGGGAGGCCTTCCGCACCGCCAAGATGAAGACCCGCGACTGGCAGCGCGAGCTCGCCACCGACGCGCGCGAGAACGAGAAGACCTTCGGCCCGCGCGCCCCGCAGCGCCCCGGGCGACGGTGAGCGAGGTGAGCATGGACCCGGCAGCGACCTTACGTGTCCCCGTATGCAGCGACCCGAAATGGCTGCGCTCCGCGGTGCTCGGGATGACCGCCGGGGTCTCCGGGCTCTTCATCGCCCTCTTCGCGCGCACCAACGTGTCCGCCGCGCTCGGCGTGCTGCCGGGCATGACCGTCGGGGTCTTCGGCGGCAGCGCCCTCGCCGCCTGGGCCCGCCGCCGCGGCGGCACCATCTCCCTCGTCGCCACCCCCGGGCGCCTCGACGTCAGCGACGAAGAGCGCCGCGTCGAGGTCGTCGACCTCACCAGCCCCTACGGCGCGCTGCTGCTCTCCGGCGAGGGGCGCCGCGTGCTCATCCTCTCGCAGCGCAACGACCCCGTGGTGCTCATCGAGTCCCTCAGCCACCGCGCCGCACCCGGCGCCGCCTGGAGCGCCCGCACCCGCCCGGTCGACCTCGACGCCGTCGCCCTGTCCGCCGCCACCTCGCACACCTTCGCGCTGCTCCCGGGCGACTCGCTCGACCCCCTGCTCGCCCGCCTCGAGGCCACCCTCGACCCCGACGCGCCGTGGCTGCTACAGCCCACCGGCACCGGCACCCTGGTGCTCTCCCGCGACGGCCTCGCGCTCGCCGACCGCGCGCCCCTGCGCGACCCCATCCATCCCCTCAACTACGCGGTGAAGGTGCAGGGCGGTCAGGTCGCCGGGCTCGGGCTCGCGTCCACCGCCGACGAGGGCTCGATGCTCCTGCTGGCCTGCGACGAGGCCACCCTGGAGAGGCGCGCGGTGGTCACCGACAACCCCGTCGACGCGTTCATCCCGATGTCCACCTACGAGGTGCTGCGCGCCCTCTACCGCGCGCCCGCTCAGTAGACGTTGTCGCGGTAGCCCGTCGGCGTCTGCGGGGTGTTGGCGCGCGGAGCCGTGCGCGGCGGTTGGCGGACGCGCGGCGCGACGGGCAGAGCGACGGGCTCGACCCCGGGCGCGGGCTCGACCCGAGCGACGGGCATCGGGGGCACGTCGGTCACCCGCGGGCGCAGGCGGGCGACGTGCGTGAGCTGCGCGCCCGACAGGGTCACCTGGTGGTCTTCGAAGCCCGCGTGGCGGAACACCAGCGTGTGGGCCGCGTCGGGGTTGGCCCGCGCGCCCGTCCACGCGCTGCGCAGGGGCGTGCGGCCGAGGGAGACGCCGCCCTCGAGCACCTCGGCGCCGGGGGGGTCGCTGTCGAGCGAGACCTGCACCGTCGGCGCGACCACCGCGAGGGCGGAGGGCGGGGGCGCCGCGACGAGGCGGATGGCGACGCCGAGGCCCGCCGCGAGCACGCAGAGCCCGGCGCCCAGGAGCAGCGGAGACCGACGGGCCTCGGGGGCAGTGGGCGGCGGCGTGACGGCGGGCGCGGCGGGGAGCGACTCGCGGGGCGGCGGCGCGCGCGGGAGCGGCGGCGGGAGCGTGGAGGCGAGCGGGGCGACGGGGCCCTCGCCCGAGGTGGGCACCCGGCCGCTGAGGCTGTTGATGAACTCCCCGGACATCGACCCGAGGGGGCGGCCCACGGAGGCGCCAGCGTGCTTGATGGCGGCGATGAGCTCGTCCATCGACGCGAAGCGCTCCTCGGGGTGCTTCGCGAGGCAGCGGTAGACGATCTCCTCGACGGCCGAGGGCACCTGCACGAGGGGGTTGGTCTCGACGAGCGTGGGCACCGGGTCGCTCACGTGGGCCATGAGCAGGTTGACCGAGCTCGATCGCTCGAAGGGCACCTTGCCCGTGAGCAGCTCGAAGAGGATCACCCCGAGGGAGTACACGTCCGTCGCCGGGGAGACCCGCTCGCCGCGGATCTGCTCGGGGGCCATGTACTTGGGCGACCCCATGAAGAGCCCGGTCTGGGTGAGGGCCTCCTCCGCCGTCTCGTCGGTGCGCTTGAGGAGCCCGAAATCCAGCACCTTCACGAAGTCCTGGTCGTCGTCGTGGCGCACCAGGTACAGGTTGGACGGCTTCAGGTCGCGGTGGATGACCCCGTGCCCGTGGGCCTCGCGGAGCGCGCGGCACGCCTGCACCAGGATGTGCAGCGCGCGGCCGACCTCGAGCGGCGCGTCTTCGCGCAGGAGCCGGTGGAGCGTGCGGCCCTCCAGGTACTCCATCGCCATGAAGTACACGTTGTCGCTCGACTGCCCGTAGTCGTAGAGCGTCACGGTGTTGGGGTGCGTGAGCTTCGAGACGATCGACGCCTCGAGGAAGAAGCGCTTGTGAAACTCCGGGTCGCCCTCCCCGTTGTAGTTGGGCTGGAGCACCTTGAGCGCGACGATGCGTCCGAGCGGCGCCTGCTCGGCGCGGTACACCTTGCCCATGCCGCCGCGGGCGATGATGGACAGCACCTTGAAGCGGTCGTTGATGACGCGCCCGATGAGCGGATCTCCTGGCGCGGTCGACGTCGCTGTGGTGGTGCTGACGGGCTCAGCCATGCGCTCCGGTGATCGGGCGGGCGACGTTCCTGCGTGAAGGCCCCCGTCGAACCGATCGCGATGGATTGTTCCACCCGCCCCCCCGGGCCGTCAACGGCGCGGGCCGTCGAAGCCATGGCCGCGCCCCATCCGACCCGCGCGCTTGCAGGTGCCCCGTCGGCGTGCTGCCCTTCGCGCATGGATGCACGCAAGCGACGATGGGGAGCCGGGCTTCTGGGCCTGGCGCTGTGGGCGGCGCCGGCGGCGGCGCTGGCGGTCGACGAGACGGTCATCGCGGTCGACCTGGACGACAGCGCCTCGGACGGCGACGCGCGCGATGTTGCGCAGCGGCACCGCATCACCCTCCGGCCCAACAGCCCGATGGTGGGCGTCGACCGGGTGTACCTCGCCACCGTGCCCGCCGACGACGCGGCGCGGGTGCTGCGCGCGCTCTCCGCCGACCCGGAGGTCGACGCCGCGGAGGAGAACCGCGAGGTGCGGGCGCTCTTCGTGCCCAACGACCCGATGTACGACCAGCAGTGGGGGATGCAGCGGGTCGGGCTGCCGCGCTCGTCGGAGGTCACCTGCGGGCGGGGCGCCACCGTCGCGGTCATCGACACCGGCGTCGCGTGCGAAAACCACGGGGAGTTCACCCGCATCCCCGACCTCGACGGCGCCCGCTGCCTCCCGGGCTGGAACTTCGTCAACGACACCGCCCACGCCAACGACGACCAGGGCCACGGCACGCACGTCGCGGGCACCATCGCGCAGACCACCCACAACCAGCTCGGCACCGCGGGCGTGGCCTTCTGCGCCACCATCCTCCCGGTGAAGGTGCTCGACGCGCGCGGCAGCGGGTCGCTCGCCGACGTGGCCGAGGGCATCCGCTGGGCGGCCGACCACGGCGCCGACGTCATCAACCTCTCCCTCGGCGGCGACGGCCACTCCAAGCTCATGGACCAGGCGGTCGAGTACGCCCACCGCCGCGGCGTCACCGTCGTGTGCGCCGCGGGCAACAGCGGCCGCGCCGTGGGCTCCCCCGCCAACGCCCCGCACGCCATCGCCGTGAGCGCCATCGACTCTGGCGACCAGATCGCGTTCTTCAGCTCGCGCGGCCCGGAGATCGCCATCGCGGCGCCGGGCGTGGCCATCCTCCAGCAGACCATCTGCGAGCGCGGGCGCAACCGCTGCGAGCAGTTCGCGTCGTGGTCGGGCACCTCCATGGCCGCCCCGCACGTCGCGGGCGCCGCGGCGCTCATGTACTCCCTCGGCGTCACCGACCCCGACCGCGTGCGCTCGCTGCTCCTCACGCACAGCACCCCCGCGGCCCACGGCGGCGCCGAGCCCGAGCTCTACGGCGCGGGCATCGTGAGCGCCTCCGTCGCCAGCGACGCGGTGCTCCGGTCGACCGGCGTCACCCGCGCGCTGATGCTGCTCGGCCTCGCGCTCGGCCTCGCGCTCTGGATCCGCAACAAGAAGGGCGAGCTCACCGCCGGCTGGCTGCTCCCGGCGCTGATCACGGGCGTGGGCCTGTTCTTCCTGCCGGCCTTCGTCGGGCACTACGTGCCGGGCGTCGACCTCGCGATGCGCCCCGCCGCCAGCTGGGACGTGCTGCTCCTCGGCGCGCACCTGCACCGCTGGCTGCCCTTCGCCAACCTGGGCGTCGTGCTCGCGCTGGTGGGCCTCGGGTTCTCGCGCCCGTCGCTGCGCTCGCCCATCGGCGGCGTCGCGCTCGGCACCGCGTCCTACCTGCTGTCCGAGCTCTTCCTGCGCACCGGCTTCGCGCCGCTGGGCTCGATGCTCTACCTCGGCTGGATCGCCCTCAACGTCACCGTCTGCCTCTGGGTCGCGCGCATCGGCATCGACCGCAAGACCCGCTGATCCGCCCTCGCACCGCGCCCTCCCGCCGCTCCCTTCCGCCCACCGACAACCCCGCCCTCGCCCGATCCCGACAATGGGGCTGGTGACCGCGCGGGCTGTTGGACGACACTCCCCGGGGTGGGCAGAAAGGGCGAGGGCGATGACCGCGAGATCACGTAGCGCGTGGATGGTGGCCTGTTCGATGGTGGCGGGCGCGTCCGCGGCGGGGGCCGACCCCGTCCCGGTGCTGACCGTGTCGGTGCACGACCGCGGCCCCACGGCGGCGCAGGTCGCGTCGGCGGTGGGCGCGCTCGGCGCCGACGCGCTGTCCGGCGACGCCCTCCGCCGCGAGCTGCTCGCCCGCTTCGGCCGCTACGCCCCGCAGGAGGACGTGCTCCGGCCGCAGCGGGAGGCCATCGCCGCGGGGGAGACCGCGATGTTCGCGCAGGGTCGTCCCGCCGGGCGGCGACGGCTACAGCCCGCGCTCACGGCCATGGAGGCCGCGCCCGACGCGCTCGAACTCCAGGAGAGCAACCGCGCCGCGTACCTCAAGGGCCTCTTCCTCATGGCCCGCATCGCCCACGAAGACCGCCGCCCCGACGAGGCCGAGGCGTGGCTGCGCCGGGCCTTCGCCTTCGACCCCTGGTGGATGCCCTCGGACTACGACTGCCCGCTGCGCTTCCGCCCCATCGTCGCGCGGCTGCGCCCCCCAGCGGTCGCCAGCGCCCCGAGCGCCACCGGCACCCTCTCCGTTCGCGCGCCCCGGGAGGGCTGCACCGTCTCCGTCGACGACGCGCGCTCCGCCTCCACCGCGCAGACCATCGAGCAGCCGGCGCCCGCGCGCACCCACCGGGTGTCCGTCCGCTGCGGCGAGGTCTCGCGGGTGCGCACCGTGACCGTCGCCGCGGGGCGCACCACGGCGCTCGCGCTCGACCCGCGCCTCGACGCCCTGCTGCGCGTCGCCGACCTGCCGGGGCTCAACTACCCCACCGCCCCGGAGTCGCTCGCCGTGGTCGTCAGCGACGCCGCCGCCGTGGGCGCGGCCCTCGGCGCAGCGCGGGTGGTGCTGCTCAGCCACGACCGCCCGGTGGTCGTCGACGTGACCCGCGGCGAGGCGGTGCACGACGAGGTGGCCGCGCGCGTCGAGCAGGCGCTCGGCGGCGCTCCCGTTTTACCTAGAACGGTAAACACGACCCCGGTGACGGACCCTCGCGCCGGCCTCCGCCCGCAGCCCTCGCGCGGTCCCGGCGCGGGCCCGTGGGTGCTGCTGGGCGCCGGCGCCGCCTCCCTCGCGGCGGGCGGCGCGTTCCTGTACCTCCGCGGCGACGCGCTCCAGACCTTCCACGGCTACTGCCGCACCGACGGCACCTGCCCCGACGAGCCCACCCAGCGCGCGGCCCAGCCAGCGCGCGACGACGCCGCGCTCTTCACCACGCTGAGCGTCGTCGCGGGCGCCGTCGGGGTCGCGGCCGTCACCGGGGCGGTGCTCTGGTACGCCCTCTCGCCCCGCCGGGCCGCGGCCACCGCGCTACGGGTGAGCCCCTGGAGCACCGCCACCGCCGTCGGCCTCAGCCTCGGCGCGCGCTTCTGACCGATTTTCCGAGGCCCGCGGGCTCCCTTGATGCTGCGCGCGGCCCGATGATAGCTTGGCGAACGTTTCTCGCGACCGGGGCAACCACCTCGCATACCGGGAAGTTCTCGTACGGAGGTCTCATGCGCACGGCCGTGGTTCTCGTCTCGCTCGCAGGTGTGTTCGGTGCGGTCTCCCTGGGGTCTCCCCGGGAGGCGCAGGCGCAGACGGTCAACGCCGTCTCCGCCACGGGGAAGGGCATCGCGGGCTGCGCGCTCCTGGGCGGTGAAGCCGTCATGCTCATCGAGGCCGCCGCGGGCGCGCGGCCGACCTGGGCGTACCTCGTCGGCGGCGGCCTCGGCGCCATCGCGGGCGGCGTCGGCGGCTACTTCCTCGAGCAGGCCGCCGAGGGCGACTCCACCCTCACCGGGCTGACCGTCGGCACCCTCGTCGTCGGCCTCGGGCTCATCATCCCGACCACCATCGCCGCCCTCAGCGCCACCGCCTACAACCCCGAGGACGACCAGCCGGCCGAAGACAACGCGCCGGCGAGCGGCCCGCTCGACGAGAGCACCGCCCCCGCGACCAACGCCCCCGCGACCACTGCCCCCGCGACCACCGAGCCGGCCGCGCCCCCCAGCGCCGGCGCCACCTCGGGCACGACCTCCGACCTGCTACCCGCGCGTCGGCGCACCCGCCAGCTCACCGCGCGCCCCGCCTTCCGCCCGACGGGCCTCTTCGACGTCGGTCCCTCGGGCCTGTCTCTGGCGGTCCCGGCCATCAATGTCGGCACCAACATCAGCGTCCAGGAAGTGCGCCAGTACGGCCTCACCGCCGTGTCCGAGCTGCGCATCCCGCTGGTCTCGGGCACCTTCTGATCGCCCTCGACCGCCGCTGACCTACGACGGAAGCGCCGCTCCGGTCTACGCCCTCATCACCGATGCATCACGTGCCAGCCCGCGAAGGACAGCAGGGCGAAGAGCACCAGCGCGATCGCCACGCGGGCGAACAGCGGCAGCCCCGTAGGCGGCTCGACGAAGCCCTGCGGGCGCACCCGGTGCTTCTCCAGGTCGGCCTCGTCGCCCCCGGTCTCCGGCGGAACGCTCGGGATCGGCATCGTGAGCGGCAGCTTCGGTCGGCCGAGGGCGGGCGTCCCGGGCCTCAGGTCGGCGCTGCTCTGGTCGCCCCTCGCCCGACCGCCCGCAGGCGTCGGCGCCCGCAGCACCGCCAGGCCCGACCCGGCGCTCACGTCGGCGCGGCGGGCCTCACCCGACTCCGCCGAGACGTCAGGGCGCGTCCCCAGGTGGCGGCCCACGTCCAGCAGCGTCACCTCGCGCTCGTCGATCTCCGCCGGGGCCGTGGAGATCAACGCCTCCATCTGATCGAAGTTCTGCGGCAGGGCGGGCCGACCGCCCGCGGGCGTCGGCGCGCGCAGCCCGAGCGGCGCATGCCGCGGGTTGCTCGTCGGGGTCGGCGCCCGCACGGCGCTGCGCGTCCCCGTGAGGCTCTCGCCCTGTTCGCCCGGCTCCCTGCGCAGCGCGGGCGAGACCCGCAGACCCGCCATCGTCTGCGACCTCTGCTGGGCAGCGGGGCGCTCGGCCTCCGCGGTCGCCTCCGGCCGGGCCTGCGCCCGCGGCCGGGACATCGCCGAGTCCTCGGTCGCCGAGATGCGCGACGGGGTGTCGGAGGTCTCCGCCTGCGTGCCCGTGGCTGGGGTGGGCGCGCGGGCGTGGGTCAGTCCGCCGCCGGCCATGGTCGAGAAGCCCCGGCTGCCGCCCGCCTTGCGCGGCGCCTCGCTGCGAGGCTCCGTCGCGCTCACCGCGGGGCGCCCGAGGGCCTTGTGCTTCGCCACCGAGGTCGCGGCCTCGAAGTCGGGCAGCTCGAGGAGACGCAGCATCGAGTCCGAGCGCGGCATCTCGGGGATGTCCGAGAACTCCCCGCTCGTCGGCACCGCGCGCACCGCGCCGACCTGCGGCGACGGCTTGACCCGCGTGGCCACGTCCGCCAGCTCGTGCTCGCTCGGCGGCCGCCGCCCGGTGGACGGGGCCGGGGTCGGCGCGCGCATCGGCGGACGATTGGGCGGGATCGCCGGCCCGAGGCCCACGGAGGTCTGGAGCTCGAGGCTGGGCGGCGGCGTCGGGGCGCGGAGGTCGAGCGCGCCGATGGAGTCCTTGCGGTTGCGCATCGACGCGCTCTGGGCGGGTACGGGCTTCACCGCCGAGTCGACCCTGGCGAGCACGGAGTTGGGGTCGGGGTTGGTGCGGCCGCGCGGGGCGTCGGGCTCGGAGGTGCGCGTCGGGGCATTGCGCACGGCCTCGCGCTCGCGGCCGATCTTGTCGGCGACCACCGCGGACATGAACTGCCCGACCTGGCGCTGCGTGGCGATGTCCGCGCGGAAGTTGGCCTCGATGGCGTCGGCGAACGCGGCCGCGCTGGGGTAGCGCTCCTCCAGGTCGTACGCGAGGGCCTTCTCGCAGAGCCCGTCGAGCACCTCGGGGATCTGGTCGGTGAACATCAACAGCGAGCGGTACGGCGCCTTGAGCGACTCGTGCAGCAGGTCGGGCCGCGAGCGCGCCGGGAAGCACCGCCGCAGCGCCAGCGTCTCCCAGAGCGTGACGCCCATGGAGAACACGTCGGCGCGGCGGTCGACGCCGCCGCCCTCCAGCTGCTCCGGGGCCATGAAGGGCGCCTTGCCCTTGAGCATCCCGACGCTGGTGAGCGAGAGCCGGCGCTCGGCGCGGGCGATGCCGAAGTCCACGAGGCGCGCGGCGCCGTCGGAGCCGACGAGGATGTTCTGCGGCGAGACGTCGCGGTGGATGAGCTGGAGCGACTCGCCGTCGGGGCCACGGAGGTTGTGCGCCGCGTCGAGGCCGATGAGCGCGTCGAGGACGATGCGCAGCGAGATGCCCAGGGGGATGGTGCGCGCGAGCCCGATGGCGGTGCGCTGGATCGCCGCGAGGGTGTCGCCCTCGATGTAATCCATGACCATGTACAGCCGGCCGTCGTCGTTGCCGAGGTCGAGGATGGGCACCACGTTGGGGTGGTGGATGCGCGCCGCGAGCCTCGCCTCGTCGAGGAACATCTGCACGAACTCCTCGTCCGCGGCGATGTTGCGGTGCATGACCTTGACCGCCACGAGGCGCTCGAAGCCGCCGCTGCCCATCTTCCGGGCGAGGTAGACGTAGGCCATACCCCCTTTACCGAGGGGGGTAAGAAGCTCGTATTGCCCGACCCGCGACGTGACGCTAGACGCCAGAAAGCTGCCACGCGGCGCGTTGTCGGGATCGCTCATCGGCGCGCCCCCGACCCTCTCCCGCCCCCAAAGATCACCTCATGGAACAGGGAAACCATCGCTGATGTAAAGTCTCCCAGACCCACGGAAAACTCAATCCTCTTCACGCGGTAGCGGCCACCCGGACGGTGAGCACCGGCACCGGCGACTGCCGCAGCACCCGCTCGGCGACGCTGCCCATGAAGAGGTGCGCGAGGCCGGTGCGGCCGTGGGTGCCCATCACGATCACGTCGGCGTGCCGCTTCGCCGCCTCGGCCAGCACCGCCGGCACCACCTCGCCCAGGACGAACACCTGCTCGACCGCGACGTCCCGGGCGTGGGCGAGCGCGCGGTCCTGCTCCATCCACGCCAGGGTCTGCGCGCGGTGGAAGTCCTCCAGGCGCACCGCGGCCCCGCCGCCCTCGGCGTGCACCATGGTGTCGGCGCTCAGGCCCGGCAGGAGTTCTGCGACGTGCAGCACCACCAGGGCGGCCCCGTGGACCTTCGCCAGGTCGGCCGCCAGGCTCAGCGCCGCCCGGGAGCCTTCGGAGAAGTCCGTCGGCACGAGCATGGTCTTCCAGGGTACGCGCTTGGGGGGGGTTGCGTCGGTCATGGTGTTGGGCTCTCAGCTCCTCAAGGGGTCACTCTGCACGCCCCCAGAGCCGACGTCACGTTTGCTGAAGCTTGTGTAGAGTCTCCGCCGTGATCGACTACGAACCGCACCGCTGGCGCGACCACTTCTTCGACGTGAAGGGGTCGATGGCCCGCGCCATCGGGTTCCGCGCGCTGATGTGCGCCGCGGCTGCGGCCGCCCTCACCCTGGTGCACTACCGCTGGCACCATTTCGAGTCGACCGAGAAGGTGCACGCCCTCATCGGCACCCCCCTCAGCCTCCTGCTGGTGTTTCGCACCAACGCCTCGTACGACCGCTTCTGGGAGGCCCGCAAGCTCTGGGGCGCCATCGTCAACGAGTCGCGCAACCTCGCCCGCTCGGCGTCGGTGCTCCTCGCCGCCGACGCCGCGCTGGTGGGCGACATCGTGCGCCTCGGCATCGCCTTCCCCTACGCCTGCATGAGCACCCTGCGGGGCAAGCACGGCATCGGACCCGTCGCCGACGAGCTCGACCGCGACGAGGCCGACCTCCTCGTCACCGCCCAGCACGCCCCGCTCGCCATTGCGGTGGCCGTGTCGCGGCGCGTCGCCGACGGGCAGCGCCGCGGGCTCATCACCGACGTCCAGCAGTCGGTCATCGAGCAGAACCTCCAGGTGCTCATCGACTGCATCGGCGCGTGCGAGCGCATCAAGCGCACCCCGCTGCCCTTCGCCTACGTGGTGCACCTCCGCCGCGCGCTGGCGGTATATTGCGGCACCCTCCCGATGGCCCTCGTGCACTATTTCGGCTGGATCACCATGCCGGTGACCTTCCTGGTCGCGTACGTCCTCCTCGGCATCGAGGAGATCGGCGTCGAGATCGAGGAGCCCTTCGGCACCGACGACAACGACCTCCCCCTCGACCGGTTCTGCACCACCATCGAGCAGAATCTCCGGGCGCTTCTGCCCCCAACTGCACCCTAAGGTAACGCCATGACCAGCTCCCTCCTCGACGGCCACGGCCTCTTCCAGCGCCGGTACTTCCACGAGCGCGAGTACCTCCGCAACCTCGCCCTCGCCGACCAGCGCCCGAGCGCCCTCTTCATCGGCTGCTCGGACTCCCGCGTGGTGCCCGAGTACCTCACCAGCGCGGGCTTCGGCGAGCTCTTCGTGCTGCGCAACATCGCCAACTTCGTGCCCAAGCTCGACCACGCCGACGCCAGCGTCGGGGCCGCGATCGACTACGCCCTCGGGGCCCTCGGCGTGCCCGACATCATCGTGTGCGGTCACTACGGCTGCGGCGGCGTGAAGGCCGCCCTCGACGACCTCGAGCCCTTCCGCGCGAAGCACCCCTCGCTGCACGAGTGGCTGGAGGGCGTCGCCCCCGCCGCCCGCCGCGGCCGCGCCGTGAGCGCCGACCCCGACCCCGACGCCCCCTGGCGCCGCGGCGTCGAGGAGAACGTCATCCAGGCCCTCGAGAACCTCATCACCTACGACGTGGTGCGCGAGAAGCTGGAGTCCGGCGCCGTGCACCTCCACGCATGGATCTACGACCTCTACCAGACCCGCATCCGCGTCCTCGACGTGGAGACCGGCGGCTTCGTCGACGCCAGCGAGATCCAGCGGAATGGCTGAAGGCAACGCGTTCGAGACGTTCGCCGCGGGAGACCCCGCCCGCTACCGGACGCTCGCGCGGCTCTGGGCGGCCAGCGTCACCGTGGTCACCGTGCGCCCCATCGACCTCGCGCGCCCCGACGACGGCTTCACCGCCACGGCCTTCCTCACGGTGTCCATCGACCCCCCCATCGTGCTGGTGTCGGCCACCAACGCGTCGAGCGCCGCCGCCATGATGCGCGACGCCGGGGCCTTCGCGGTCAACCTCCTGGCGCGCGACCAGCGCCCCCTCGCCGACGCCTTCGCGCAGCCCCACGAGCACCGCAGCTTCGTCTGGAGCGACCTCCCGGTGGTGCGCGACCACGCCGGCGTCGCGCTCCTCGCGGGCTCCCTCGGGGCCTTCTCCGCCACCGTGCGCAGCTTCGTCGACGCGGGCGACCACACCCTGGTGCTCGGCGACGTCACGGCCCTGCACCTCGGCCCCGCGGGCGAGGCCCTCGTCTACCACGACCGCGCCTACGGCTCGATCGACCCGCTATAGTCAGCCCGACAGCTCGCCCATCCCCGGCGCGCCCGCGCAGAGGGTCATCGCGAACTCCTCCAGCACGCGGAAATCCCCCACCGGGCGCGCGCCCATGGCCGAGCCCTTGGAGCCCTTGAGCGCCGCGTCCGTCGCCGCCAGCACCCGCAGCGCGCGGTGCACCTGCGGCACCGTCCACCGCCGCGCCGCGCTGGCCAGCCAGCCCGGCGGTTTACCGTGCATGTACACGGCCTTCGACAGGTTGACCTCGGGGTTGATCGACAGCATCTGCTTGGCCCGCGCGAGCTGCCGCAGCGAGTAGCCCAGCGAGCCGAGGATCATCAGCGCCTCGCCCCGCTGCGTGCGCAGCTGCGCGATGTTGGCGAGCGCCGTCGGCAGGTCGCGCATCAGGATGGCGTCGGACAGGTCGAAGCTCTCGATCTCGCGCACCGGCGTGACGAGCGCGTCGACCGCCGCGAGGGTGACGGGCGCGCCGGCGGTGTACAGCGACAGCCGCTCCAGGGCGTCGGAGAGCATGCCCAGCTCCGGGCCGATCCAGGCCACGAGGCGCTCGACGACACCGCTCTCGGTGGTGATCTTGCGGGCGCGCAGCTCGGCGTTGATCCACTGGGTGAGCCACGGGTCGACGTCGCGCTCGTCGGTGGGCACGCTGCACGTCACCAGCCAGCCGTGCTTCTTGGCCTCGTTGACCCAGGTGCGCCGCGCGTCGAACTTCGTCGCCACCAGCAGCAGCACCGTCGTCGGCTCCGGCGACGCCAGGTATCCGAAGAACTCCTTCTGGTCCTTGTCGCCGAGCTTCTGGGCCATCTCCTCGGCGGAGCGCACGGTCACCAGCCGTCGCTTGGCCATCATCGGGAGCGTGCGGCACGCCCCGACGAGGTTGTTGACGCTGACGTTGTCGCCGTCGAAGACGTCCTCCGAGAGCCCGCGCGGGCCGGTGCCCACCACCGCGGTGCGCACGGCGTTCATGCACCGCGAGACCAGCAGCCACTCGTTGCCGCCCAGCACATAGACCGGCTTGATCGTCCCCTTGGACAGCGCCTCGAGGGTGGCCCGCATGTCGTCGCTCACGGGCGACACCCTAGCCCAGTGGGCGCGCGGACTTCACGGATCTGTCAGGTCTCGACCGCGAGGGTCTCCAGGCCCACGACCGCGCCGCAGCGGTCGCGCCCGAGGATGAACACCCGGATCTGCACCGTACCCACGCGGTACACCGTGAGGCCCGTGAGCTCGCGGCCGAGGGTCTGCACCAGCTGGCGGAAGCGCGCCGCCCGGTGCTCGCTCGGCAGGTCGCCGTCGGCGTTGACCACCGAGCCGCGCAGCAGGCGCTCGAGGGTGACCCGCTCGACCGGCGTCGACGACGGCAGCGAGAGCAGCCGCAGGAGCGTGGAGTTGGCCGGCACCGTGCGCACCCCGGCGGGGGCGAACCAGGTGAAGGGCGCGTCGGTCTCCGACGTGAACAGCAGCCGCTCGGTGGCGTGCGCGAAGCTCGCCTGGAGCGCGGCGCCGCACTGCCCCGTCGGGCCTGGCGGGCCCACGCGCACGAAGGCCTGCGCCGCGCGCAGCACGGGCACCCGCTCGGTGGAGGGGTTGCCCGGCGCCGTGGTGCGCACGCCCGCCACGAGCACGCCCTCGTCGCGCGTCGCCGCGCCGAGGACACCGTCGCGCGCGGCGTCGGAGAGCGTGAGGCCCGAGAGGTCGACGCCCACCACGGGCAGCGGACGCGCGGCGCTGTTGACGCGCTGGGCGTTGAGGGTCTCGCAGGGGAGGAAGGTGCACGCGGTGCCGGTGGTGGACACCCGCGCGACGCTCGCCGAGGGCGCCGCGTCGGTGGCCGAGCGCCACGCCTCGGTGGCGACGAAGCGGCCGTAGGCGTGGCCGACGGCCGGGGCGATGCGCCCGCGGTAGACGATCGCGCCGTCGAGCGAGGCGGCGCCGATGCCGAGCCCGGACAGGTCGAGCGAGGCGACGTAGCAGCGCGCCGCGGTGGTGCCGTCGACGCAGCGCGCGGACGAGGCGTTGACCGGCGACACCCAGTAGCCGCCGCAGATGGGCGACACACAGCGGCGCGTGTCGTGCGCGGCGGTGAAGTACCCTTCGGCCCGGACGGTGATTTCCTCGGACGCGCTCTCGTCGTCGGACGCGACGTCGGCGCCGACCTGACAGCCCACGAGCAACGACCCGACAACCAGCGACCGGACGAGCGTAGGGATCTTCATGGCGCGCACCATGTACGACATGGCCACACACCCCGCAAGGGAGGGTTTCGGTGACGGGCGGGCCATCCGTCGCTCTCCCTCGATGGACGCTGCCGCTGGTACAAGCGCGCGATGTCACCGCGCCTCACCGCCCGCCTGTGCTCCGCGCTGCTGCTCGGGTGCAGCGCCGCTCCTCCACCGACATCCGATGCCGGGACCACGGACGCGGGGACCGTACCCGACGCGGTCGATGTCCCGATGGTGGCCAGTGATGTCCCGATGGAGTCGTGTGGGGTGTGCGCCACCCAGGCCGAGCCGGAGACGGTGGGCGTCGTGCGCTCATCGGACCTCGATGAGATATCGGGTATCGCGGAGAGCCGCGCGCAGCCCGGGGTGTACTTCGTTCACAACGACTCTGGGGACACGGCTCGCTTCTTCGCCATCGACGGCACCGGGGCGCTCCGCGGAACCTACGTGCTCGATGGCGTGACCGCGGTCGACTGGGAGGACAGCGCGCTCGGCCCGTGCCCCACCGGGCAATGTCTCTACCTTGGAGACATCGGCGACAACGGCGAGGCGCGGTCGGGCTATGTCGTGTATCGGGTGGCGCAGCCCGTGGTGGGCGACGGGCCCGCGACGCAGCACACCGTACCGTGGGAGCGCTTCGCCTTCGTGTATCCAGACGGCGCCCACAACGCAGAGGCGCTCGCGGTGCGCCCCGACACCGGGGACGTGTATGTGCTCACCAAGGTGAACGCGGGGGCCACGGAGGTGTACCGCTTCCCGCTGCCGTTGAGGGCGGAGGCCACGGCCATGCTGGTGCGCGTGGGGGCGCTCGCGCTGCCGAGCACGGGCGACCCGCTCGTCACCGGGGCCGACCTGCACCCGTGTGCGCCGCGGCTGCTGGTGCGAACCTACACGCGGCTATGGGAGTTCAGCGCGGGGGTGGGGAGACCCTGGGAGGACCTCTTCCGCGCGACCCCAGAGCGGCAGCTGGTGTCCAATGAGACCCAGGGCGAGTCGGTCGGCTGGCACGCCGACGGGCGGGGTTATCTGACCATCTCCGAGGGGCGCGCGCAGGGGCTGCACGACGCTCGCTGCCCGCGGTAGGGGTCCGCTCACCACCGGAGATGAAACGCCTGGTAGCGACCGGCGCCGGGAGCTGATCCTCGGGTTGAGCGATGGGTCGCATCACCGGCAGTGAAGCACCGCGCGGCTCAACACGCTGGCGGAGTGCTTCGGGGTCTTCGCGGAGTGCGAGCAGACGCGGCCACCCGACGGCGTTGCCCCCGAGCGCGAGGCCGACGACGACCGCGAGTGGCGGGAGGAGGCGTTCCGCTTCAACCGGATGAGGGGTCGGCTGCATTGCAGGCCCGACTGAGGCGGCGCGGATCAGGTGCGGTATCGTGACCGTGGCCGAGGATCCGATGAGCAACGCGGAGGCAGGGGATCTGCGCCCGCTCGGGCGTCGCGGACCACCCGTCGTCGAGCAGCTCGGGGTTGGCCGCGATCAGCGCGAGGACGGTGACGTCGAGCACCGCGCGCAGGGCCTCGACGCTGGCCCGCTCGGGCGTCTCGGCGAGCATCTCCGCCGCCGCGCCCCCAGCGCCACCGCGCCCAGCAGCATCCAGCTCGCTCCACCCATGGCCCCGCGCCCGCTGCCGACCACACCGCAGCCGCAGCCCGATCCGCCCGCGTCCGTCGTCGGCCCTCCGCGGATCAGCCGCACCGCGTCTTCCGTCGGCACCAGCCGGGGCCCTTCGTCGGCCACCACCACCGTCGCCGCGCGCACCATCTCCACCCGCAGCTCGACCGGCGCAGGGTCGGCGCTCTCGGGCTCTCCCACCACGCGCGCCCGCACCTCCACCCGGTGCTCGCCCTCCATCGCGAAGGTCGGCGCCGTCACGTCGAGCCACGGACCGGGCGCCCACCGCGACCAGGTCATCCCGTCGACCCGCGTCGCGTACTCGTGCGCCTGTTCGCTCACCGCCGACGCGCCCGGCGCCACGCGCACCCGCACCCGCGCGGTGTCGCTCACCGGGTCGACGCCCAGCACGCTCGCGTCCGTCTCCGCGACCGCCACGCTCGGCCTCGCCGCCCGCCGGTACCGCAGGTCCATGAACAACCCCAGGAACCTCGACCCGCCCTCCTCGACGGCGCGCAGCCCGCCCTCCGGCAGCTCGATGGCCACCGTCCCCACGGGCATCCCCATGGCGCCCGGCACCGGAATCGACGGGATCGCGATCGTGGGAATGCTCCCCGCGAGCATCCCCACGGCGGTGCCCAGCAGCGCGTCGAAGGACACCGCCAGCCGCGCCGTCGGGTCGCTCACCAGCGCCGACCCGGTCACCACCGTGGCCGCCGTGGTCACCCGCCCGAGCGACGGCCGCAAGCCGCCCGCGTCGCGCTGCAGCGTGAGCGGCGCCGTCACGTCCGTGGTCACCGTCAGCGCCCGCACGTAGCGCTCCTCGGACCACACCATCACATCGAGCGCGAGCCGCTCGAAGCGCAGCGTGAGCGCGGGGTTGACCCCCGGCGTCATGGTCACCGTCGGCGGACGCTGCGGCCGCAACACCAGCGCCACCGGCCCCGACGCCGACGGAAACAGGATGTTGCGCAGCGACGGGACGATCACCGAGAAGGTCCCCGAGGTGAGCTGCTGCGACAGCGAGCTGGTCACCCCGAGGCAGAAGGTGCCCGCGTCCCAGAGCTGGAAGAGCGCGTGGTTGAGGAACGTCTCCGAGAGGCCCACCGCAAGGTCGGACACCCGCGCGCTCCCTGGCGCCTCGTTCTGCCGGAGCGCCGCCCACTGGGGGATCTCCGCCACCGGGGGCTCCACCCTCCGCGGCACGCAGCTGTTGTGACCCAGCGACTGCGCCACCCCGAACACGTTGAGGGTCATCCCCTGCGCGCTCACCTCCGCGTCGCGCGCCGCGTCACCCGCCGCGATCACCAGCGCCGACTGCGCGCGCACCCCCGGGCTTACCGAGGCGAGTAATCCCCCCACGTTGCCCGCGAGCTCGACCCCGAGCAGCGACGGCACCAGCGCGTTGTCCGTATAACGGCAGCGGGTCCCGTCCGCCCGCGTCCCCGTCGGGCACCCCGGCGGCGTCGGCATCGAGGTCTGGCTGAGGGCGTCCTGGATGGGCCCGAGGGCCCCGCCGAGGGCCCCGCGGAAGGCCCCGCTGATGGTGCCGCGCAGCACCGGGAGCAGCCCGCAGAGACCGCCGCCCGCGCAGCCCACCCAGGCGTCGTCGAAGCCCTCGCCGGGCGTCTCCTCGACCACCTCCCGCGCCCCCATCGAGGGCACCAGCTCGGCCCGGAAGTAGTTGCGCCGCTCGGGGTGCGTGTCGCGCCGGATGGCGATCGCCGTCCGCAGGCCGATGTACCGCCGGGCCCCGCGCGCGGTGTCGATGGTGAGCGTGGTGTCGATGCCGTCGGCGCACCCGCCGCACATGCTGTTGCAGAACAGCGTGCACGTCCGCAGCGGGATCTCCCCCCGGATGCCGATGCGCGCCCGCACCTCGATGCGGTCGGGCGCCACGAAGAACAGCTCCAGCGGCGGCGGCGAGGTGGGCAGCACCAGGTCGAGCCCGCAGGTGCCGCCGCGGCACACCACGTAGCGCCCCACCCCGAAGTCCCCGGTGACCACCGGGATGGGAAGCCTCCCCCCGGTGGCGCCCAGCAGCAGGTCGCCCCCGAGCTGCGACACGTTGCGCAGCCCCTGGTCGGTCACCCGCACCTGAAGCGCCCGCCCCACCCGCGTCTCCGGCGTCACGGGATAGCCGCCCGCGATGGGCCCGAGCCCGGTGCCCGCGCACGACGAGCAGCCCCCGCCGCTGCACCCGGCGACCACCATGGCCATCACCATCAACCGCAGCAGGGAGACGACCTCGGCGAGCGTCACGGGTGTACCCATAGGACCGACTGCGTATCACGGACCGCCCCCGTCCCGTCGGTGACGCCACCCCCGCCATCTGATAGGCGTCTCCCGAGGCATCATGTACCCCACCCGCTTCGACTCCCTGCGCGACCTCACGAAGCTCCCCTGGTTCGAGCTCCGCGACGGCCGCGTGGTGGTGAGCGACCCCTCCGTCGGCACCGCCATCGACACGCACACGCACCTCGCGCTGGCTTTCGTGCGCCCCAACCAGGTCGACCTCCAGCGCGGCCACGCGCAGACCGAGCACTACCTCCCGGCCGACCGCGCCTTCGACCTCGACGTCTACGTCAACAAGAACTTCCTCCCGGCCGACCTGCACCGCATGGAGCGCGACCTCTCCCTCGGCGCCCTCACCGGCGGCGGCATGCGCGCGACGCACACCGTGCCCAACCTCACCCGCGAGATGGGCGAGCTCCAGGTCGCCCAGTCGGTGCTGCTCCCCATCGACTGGCCCGTGCTCTCCGACAACGCCACCACCTGGCTCGACGCCATCCGCGGCGACCAGCGGCTCATCGGCTTCGGCTCGGTGCACCCCTACAACCCCCGCATGGAGGCGACGCTCGACCGGCAGATCGCCCTCGGCGCCCGCGGCATCAAGGTGCACCCCGCGGTGCAGCTCGTGCGGCCCGACGACGGCCGCGCGATGAAGCTCTACCGGCTCTGCGGCGAGCGCGACATCCCGGTGTTCTGGCACTGCGGCCCGGTCGACATCGAGCCCCCCATCGGGCGCTACCTCTCGCAGGTGCGCCACTACGAGAAGGCCATCGCCGAGAACCCGCGCACCACCTTCGTGCTCGGCCACTCCGGCGCGCTCCAGATGGACACCGCCATCGGCTACGCGAAGCGCTACCCCAACGTGTGGCTGGAGATCGCCTCGCAGTCGCTCAGCAACGTGCGCCGGCTGGTCGAGCAGGCCCCCGGCGACCGCGTGATGTTCGGCACCGACTGGCCCTTCTATCACCAGGCCATCGGGCTCGCGAAGGTGTTCATCGCCACCGAAGGGAACGACGACGCCCGCCGCGCGCTGCTCCGCGGCAACGCCGCCCGCCTGCTCAAGCTCGACCGCGCGTGACCCCCGCGCGCCTTGCACCCGCGCGCCCGCTGTGGGCCTCCTACCCGTCAGCCCCGATGCGCGCCCTCGCCCTCCCGCTCGTCCTCACCCTCGCCGCGTGCAGCGACCCCGCGCCCGCCGCCACGCCCGCGCGTGACGCCGCGGTCGACGCCCCTGCCGACGTCGCGGTCGATGCCCCTGCCGACGTCACCGCCGACGCCACTGCCGACGACGCCGGCGACCCCTGTGCGAGCCGCCCCGCCGACCGCGGCCCCACCGCGGTCTGCGTGCGCCGCGTCGAGGGCCGCGTCACCGACCTCGACGGCGCCCCCCTCGCCGGTCGGCCCATCACCGTCTGCGGCCCCGCATGCTTCCTCGCGATCACCGCCGCCGACGGCTCCTTCCGCGTCGAGGTCGGCGACTGGATCGACGTGGCCATCTACTCCGTGCACGCCCACGGCCGGCCCGATTACGCGTCGGTGTATGTTCCGCTCGCCGCGCCGCTCGCCGACGTCGCCCGCCTCCCCGAGGCGATGGCCCTGCCCCGCTACGACGCCCCGGGCCCCGAGCTCCCCGACGGCGCCGCGGGCGGCACCGTCTCCGCCGGCGGCGTCACCCTCACCATCGCCCCCGGCACGCGCCTCGAACTCGACCTCGAGGACGTCGACCTCGGCCCCCTCGGCCGTCGGCTGCGCGTCGCCCCGGTGCCCGTCGAGCGCGCCCCCGCAGCCTTCGTCGAGGCGGCCCCCGCGGCGCTCTACGCCCTCGCGCCCTTCGCGCTCATCGCGTCGCGCCCCATCGGCGTGACCCTCCCCAACCGCGCGGGCCTCGCGCCGGGCACGGCCGTGGAGTTCATCGCCCTCGGCGTCGAGCCCTTCACACCCCCCATCAACGCCGGCTCGGCCGTGGTGGCCGCCCTCGGCCGCGTCTCCGACGACGGCGCCACCGTCACCACCGCCCCCGAAGAAGGCCTTCGCACCCTCAGCTGGATCGGTTATCGTCCGAGGAGCCCATGACCAACCTCACCCGCTGCATCGCCGCGTGCCTCCTCGTCGCCGCGTGCAGCAGCGCGCCTGCCGCGCCCGAGGTCGATGCCATGGTCCTCACCGACCTCGGCGCTCCCTCCGACACCCCCGTCGCGGTCGATACCCCCGTCGCGGTCGACACCCCCGTCGCGGTCGACGCGCCCACCGAGGCCGATGCCTCCGCCCCGGCGTACCCCGACGGCCCCTACGGCAACCGCATGGGCAGCGTGCTCGCCAACCTCACCTGGCAGGGCTACGTCAACCCCACCGGCGAGGCCGTCTCCAACACGCTCCCGTACACCACCACCTCGCTCCAGGCGCTGCGCGGCAGCGGGCGGGGGTACGCCATGGTGCACGTCAGCGAATTCCTTTGACCCGGTTGTCGTAACGCGGCCCGTGATCTGGCTGCGCAAGGACGGACGGTGCTCGACGCTGGCGGTGTGATCGTGGAGGTGCTCGCGTCCAACGCCAACGCGCCGCCCACGCGCAACAACCTCAACTCGTGGATCACCACCTTCGGCCTCCCGGTGACCGCCCTCATCGACCCGTCGGGCGTGGGCACGCGCACGCTCACCACCTACGGCGTCCGTGAGAGCACCTTCATCGTCGACCTCGCCACCATGGTCGTGGTGTTCAAGGTCAACGGGTCGGTCGCGGGCGTCGGTCCGTCGGGCGTGGCCCAGGCCATCCCCCGCATGCTCGAGCTCCTCGGCGCTCCCTGAGGAGACCGTCAGGGTCCTGTCACCCCATAGGGTGGCGGTGGTAGCATCGCGGCGGATGTCGGGTGGTCCAGTGCGATCTACGGCGAGCGTCGGTGTGCGACGATTGGGTCGCTACATCCTGCGTTACCGTATCGCGCAGGGCGGCATGGCCTCGGTGTACCTCGCGCAGCTCAGCGGCTCCGCGGGCTTCGAGAAGTGGATCGCCGTGAAGACGATCCACCCGCACATCGCCACGAGCACGCGCTTCGTGAACATGTTCCTCGACGAGGCGAGGCTGGCGTCGCAGCTCGACCACCCCAACCTCTGCTCGGTCTTCGACTTCGGCGAAGACCGCAGCACGTGGTTCATCGCGATGGAGTACCTGCACGGCGAGACCTTCGGGGTCGTCGCCCGCACCGGCTGGAGCACCGCGCAGCCGCCGCCGTACGTGATGGTCGCGCGCATCCTGGCCGACGCCGCGCGGGGCCTGCACGCGGCCCACGAGCTGCGCCTCGCGTCGGGCGAAAACGCCGGCGTGGTGCACCGCGACGTGTCCCCCGAGAACATCTTCGTCACCTACGCGGGCCCCACCAAGATCGTGGACTTCGGCGTCGCCCGCTGGAAGTCCCAGTCGCAAGACCGCACGGTCGTCGGCGAGCTCAAGGGCAAGATCGCGTACATGTGCCCCGAGCAGCTGCGCGAAGAGCCGATCGACCGGCGAGCGGACATCTGGTCGCTCGGCGTGGTGCTCTGGGAGGTCACCGTCGGCCGCCGGCTGTTCCGCCGCAAGACCGACGCCGCCAGCGTGTACGCCGTCCTCAACGACCACGTCCCCCGCCCGACGCGCTTCCGCCCCGACTACCCCCCCGCGCTCGCGGCCATCGTGGCGAAGGCCCTGGAGCGCGACCGCACCCGGCGTTACCCGACCGCGCTCGACTTCGCCCGCGCGCTCGAGCAGTGGCTCGCCAGCACCGGCAAGCCCGCCGGCACCGGCGAGGTCAGCGAGTACATGCACGCGCTCTTCGCCGAGCAGATCGCGATGCGCGAGCGGCTGCTCCGCACCACCTACCTCGAGGCCCCGCTCGAGGAGGTCTCGGAGGTCTGGCGCAGCGCCCCCATCGACCCGGCGGAGGTCGATGCCTCCCCGGCCGAGCTCCTCCCCACGGCGCGCCCGCGCTCCGCGGTCGACCTCAGCGAGGAGACCACGCTCCTCAGCCCCGACCGCTTCCTCCGGCGCTCCTCCGCCCCGCCGGCCCCGGTCGTGCTCACCCCGAGCGCCAACCCTTCCATCCCCCTGCGCACGGCGCGCGGCGCCTACCAGCTCGGGCCCGCCTCCCTCCCCAGCGCCTCCTTCCGCGCCGCCCAGAGCGCGCGGCTCCCCGCCTGGCGCCGCCGCGGCGTGCCCAGCCTGGCCGCCGGCGCATTACTCATCCTGGTAAGCCTGCTGGTCATCTCCTACGCGCTCAACCAGAGAGCGCCGGTCGACCCGCCGCCCGCGCCTCCACGCGCGCCGCGGCCCATCGTCTCGGCGCCCCCACCGTCCGTCACCCCGCCGCCGCCACCCCCGCCCGTCGTCACCCCGCCGCCACCCCCGCCCGTCGTCGCTCGTCGCCCGCCGGTCGCCCGGGCCGTGGTGCGCGCCGCGCCGCGAGCGCCGTCCCGCGCCGTGGTCGACGCCGGCGATGGCCCCGCGGAGATCACCGCCGCGTCGCCGCCCGGCTACCTCACCTTCATCGCGACGCCCGACGCCGAGGTCTTCGAGGGCAGCCGCTCTCTCGGCCGCACACCCATGACCGACCGGGCCATCCCCGCGGGTCGCCACACGTTCCGCTTCGTGCCAGGCGAAGGGCTCGACTCGCAGACCGTGCAGGTCAACGTGCAGCCCGGCGGCAGCTCCGTCGTCGAGATGCGCTGGCAGCCCACCGCACCGTAGGAGGGCGCGCTCAGTGCCCTGCGGCGGCCGAGCGCTGTGGCGTGGCGTTCCAGAGCCGCAGCGCCAGCACGAAGCCGACGAGGGCCACCGGAAGCATCGCGGCGGGCCAGGTCCACCAGTGGGCCGGGTCGCCCGCGGGCCCCCCCTTCGGGAGCACGCGCCCCAGCACCAGCGCCTCGGCGGCGGTACCCAGGTACACGAAGCCATCGATCACCCCGACCACCACGCCCACGTTGCGCTTGCCGCCGAAGTCCATGCTCGCGGTGCCCGAGAGCATCCCGTGCACGCCGATGATGGCCATGGACATCAGCACCACCACCCAGCCCACGACCGGCGAGCCCAGGGTCACGAACATCATCCCGGCGCCCGCGATCATGGCCCCGTAGAGCACCGCCGACACCGGGCCGCGCCGCGACTGGAACACCCGGTCGGAGATGATCCCCGCCACGATGCCGCCGGTGATGCCGGCGATGCAGAGCAGCAGGCCCCAGTGCCCCGCGACGAAGTCCGCCGCGCGGTGCACGTCCTTCGTGAAGGGCTTGTAATACTGCATGATCGCGTTGCGGAGGTACCCGCTGCAGAACTCGATGGCCGCGATGGTCATGATGGCCGGGCTGCGCACCATGCGCTTCACGATCTCGCCCAGCGGGAGCTTCTGCCCCATCGGTCCGGACGACGCGTCGCCGAGGTCGAAGTCGTCGTGGCCGGCGCCGCCGGGGGTGTCCTTCACGAGCACGAGGTCGAGCACGGCGAAGACGGCGAGCAGGGCGGCGGGCACGAAGAAGACGTTGTGCGTGCCGAAGCTGCGCTGGATGAAGCTGCACCAGTCGAAGGCGAAGTAGAGCCCCAGGGAGATGAGGATCCCGAAGATGCCGCCGAAGGTGCCGCGCTCCTTCATGTGAAACCACGCGGAGTTGACCTTCACGATCGCCACCGCGCCGAAGCTCTGGAAGTACATGTTCAGCGAGTAGAGGACGTAGAAGGGCACCAGCAGGGCCTCGCGCTGCGCCGGGGGCACGACGCCGCCCACCTGCGCGCGCATCACGAGGAGGCCCATGAGCACGTTGGCGACGAGCGCGCCGACCGCGGCCAGGATGATGGTGCGCTTGCCCCCGATGCGGTCCGTCAGCGGGCCGTTGATGAGAAACGAGAACCCGTACGTGAGCGTGCCGAAGAAGTAGATGTGCGAGAAGGCGTCCTTCTCGAAGAGGGAGTTGGCGTTGGTGAGCGGGCCGATGCAGGCGTTGAGGTTATACCTGGCCATGTAAAGAAAGGCGTAGGTGAGGCCCACCGGCAGCCAGTTGCGCACGCGCCGCACGCGGAAGGCAGGGGAGTGCTGGAGGTCCGCCTTCGGCAGCCGCGACACCACGAGGGTGATGACCGCGAGCAGCACGACGATCGGGAAGAGTTCGCGAACCCACTGGGGAAGGTGTTCCATGGCGTCGGTGGCGCAGAGCATCGCACCATCGGACGATTGCGTGGGATACCCTTCCCACACCGCCCGGCCGGGCGTGTATCGTCCCCCGAAGCCGTATGGGGACCGAGATCGAACGCAAGTTCCTGGTCGATGTTGCTCGCCTGCCGCGCGAGGCGCTGCGGGAGGGCTCACGCTTCGTGCAGGGGTACCTGTCGCTCTCGCCGACGGTGCGCGTTCGGGTGAGCGAGCGCCCGGGCCTCCCCACCGAGGCGTGGATGACCGTGAAGGGCCCCGGGGGGTTGATGCGCGCGGAGTACGAGTACGCCATCCCCGTCGACGACGCGCGGGCGATGGTGCTGCTCTGCGTGGCCTCGCTGCGCAAGACGCGCTTCCGGGTGCTGGTGGGCGACCACGTGTGGGACCTCGACCGGTACCACGACCGCTACGAGGGCCTGTGGATCGCGGAGGTCGAGCTCGACGAGCCCGACGAGGACTTCACCCGCCCGGCGTGGGTCACCGATGAGGTCACCGACGACCCGGCGTACACCAACGCGGCCATCGCCCTCGGCTCGCTCCCGACGCCCGCCCGCTGACCGCCCTGGGTCGTTGCCGTCGACCCGTGGAAGCTTCGGCCGATCCCGTGTACACCCGCGCGCGTGAATCACCCGCTGCAGACGATCCTCGACGAGATTGACGCCCGCCACCGCGCCGGCGAGCGCCCCGTGGTCATCTTCGACCTCGACGGAACCCTCTACGACAACCGCCCGCGCACCATCCGCATCGTGCACGCGCTCGCGGCCTCGCTCCCTCCGGAGTGCGACCGCGACGCTGCGATCATCCGCGCGCTCGGCCCCGGTGACCTCCGCTACCGCCTCGACGACACCCTCCGCCCGCTGGGCGTCTCCGAAGACGTGATCACCCTCGCGAAGGAGCGCTGGTTCCGCCGCTTCTTCACCGATACGGCGTGCGCCGACGACGTGCCCGTGCGCGGTGCCGCGCCCTTCGTACAACGCTGCTTCCACCGCGGCGCGACGGTGGTCTACCTGACGGGCCGCGACATCCCCGGCATGCTGGTGGGCACGGTGCGCACCCTCCGCGACGACGGCTTCCCCATCGGGCAGCCGCGCGTCGAGCTGGTGCTCAAGCCCACCTTCGAGGAAGACGACACCCGCTTCAAGCGGCGCATGCTCGACCCCATGAGCGAGCTCGGCACCATTGTGGCCACCTTCGAAAACGAGCCTGGCAACTGCAACCTCTTCCATCACCGCTGGCCCGCGAGCCACTCGGTGCTCATCGAGACGCAGTTTGCGCCCGGCGCCCCGCCCCTCGAGCCTGGCTGCCTCCGCGTCCCCGACTTCTCGCTCTGACCGCCGCGCCGATGACCGCCGCGGTTCGCCTCGAGTCATTGCGGAAGGTGTTCCCCGACGGCACCGTCGGCCTCGATGACGTCAGCCTGGAGGTCCCCGCTGGAGAGTTCGTGGCCATCCTCGGGCGCTCGGGGGCGGGCAAGAGCACCCTGCTGCGCTGCGCCAGCCGGCTCGTCGAGCCCACCTCCGGGCGCTCGTTCATCGGCGACCTCGAGGTCACCGGCGCGCGCGGCCGTGCCCTCGCCAGGGCGCGCGCCCGCGCGGGCTTCGTGTTCCAGCAGTTCAACCTGGTGCGCTCGTACACGTCGCTCGAAAACGTTCTCATCGCCCGCATCTCCCACAACGGTTGGCTCCGCGGGCTCATCGGGCTCTGGACCCCGCACGACCACGAGGTCGCCCGCCGCTGCCTCGACGAGGTCGGGCTGTCGTCCAAGGTCGACACCCCCGTCCGCTCCTTGTCCGGGGGACAGCAGCAGCGCGTGGCCGTCGCGCGCGCCTTCGCCCAGGAGCCCTCGGCCCTCTTCGCCGACGAGCCCACGGCGTCGCTCGATCCCAACCTCGCGGCCACCGTCCTGGCGATGCTCAAGGACTACGGCAAGGCCCGCGGCGTGCCGGTGCTGGTCAACGTGCACACCATCGAGCACGCCCGCCGTTACGCCGATCGCATCGTCGGGCTCTCCGCGGGTCGCGTGGTGCACGACGGCCCGGCGAGCGCGCTCACCGACGAGGCCGTCGCCGCCATCTACGCCGCCCCCCGCGCCGCCGCCCCGGAGGACCATTGATCCCTCGACGCATCCTCCTGGCCGCCCTGCTGGCGACGGCGCTCCCCCGCGTCGGCCGCGCGCAGGAGACGCTGCCGCCCGAGATCGTCCTCGGCTTCAACCCCGCGGAGAACGCCCAGACCCTCCAGCGCTCCGCCGACGAGCTCGCCCGCGACCTCTCCGAGCGCATCCACGTCCCGGTGCGCGCCACGGTGACGCTCGACTACACCACCCTGGTCGAGTCGATGCGCTCCGGGCACGTGCACTTCGCCTGGCTCACCCCGTCGCCCCTGGTGCTCGCCGAGCGCCTCTTCGGGGTGCGCGTGCTGCTCACCCAGGTGCGCCGCGGCCAGCCCACATATTTCTCCGCCCTCGTGGTCCGTGAGGACTCCCGCTTCCGCACCGTGGAAGACCTCCACGGGGGCAGCATCGCCTGGATCGACCCGACCTCCACCAGCGGCTACGTCATCCCGCGCTACCTGCTGCTGCGCCGTGGGTTCAACCCGTCTACCTTTTTTACCCGCCAGGTATTCGCCGGCCAGCACGACGCCGCGGTCATCGCCGTGCAGCGCGGCCAGGTCGATGCCGCCGCGGTGTGGGCCGACCCCCCGGGCGAGGGCACCGGCGCCTGGACCCGCTACCTGGCCCACCGGGCGGGGCCGCGGCTGCGTCCGTTGATGTACTCGCCGCCGGTGCCGAGCGACGCCATCGCCACGACGGAGACCTTCGCCCGCGAGCACCCGCTGCTGGTGCGCTCGGTGACCTCCTCGCTGGTAGCCATCGGCCAATCCGAGGAGGGCCGCGCCATCCTGCGTCGGCTCAACAGCACCGACGGCTTCGTCCCATCGGACCTCCGTCAGTACGACCTCGTGCGCCAGGCCTTCCGTGCGACCCGCGACGAGCAGACCCGCGCCCGCACCGGTCGCTTCGACGACCCGCGCTCCATGCAGATCTTCGCGGCGCTGTTGGTGTGCGCCGCCCTCCTCGGCGCGGGGGTGCTCTCCCGGCGTCCGCGGGCGCAGCGCTGGGCGGCCTTCGGGCTCTTCGCCGTGGCCCTCGGGTGGGCGGCGGTGGCGGCGCGCATCCCGATGGCGGACTTCCTCAAAGGGTGGGGCGACATCGGGCAGTTCATCCGCGGGATGTTCCCCCCCGACCGGCGGGTGATCGCAGAGGTGATGGAGGCGACGGTGCTCACCGTCCGCCTCGCCCTCGTCGGAACGGTCGTGGGCATTCCCCTGGCGCTGCTCCTGGGACTGTTGTCGGCTGAGAACGTGACCCCCTCCGGGCTCATCCGGCGCGCCGCCCGGTTTGCGTGCAACCTCAATCGCTCGATTGATTTATTGATCATTGGCTTGATCCTTGTGAGCGCATACGGACCAGGCGCGTTCCCGGGAGTGGGCGCGCTGGCGATCCACACCGTTGGTTCATTGGGCAAGCAATTCTACGAGACGCTCGAGACGATGGACCCGGGGCCCGTCGAGGCGATGCGCAGCCTCGGGGCGACGCGGCTCCAGGTGCTGCGCTGGGGCATCTGGCCGCAGTTCACGCCGCACTTCGTTTCCCAGGCGTTGTTCCGCTTCGAGCTCAACGTGCGCGGCGCCGTGGTGCTGGGCCTGGTGGGCGCGCAGGGCATCGGCTTCCTGCTCCAGACCTACATGCGCGGCGCGGAGTACGGCAAGGTCACAGTCGTCATCGCCGCGGTGGTCACACTGGTCATGGCACTCGACGCGGTCTCCTCCCGACTAAGAAGAAACACTGCTTAGATGTCGGCAATGATATCGATTAAGTATCGATAATCATGTCCAAAGAACTTCATTAACGACACCTCATCTGACATCTTTGTCGGTTGAAGATTTTTCATCCGACTTGTCGGACCCAGGATGGGCACCCCCGGCCAGAGCGCACGCAGCTCCGCGCGATGATCGATGAAGACCGCATCCGGCGTAGAAACCGCGTTGAGCACCACCGCTAGCACAGGAATTCCGCGGGATTTCGCGGCCTCGAGCGTCAGCGACGTGTGATTGATGGTCCCGAGGGCATTCCGGGCGACGATCAGGAGCGATGCGCCGAGCTCCACAGCAAAATCGGCGTACGTCTTCCCCCCATCTAGCGGAACCAGCAATCCCCCGGCCCCTTCGAGGATCACCCGGGGGTTGGCCGCCCGAATCGCCCTTACGTGCTCGACCAACCCCTCGAAGGAGTGGGCGCGGCCCTCGATGCGGGCGGCGGTGGCCGGCGCAGCAGGCGTTCGATAACGCACGGGGCATACGACACCCAGCGGTACCCCTGGAGCTGCGGCGCTCAGTGCGAGAGCGTCTTCGGGCTGATCGAGGTCGACGCAGCCGGTCTCGACGGGCTTGATGGGCACCGGCTTCTCTCCGCGGCCCTGCAGCGCTCGTAGGATCGCGCAGGTCACCACGGTCTTGCCGACACCGGTGTCTGTTCCGGTCACCAGCAGCAGGCCACTCATGACAGCACCTCTGCGAGCACCCCGGCGAAGGCCCGCAGTTCGTCGGGATCGTGGGCAGCGCTGACGGTGATCCTCAGGCGGGCGGTACCCACAGGGACGGTGGGCGGGCGGATGGGATGAACGAAGTACCCCCGCTCCAGGAGTGCGCGACCGACTTCTACGGCACGCCGGTCGTCACCGATGATCACCGGGAGGATGGGCACCGCAGGGTGGGTCGCCACGGTGGTGATTCCGACGGAGTTGAGCGCCTGATGGAGCACCGCGATGTTGGTGCGCAGTCCCTGCAGCAGGCTGGGGTCGCTCGCGATGAGTTCGCTCGCACGGCGCGCTGCTGCGGCGGGCCCAGGGGCGATGCCGGTGGAGAAGATGAAGCTGCGGCTGTGGTTCCAGAGCCAGGGCCGGAGCGAGCCGGGGCCCGCGAGGAGTGCGCCGCTCCCGCCGAGAGCCTTGCCGAACCCGATCATCCGGACATCGGGTGGATTCGCCATCCCGTAGCAGAGCCCTCGTCCCTCAGGACCGATCACTCCGATCGCATGGGCCTCGTCGACGTACCGCTGGCACCCATGCTCCAGCGCGATCTCCTCGAGTTCCGCCATCGGGCTCAGATCTCCGTCCATGCTGAACAGCGACTCGGTGACGATCCAGGCTCGTCGGTGGCGCGTGGTCGCGCGCACCGCCTTGCGCAGCGCATCGACGTCGTTGTGGGGCACCACGACCACCTGGGCTCGCGACAACCGGATGCCGTCGATCAAACTTGCGTGGTTGAGCGCGTCGGAGAACACCACGTCATCGCTGGAGAGCAACGCAGCAAGGGCGCCGACGTTGGCTCCATAGCCCGAGGCACTCAGCAACGACGATCCGGCCCCGAGATGGCGCGCGAAGTATTCCTCCACCTCCTGGTGAAACGACAGGTGGCCAGAGACGAGGCGCGATGCTCCCGCCCCGCTACCGTGCTCGTTCGTGGCATGGTTGGCTGCGCGAAGGAGCGCAGGATGATGGCGCAAACCGAGGTAGTCGTTCCCGCACATCACCGTGACCTCTCGACCCTCGAGGGTCGCGTGGGTGGCATCGCGGTAGGCGAGGGTCGAGGGCATTCGCAATCGGTCGCGCTCCCGCAGCGCTCCGAGGTCGTCGTCCATCCATGTCATGGGGTTGAGGCCTGCATAGCCCATCCGCCCCGATGGTCGACTGGTGTTGCACGTGAAACAATCCTCGGGCTGCTCACTGTCGCCCTGAGTACGGCCTGCCAACCGTCTGGCAACCCGTCGACCCCGAGCCCGCTGCCACCACCCATCAATCGGGTCGATGCCGTCTCCTTCGTACCCGATCACCCATCAGACAACCCCACCGCCGAACGCACCGAGCGATGGGCGAGGGCCTACACCAACGAGACTATCGATGCGGCCACGCAGCGAAGCCTCCTGGGCGAAGCGACCCAGGTCGAGGGCCACAGCGCCGCCTTCACCCTGGGACGTCGAACGAACCCTACCGAACTGAACGCGATCGCCGGCACCTTACCCCCAAACCGCCTGGAGGCCTTTCTCCGAGGCATGACCCGACGACCTCTCGGACCGATCACCCTACCGACCTCATGGCGACATCGTTGGACACAATCACCGACCTCCATCGCGCTCGCGACGATCATCGGGGAAAACCCGATACCCCTCGACGCACCACTCGCGGGGTACACCGAGACGCTTCTGCTCGATGGGAATCTCAGCGAACAACTCGCTGGCGCGCGTAGCCTCCAGAACCCCAACACCACCCTGCCGAGCGTCGCGGCGCTGGTCGCGCTCCACCCCGTCGTGTTTCCCATCGCGATGCGCTCGCTAGGCCTCCACGGCGGTGTGAGCACCAGCGTATGGCTCAATCTCATCGCAACCATTGGTGCGCGGGTACATCCCAACCCCCGCAGTTGGAGCGGCGCCTGGATCAGCCTCATGGACGCGGCACCGGCCACTGATCCCGCCGTTCGGGGCGCGCTGCTCGCACTCGAACCCGTCGTCACCCAGGTCGAACTCCAACCACCTGGGGTACTGGCCGGGTACCGCTGCGCCATCGCGTTGCGCTTCGATCGCATCGACCAGGGCCAACGCGCGGAGACCTGCGCAACCGGCAACGACGCCTGGCGATCGCTCTCCACCCTTGCCGTGCGAGCCCGACCCCCGGTGGCGCCGGCGATCCTCGCCGAGCAGCTCCACAATATTCTCGTGCGTGGCAGCAGTGACCCGAGGGTGGTCGAGCCCGTGGCCCAGGCTACCGTCCTCCTGCCCGTCGCCAACGCCCGACCACTGCTCTTGCTCATGGTCGAAAATCGTGACCCCGGTGTTCTCGCCGCGCTGCTCGAAGCGCTCCACGATCATGTCCCCCTTGCGCGCAGCCTGCCGCCGAGCGTGCTCAACCGACTGCTCGAAAGCCCCTTCGACCTCCCCGAACCCTCCTCGCTCGAGGCGCGCCTCCATGCCATCACGCTGCGCCGGGCCCTCCAACTGCCAGCGGTCGATGTCCCCACTACCGTCCGCGCGCTTCGCCAGGCAGCTCAACCCGACGCGGGAATCTCTCCTCAGAGCGCTCTTGTGGCGCCTCCCACCCTGGCCGGAACCTGGGTGATCCAGACCACCGCGGGAACCATCAGGGTCGCGCTCCGGGCCGACACCGCCCCCGAAGCCCTGCGCACCCTGCTCGATGCAACCCGCTCGGGATTGTATCGCAGCACCACCTTTCACCGGGTGGTGCCTGGCTTCGTCGCCCAGGGCGGCGACCCCCGCGGTGACGGCTACGGCGGAACTACCCGGATCGTACCGACCGAGCTCTCGGGCGCACGATTCGAGCGCGGTGCCGTCGGCATCGCCCTCGCCGGCCTCGACACCGGCGGCGCCGGATTCTTCATCACGCTGACCGACTCGCCCTTCCTCGACGCCCGCTACCCCTACGTTGGTCAGGTGGTTTCGGGCATGGAGGTAGCCGATCGATTGATGACCGGCGACGAGATCGTCAGCGTGGGAATCTCCCCCCCAGGCGACGCTCCCTCAGAACCGTAGATCATCCCGAGGCACGGTCGCCTGAACCGTCTCCAGGAGCTTGATCGCATCTTCGGTCGCAGGCGTGTCGGGCAGCGGTGCCACCTCGATGTGAACCATCAGATCACTTGCCTCGCGCTTCGGACTCCCCGGAATACCCTTTCCCCGCAGACGTAGCTTCGCTCCGTGAACCGTGTGCGGCGGAATCCGCAGCGTCACATCGCCCGCCGGCGTGGGGATGGACACCTTCGCCCCCCGCCAGGCCTCCACCACGGCAACCGGCAGCCGCACATGGAGGTCATCGTCTTCGATCCAGAACCACGGGTGCGCCTCGACCTTGACCGCCAGCACCAGGTCACCCGCCTGGCCATTGGCCGAAGGCATCCCCTTGCCCGCGATGCGCAGCCGGGTACCCTCCTTGGCCCCCGATGGGATACGCACTCGCACCGACTCGTTTCGGACGTTGAGGGTCACCTCACCGCCACGTACGGCCAGCGGGAGATCGATGGTCACCTCACTCTCCAGATCGCGCCCGCGCACGGGACGACCTCGACCCCCGCCGCCGAAGGGTGACCCACCCGCCGCACGACCACCCTGGAAGTACTGTCCGAAGAGTTCGGAGAAATCGACGTTGCCGCCACCGCCCGACCCGAAGATGTCTTCGAAGCCCGCGGCGCCACCACCGCCACCACCGCCCGCCGACTGCCACTGCCGATAGGCGTCGGCGTTGAAGCCCTCGCGCAGGCCCATCTCCCCAAAGTCGTCGTATAACTTGCGCTTTTTGACGTCGCTCAACACCTCGTGGGCGTGATTGACGCTCTTGAACGACTCCTCGGCCTTCTTGTCGCCGGGGTTGCGGTCGGGGTGGTACTTCAACGCCAGCGCCCGGTACGCCTTCTTGATGGCGTCAGCGTCGGCGTCACGAGAGATACCGAGCACTCGATACAGGTCTTGTTCCGCCATGTTTGCCGACGGAAGCTAAGTCGTGACCGTTCACCCGGCAATCACGACCCTCCATCCCCGTGTGCATTGCGACACCCGCGGAGCGCGTAGTAACTCACCGCTGTCCTCCCGACAGGTCGCATGAACACCATCGAACTCACCAACCTCCCGCAGCGCATCGCCATCACCATGGATGGCAACGGTCGCTGGGCCGAACTCCGTGGCAAACCCCGCATCGTCGGGCACCGCGCCGGCAGCCACACCGTTCGCCGTATCGTGCGCGCCTGCCGCCGGCTCGGTCTTCAGGAACTCACCCTCTACGCCTTCTCCGAACAGAACTGGGGCCGACCCCTCAACGAGGTCGACGGACTCATGACGCTGCTCGAAGAGTTTCTCGTGCAAGAGCGCGACGAGATCCTCCAGAACCGCATCCGCCTCCGGGGCATCGGCAACCTCGAGCGCCTCCCACCGCACGTCCGCGAGTCCCTCGACCTCCTGGCCGAAGCGTCGCGCGACCACCAGGGCATGACCCTCTCCCTCGCCCTCTCCTACGGCGGCCGCGAAGAGATCGTCGACGCCGCCCGCGCCCTCGCGCGACAGGTTGCGGCCGGCGAGATCATCCCCGACGACGTCACCGAAGAGCGACTCACCGCGCTCCTGCCCTCGATGCGCCACGGCGCACCCGACCTGATGATCCGCACCGGCGGCGAGCTTCGTGTGTCCAACTTCCTTCTTTGGGGAGCGGCCTACAGCGAACTCTTCTTTTCCGATATCCTCTGGCCCGACTTCCAGGTCGAACACCTCTATCAAGCCATCGCGGCCTATCAACGCCGGCAGCGACGGTTTGGCCTGGTCTCCAACTCGAACACCCTCGGGCCATGTCCAACTTCGTTGTCCGGTTCCTGACTGCGCTCGTCGGCATCCCGATCATCCTGGGCATCCTGTACGTAGGCCCACCCAGCGCGTGGTTCGCCCTCTGTGGTGCCGCGATGCTCATCGCCACCTGGGAGTTTCTCACCATGACCCACCCCGACGACCCCATCGGTCGCTGGCTCGGCATGGCCCTCTCCCTCGGACTCTTCACCCTCCTCGTCACTACCCGCTTTGGCACCGTCCACGGCGCCTGGCTCGGCGCCGCCCTCGCCGCCCTCGCCCCGGTCACCCTCCTCGTCTCTCTCGCGCGACCACACAGCATCCACACCGCGCTCCCTCGCAACGGCGCCCTCCTCATGGCGCCCCTCTACCTCGCCGTCCCCATGGCCGCCCTCGCCCTCGTGCGAACCTTCGGCACCTCCGTCCAGGGCGGCGGTCTGTGCCTCCTCACCATGATGTTCGCGTGGATGGGCGACACCGGCGGCTACTTCGCCGGCAAGGGCCTCGGCGGGCCGAAGCTCTACCCCGCCGTCTCACCCAACAAGACCTGGATCGGCGCCTTCGGCGGACTCGCCGGTTCCGTCCTCGGATCCGTGTTCGCACACTTCACCTTCCTGCCCGCGCTCTCGCTCACACAAGGCGTCCTGCTCGCCCTCGCCGCCGGGGCCTTCGGTCAGGTCGGTGATCTGTGTGAGTCGATCCTGAAGCGGAGCGCCGGCGTGAAGGACTCCGGCGCCATCCTGCCGGGTCACGGCGGCATCCTCGATCGCATCGACGCCCTGCTCTTCTGCGGGCTGACGATGTTCGCCGCCCTCCAGTCAGGCTGGCTCGAGGGGTTCGTTCAGCGAGCGCGCTTGTAGAACGGCGTCTTCGCCACCACCGCGTTGCCCACGCGACCACGCTCCGGGTCGCGCAGCCGCAGGGCCGAACCCACCGCCGACGACGCCGTCGGCACATAGGCCAGCCCGAGGTTCTTCCCCAGGGTCGGCGAGGGCGAGCCGCTCGTCACCACGCCCACAACCTCGTCGGTCTCATTGATCACCTGCCAATGGTCCCGGGCGATGGCCTTGTCGGTCATCTCGAAGCCCACCAGCTTGCGCGCCATCCCCGCAGCCTTCACGGCCAGGAGTGCGTCACGGCCGACGAACTCGGCCTTGTCGAGGCGCACCACCCACCCGAGGCCAGCCTCCAGGGGGTTGGTCGTCTCGTCGATGTCATTGCCGTAGAGCGCCATCCGACACTCCAGCCGGAGCGTGTTGCGAGCGCCCAGACCCGCCGGACGCAAGCCCGCGGACTCCCCGACCCCCAGCAGCGAGCGCCAGATGCGGGCAGCCTCACCCGGCGGACAGAAGATCTCCACCCCGTCTTCACCCGTATACCCCGTGCGAGACACCGTGCAGGGCACGTTGAACACCGGGATGTCTGCGAAGTGGAAGGCCGGCAGCTCGTCGGCGCGGCCGTCACCCACCGCGCCGCGCAGGACCTCCATCGCACGCGGACCCTGGAGGGCGATCAAGGCCGTGTCGTCGGAGATGTCACGCACCTCGTGGGTCGCCTTCAGCTGTTGCGTGAAGTGACCGACGATCTTCTCGCGGTTGGAGGCGTTGCACACCACCAGCACGTTGTCGGCCGCCACCCGATAGATGATCAGGTCATCGAGGATGGTGCCGCCCTCGTTGCAACACACCGTGTAGCGGGCCTGTCCATCGATGAGACCCTGCACGTCGTTGGTCACCAACCGGTCGACCGCCTGGGTCGCGCCCGGACCCGTGATCACCAGCTCGCCCATGTGCGACACGTCGAACAAGCCCGCCGCGCGGCGCACCAGGTGGTGCTCGTCGACCAGCCCCGTGTACTGAACAGGCATCGAATACCCGGTGAAGGGGACCATCCGCGCCTTCGCCCGGAGGTGCTCGTCGTAGATCGGAGTGTGCTTCAAAGAGGATTGTTCCATGGCGGGGAGACGGTATCAGACAAGGCCGTTGATGGGTGTATCGTCGACCTCCGCGACACCTCCGTGAGAACGCCCGCACTCATCCTCGGTGCCATCCTCGCGCTCGGCTGCTCCTCTGGAGATGGCCCGGGCCTGGTCGACGATGTCCCCGCCATCGACGCCGCCATCGGCCTCCCGGACCTGAGCGTTCCAGGTGACCTGGGCACAGACGACATCCGCTCCCTCGACGCCGGCGCCGTCTCCGGGCTCGGTGTGTTACCCGAGGTCGGCGTCGCCCAGCGCGGTCCCTATCCCATCGTCCTCGTCCACGGCTTCGCAGGCTTCCAGGGCATTGGTCCGTTGACGTACTACTACCGCGTCGCAGACGAGCTACGGCGCCGGGGCGAGGTCGTCTATGACCCCGAACTCCCGCCCTTCGCGCCGCCATCCACCCGCGCGCCCGTCATCGCCGCCGCCATCCGCCGTGCCCTCACCGAAACCGGCCGCTCCCGCGTGGTGCTCATCGCCCACTCCCAGGGGGGCCTGGACGCCCGCTACCTCATCTCCACCCTCGGCTACGGCGACCGCGTCGCCGCCCTCGTCACCGTCTCCACCCCCCACCGTGGAACACGCCTCGGCGACGCCTTCGCGGGGATCATCCCCGGCGTCAACCTCGGCGTCCTCGACGCCATCGCCACCGCCATCGGCGGCGTCTACAACAACGCCCCCGGGCGGGCCGAGCTGCGCGGCGCCCTCGCGGCCCTGTCCGAGCGCGACGCCGTCACCTTCAACAGCAGCAACCCCGACGATCCGCGCGTGCGGTACTACTCCGTCGCCGGGCGCTCCAACCGCCGCGACGGCCGCGCCGTCTGCGGTGACGCCCTCGTCGCCGACAACCCCACCCTCGTCGATGTCCCATTCCCCCTCATCGCCCCGCTGATGGCCTTCCTCGAAGGCAATGACCCCGTGCGCCTCGTCAACGACGGCCTCGTGACCGTCCAGAGCGCCCGCTGGGGAACCTTCATCGGCTGCGTTCCCGCCGACCACTTCGATGAGGTCGGGCAGATCGCGCACCAGGGCGCCGACCGCTTCTCGGGCTTCGATCACATCGCCCTCTACCGCGACCTCGTGCGCCGACTCCGAGACGACGGCTTCTGAGACCTGTGATCATGGAAGAGACACCCATGGCCGTCGACGCAGCGTTCGCGACCACCGCCCTGGTCATCGCCGGTAGCGACTCGTCGGGATGCGCCGGACTCCAGGCCGACCTGCGCGCCCTCGACGCCCTCGGGGTCCATGGGCTCAGCGTCGTCACCCTGGTCACCGCACGCGGCCGGCGCACCGTGAAGAAGGTCGACCCCCTGCGCAGCGAGCTGGTGCGGGCGCAGCTCGCCGCCGCCACCGACACCCGGAGCCCCGCCGCCGTGAAGGTCGGCGCCCTGGGCAACGCCGCCGTCGTCGAGATCGTCGCCGATGCCCTCCGGGGAATGGGACCCGTCCCCGTGGTGCTCGACCCGGTCATCACCCCGGTGCAGGGACGGGCGCTGCTCGACGACTCGGGCTTCGCTGCGCTGGTGCGCGAGCTCGTTCCGCTGGCCGGGCTGCTGGTGCCCAACCGCGACGAGGCCGCGCGCCTCGTGGGCCGACCCGTGGGCACCGCCCGCCAGGTGAGGTCGGCCTGCCAGGCCCTCGTGGGGATGGGAGCCCGCGCCGTGCTCCTCAAGGGCGGCCACTTCGACGGGGGCGATTGTATCGACCTGCTTTACGATGGAACCGACTTCGTAGAGCTACGCGCTACACGTAGACCGCTCCCTCCCATGCTGGGCCTCGGGTGCACCCTGTCCGCCCTCATCACGGGTGAGCTCGCCCTCGGGCGCTCGCTCCCGGAGGCCGTCCGTCGCGCCCACGCCGTCGTGCAGCACAGCCTCCAACGACCGCGGATGCTCGCCGACGGCATCGCCACCCCCGGCGAGCTGCGCGACGCCATCGCCGCTCAGCGGATGGACGAGTCGGGCGCCTGACGCGCTCCGCCGTCGCCCGCCCCGGGGCGAATGGCCTCCACCGTCGGGAAGCTCAGGTCGATGCGCCAGCGGCCGCCCTCGCGCACCAGCGGGACGTCGGCCACGCCGCCCGTCGCGCCGCGCACCGTCACCACCGCGCGCTCGTCGGACACCCGCGTCGCCATGTTCGATGGATCGAAGTCCAGCCGCATGCGGATGCGCCCGGGGGCGATCATCTCCCATGGCTGGAGTTCCCACCCCGAGAGCTGCGAGGCCTGCTGCGCGCGTTCGGTGAGGGCGTCCTGCGCCCGCTGCGAGAGCAGCTCGTACATCCGCGGTCGGGCCGTGTTGTCGGTGCGCGCCGTTTGCGCCGCGCGCGCAAAAGCCTCCACCGTCGCCTCCGGGGTCTGCCCCGGCGCGTGGTTGCACGCCGCCACCAACGCCAGCACCGCCGCCCAGCGCCACACCATCACCGCACCCGCATCAGCCCCGCGTTGACCATCGTGCGAAACACCAGGCCCGCCAGCAGCTCGACAGAGCTGTCGTCGCGCCCAGTGGCCTGGGCGTACCAGGGCTTCGCCGACACGTACCGGGTCGCCAGACGGAGGGACACCACGCCGCGATCGCCGATGTACACCGGCAGGTCGGCACCGCCGCCGACCACGAAGCCCACGCCGCTCGCGTCGCTCGATCCGGGGCGCAGCCACGCCGCCCCCAGCTCGAGGCCGATGGAGTCGACGAAGAGGTCGAGCCAGCCAGGGCCGCGCTCGAGGTCGTCCGACCAGCGAGCGAAGAAGGCCGGGCGGAAATCCACCGCGGCGAAGGCGTAGTCGTAGCGGGCACCCGAGAAGGCCCGGTCGTAGCCGAACACCACGCCCACCATGTCGAGCGCGCGCGCCCGCAGCGCGACCGACCCGGCGCCCGACCAGGCCCCCGCCTCGACGCCCCCGCCGAGGACCTCCGCGGAGAGCGACAGGTCGCCCCGCAGGCGACCGTAGACCCCGTCGCGCGCCTGCGCCGCCGCAGGAGAAGCGACGGAAAAGAATACACCGACAAGTAAAACGAAAGGGCGCATCGCTGCCAGGGCGCCGACCCTAGCATGGCGCAGCGTGTGCCGTGGACGCACACGGGGTGACCGCGGTGTCGCGTACGAAGCAGCGGAAAACCGGGGCATTGGAGGGATGCGGCGCGTGGCCCGCTTCCTGCGAAAGGGCCCTCATCGTGAAACCAATCAACCTGCTTCGAGTAGGCCTGACCGCGGCGGCAGCGCGGTTGCTGATGGGCTGTGGAGCCGACTCAGCGAACTCCACGCCGGGTGGGCCGCTCTTCACCGTCGACGCGGGGAGCACCCCGCGCTTCGACGCGGGCGCGTCGCCGGCCGCTGACGCGGGGCTGCCGCCGGAGATCGAGGAGCAGCGGGTCTTCGAGACGCCGCAGGCCGGGTCGCGCTTCGTCTATGTGGCCAATCCGCGGAGGGACAACGTGGCGGTCATCGACTCGCGCACGCTCGCCATCACCTCCGTCGAGGCGGGCGACGGGCCGACCTATCTCGTGACCGTTCCAGAGCGCGGAGGCACGCCCGTCGACGAGGCGCTGGTCATCAACGTGAACGCCAGCACCGCGACGCTGCTGCGCAGCACCACCGCGGGCACCACCACCACGCAGATGCCCGTCGTGGCGGGCGCCAACGCCATCGCCGTCGCCCCCAACGGACACTACGCCGTGGTGTACCTCGACACCTCGCGGCCCAACCAGGGCGTGCCCGCGGGGAGCTTTCAAGAGGTCGCCGTGCTGCGGCTCGACCCGGGCATGGAGCGGGGCCTGCTGCTCTCGGTGGGATTCCGGCCCATCAACGTGCAGTTCAGCGCGGACGGCGAGACGGGCTTCGTCATCACTGAAGACGGCGTGTCGATCCTGCGATTTGCTTCGCTCACAGGGCCGGCGCTGGTGCCGACGGTGTCGTTCTATGACGACAGCATCGTCGCCCCGTCGGACGCGGGCGTGGCCGACGCGGGCGCCGTGCTGCCCAGGGACGCACGCGCGCAGGACGTGTCGGTCACCCGCGACGGCCGCTTCGCCATCGCCCGCTTCGCCGACAGCCCCGCGATGCGCGTCGTCGACCTGATGCGCCGCACCGTGCAGACCATCAACCTCGGCACGGCCATCACCGACCTCGACGTGGCGCCCGACGGAACCTTCGCCCTCGCGGCCCTGCGCGGCGAGTCGCGGGTGCTGCGGATCCCCATCCCCGGGGGACTCACCGACCCGGCGCTGCGGCGCTCGATCGACCTGCCGGGCGAGGTGGTGGGCTCGATCACGATGAGCCCCGACGGCGCGCGGGCGCTGGTGTACAGCACCGCGGCGATGACCGAGCGCGCGACGCTGCTCGACCTCGCGGGCACAACCCCCCCGGCGGTGCTGCGGCTGCGCAAGACCGTGCGCGCGGTGGCCTTCGCGCCGGGCGGCGAGTCGGCGCTCATCGTGCACGGGCGCAGCGAGGGGAGCTCGACCGAGCCGGGCATCGACCTCGAGACGCAGATCGATCGGGCGTACGGGTATTCGTTGTTGAATGTCGCCGAGCGCTTCACGCGACTCCAGCTGACGCCCGCGGAGGTGGGGCCCTTCGCGCTGGTTCCGGGCGGGACGCACGCCTTCGTGCTGCTGCGCGATGACTCACGGCGGGTGTCGCTGGCGCAGCGCATCACCCTCGCCAGCCTGACCATCCAGGACCTCGCGCTGGGCTCTCCCCCCGTCTCCGTCGGCGCCGTGCCCGCCACCGAGCGGGCCTTCATCGGACAGGATCACCCCGAAGGGCGCATCACCTTCGTCGATTGGAACACCGGTGCCCAGCAGTCGATCACGGGCTTCGAGCTCAACAGCCGGATCGTGGAGTGATGAACGTGCCTATCCCTTCCCTCAATCGATATCAGGGCGTCGCGCTCACCCTCGCCCTCACGGCCTGCGCCGACCGCGACCCGCGCTATGCGCTCTCCATGGTGACGCTCCCGCCGGTCGCCGCGGGCAGCGCGCTCGTCTATGTGCAGCCCGCGCTCTCCCGCGCCACGGTGGTCGACCTCACCCAGGACACCCCCGCCGTGCGCCAGGTGGCGGTGGGCGGTGACCCCGTGCTGGTCAACGCCCGCGTGGCCCACGACGAGGCCCTGGTGCTCTCGCGGGGTCAGCGCGGCGCGGCGGGCGTGGCCCCGGCGCCGGCCTCGCTCACAGGCATCACGGCCGCGGGGGCGGCCCGGCGCTGGACCCTCGGGTCGCCCTTCAACGCCCTCGCGCAGAACGGCGACGGGCGATATGGGATGGCGTACTTCAACCGCAGCGCCAGCGCGGGGCGGCTGCTGTTCAACCCCAACGAGGTCGCCGTCGTCGACCTCGATCGCGCGCAGGGCCCGAGCAACCCGGTCATTCGCACGGTGCGCAGCTTCGGGGGGGTGCCCAACGGGGTGGTGTTCTCGCCGACGATGACCGTCGCGGGAGAGCCGCGCACCCTCGCGGTGGTGCTGTCGGACGCGTACGTCACGCTGCTCGACCTCAACCACCCGGAGCGCAGCGAGGTGACCGTGCGGCTCACGCTGCCCGAAGACCCGCGCGCCGTGGCGCCCGCGCAGGTGGTGTTCGACACCGACAACGCCACGATGTACCTCCGGGCCGATCAGTCGAATGACCTCTATGTCCTGAGGCTGGTGACGGTGACCCCGGAGTCGCCGACGGCCAACGACTTCCGCCCGGCGCTCAACCAGCTCGCCGCGGGCGTGCGCCCGGCGGACCTCGCCCTCTTCGGCGAGCCCAACGCGCGCAAGCTCCTGGTGGTGTCGCCGGGCAGCCGCGACGCGCGGGTGATCGACACGGTGGCCAACACCACCACGGTGGTTCCGCTGGATGCGGTGGCCAACCGGGTGCTGTTGTTCAATGGACCATCGCCGCGCAGCCCGGCGCCGGCGCTGCGGGCGCTGCTGTACGCCACGGCGGGCGTGGCCAGCGCGGTGAGCTTCGTCGAGCTGACCGATATCGAATCAAGGCGCTCGCAGAACGTCGAGACCCTGCAGCTCGGGCGGGTGATCAACCAGGCGCTCCCGCTGCCCGAGCGGGGCGTGGTGATGTTCGGGCACCCGACCAGCGCCACCGGGAGCCTGTCGCTGCTCGACCTCGGGCGGCGCACGGCGGCGCCGATCTTCTCGGAGGTCGCCCTGGAGAGCGCGCGCTTCGACGACGACCAGCAGGCCCTGTGGGTCGCGCCGCCGTCGGGCGAGCGCCTGGGCTACATCGAGCTGAACAACTTCCGCCCGGGCGAGCTGCGGCTCGACGCGCCGATCGTGGATGTCATCCCGGTGTCGCGGTCGGCGGGGCGACGGGTGGTGGCGCTGCACGAGGCCTCCGACGGCTGGATCACCGTGGTGGATGGGACGGACGTGACGCGGGAGCGCTCGCGCTCGCTGCGGGGCTTCCTGCTGACCGGCTTGTTGGATGAAGGGGAGGCCCGGTGATGAACGCGCGCGTGGTGGGATTGCTGGGTGCATTGGTCGGGACGGCGTGGGCGGGGAGCGCGAGCGCGCAGCACGCACCCGTCGACGCGCCGTGGCGGGTGGGCTTCGAGGTGGGCGGCCGGTGGCACCGCGACCGCGGGCTCGACGCCTTCGGGGACACCCGATCGCCGCCGGTGGTGGGGCTGATGGGCGCGCGCGACCTGGGGCGCATCGGCGACCGGGCGACGCTGGCGCTGGACGTCAGCTGGAACGCGGAGATGTTCCACGGGCGGCTGCGGGACTCGCTGCAGAGTCGATTGACGGCGCACCTGCTGAGCGCGGGCGTGACGCTGCGGGTGCGGACCTTCTGGTGGCTGGAGCCGTATGCGCGCGTCGCCGCGGGGGCGCTGTATTCAGACATCACGCTGGAGCCCGAGGCGGGGACCACGCAGAGCGGCGCCCTGACGGGCGACGAGTGGACCTTCGCGGGCACCGGCGGGGTCGGGGTGATGGTGACGACGGCGCCCTTCCTGGGGCGGCTGCGGCTGGCCGTGGCCATCGAGGGCGGGTATCAGCTCGCGTTGTCGCAAGAGATGCGGGTGCGCCCGCGGGCGTTGTCCAATGACGAAGCGCAGGCCGACCGGCTGCCGGTGGCCGACACCTCGCTGGGCACGCTGAGCCAGAGCGGCGGATACCTCCGGGGGCTCATCGGGCTGCGATTCTGAGGGAGGAACGCTCCCCGCGCGGGGGGGCGTGTATGCTCGCGCGATGCGAGGGTTGCGCGTCGGGGTCATCGTGCTGGCCGGGTGTTCGTCGTCCACGCCGTCGGTGATGACCGACGCGGGGAGCCCACGGGACATCGTCGATGTCGCCACCGACGCGAGCGACCGGGGGGACACCGCGAAGGTGGATGCCCCGGTGGCGTGCACCGAGGCCGTGCGGGTGCACTCGGTGCTGCCCGAGCGGATGATCGTCCCGGTGGGGGGCACCGGGGCGGTGCTGTTGCGCCTCGCGGGCGACCGGGCGGGCTGCGACGCGGTGTATCGTGTGGAGAGCGCCGACGCGACGGTGCTCGCGGGCCCGGCGACGGCGCCGAGGGTGACCGTGGGGCACGGGAGCGTCGGCTTCGAGGTGCGCGGCGTGACGGCGGGTCGCACGCAGCTGCGGATCACGCAGGTGGAGCCCACGGACACGGCCGGGACGGCGGGCGTCACGGTGGACGTGGAGGTGCGGGCCGCGACGCTGCCGGCGTGTCCGATGGGGACGAGCGCGGCGCTGGGGGTGCTGCGCGCGGGGCAGACGGCGAGCGCGCCCGGTGGGTCACCGCTGGCCGGGGCGGGGGTGGTGATTCCAGCGAACACCACGGGCTTGCCCGCCGAGGCGGTGAGCGTGGCGTGCGCGGAGGCCGCGGTGCCGGAGGGCTATGACGCCGTCGGGCCGGCGGTGACCTTCTCGCCGGGGGCGGTGCGCTTCGCCCGCGAGGTGGGGATGTCCATTCCGGCCAACGGGGCGCGGGTGACTTCGTTGTATGAAGCGCACATCGAGGTGGCGTGGACGCCGCCGGGGGCGACGGGGCGCATGAGGGTGGTTCCGCTGGCGGACACGCGGCTCGAGCCCGACGGGCGCGCGGTGTCGTTTTCAGGGTATCGACTGGGAACCTACCAGGCCGTGATGCGGCGGGGCATCGGCACGCGGCGGGTGCAGCGCGCGCTGCGCTACCACGCGCTCTATGGCATCTCCATGGGGGCCGTGGGGACCTCGATGATCGGGACGCGGCACCCGGAGCTGTTCGATGTGCTCGCGCCGCTGGGAGGTCCGGCGGACTCGGCGTTCTCCGGGGGATACCTGCGGCGTTGGGTGTTCGGTGGGTTCTGCACCGAGGCCGAGCGGGCGACGCTGGGAGATACCGCGTGTGCCACGAGCAGCGCGGCGAGGACCCCGACGCCCGATGACCTCGGGATGGTGGGGCAGCACTTCGAACACTTCTTCGCGCCGCCGGGGCGGGGGACCGGCGGGACCTTCGATCGACAGGCGAGGTTCCAGGGCTTTCGGGACATCGCGCGGATGTTCGGCAACCCGGTGATGGGGAGCGACCCGGCCGGGGGCACACTGCCCTTCGGGGTTCCGGCGAGCGAGCTCACGCGCACCGACGCCGAGCGCTGCGCCAACCCCGTGGTGCTGGGCGGGGCCTCTGCGACCATGGATCAGCGCTTCTATGATGATGAGTACAACCCCGATGGGCGCTATCCGGTCATCACCTTCTGCGATGGCGGACGCTCGACGGTGGACGTCGGCGCGTGGAACGGCTCGGTCGGCAACTACCCGGTAGAGATCGCGCTGGCGGTGGACCGCAACGGCAACGGGCGCCGCGACGGGGGCGAAGCCGTGATACGCAACTTCAGTGAGCCCTACTCGGATGTGGGCAATGACGGGCGCGCCAACCGCGACGAGGTCGGTTATGACCCGGTGACCAACCCCGACCCCGCGGGCGACGACTACGACCGGCAGTACAACCCCGCGGGCACCGAAGGGAACCAGCTGCGCGACCCGACGGAGCCCTACGAAGACCTCGGCCTGGACGGCGTGGCGTGCCCGACGGGGCGGCGTTGCCCCTATGACCAGGGCGAAGGGGACGGGCGCTTCAACCAGGCGACCTCGATGCTGGCGGGCACCGATCGGCTCAACCCGCGGGTGCTCTACGCGGCATTGCCGCGGGCGGAGGCCGACCGGCTGGCGACGTGGATCGACGGGGGCGTGCGGGACGCGTTGCAGTTCGGGGTGAATGCCAACCACTTCGCGGGCGCCGTGGCGCAGCAGGGCGTCGGGCTGCGGATCATCAACGGGTTCACGGGGCTGATGCCGGGGAGGGTGTCGACCCGGGACAGCGAGCGGACGTTCGACCCGGGGGTGGTCGACTGGGCGCACGTGCCGGCGCACACGATGGTGCGATATGGCTCGGTGGACGCGACGCCGGAGGACATCGCGGACGGAGACGGCGCCCACGTCGGGACCAACGGGCAGATCGCCACGCGGCTGCTGTCGAGCCTGTACGCCGTGCAGGCGCGGTGGCCCGGCGGCGACCGGTCGATGGCGGCGTTCTCGACCACGGTGGACAACTCCGGGCGCTGCGCCAACGGATATCAGTGTGCGTTCGAGTTCAGGTCGGAGCGGACGGGGCGCTCGGGGCCGGTGAGCGTGTTTCTCCCGCCCGGGTATCACGACCCGGAGAACGTCGGGGTGCGGTATCCAGTGGTGTTCCTGCTGCACGGGTATGGGATGCAGCCGTCGGAGTTTGCGGGCGCGGCGCTGGTGGCCGCGTCGCGCATGGTGGCGAGGAACACCGCGGACTGGCAGCGACCGGCGAAGTTCATCCTGGTGTTTCCCGACGGGCGTTGTCGGGACGGCGACGGTTGCCTGGAAGGGACCTTCTTCGTCGACTCGGCGGCCGGCAACGCGCGCATGGAGACGTACTTCCTCGACCTGTACCAATGGGTCGACCGCACCTACCGGACCCGGGCCGCGGGCACGGTCGAGGTCACGGAGTGAGCGAGCGAGCCATGAAGACCTTCCGCGCGGTGCGCATCCGGGAGCCTGGCGACGTCGACGTGCTCGAGCTCGGCGAGGTGTCGCTGCGCGAGCCGGGCGCGGGCGAGGTGCGGGTGCGCGTCGCGGCGGCCGGGCTCAACCGGGCCGACCTCCTGCAGCGGGCGGGGGCCTACCCTGCGCCGCCCGGTGTGCTGCCCGACGTGCCGGGCCTGGAGTACGCGGGCGTGGTCGAGGCGCTGGGCGACGAGGTGCGCGGCGTCGCGGTGGGCGACCGGGTGATGGGCCTGGTGGGCGGCGGCGCGATGGCCGAGGCCCTGGTGGTGCACCACCGCGAGCTCATGGCCGTGCCCGAGGGGATGGCGCTGAGCGACGCGGCGGCGATCCCCGAGGCCTTCGCGACGGCCTGGGACGCGCTGGTGCAGGCGGAGTCGCGGATGGGCGACGTGGTGCTGGTGCACGCGGCCACGAGCGGCGTGGGCACCGCCGCGACGCAGCTGGCGCGGGCGATGGGCGCGCGGGTGATCGGCACCGGGCGCAGCGCGGCGAAGCTCGCGCGGTGCGCGCAGTGGGGCCTCGACGACGCCGTGGTCGCGCTGGGCGGGCGCTTCGCCGACGAGGTGATGGCGCGCACCGGGGGCGCTGGGGTCAACGTGGTCATCGACCTGGTGGGAGGGCCCTACCTGGCCGAGAGCCTGCGCTGCGTGGCGCCGCGGGCGAGGGTGGTGGTGCTGGCGACGATGGGCGGGGGCGTGGCGACGCTGCCGCTCGGGCTCGCGCTCTCGCGACGGGTGACCCTCAAGGGCACGGTGCTGCGCAGCCGCCCCATCGAGGAGAAGATCGCCCTGGCGCGAGGCTTCGCGGGGGCGGTGCTGCCGGGCTTCGCGCGGGGCGCCCTGCGGCCGGTGGTGGACATGGTGCTGCCGATGGAGCGGGTGCGCGAGGCCCACGAGCGGATGGCGCGCGACGAGAACGTGGGGAAGATCGTGCTGGCCTGGTGACGGAATACCCGATCGGGTATTCGTCGCCCGGACTGAGGGGGGGGCGACTACAGCAGCCGGTGGAAGTACCGGAGGTTGAGCAGCAGGGTGGACTGCGAGCCGCCGTGCACCTCCTGGCGGAGGGAGGCCTCGACGGCGAACATCTGGTCGATGTACCCGAGGCCCGCCGTGATGAGGTGCACGGGGTTGTTGAGCCGGATGTCGTCGTAGGTGTAGCCGATGCGCAGGGGCACGCGGCTGACGAGCAGCTCGACGCCGCCCGACCAGCGGGCGCGCGGGCCGTCGGCGAAGGAGGTGACGTCCCAGACCGTGTCGGCCACGATGTGGAGGGTGTCGGTGGGGATGATCCCGATGCCGCCGCCGATAGAGAGGGGCGAGAGGGCCGTGTCGGGGTTGCTGAGCGAGTAGCCCGTGATGCCCAGCGAGAGCCACGACCAGGGCTTGAGCGCGAGGCCGGCGTCGAGGGTGAAGCCCGAGTAGGCGCTGCCCCGGACGCCGTTGGCGGTGCCCGGGCCGATGTAGTCCATGTAGCGGCCGGTGATGCCGAGGCTCACGCCTTCGACCAGGGTGACCCCGAGGGCGACGCGCACGTCGTGGTTGCGGGTGTCGCCGTCGAGGAGCGAGTAGTGGTAGGCGAGGCCGGCGCCCACCCGGCGGGTCGAGTCGACCACCGCGCCGCCGAAGGACCAGCGGCCCGCGGAGGGATCCCAGAGCACCGAGGTGTCGACGTGGTAGACGCGCGACTGGCTCATGGCTGCGGGGTTGACGTAGAGCGCCGAGGTGCTCTGCGCGATGGCGTGACCGCCGCCGCCGAGGGCCATCACCCGGGTGTTGACGGGGGTCTCCGAGGCGGACTGCACCTGCCCCCACGCGGCCGATGGCATCAGGGCCAGCGCGCTCGCGCAGCACAGCGATCGGGCGAGGCTGGTGAGCTCCATAGGCCTCCGGCGATAGAACGCTACCGTGGGGCTGTCTACTTCCCGACGGGTTTTCCACAGCCCCCGTCAGTGCCCTGTGGACAAACGCCTCCCGGGGCCCCCTCCCGAACTCGTCGATTTCTCGCGCCCCCAGCGAACTTCCACGATGCTGCGAGCCGGTCAGCCCCTGCATGCGCCGGGGCTGTGGAAAACGCTGTGGACAGGATGTTGTACCGCCGTGGGTGACGAGGCCAACCAGCTCTGGGACAAGGTGCTCGAAGCGCTGCGCGGCCGCGTCGGCGAGCAGATGATCGACAAGCTGCTGCGCCCCCTGGAGGCCCTCGACGCGGCCGACGGGGTGCTGCTGCTGCGCGCCCCCAACGACTTCGCGCGCGAGTGGGTGACCAAGGGCTACGTTCCGGTCATCGAGGAGTCGCTGAAGTACTTCACGGGGAAGACCTGGGCCATCCACTGGGCGGCCAGCGCCAAGACCGGCGCCTCCACCGCTCCGCGCTCGGCCCCGAAGCCCCCACCGCCGCTGCCCCGTCCGCCGCCCCCCAGGGCCGCCGCGCCCGTGGCAACCCCCGCCGCCGCCGTGCCCCCTGAGCCCGAGCTGCCCGCGCCCGCCCCGAAGGCCCAGGGCCCCGCGCGCACGATGGCCCCGCCGGTGTCGACGAGGGCCCACGCCCCCGTGCACAACCCCGGCGCGGCGAGCGGCTCGGCGGGCTGCGGGCTGTCGCCCAAGTACACCTTCGACACCTTCGTGATGGGCCCGTCGAACAACGTCGCCCACGCGATGGCGCAGGCGATGTCGAACCTCTCGGGTCGGCGCGTCAACGTGCTCTTCCTCTGCGGCGGAACGGGCCTCGGCAAGACCCACCTGTCCAACGCCATCGGGCACCGCATCCTCGAGCAGAAGCCCGGCGCGCGGATCGTGTACGTGAGCGCCGAGACCTTCACCAACGAGTACGTGGCGGCGATCCAGCAGAAGCGCATGGAGGAGTTTCGCGGGCGCTACCGCAACGAGTGCGACGGGCTGCTCATCGACGACGTGCAGTTTCTCGCGGGCAGGGAGGGCACGCAGGAGGAGTTCTTCCACACCTTCAACGCGCTCTACCAGAAGGACATCCCGATCGTCCTGACGAGCGACGTGCTGCCGCAGAACCTCCACGGCATGGCCGAGCGCTTGTGTTCGCGCTTCGCCAGCGGGCTCGTGGCGGAGGTGTATCCGCCGGAGCTGGAGACGCGCATCGCGATCCTGCGGAAGAAGGCCGAGCAGGACGGGGTGAAGCTCGACGACGAGACCGCGGCCCTCATCGCGAGCGCCGGGAGCAACGTGCGCGAGCTCGAGGGGATGCTGATGAAGCTGTCGATTCGCGCGAGCCTCAACGGCCGCGGGGTGATCGACGCGGCGCTGGCGCGGGAGACCCTGCGCATCGGGTCGAAGCCCGCGGTGACCACCGTCGAGGACGTGCAGCGGGCCGTCTGCGAGCACTACCGCATCAAGCTCAACCAGCTCATCGGGAAGGACCGCCACAAGGAGGTGGCGCTCCCCCGGCAGGTGGCGATGTACCTGGCGCGCACCCACCTCGGGACGTCGTTTCCGCAGATCGGCGCGCGCTTCAACGGGAAGGACCACACCACCGTGATGTCGTCCGTGCGCAAGGTGGCGAAGCTCCGGGTGGACGACCTGGAGCTGGCCGCCGCCCTGGAGGCCATCTCCCTGAAGCTGGGCTTCGCGGCCCCGGTGCTGGCCGCGGCGGTCGGGGCGGAGGAGTACGCCGCCCGATGATTTCCCCGGAAAACCGCGAGATGCCGGGGCTGTGGAAAACCCTGGGGGCCCTCAGGGGTGCTTCCCTGGTGACGGGGACTGTGGACGGGGCTGGGGATGGCGTACGGTGCGCCTTGTCCCCGGCGCTTCAACAGGAGAGCCCCCGGGCGACGTCCCCAGCGCATCGCCCGGTGGGACCGCAAGAACCGGTGTTTTCCACCGTCTCCACAGGGCTCACTACTACTACTGTTTAATTGAATTCAATTCTCCCTGAATAGAGAAGAAGACATCCGGAAGCGAAACGGGTCTCGGACGCTGAGCCGAGACCGAAGGACAGAGTGAGCGATGGAGTTCGTGGTCAACAAGCGGGAGTTCGTGAGGGCGCTGAGCCGGGTGCAGAGCGTGGCGGACAAGAAGTCGGCGATGCCCATCCTGACGAACGTCCTGATCGTGGCGGATGCGTCGGGCGTGCGGCTCGCGGCCACCGACCTGACGCTCGCGGTGACGGCCCACTGCAAGGCCGACGTGCGCAAGGGCGGCACCGTGGCCCTGCCCGCGCGGCACGTGTTCGACGTGGTGAAGGTGCTCCCGGACGGCGACGTCACGGTCACCGTCGAGAAGAACTTCTCCGCGCGCATCAAGTCGGGCAAGCGCCGCTTCGACCTGAGCGGCATGCCCGGCGAGGACTTTCCCACCCTGCCCGACCCGAGCAAGGTGGCCCTCACGCTCATCCCCGCCGACGACGTCGCGGAGCTCATCGCGCTCACGCAGTTCTCCATGTCCGCGGATGACACCCGGCCGCACCTCTCGGCGGCGCTCTTCGAGCTCGCGGGCGACGTGCTGCGGGTGGTCACCACCGACGGCCACCGGCTCTCCAAGGCCGAGCGCAAGATCAGCGGCATGAAGGCCCAGAGCAAGCTGCTCATCCCCGCCAAGGCCGTGCACGAGCTCAAGCGCATGGTCGACGAGCTGCGCGCCGAGAAGAAGGACGCCGGCGCCGGCCCGCTCACCGTGGGCATCGGGGCCAACAGCTCGCAGGGCCCGGTGTTCTTCCAGCGCGACGGGATGACCCTCTCGTCGAAGCTCGTCGACGCGGCCTTCCCCTCGTACGAGCAGGTGATCCCCTCGGCCACCGACCGCACCGTGACGGCCTCGCGCACCGCCCTCCTCGACGCCCTGCGCGCGGTCTCCCTCGTGGCCTCCGACCGCACCAGCGGCGTGAAGCTCCAGGTGAACTCCTCGCGCATGCTCATCACCAGCGAGAACCCCGAGATCGGCGCCGGCAGCGACGAGATCGACGCCTCGCTCCAGGGCCCCGACGTCACCATCGGCTTCAACAGCAAGTACCTCACCGACGCCCTGAGCGCGCTCACCTCCGACGAGGTCGCCCTGGAGCTGTCGGGCGAGCTCGACCCCGGGATGATCAAGCCCGTCGGCCGCGACGACTACCTCGGCGTCATCATGCCGATGCGCATCTGACCTCCTCCTCCCCCCCGCTTTCCGTGATCCCGCTCCGCATCACCGAGCTCAACGTCGACGGGTTTCGCAACCTGCGCGGCGTGAAGCTCGCCCCCTCGCCCGGCGGCAACGTGCTGCTGGGCGACAACGGGCACGGCAAGACCTCCGTCCTCGAGGCCATCGACTACGCCGCCTCGCTGCGGTCGTTTCGCGGCGCCACCCGCACGCAGCTCATCGGCCACGAGGCCAAGGCCGCGGAGATCCTGATGCGGGTCGCGGGCCCCGTCCCGGCGCGGGAGTACCGCCTGCGCCTCGCCCGCACCTCCCGGGAGATCACCCTCGACGGCAAGCGCCCCGAGCACGCCCTGGAGTACTTCTCCGGCGCCGCGTGCGTGGTCTTCCACCCCGGCGACCTCGACCTCGTGCGGGGCCCGCCGGAGCTGCGCCGGCGCCTGCTCGACCGCATCCTGGTGCGCGCCGTCGACGGCTACGGCGAGGCGCTGAAGAGCTACGGCAAGGCCCTGCGCGCCCGCAACGCGCTGCTGCGCGAGAGGCAACCCAACGCCAAGGCCATCCAGGCCTTCGACTTCCCCCTCGCCCGCTACGGCAGCGCCCTCGTGCGCGCCCGCACCGTGCTCGCTCACGACCTCGTGCCCGCCGCGCGCCGCGCCCTCGACGAGGTGGCGCTCAGCCCCGACGCCATCGAGCTCAAGTACCAGCCGCGCGCCTCGGGGGACCAGGTGGCCTTCACCGCCGCCCTCGCGGAGAACCTCCCCCGCGACCTCGCGCGGCGCCTCACGTCGCTCGGCCCGCACGGCGACGACCTCGCCATCACCTGGTCGGGCCTACCCGCCCGCGTGGTGGCCAGCCAGGGGCAGACCCGCGCGCTCGCCCTCGCCCTGCGCCTCGCCGAGTTGCACGTGCTCGAGGCCCGCACCCGCTCGGTGCCCATCCTGCTGCTCGACGACGTCTCCAGCGAGCTCGACCGGGAGCGCACGGCGCGGCTCTTCAAGCTGGTCGGGGCCCTCGGCGCGCAGGTGTTCGTGACCACCACCGACCCGGCCATCGCGGCGCTGCTCCCGGGGGCGAAGCGCTTCACCGTGGCGGACGGCGCGGTGGCCCCCGCCGACGGGTGATGGACATAGTCTGACATTGTACATCGAGGGTCGCTCTGCTAGAGAAAAGACCTGCAATTTCCGAGGAAAACCACGAGATGACGACGGAACCGACGAGCACCGGATACGACGAGAACAGCATCACCAAGCTGGAGGGTCTCCAGGCGGTGCGCGAGGTCCCCGGGATGTACATCGGCGACGTGCACGACGGGTCGGGCTTGCACCACCTGGTGTGGGAGGTGGTCGACAACTCCATCGACGAGTACTTCGCGGGGGTGTGCAACCGCATCGACGTGACGGTGCACGCCGACGGCTCGGTGCGCGTGGCCGACAACGGGCGCGGCATCCCGACGGGCATCAACACCAAGCACGGCATCAGCGCGGCCGAGCTCGCGCTCACCAGCCTGCACGCCGGCGGCAAGTTCAAGAGCGCCAACAACTACGCGATGTCGTCGGGGCTCCACGGCGTCGGGGTGAGCGCGGTCAACGCCGTGAGCGAGTGGCTGCGGCTCGAGATCTGGCGCGAGGGCAAGGTGCACGAGCTGGAGTTCGCGGCGGGCGTCACCAAGGAGCCGCTGAAGGTCATCGGCGAGACGCCCATGACGGGCACCATCGTGACCTTCAAGCCCGACGCCAGCATCTTCACGATGACGGAGTTCTCGTACGACACGCTCGAAAACCGGCTGCGCGAGCTGGGCTACCTCAACGCGGGGCTCAGCCTCACGCTGACCGACGAGCGCACGGGCAAGCCCACGCAGGAGTTCCACTCCGCGGGCGGCATCGCGGACTACGTGAAGTTTCTCAACGCGGAGAAGAAGACCGACGCCGAGCCCATCGCGCTGAAGGGCGAGCACGCGCTCGACAGCAGCAAGGTGGTCACCGTCGAGATCGCCCTGCAGTGGACCGACAGTCTCTACGAGGCCATCTACGCGTACACCAACAACGTCTGGAACAAGGACGGCGGCACGCACGTCTTCGGGTTCAAGACGGCCATCACCAAGTGCATCAACGCCTACGGTACGGAGAAGGGCTTCCTCAAGGCCCTGAAAGACCTGACCCTGATCGGCGACGACGTGCGCGAGGGCCTCACCGGGGTGATCTCCGTGCGCCACCCCAGCCCCTCGTACAGCTCGCAAACCAAGCACAAGCTGGTGTCGTCGGAGGTGTCGGGCATCGTGTCGGGCATCCTCCAGGAGCGGCTCTCGCGCTGGCTCGACGAGAACCCCGCGGCGGCCAAGCGCGTGGTGGAGAAGTGCGTGCTGGCGGCGCAGGCCCGCGCGGCGGCGCAGAAGGCCCGCGAGCTGGTGCACCGGAAGGGTGTGCTCGACGCGAGCTCGCTGCCGGGCAAGCTGGCCGACTGCCAGGAGCGCGACCCGTCGAAGTGCGAGCTGTACATCGTCGAGGGTGACTCCGCGGGTGGCTCGGCGAAGCAGGGCCGCGACCGCAAGACGCAGGCGATCCTGCCGCTGCGGGGCAAGATCCTGAACGTCGAGCGGGTGCGCTTCGAGCGCATGCTGGGCAACCAGGAGATCGGCACGCTCATCACGGCGCTCGGGGTGACGGTGCGGCCCGACAAGTTCGGCGACCCGAAGTCCGCCGACGAGGAGAGCGGGTCGACCACGCCGGGTCCGCGGCTCGACCTGGAGAAGCTGCGCTACCACCGCGTGGTGCTGATGACCGACGCCGACGTCGACGGGTCGCACATCCGCACGCTGCTGCTGACCTTCTTCTTCCGGCAGATGCCCGAGCTCGTGGAGAAGGGCTACCTGTACATCGCCCAGCCGCCGCTCTACGGGGTGCGCCGCGGCAAGACCATCGACTACGTGAAGGACGACGAGGCGCTCGCGCACAACGTCATCAAGGTGGGCACGAAGAACCTCACGCTGCGCTCGGAGACGAAGACCATCGAGGGCGATGAGCTGCACGCGCTGGCGATGGAGCTGCACCGCGCCGAGACGCTGCTGCAGCGCATGGAGCTGCGCTGCGAGCCCAAGGTGGTGAGCGCGGTGGTGCGCACGCGGGCCTTCACGCGCGACACCCTGAAGGACGACGACGCGATCACGGAGGGCATGCGGCGCCTGGAGGAGTACATGACCACGTATTCGCCGGAGCTTCTGCCGCTGCGCTTCTCGCTGGAGGACGACCTGGAGCACGGCGGCCGGCGGGTGCTCATCCGGGTGCGCGCGGGCACCGCGGGGCGCACCACCACGGTGAGCTGGGCCTTCCTGGACGGGCCGGAGGTGCGCGAGCTCACGGCCATCGAAGACCACCTCGGGGCGCTGGGTCCGGCGCCGTGGACGCTGGTCGACGGGTCGAAGACGCACACCATCGTGCACGGGGGGCAGCTGCACTCGCTCATCGACGAGCGGGGAAAGAAGGGCGCGACCATCCAGCGCTACAAGGGCCTCGGCGAGATGAGCGCCGAGCAGCTCTGGGAGACCACGATGGACCCGGCGAAGCGCATCATGCTGCGGGTGCGGGTCGAGGACGCCGCGGCCACGGACAAGGTGATGACCCTGCTGATGGGCGACGAGGTCGAGCCGCGCCGCGCCTTCATCGAGAAGAACGCCCTCAACGCCCGCAACCTGGACATCTGACCGTACGACCGGGCGCCGCGCGCGCCTGGAACTCCACCCGAAACCGCCGCCGCTGCCATTTGACAGGGCAGTGGAGCTTCGGGTACCAACCCGCCTCCCTCGAATCGCAAAAGGGTCTCTCATGCAGAAGCCGAAGTTCCGTACCGCCGACAAGTCCGCCTGGGTGTTCGTGACCACGCAGCTCAACAAGCGCCCGGTCAAGGCCATGAGCCGTCGCGCCGCGCTCCGTTGCGGCTACCTCGCCGGCGCCGCCAACCGCCTCGGAATCGAAGACCAGCGCGCCCTCCCGACGCCGCACATGGACGAGACCATGAGCGCGTTCATCAAGCGCGTGAAGTCCGCCCAGGCCTGATTAGGGTCTCTCGTCGCTTCGTTGACCGTACGCTCCACCGGGGGATAGAACTCCGACACAGTGCGGCACGATGGCTTCGACGTAACCTTCTGGGGGGTCCGGGGTAGTGTAGCTACCCCGGGGCCGCGCACGGTCCTCGTGGGCGGCAACACCAGCTGCGTCGAGGTGCGAGCGGGCGACGATCGCATCATCCTCGACGGCGGCACCGGGCTTCGCGAACTCGGCGACAGCCTCCGCCACGACGGCCCCCTCAACGCCCACGTCTTCTTCTCCCACGTCCACTGGGACCACATCCAGGGCGTGCCCTTCTTCGCGCCCGCCTTCGACCCGCGCAGCAGCTTCGTGCTGCACGCCGGCAAGCGCGCGGGGCGCACGGTGCGCGAGGCCCTCGGCGGCCAGATGATCGACCCGTACTTCCCGGTGCACCTCCAAGAGATCGAGGCCGCGCTGACCTTCCACGACCTCGAGCAGCGTCAGCGGGTCACCCTCGGCGACGGGGTCGTGGTGCACGGCATCGAGGGCAACCACCCCGACGGGGTGTACGCGTGGCGCGTCGAGTGGAAGGGCCACTCGCTCGTCTACGCGACGGACACGGAGAGCTCGTCGCTGCACGACGAGGCCATCATCGAGTTCGCGCGCGGCGCCGACGTGTTCATCTACGACGCGCAGTTCACGCCCGAGCAGATTGACGGCGGCGACGGGCGCGGGTCACGCCGCGGCTGGGGGCACAGCACCATGATGGACGGCGCCCGCATCGCTGAGGCCGCCCGCGTGGGGACCTACGCCCTCTTCCACCACGACCCCTACCAGGACGACGACGCCGTGGTGGAGAAGGAGCGACGCGCCCAAGGGGCCTTCGAGCGCTCCATCGCCGCGCGCGAAGGCATGAAGCTCGACGTGATTCGCGGCCACAGGGGTGCGTAGCAGGCTTCGCGGGTGGCGCATCGGTTGCGCGATTGCGCGATATCGGTTGGGGATCTTTTCCCCCGGGAACATCGGGGTTATAGCAGCGCCATCGCCATCATGGACTCCGCGCTGCCTGCCACCATCCCATCGGACATCATTGTCGAGAAGCCCGCGGCCCGGGAGGGCAAGGTGCTCATCGACGCGGCGCGCCCCTACGCGGTGGAGAGCCCCGGGCGCACGGTCTGGGTGGTGGTGAGCACGCTCGCGGCCTGGGCGACGTGCTTCGCGCTCGCCACCGCGCTGCCGGCGCCGTGGTACGCGCGGCTGCCCTTCACGGTGCTCACGGCGCTCATCGCGGTGCGGTCGTTCATCTTGTTCCATGACGTGATGCACACTGCGATGTGCCGCGGCAACGCGCTCTGGGCCCGGGTCTCCCGCCCGGTGGTGACCGCCTTCGGCTTCTGGATCCTGACGCCCCCGCGCATCTGGAAGGAGTCGCACAACTACCACCACGCGCACACGGCGAAGCTCGTGGGCTCGCACATCGGCTCGTACATGATGCTCACCCCGGCCATGTACGCGAAGGCGACGCCGTCGCAGCAGCGCATGTACCGGCTCATGCGCTCGCCCCTCAACGTGGCCGTCGGGTACCTCACGGTGTTCCTGTGGGGGATGTGCGTCGGGCCCTTCTTGAAGGCCAAGAAGAAGCACTGGGACTCGGCCCTGGCGCTGGTGCTGCACCTCGCGCAGATCGCCCTGACGGTCTATTTCTTCGGCGTGGGCGCGGCCTTCACCGGGGTCATCGGCTGCGTGGGCCTGGCCTGCGGCATGGGCGCGTACCTCTTCTATGCGCAGCACAACTTCCCCGACATCCACGTGCAGCCGCGCGAGTCGTGGAGCTACACCCGCGCCGCCCTGGAGTCGTCGAGCTTCATGGAGATGTCCCCGCTGATGCACTGGTTCACGGGCAACATCGGGTATCACCACGTGCATCACCTCAACCCGCAGATTCCGTTCTACCGGCTGCCCGAGGCGATGGCGGGCATCCCCGAGCTGCAGCACCCGGGGCGCACCTCGCTCCGCCTCAAGGACCTCCGCGCCGCCTTCGCGCTCAAGCTCTGGGACCCCGCCAAGGGTCACATGGTCGGCTATGACGAGGCCTCGGCGGGCTGAGACCACCGCTCGGTCGTCCCCCGCCCCGTGATATCCCATCGGGCAACCCGATGAGCCGTCGCGCCCGCCTCGCCCCTCTCCTCGCCCTCCTCCTCGCCGCCGCCACCTCCCACGCCCAGCCGCGGCCCGTCGCGCTCAGCGCCGTCGAGCACGCCCTCGGCGCGTCGCCGCTGCACATGGTCGCGGGCCACGGGCGGCTCACCGCGGGCGTCACCCGCGACGGCGACCTCGCGGTGCTCACCTGGCCGTCGCCCTCGTGCTGCGACCAGCTCACCCACCTCTCGACCAACGCCCTCGACGCTCGCACGCGCCCCCGCACTGGCGTCCGCGAGGGCTTCGGCGTCGCCCTCGGCGTGGTCGTCGAGACGGCGTCGGGCACCCGCGTCGAGTGGCTCCACGACCCCGCCCGGTGGCGCCCGGTGGCGAGCTACGCCGACGAGCGCTCGCTCCAGCCGCGCGTGACGTACACCCGCGTCGACGGCGGGCTCACCGTCACCCTCGACGACGCCGTGCTCCCGTCGCCCGACGTGCTCCAGCGGCGCGTGCGCTACGTGCGCACCGAAGACGCCGCGGGCATGGCCATCCGCAGCGTCGCGCTCATGGCGCACGCCAACCTCGGGCTCACCCAGAACGTCATCCCGAGGCTCCCCTTCGGCGACGTGCTGGCCGACAGCCGCAACGACTTCGGCGTCGTGTACGACCGCGCCCTCGGGGCCTTCGTGCACTTCCGCCCCGCCGACCGCGCGCCCATCACCGACCTCACCTCCCTCGTCAGCGCCCCGGAGCTGCCGGCCGACCACTTCGGCCCGCTGGACGCCCTGCTCCGCCGCGACGGCGACCTCACCTCCGACGCCGACGCCCTCGCCGCCTCGCTCGACACCGCCTTCACCCGCGGCGTGTACGCCGTCGTCGGGAGCGAGCCCCGGGCCGACGCCTTCCACGCCGGGCGCGAGGGCGACGACTTCTGCGACGAGCTCGGCGTGCTCGTCGACAACGTGCTGGCGCTCCGCACGTCGGGCATCGTGCTGCCGCTCGACCCGGGCCTGGCGACCGGGTTTCGCTGCCCCGACGCCGTGCGCCCGTCGCGCCTCGCCGTCGCCCGCGGATGGACCCGCAGCACCCCGTCGGCGTGGTCGCTGGCCAACACCAACACCCTCGCGGGCAACCCCGTGGCGGCCTACCTCAACGACAGCGCCATGCGGGTGCCCTTCACCGCCACGGGCCTCACCGGCGAGGCCCGGCTGCTCATCGCCTTCGGGGCCACCGCCGCGGAAGCTCGCACGGCCTACGGCACCGCGCGGGCGCTGAGCCCCGCGGAGGTGATCCGCCGCGACGGGGCCGAGTGGGAGCGCCGCGCGGGCGCCCTGGTGGTGCCCGATCACCTGCCCGAGACCATTCCCCTCGCCGAGCGCACGCGCATCACCCGGGCGGCCCGGCGGGCCATGCTGCATGTGCTCAATGGCACCGACGCGGCCACGGGGATGGTGGTGGCGTCCATCGCCCGCCAGGCGCCGTACGGGCTCGACTGGCCGCGCGACGGGGCCTTCTTCGATGACGCCTTCGACATCGGGGGACTGCCTGGCAACACCACCCGGCGGCTCGACTGGGCGCTGCCGCTCGCGCGCGAGACCGCGCTGGGGCAGTCGGACATCAACCCCCTCACCGACCCGCGGCCGCCCGTCGACCCGCGCACCGGCACCCGGCAGTACCCCGAGGCCGCGTGGGAGATGAACTACTACAACACCGGCGCCATGGGCGGGTTCTTCCGCTTCGAGATCGACAACACCGCGCTGATGGTGTGGTCGGCGTCAACGCACCTGGCGTTCTTGTCCAATGAAGAGCGGATGACCACCGCCGCGCGCTGGTGGCCGCGCATCCGCCGCAGCGCCGACCTGCTGGCCGACTGGCGCGACGCCGAGACGGGGCTCCACGCGCTGGCCAACGAGGACGACAACGCGGCCTTCTCGGCCACGCTCCACGGCGGCACCACGGTGTTCGCCGCGCTGGAGGCCTGCGCGCGGGTGGCCCGGTTGATGGGCGAGCCCGCCGTCGCCTCGCGCTGGGAGCGCCGGGCCTCGGAGCTGCGCGACGCCCTCGTGCGGCGCTTCTACGACCCCACGATGCGGCGCTTCGTCAACGACGTGACCGGCGCGGCGGCGAGCAACCCGGGCTCGTCGGCGCTGGGCGCGACGGCGTGGATGGTGTGGCCCGCGGCGATGTTCGCGGTGACCGACGAGCGCGTGGCGCGGCAGATGCGCAGCGACATGGAGCGGGTGCTGGCGGCGCTGCGGGGCGACCCCGGCACCGAGGGCGGGGCGTACCTCACCAAGACCATGCTGGCGGCGGCGGTGTTCGTGGCGCGCGGGGGCGACCCCACGCTGCGGCCGCTGGTGGAGGAGTCGCTGGTGCGGATGGCGCGGGACGTCATCACCGACGACACGCAGGTGATGGGCGAGGTGTTCATCACGCTGAGGGACGCGGACGGCGGGGTGACCGCGCGCGAGAACCGGGTGTCCATCCCCCACCTGTGGGAAGCGACGCTGTTCTATCTGACCACGATGGCGCTGAGCGAGCCCGAGCGCTTCGACTTCGACCGCCGCGCGCTGCCCCCGGCGATGACCCCGCCGCCGGGGACGGTGCCGCTGCCCGAGCCGATGGCCGACGCGGGCGCGGTGATGGATGCGACGGTGGACGCGCCGCAGGTCTTCGACGCAGGGGCGGTGATGGACGCCGGGAGGGACCCCTTCGCGGTGCCCACCGGGCCGGGTGATTGTGCGTGCGCGGTGCCGGGCCCAACAACGATGGGCGGGGCGCGGGGGGCGATGGCGCTCGGCGCGCTGGGGCTGTGGGTGGCGCGGCGTCGGCGTCGGCGCGCTTGACCCGTCCGGGCGAGTTGGGCACCTATCCCACCGCCATGCCGACCTTCGAGTTCCAGACCATCCTCGACGCCCATCCGCACGACACGCCCTATCGGTTGATCACCGCCGACCATGTCTCCACCGTGGAGGCCGCGGGCCGGTCGTTTATCACCGTGGAGGCCGCCGGGCTCACGCGCCTCGCCGCCGAGGCCATGCGCGACATCGCCCACCTGCTGCGGCCGGGGCACCTCGCGCAGCTCCGCAAGATCCTCGACGACCCGGAGTCATCGGACAACGACCGCTTCGTCGCGCTCGACCTGCTCAAGAACGCCAACATCGCCGCCGGGGGCATCCTCCCGATGTGCCAGGACACCGGCACCGCCATCGTGGTGGGCAAGCGCGGCCAGGACGTGCTCACGACAGGCGACGACGAGGAGAGCCTCGCGCGCGGGGTGTTCGACACCTACGCCACCACCAACCTGCGCTACTCGCAGCTCGCCCCATTGGACATGTACAAGGAGGTCAACACCGGCAACAACCTGCCGGCGCAGATCGAGCTCTACGCCACCAAGGGCGACGAGTATCACTTCCTGTTCATGGCCAAGGGCGGGGGCTCGGCCAACAAGAGCTACCTCTATCAAGAGACCAAGAGCCTGCTCAACCCGCAGAGCCTGATGGCCTTCCTGGAAGCGAAGGTGCGCTCGCTCGGCACCGCCGCGTGCCCGCCCTACCACCTCGCCGTCGTCATCGGCGGCACCTCCGCGGAGTACGCCCTCAAGACCGCCAAGCTGGCCTCGGCGCGCTACCTCGACGAGCTCCCGGGCGAGGGCAACAAGCTCGGTCGGGGCTTCCGCGACCGCGCGCTGGAGGCCGACGTGCTCGCGATGACCCAGCGCATCGGCGTCGGCGCGCAGTTCGGGGGCAAGTACTTCTGCCACGACGTGCGGGTCATTCGACTCCCGCGCCACGGGGCCTCGTGCCCGGTGGCCATCGCCGTCTCGTGCTCGGCCGACCGGCAGTGCCTCGGCAAGATCACCCGCGAGGGGATCTTCCTCGAACAGCTCGAGCACGACCCCGCGCACTACCTCCCGGTGCCCACCCCGCAAGACCTCGGCGGCGCCGTGGTGAACATCGACCTCAACCGCCCGATGGCCGAGGTGCGCGCGGAGCTGTCGCGCTACCCCATCAAGACCCGGCTCTCGCTCACGGGCACCCTCATCGTGGCGCGCGACATCGCGCACGCGAAGTTCAAGGAGCGGCTCGACCGGGGCGAGGGGCTGCCCGATTACCTGAAGCAGTATGCCGTGTACTACGCCGGGCCCGCGAAGACGCCCGCGGGCTACGCGTCGGGCTCGTTTGGTCCCACCACGGCGGGGCGCATGGACTCCTATGTCGAGCAGCTCCAGGCGGCCGGCGGGAGCATGGTGATGCTCGCCAAGGGCAACCGCTCGGCGGCGGTCACCGCGGCGTGCAAGCGGCACGGCGGGTTCTACCTCGGGTCCATCGGCGGCCCGGCGGCGCGCCTCGCGCAGGACTGCATCAAGAAGGTCGACGTGCTCGAGTACCCGGAGCTGGGCATGGAGGCCGTGTGGAAGATCGACGTGGTCGACTTCCCGGCCTTCATCGTGGTCGATGACAAGGGCAACGACTTCTTCGCGGGGCTGTCCGGCGGGACGAAGCTCGACGTCGTGGGCTGAAGAGGTGTTGATCCATGTCTCCCGTCGGCAACGCGGCGGGGCACGTCGCCATGCGGCGTCAGAGCGATTCACCGCACAGGGAGTGCGGTTTCATCGCTCTTCCTTGCCTGGCTCGCGCCGCGCCACGCTGCCTCGGTCCGACATGGATCAACACCTCTTGAGATCTGCCCGCCGTCACACCGGCTTCGGCGTCGACTCCGCGGGCGCTGCGAGCACCGGCGCCGTGGGGCCGGCGGCGCCTGCGAGCACCCAGGCGGGGGGCGTGCGGAGGTCCCACACCACGCCGACCAGGGAGAGGGCCTTCAGCACGTAGTAGGTCACGTCGATCTCCCACCAGAAGAAGCCGTTGCGGGCGCTCGACTGGTAGTGGTGGTGGTTGTTGTGCCACCCCTCGCCGAAGGTGATGAGCGCCAGGAAGGGGTTGTTGCGCGAGGTGTCGGAGGTCTCGTATCGCCGCGAGCCCCAGACGTGCGCGAGGGAGTTGACGGTGAAGGTCGCGTGCCACATCGCGACGATCGCCAGGAAGCCGCCCCAGAAGAGCCACGGCAGGCCGCCGAGGGCGAGCATCGTGGCGCAGAGCACCACCGGGCCGAGGGCCCAGTGCTCGTTGAGGAAGGTGAGCTCGGGGTACCGCGAGAACTCCTTCCGCTGCGCAGGGGAGGTCTCCATGTACTTGGGCGCCAGGAACCACAGCGCGTGCGACCAGAAGAAGCCGCGCCGCGGCGAGTGGATGTCCTCGGGGGTGTCGGAGAACTTGTGGTGGTGCCGGTGGTGCCCGGACCACCAGAGCACGCCCTTCTGTGAGGTGAGCGTCCCGAGGGCGGCCAGCACGAACTGGAACACCCGGCCGGTCTTGAAGCTCCGATGGGAAAAATAACGGTGGTAGCCCGCCATGATGCCGAAGCTGCCGAGGCAGTAGGCGACGAGAAAGGCGCCCAGGTTGCTCCAGCGGAAGGGCACGAAGAAGACGCCCAGCGCGAGCACGTGGAGCAGCCAGAACGGGATCGATGCCCCGTCGAGGCTCAGCTGTTCGTCAGGGCCCCGGGCATACGGATCGTTGGGTTTTTCCACAGGACATAGGTCGTCGCTGCGCCCCGGGCGTCAAGCACGGCCATGGTGGATAGTGAGAATTCGTCTGCGACCCTTTAGGGGGGGCACACGGGGCGGGCGTTCAGCGCGGGATCTTCTTGGCGTCCTCGACGAACTTCGCCAGCCCGGAGTCGGTGAGCGGGTGCTTCGCGAGCTGCTCGATGACCTTGTAGGGGATGGTGCAGACGTCCGCGCCGAGCAGGGCGGCCTGGGACACGTGGATGGGGTGGCGCACCGAGGCGACCAGCACCTGCGTACGGAAATCGTAGTTCTGATAGATGGTGACGATGTCGCCGATGAGGTCCATCCCGTTCTCGGAGATGTCGTCGAGGCGGCCGACGAAGGGCGAGATGTACGTGGCGCCGGCCTTGGCCGCGAGCAGCGCCTGGTTGGCCGAGAAGCAGAGCGTCACGTTGGTCTTGATGCCCTGCGACGTGCAGGCCTTCGTGGCGCGCAGACCGTCGAGGGTGAGCGGGAGCTTCACCACGACGTTCTTGTGCACCTTCGCCCAGTCGAGGGCCTCGGCCATCATCCCGTCGTAGTCGACGCTGAGCACCTCGGCGGAGATGGGGCCGTCGACGATCTCGCAGATCTCCCGCACCACGTCGAGGTACTTGCGCCCGCTCTTGGCGACCAGCGAGGGGTTGGTGGTCACGCCGTCGATGACGCCCATCGCCGCCGCGTCGCGGATCTCCTTCAGGTCAGCCGTGTCGATGAAGAACTTCATGGCAATCGCTCCTTCTCCGGCGCACCGCCCAGCGTGGTGGCTCCGCGCGGCGGAGTGTCACGAAAGGCCTTCGCGGTGCAAGTCAGGGCACGCGCTTGAGCCGGCCGCGGCGCGCGTCGAAGACCACCACGCCGACGCTGCCGAGGAAGCCGACGAAGCCCCCGAGCGCCGCGCCCAGCCAGAGGGCGTAGGGGCGCACGTTCTCCATCAGCCACTCGAACACCGGCCGCGGCACGTACCAGGGCGGCGCCACCGTGGCGAGCAGCAGGTGCAGCGCCAGGGCGCCGACGCCCATCAGCGCGGCGGTGAGCACGAGGCACTTGAGGGCGGTGTAGCTCCAGCCGCGGCGCCATGAGGGGGACGGCTCGGGGGTCGTTGCTTCCATAGGGCGTGGAGGATACCTCCCGTGACGCTCGGGAGCCCGCGGCGCGGCGCGGCTTGACCCGCCCACGGTGCGACCGCTAGAAACCGTGTACCACCAGTCCCCGACCGACCCGACGACAGGAGCGCACGAGCCATGAACCGCACCGACACCCGCGAAGCCCGCGAGACCACCACGGCCCGCCCCCAGGACAACGCCCGCACGGCGCGTCGCCCGTGGCAGCGCCCGGACTTCGTCGAGACCTCCGCCTGCGCCGAGATCGGCGCCTACGCCTTCCAGGCGAAGTGATCGCGCCTACGCCCCGCCGCCCAGCGCTCGCCCCGCCGCTCCCCCTGCCATGCCCCTGACCGTCATCGTCCTCGGCTCCGCCGCCGGCGGGGGCCTCCCCCAATGGAACTGCAACTGCCCCCAGTGCGCCGCCGCCCGCGCGGGCGACCCGATGGTTCCGCCGCGCAGCCAGTCGTCCATCGCCGTCTCCGCCGATGGTGAGCGCTGGCTGCTCTGCAACGCCTCGCCGGACGTCCGCACGCAGCTCGCGCACACGCCCGCCCTGCACCCGCGCGCCCTGCGGCACAGCCCCGTCGCCGCGGTCGCGCTCACCAACGCCGACATCGACCACGCCACCGGGCTGCTCATCCTGCGCGAGGGCGGCGCGCCGCCCGTGTACTGCACCGCCCGCGTCGAGCTCGCCCTCACCGTCGGGCTGCGGGTGCTCCCGGCGCTCGCGTCCTACGGCGAGGTGAGCGCCCGCCGCGTCGAGCCGGGCGCCGACGAGCCGGTGGTCATCCGCGACCGCGCGGGCGCCGACATCGGCGTGCGCCTGCGGGCTTTTACCGTGGCGAGTAAACCGCCGCCGTACATGCTCCCGCACCTGACGGCGGACGAGGCCGCCGACCTGCACGCCGGCGACACCGTGGGCCTCGAGCTGAGCTCCGCCGACGGCGGGGCGCCGCTGGTGTACGTGCCGGGGGTGCGCGAGCTCGACGAGGCGCTGCGCGCGCGGCTCTCGGCGGCGGCGCTGGTGCTCATCGACGGCACCTGCTTCACCGACGACGAGCTGGTGGCGAGCGGGGCGTCGCAGAAGACCGCGCGGATGATGGGCCACGCGCCGCTCACCGGGGAGGGCGGGATGCTGGCCTTCCTGGAGACGGTGACGGGCCCGCGGGTGGCCCTGGTGCACATCAACAACAGCAACCCCGTGCTGCGCGCCGACAGCCAGGCCCGGAGGCAGATCGAGGCGCGCGGCGTCGCCGTGGCGGGCGACGGCGACACCTTCGTCGTCGGTTAGCGGTACACGCCCAGGGCGGCCATCGAGCGGTCGTGGGCCTTCGACAGGATCGGCAGGGCCACGGCGGCGCCGACGAGGGCCAGGAGCATGTCCCACTGGGCGTCCCACACGTCGCCCTGCGAGCCCAGGAAGGCCGTGCCGGTGTCGCCCGCGACGACCAGGGTGGTCCACCACTCGACGAGCTCCCAGAAGGCGCCGATGGCGAGCACCACCGAGAGCAGGAGGAAGGTGAGCCAGCCGCCGCGCTGCAAGGGCGTGCGTCGGAGCAGCACCTCCCGGATGGTGAGCACCGGGAAGAAGCCCAGCGCGAGGTGCCCGACGCGGTCGTAGTGGTTGCGCTGGAGGTGGAAGGCCTCGCGGGCCCAGTTGCCCAGCGGGGTCAGCGCGTAGGTGTACACGCCGCCGTAGATGAGGATGAGCACGTGGAGGAAGATCCCGACCGCGACGAGGCGGGAGACCGGGAAGCGCCGCCAGCAGCCCGCGAGCACGGCGATGTACGCGAGGCCGGGGACCACCTCGAGGCTCCAGCTGACGCGCCCGGCGGGCGGGGCCCAGGCCGTGGCGATACACACCACGGTAAGAATCGCGCTGAGGACGAGGTGCGTGCGGCCGAGGGTGGCGGTGCCCGTGACCGGGAGGGGGCGGGTCCAGTCGAGGGCGTCGCTCATGCGCGGCGACGACAGCACATCAGAGGGCGGTGCGCACGTCCCACAGCTCGGGGAAGAGCTTGGTCTGGAGCATCGACTGGAGGTAGCCGACGCCCTGTGTTCCGCCGGTGCCGCGCTTGAATCCGATGATGCGCTCGACGGTGGTGACGTGGCGGAAGCGCCAGACGCGGAAGCTGTCCTCCATGTCGACGAGCTTCTCGGCGAGCTCGTAGAGTTCCCAGTAGGACTTCGGGTCGCGGTAGACGGCCATCCACGCGCGCTCGACGGCGTCGTTGCGGGTGTAGGGCTGGCGCCAGTCGCGCTCGACCTGCTCGGGGGGGAGCTCGAAGCCGCGGCGCACGAGCAGCCGCAGGGCCTCGTCGTAGAGGGACGGCGCGACGAGCTCGGCCTCGACGGCGCGCGCCCGCTCGGGGTGGTGGGCGTGCGGGCGCAGCATCACGGGGTTCTTGTTGCCGAGGATGAACTCGATCATCCGGTACTGGTGGCTCTGGAAGCCCGACGACTTGCCGAGCTTGTCGCGGAAGGTGAGGTACTCCGACGGGGTGAGGGTCGCGAGCACGTCCCAGGCTTGCACCTGGAGCGCGAAGATGTGGGACACCCGCGCGAGCATCTTGAAGGCGGGGGAGAGCTCGTCGCGGGCGATGCTGTCCCGCGCGGCGCGCAGCTCATGGAGCATGAGCTTCATCCAGAGCTCGGTGGTCTGGTGCTGCACGATGAAGAGCATCTCGTCGTGCGCGTCGGAGACCGGGTGCTGCGCCGTGAGGAGGGCGTCGAGCCCGAGGTACTCGCCGTAGGACATCTCCCCGGCCAGGTCGAGGTGCGCGCCGGGCGGAACCCGCGCGTTGGAATCGTTGGGGTCGCTCACGCCGCGGAGACTACTGCACGGCGGGTTCATGGGGGGGGGTGGCGCAGGAGGATGGAGGGATGGAGGGATCACCCGACGGGACCACTGGCGGTCCGCGGGTGTCGGGACCACGAAGCTCAGGGCGAAGCGGTCGATCCATCGCCCCACGAGGCCCCATGCGCGCACCCACGAGACCGATGAGATCGTCCCCGCTGGCGCTCGTCGCGCTCGCCCTGGCCGCGTGCAGCTCGGACCCTGACCCGGGAGGAGCGCCCGCCGATGGCGCGGTCGATGTTCCGCTCGTGGACGGCGGTAGCGTCATCGACACCGGCACCCCGCGCGACACCGGCACCGACCGCGGCGCCCCGCGCGACATCGCCGCATCCGACCCGGGCCCCGCGACCGACACGGGCCCCGCGATCGACATGGGGGAGGCCCCCGACGTGGGCGAGGCCTCCGACGTCGTCACCGAAGACGTGGGCGCCGTCGTCGATGCCGAGGCCGCGATCGACGTGGTCACTGCCGTCGACACCGGCCCTCGCATCGACGTGGTCACCGTGACCGACACAGGCGTCCGCCCAGACGTCCCGGTGGTGGTCGACACAGGACCCGACGTGCCGCCCCGCATCGACGCGGGTCCCGCCCCGGTAGACGCCGGGGTGGTGCCCACGGTGACGGGTCTGCCGCGCATCGACGCGGCGCTCAAGGCGACCCTGCGGGAGGTGTTCGCGCGGGGTCAGACCGCGGGTCTGCGGGCCAACGTGTTCGCGAAGCTGGGCGACAGCATCACCTCGTCGGAGAGCTTCCTCGCGGACTTCGGCCCGACGGCCGGGCCCAGCTTCAACCTCGGGGCGCACACGGCGCTCGACCCCACGCGCGTGTTCTTCGGCGCCACGCTCGTGACCGACCGCCACTCCAGCTTCGACCGCGAGAGCGTCGCCGCGCTCACCGGGTGGACCACCGCGGACGCCCTCATCGGCGACGGCATGATCATCCGCCAGGAGATCGCCGCGCTGCGCCCGGCCATCGCGATCGTGATGCTCGGCAGCGCCGACGTCGAGGTGACCGAGCTCGGCGCCTACCGCAGCAACCTCACGCGCATCGGCCAGCTCCTCCTCGCGGGCGGCACCATCCCGGTGCTGAGCACCATCCCCGACCGCACCGACAACGCCTCCAACACGGCGCGCTTCCCAGCGTTCAACACGGTCATCCGCGAGGTCGCCGCGGCGCTGCGGGTGCCCCTCCAGGACTACGCCCTCGCCCTCGCCCCGCTGCCCCGGCACGGCGTCAGCGACGACGGCGTGCACCCGAGCGTCTACCGCTCGCCCGCCGGGAGAAACGAGTCGGCGTACTTCACCGCCGCGGCCCTCGGCTTCGGCTACAACGTCCGCAACCTGCTCGCGCTCGCCACGCTGGCCCACGTGCGCGCGGTGGTCTTCGCCGACGGCGCGCCCGACCCCTGAGCGTCGCGCGCCTCTACTTCACGGCCAGCAGCAGGTCCGCCGCCACCGCCAGGAAGAACACCACCCACAGCCCGATGGCGATGCGCCAGCGCACCGTGTGCCTGCGCTTGAGCTCGTCCATCGCCTGCTGGCGCTTCGCGTCCTGGGCGCGCCACATCTGGTCCTGCTGGGTCATCATCCCGCGCAGCTGCTCGGCCTGGGCCCAGGCGTCCTGCTGCGCCCGCTCCATCTCGCCGCGGTGCGCCTCCTGCGCGTCCCGCAGCGCCTTCTCCATCGACTGCTGCGACTGCGCCGCGCGCGACTGCGTGTCTTGCAGCGCCCGCTGGCTCTGCTCCAGCTGCGCCTGCGTGTCCTTCAGGGCCGCGGCGGTCTCGCGCGCCGCCCGGTCGGCCTTCTCGCGATCGGCCTTCTCGCGGACGGCCTTCTCCTGCCTGCCCCGCTCGGCGGCCTCGCGCTCGCTCTGCGCCTGCTGCAGCCGCGCCTCGCGCTCCAGGCGCTCGCGCTCCTGGAGGTTCCACGCCTCCCAGGCGGCGCGCTCGGCGGCGTCCTTCTCGGCCTGCTCCAGCTGCGCCTGCACCAGCGGGCGCAGCGTGGAGGGGCCCTCCATCAGCAGCCACCACGGCTCGATGCGGCCCTGCGCCGCGGCGGTGTCGGGCGCGAAGCCGATGAGCGCGCGGATGGCCGGCACCCGACCGACCAGGGAGAGCGGCAGCGCGAAGGCCTCGCGGTCGCCGCACTGCGGGCACTCGGTGGTCTGCCGACCCTGGGTGAGCACCCGCACGATGAGAGGGTTGCCGCAGCGGAGGCACGGCGGCGCGCCCGGACCCACCTGCAGCCGCAGCGGCGACTGCATCGGGAGGCGCTCGCTCGGGAGGCTGGCGCAGGGCACCGAGAGGCCCACGTCGGCGAAGGGGTTGTAGACCCCGAGGTGATCGTTTTGCCGGTAGAAATCGGGGTGCCCGAGGTCGACGACGGCGTGCGCGAGGTGCACCGCCTCGTCCCACCAGGCGGGCTCGACGGCCGCGGGCTGATGGCACGACGGGCAGTGCGCGCCGGACTCGACGGCCTCGGGGCCCGGCGAGAACTCGACGCCGCAGTGGGGGCACGGGAGCACCATCTCCAGCCGGGCCCACGGGCGGCCCGGGAGGAGGGGCTGCACCATGTGGCCGCGGACCCCCATGGGCTCGTTGCAGATGGCGCAGCGGCTCTGGCCGTTGAGCGCGACGATGCCGCAGCGCACGCAGACGCGCAGCTCGTTGCCCGGCGCCGGGGCGCCGCTCGGGACCGCTGGTTGGACCATCGCCGCCGCGGACGCTACGCCCCAGCGGGCGCGCACCGCAACCTATCGGGAACCCTCGCGCCCGGCGCCGCAACGGGCGCGCGATGCGCTTCCCTCTCCGGCCCGATGCCCCGTACCCTCGGCGCCCCCTCTGCTCGCACGATGAAGTACGGCGTCCGACTCCACGACGATCCCCGCGACCTCGCCACGCTGCGCGCCCTCGCGGACACCCTCCCCACGCTGCGCGCCGCGCCGTGGACCGAGCTCCGCCCCGGCGACCCTGCCCTGCGCGGCACGGTGCTCCACGCGGCCTTCGACGTCGCCCAGGCCCAGCAGCTCCGCGCGCGCGGCCTCGACGTCGTGCGCTACGCCGAGGACGACTTCGGCGCCCTCATCGTCCACCCCTATCGCCCCGCCCGCATCGAGGCACCCGCGCGCTGGGAGTCCTTCCGCACCCGCGCCGCGCCCACGCTCTGGGAGGCCGTCCGTCCGCGCCTCGTCGCGGGCGATCCGCTCGCCGACGAGGCCTGCTTCTGGGCGCCCCGCGACGGCGACGGCGCCCACCGGACCATCGAGCGGCTGCTCGCCCTCGGGCGCGACGACGCCATGGTCACCACCGTTCGCGACGACGCGGGCGAGGCCCTGCTCGTCCAGGTCACCGCCGCGCCGCTGTACCTCCTGATGCGCGCGCGGGAGGAGCCCGCCGAGGCCGTGCGCGCCTACGTCCGCGAGGGCGACGGCGACCTCTGGGTGGCCTTCGGGTACGCGCACCCGCTGGGCGCGCTGGCCACGCGCGCGCTCCGCGAGCAGCGCCGCCGGGCCTTCGTCGACGCCGACGGGCGGTGGCGCTTCGTCGACCCCGACGCCCCCGCGCGGAGCATCTACGACGTGCTCGAGACCCGCTTCGAGGCCCGCGCCGCGGAGTGGACCGGCGCGCCCGCCACGGAGCGCTTCCGGATCACCCTGCGCCTCGCCCCCGCCGCCCCCGCCGACCCGGAGCTGTGGGTGCTCGACGCGGCGCAGTTCCTGGCGCTGGAGCCGCTGGTGGAGTCGCTGCCCGACGCCGAGCTCGCGCGCTTTACCATCTCCCGTAACACCGGCCCCGACGGCACCCGCTACGTGCTCCAGGAGCTCGTCCGCCCCAACCTCTCGCGCCTCGGCGTGCGGGTCAGCGACCTCCTCGGCGTGCCCGGGTACGCCCGCACACCTGGGGTCGACAACCTGTACCTCCCGGTGGGTCGCCGGCTCGTCCCCGCGATGCGCCGCGACGAGCTCCGGTCGCTCCTCGGCACCGAGCGGGCGCGCGCGGTGATCATCACCGAGGACTCCGACGGGCCCTGCCTCGTGGCGCTCACCAACCCCGAGGAGTCCACGCTGCGGAGCTGGGTGGAGTACGCCGCGAGCGACCATCGCATGGAGCTCGAGCGCCTCGTCGAGCGGAGCGTCTTCGACTGGCCCGAGCTCAACGTCGAGCGCCCGCCCCCCGCCGCCGAGGCCCGGCAGCGCGCCGAGGAGGACGAGGCCCGCCGCCCGCCGCGGGCCCGGAGCCGCGACGCGGAGGTGGAGTCCCCCGACGAGGGCGTGCGCCCGGCCGCGGGGGACGAGTCGGCGGTCACGGCGGCGCTGCGCGAGGCCATGCGCGGATATGAAGCGCGGCTCGCCGAGGGTGGCTGCGAGGACCCTGCGCCGTGGCGCGAGCTGGCGCTGTTGAAGCTACAGGCGGGCGACGCCGACGACGCGTGCGCGTGCCTGGAGGCGGCGATCTTCCATGGGGCGCTCGACGTCGACCTGGCGTCCCGGCTGGCGTCGCAGCGGGCGCGCGCGAGCGGGCGCAGCGGGTCGGCCGAGGAGCTGGTGACCCTGGCGACGGCGGAGCGGCTGACGCCCGGCGAGGCGGCGTACCTCGGGGCGCGGGTGCTGGAGCACATCGCGCGGGGCGATGCGCTGGAGCTCAACCTGACGGAGGGCTTCTTCCAGGAGGTGGCGCGGCGCTTCGCGTCGCCCGAGACGCCCGTCTCGCGGCGGCTGGCGTGGTCGGTGCTGCGCGCGGTGCACGGCCGGGCCCGCGACGCGCTGGAGCTCACCCGCGCGAAGGAGCGCCTGCTGGGCGGGGTGAACGACCGCGGGCTGTCGGAGTCCATCGACCTGCCGCGCTTCGTGCGCTTCGCGCTGGCGCTGACGGAGGAAGGGGCCGCGGGGGAGATGGCCCGCTCGCAGGCCGAGCAGCGCCGGGCGATGGAGGACCTCTGGCGCGAGGCCTCGGGGGGAGCGCTGCCGGCGCTCGACCCGCGGAGCGCGTACGTGCGGATGGTCTTCGGGGTGGGGTTCATGCGCATCGGGGCGGCGTCGGCGGCGCGGGACATCGTGGCGCCCGTCGAGGCCGAGATGGCGGTGCACGAGCCGCCCAACCGGGTGATCTTCCAGCTGTACCTCGCGCGGATGGCGCACGAGGCGACGCGGGGCGACGCCGGCGCGTGGGCCCGCGAGGTCGAGACGGCCCTCTCCGCACTGAAAGACCCGCGGGTGAAGGACCGGGTGGAGTTTCTCCGCAAGCGCAGCGAGTGGCTGCGCTCGGCGGCGCCCAGCAGCGCGACCTCGTCGCTGCGGCCGGTGTTCGAGCGCAGCGTGGCGGAGGCCGAGGGCTTCACCAGCGGGGCGCTCATCGCGGGGCGCATGAGCGAGCTGCTCGACGAGCGGGTCGATCAGCGGGCGCTCTTCGACTACGAGATCGTGGAGGTCATCGAGCGGCTGCTGCGGGCCGCCCTGCGCAACGGGAGCGACGAGGGCATCGCGGCGGTGCTGGCGGTGGCGACGCCGAAGGTGGCGACGCGGGTGCGCGCGGCGGGGCGGCGGGTGTCGGCGACGGGGGAGTGCATCAAGGTGGCGGCGGCGCTGGGCGACCTCGGCGCGGTCGACGGGCTGTTGGAGACCGTGGCCTCGCTCACCGGCGCCGTGCAGACCCCGAAGGACCTCCTCACGGGCGTGCACCCCTCCCTGGCCGCCCTGCGGCGGCTGGGGGCGGGGGCCTCCGCGCGGCGCTTCCTGGAGGCCCTGGAGCCCGTGGCGACGAGCGCCGCCTCCGGCAGCCTCCCGATGCGCGCTTCGCTGGCCGAGGGGTACCTGCTGTTGAAGGACGACGCCCACGCCACGGAGCTCATCGAGTCGACGGTGGGCGACGCGCTCTCCGCCGAGCTGTCGCACGTCGATCGCTTCGACGCGGGGGTCGCCGCGCTGGCCGCGCTGCGGCACTGGCCGATGGAGCCGCGGGTGGCCTCCGTGCGGCGGCTGTTGCAGGGCCTCGACTGCTTTACCGACGCCTTCACGGCGCGCGACAAGCTGTACGAGACCTACAAGGTGTTGATGCTGGAGCGCATCGTCGACACGGTGGCCGACGACGTGACCTTCGAGAGCGACAAGGTGCGGGGCTACCTGGACGAGGACGAGCAGGCCATTCGCCGGCGCGTCATCGCCGACTGGAGATCAGCATGTGGACGTTGAGGGAGCTGGAGCGGGAGATCGACGCGATCCGCGAGCGCATCAACCGGCACCGGCGGGCGCTGGACGAGTACTTCGTGAAGCGCTCGGAGGAGATCGACCTGGCGACGGTGTGCGCGTGCGCGCAGGAGCCGCTGTTGTTCGTGGGCCCGCCGGGGACGGCGAAGAGTGATCTCGTGGTGAAGTTCGTGGAGAGCCTCGGGCTCGGGGAGAGCGACTACTTCGAGTACATGCTCACGAAGTTCACCGAGCCCAGCGAGATTCTCGGGCCGATCGACATCGACCTGCTGAAGCAGGGGCGCTTCATGCGGCGCACGAAGGGGAAGCTGCCCGAGGCGAAGGTGGCGTTCCTCGACGAGATCTTCAAGAGCAACAGCGCGATCCTGAACACGCTGCTCACCATCGTGAACGAGCGGAAGTTCTACCAGGACGGCGAGGCGCTGCCGGTGGCGCTGCGGATGCTGTTCGCGGCGACCAACGACATCCCCGAGCAGAGCGAGCTCGACGCGCTGGCTGATCGTTTCATCGTGAAGGTGGAGACGCGGCCGGTGAAGGACGACAGCTTCACCGAGCTCATCGACGCGGGGATCATGAACGAGGTCTACAAGGCCACGGAGCAGAAGCCCTGGGCGCGGGGCAGCGCGAGCTTCGAGGACTTCCTGAAGTTCAAGCGCTTCATGGACCTCACGTTTGGCGAAGGCGGGAGCGGCAGCGCCGACCGGGAGCGGTGGTTTCCGCGCGAGGTGTTCGCGGAGTTTCGCCGGGTGGTGCGCACCCTGGAGACCGAGGACAAGGTGTTCATCAGCGATCGCAAGCTGGTGAAGCTGTACAAGGTGATCCGCACGCGGGCGTTCTTGTTCCACGGCGGCGCGGTGCGCACGGACGACCTGTCGCTGCTGGGCTATTCGGGCAACCGCCGGCAGGAGCTCGGCGTGGTGCAGGAGAAGGTGAAGGCGCTGCTCAACCTGGGGTGAGTGGGGGTCAGTCCTCGGGGCGCGGCGGCGAGCCGTAGCGCACGCCGACGGAGCCGCCGGGCCGCGTCGGGCGCACGGGGCGGCCGGCGTCGACCGCGGGGGGCGTCGCGGGAACGTCCCCGGGAGGAGGCTCACCGGCGTCGGCGGGGGTAGGCGCACCGGCGTCCGCGGGGTCGGTCATGGGCGCAGGCGCGCCGTAGATGGCCATCGGGGCGCCCGGGTCCTGCGGGCCCGTGGTGGGGGTGACGGGCGCGGGCTCGGTGGTCGCGACGGGGGTGGTCTGCGGCGCCGGGTCCTGGGTGGAGGCGCAGCCGAGGGCGAGGGAGGTGGCGAAGGTGAAGGCCGCGGCGCGGCTGAGGGTGGTGGTCGAGGCGGGCACCACCGACGCAGGGGCGATGGCGATCGCCGCGGCGCAGAAGGGGCAGCGGGACGAGTCGCTGCGCACGTGGCGCTGACACGCGGGGCAAGGGGCGAGGGGGGAGTGGCTCATGGTGGAGCGCGATGCGACGGCGGGAGGGGGGCGGGTGTCAAGGCGCTCGGAGGGGCAATGGCGTTTGGGGTACGACCGGGGATCGGTCGATGAGGGCTCACACCTTCTCGCGGGTGACCTTCCCGAGCAGGCCCTGCGGGCGCACGAGCAGCACCAGCACCAGGATGGAGAACACGATCGCGGGCGCGAAGGAGCTCGACAGGTAGGCCGACGAGAGCTGCTCGACGAGGCCGATGAGCAATCCCCCGAGCATGGCGCCGGGGATGTTGCCGATGCCCCCGAGCACGGCGGCGACGAAGGCCTTGAGCCCCGGCTGCACGCCCGTGAGGGGGGTGATGGCGGGCTGGTCGATGCCGAAGAGCACACCGCCGGCGCCCGCGAGGGCGGAGCCGAGGCCGAAGGTGACGGCGATGATGCGGTTGGTGGGCACGCCCATGAGGCGCGCGGCGTCGAGGTTGGCGCTGAGGGCGCGCATGGCGCGGCCCACGCGGGTGTGGCGCACGAGCACCGTGAGCCCGACCATGAGCAGGACGGCGGCGCCGAGGTCGATGAGCTTGACGTTGGTGACGGTGATGGGGCCGAGCGCCACGGGCACCGCGCGCACGACCGGGGGAAAGCCCCGGGGGGTGGCCGTGAAGAGCAGGATCGCGACGTTCTGCAGGAGCATCGAGACGCCGATGGCGGTGACGAGCGGCGTGAGTTTGGGGGCGTTGCGGAGGGGGCGGTACGCGAGGCGCTCGATGACCATGCCGAGCGCGGCGGAGGTGACCATGGCGGCGACGAGGACGGCGGCGGCGACGCCCGCGGAGGCGCCGTGGGCGGAGGTGGCGAGGAGGCCGAAGGCGGAGGCGGTGAAGATGCCGACGTAGGCGCCGATCATGAAGACGTCGCTGTGGGCGAAGTTGATGAGCCCGAGCACGCCGTAGACCATGGTGTAGCCGAGGGCGATGAGGGCGTAGACGCCGCCGAGGGAGACGCCCTCGACGACGTTGCGCAGGAAGGCCGTCGGCCGCTCGGCGGCGCCCTTGAGGATGAGCAGGGTGGGGTAGACGGCGATGGCGGCGACGGCGATGGGGAGCGCGCGCTTCGCGAGGGCGTTGGGGGGCGCGGCGGCGGCGGCGGTCATGGGTTCACCGTGGTGCGGTAGTCGGCGGAGTTCTCGTGCACCTCGAGGATGACCGCGCTCTTCACGGCGTCGCGGTGTTCGTTGAGGGAGATGAGCCCGGTGGCGCCGTCGAGGTTGCGGGTGCGGGCGAGCTCGGCGCGGATGCGCTCGGGCACGGCGACGCCCGCGCGGGTGATGGCCTGGGCCATGGCGAGGGTGGCGTCGTAGGCGAGCGCCGCGAGGTCGTTGGGCGCGTAATGGAACTTCGCCTCGAAGTTGCGCGCGAACCTCCGCGCGACCTCGGTGGTGGCGCCGTCGGGGGCGAAGCCGACGGAGTAGAAGTCGCCGACGAGCTGGTTGTCGTCGTTCAGCACGAGGGAGGGCGAGCTCCAGCCGTCGCCGCCCATGAAGCGCCCGCGGAAGCCCTGCCCCCGCGCCTCGCGGGCGATGAGCGCGGCCTCGGTGTAGTACCCGGGGCAGAAGATGCCTTCGGGGTTCTGCGCGAGGATGGTGCCGAGCTGCGCGGAGAAGTGGGTGTCGCCGGAGCGGTAGGCCTGCTCGGTGGGGATGGTTCCGCCGAGGCGGGTGAACGCGGTGCGGAAGGCGTCGGCGAGGCCGACGGCGTAGGCGGAGCCCTGCTCCTTGAAGATGGCGACGCGGGAGAAGTTGAGGGTGTGGCGCGCGAAGCGGGCCATGACGTCGCCCTGGAAGGGGTCGATGAAGCACACGCGGAAGACGCAGTCGCCGAGGGCGGTGACGGCGGGGTTGGTGCTCGACGGCGACACCATCGGGACGCGGTATCGCTGGCAGATGCGCCCGCCCGCGAGGGAGAGCGAGGAGGCGACCTCGCCGAGGATGCCGACGGCGCCTTCGATGTGGATCAATCGGGTGACGGCGCTGGCGGCCTCGGCGCTGTCGCCCCGGGTGTCTTCGATGGCGATGTAGAGGCGCTTGCCGAGCAGGCCGCCGGCGGCGTTGATCTCCTCGGCGGCGAGGGTGACGCCGTTGCGCGAGGCGGTGCCGAAGTCGGCCATGGAGCCCGTGAGGGCGGCGTAGAGGCCGAGGGTGATGGCGTCGCGGTGCTTGCGGCAGCCCGCCGCGAGGGCCGAGGCGGCGAGGGCGCCGGCGGCGCCGGCGAGGAACGATCGACGTGTGGAAGGCGGTGCCCCGTTCGCCATGGCGATGCGACGGGTTGTACCAGGGAACTCAGCGCGAGGGCAGCGCGCCGAAGCGGTACCCGAGGCCTTCGATGCCGGTGAGGATGGCGTCGAGGTTGGTGGCGGTGACCCCCTGGATGTCGTGGAAGAGCACCACGCCGCCGCCGATGCGGCGGGTCTCGGAGACGACCCAGCCGACGAAGTCGCGGCGGTAGGCGGTGGGCACGCGGTCGCAGTAGGCGTCGGAGCCGAAGCACCAGTCGAGGGTGTCGACGTTCCAGCCGATGCCACCGTCGGGGTAGCCGCTGGCGCGCAGGACGGTCTCCTTGGCGGTGCTGCCGGCGCCGTAGGGGTAGCGGAAGAGGCGGGGGTGGGGAGCGCCGAGCACGCGGTCGAGGGAGTCGCGCTCGCGGGTGACGAAGCTCGTGAACTGCGTGCTGGTGGCGACGACGTGGCTCCACTGGTGGCTGGCGACGCGGTGCCCGGCGGCGTGCACCTCGCGGATGATGGCCTCGTTGCCGGCGATGTTGGCGCCGCTGAAGAAGAAGGTCGCGGGGGCCTCGTGGCGCGCGAGCACCTCCATGATGCGGCGGGTATAGCGCGCGGAGGGGCCGTCATCGAAGGTGAGGTAGACGGTGCCGCGGCCCTGGAGGGCGAGGGAGGGGGGCACGCGGACGCCCGGCGCGGCGGCGGCCTCGGAGACGCCGTACTGGCTGTCACCCTCCTCGGCGTCGTCTTCGTGGGCGAAGTCCTCGGGGTCGGCGGTGCAGCCGAGGCTGAGGCTGAGGGCGAGGGGGAGAGCGCGGTAGAAGCGGGCGGTGGGGCGCATGGCGGCGGGCGTCTTCGTGGGAGTGTGGAGTGGAGGGGGCGAGGCGATCAGCCGCCCGAGAGGCGTGCGATCTCCTCGTCGGAGAGGTCGAAGTTGGACCAGATGTTCTGGACGTCGTCGTGGTCGTCGAGGGTCTCGACGAGGCGGGTGACCTGGTCGGCGTCGCGGCCGGTGACGGGGATGAGGTTCTTCGGGATCATGGCGAGCGAGGCGCTCTTGACCTCGATCTTCCTTTCTTCGAGGGCCTTGCGGACGACGTCGAGCTCGACGCCGGGGGTGGTGACGAGCCACTCCTCGCCCTCGTCGGCGATGTCTTCGGCGCCGGCGCCCAGGGCCACGTCGAAGAGCTGCTCTTCGGAGGCGGCCTTCTTGGCGAGCTTGATCTGCCCCTTGCGCTCATAAGCCCAGGAGGCGGTGCCGGCGGCGCCCATGGTGGCGCCGGCCTTCTCGAAGATCTTGCGCAGCTCGGCCACCGAGCGGTTGCGGTTGTCGGTGAGGACGTCGACGAGGAAGAGGGTTCCGCCGGGGCCTGCGCCCTCGTAGGTGATCTCCTCGTAGCTCACGCCCTCCATCTCCCCGGTGCCACGCTTGATGGCCTTGGTGATGTTGTCGGCGGGCATGTTCTCGGCGCGGGCCGAGTCGACTGCGGTGCGCAGCCGGGGGTTGGCGTTGACGTCGCCGCCGCCCATGCGGGCCGCGACGGTGACCTCCTTGATCAGCTTGGTCCAGACGCGCCCGCGCCTGGCGTCGGCGGCGCCCTTCTTGTGTTTGATGGTGGCCCAGCGTGAATGCCCGCTCATGTCAATCGTCTCCCAGCGCCGCGTCGGGTCTCCCGAGAGGGATGATGGATGCGTGCGTGCCCGTGCGAAGGCGGCGGAGATTACCCGAAGCGGCCGCGGGCTCACAAGCCGCGGAGCCCGCCCGAGGAGAGCGGACGGCGTCAAAAAGAAATAGTTGACAGGGGGGGCGGATGGAGGGCATACACCGCCTCCCGCTGCGAGGATGGCGGAATTGGCAGACGCACTAGCTTGAGGTGCTAGCGAGTAACATCGTGGGGGTTCAAGTCCCCCTCCTCGCACAACAAAACGGCTGGAATCCTAGTGGTTCCAGCCGTTTTCCATTGGACCGTGACGAAACCCGTGACGGAACCCCCGTGACGGAACCCGTCGCGAGGTCCCGGGTACGGTCGCGAACCGCTCCTCGACGGCGCCCGCTGGCACGTCCCTCGGGTCGCCTGCCTTGGCTGTCGGAGCGGTTGACACCGTCCGCCCAGCTCTCGCGTCCCACGCGCTGGGATCCCGTGACCGCACGGGTCGGGCTCTTTGCGCCGTCCTCGCCCGCAGCTGCCATGCGCTTCCTGAAACGCCTGAATCCGTGGACGTCATCGTTACCTGCCGTGGTCCGCAGCTGGGCTCTGGACAACAGGTCGCGACGTTTTGCCTGCGTGGCCTTCCCGAGCTACAAGAAATACTCTTTTCGCAACCGATGAACACCTTGACGATCATCGCCGACGGCCTTCGCGCGGCACGACGACTCGCCGGATTGAAGCAGGACGAGCTCGCCGCTCGCGCCGGACTCTCGCGGATGACGGTGCAGCGCATCGAGGCCGGGACCATCGACCCTCGCCTCTCGACGGTCCTCGTGGTGGCCCGCGTGCTCGGCCTCGAACTCATGCTCGTTCCCACGGCGCTGCGGCCGCTGCTCGAGGACTTCGTCCGGGCGGGCGGGCGCACCCTGGGGCAGGAGCCAGGCGTCGGCGCGCCCCTCTCGATCGTTGACAGCCTCGCGGCGTCTCCCCCACGCACGGCGCGGTCCGGTCACAGGACATGACCCACTCGATCAAGGTCCTCCGGCTCTTCCTTCACCTCCCGAGCCGCGAACGCCGCGCCATCGGCTACTTGTCGCGCTACGGCGACATCCTTCGCCTGTCCTTCGACGACGACTACGTCCGCGACGCCGCTCGCCCACTGTTGTCTCTCGCGTATCGCGGCGCCACCGAGGACGACACGAGGGCGATCCTGGGCGCCGCGCGCGACGAGCGCGTCGCCCGGAGCGACGGTCACTGGCCGGTGTACTTCCAGAACCTCCTGCCCGAAGGTCACAACCGGGCACGGCTGGCCCGCGAGCGCGGCTGCTCCGAGGACGACGAGTTCGAGCTCCTCGCGGCGGCGGGGCACGACCTCCTCGGCGCGGTGGAGGTCGCGCCCGTTCCGTCCGAGCAGGGAACGCCGGACGCCATCCTCCTCTGGCACACGACCCTAGGGCTCGCGCCGGCGCCACAGCGCGCGGTGGAGGTCCCGGTGGAGGACGCGGCGAGCCTGCCCGGTCTCGTCACGAAGTTCTCCGCCATCAAGGACGGGCGGCGGTACGTCGTGCGGCGCAAGGGCGCCGCCGGCTCCTATCTCATCAAGCTCCCCTCGGTCGCCCACCCCGACCTCGTCGACAACGAGCTCACTGGCTACCGGCTCGCGGCGTGCCTTGGGTTGAGGTGCGCTGAGGCCGAGCGCGTCGCGCGGGCCGACGTCGCGCTCCCCGAAGCGGTCGAGTTTCCCCATGTGCTCGTCGTGAAGCGCTTCGACCGCGGCGACGCGGGGCTCCGGATCCACATGGAGGAGCTCAGCCAGGCGCTGCAGTACCCGCCGCGGCAGAAGTACGGCGTCGGACTCGTGCAGGACGGCGCACGCGTGCTGCGTCTCCTTGACCAGCTCTCCGCAGACCCGGTCGGCGACGTGACCGAGTTCGTGCGGCGCCTCGTGGCGTTTACCCTGATGGGTAACACCGACGCCCACTGGAAGAACTGGGCGCTCCTCTACCCCGACGGACGAACGCCCTCGCTCGCGCCGATCTACGACCCGGTGTGCGTCGCGGCCTGGTTCGCCGAGCTCCCGCCGCCGCACTACGCGGTCAACCGGGCGGTCGACGCCACCCTGCGTCGCTTCGACTACGACGCGCTCGAAGCCCTGCTCAAGGCGGCGGGCATCCTCCGGTCGGGGCGCATCCTCAAGGTCGCGCGGGAGACCGTAGCGGAGGCGCGCGCCCGGTGGCCACAGATCCTCGTCGATGCACCGGACAACCTCCGCGCCTCGGTCGAGGAACGCCTCTCGGGCGGCGTCGCGCTGAGCCGGAACGCGTAGATCGGCGGTCGAGCAAAGGCGCCGACCGCGGCGCTCGCACGCCATGGAATCGCGTGCGCCTCGCGCGGATACGCCCGCGACGCGCTCCGGGCGCTCCCTGATCTATGACGAGGAACTCGAACGCACGTCGGCCCGGAGCGGATCCGACTCGCCGATGACGCGCCACGGACCTCCGCCCGGCTTCATCTCGAAGGCGACGAGGTTCCCGGCGCGGGCGACCTTGTTCAACCCGATGCAGCGCACGCCGGCGATCTCGGCGTCCACGCGCGTGTGGTGGTGGCCGAAGAAGCAGACGCGTGGCTGCGTCTGCGCGACGAGTTCGTCGAGCCCCGCGGCCTCGCTGTAGCTGATGACCCGCTCGCCGTGCCGGTGCTTCTCGAAGCGGACGCCCGCGGGCGCGTCGTGCGTGAGGAGGATGTCCAGGCCCGAGGTCGATGAGAGCCCGTCGATCTCGTCGCGGGTGTAGTGCCGCCTCGCGACGCCCTGGAGCTGGCGCGAGGCGCGGTCGTAGTTCGAGGGGCCGTAGCAGCCGCCCAGGCCCCCGACCCGCAGCGCCTCGCCGCCCGCGGTGATCGCGACGCTCCGGCCATTGGGCAGGTAGAGGAGGCCGGGAAGCACCTCGGGGTCGGGCTGCGCGTCGAGCCAGCCGAAGTCCTCGTGGTTGCCCTTGATGAAGAGCGTCCTGCGCGGCGCGGCGCGGCGCTCGGCCCACCACGCAGGGAAGTCGCCGGCCCCGTCGTGCGCCCGGGTGGCGGCGTCGACGCGCGCTGGGTCCGGCCAGACGCCGAAGTCGCCGACGTGCAGCACCCAGTCGAAGCGCACCGCGAGTCGCTGTTCCAGCGCAAGGACGTCCGCGTAGAGGCGGTCGAGTGCTCCATGGATGTCACCCGCCGCGCAGAGAATCATGGTCGTTCCTGGTCTGGCCTCGCGGTCGGGCTGTGAGATCGGATCGCCCCTCAGCTCGGCTCGACAGACTCTTCCCGCATCTTATGGTCCCGCTCAAGCAGCGCCCAGACTCGCTCGGCGAGAGGCCCGGCGGCGGGCAGCTGGCGCGCCAACCAGTTTCGAACCCCGAGGCTGAGACTCCGCTCGGGCGCAGACTCAAACACCGCGAGCGCGGGCCCGAGATTCTCCGGCGGCATCCAGTCGATCCACGGATTTGTCGCGCCGTGCTCTCGCCAGGCCTCGGCGGCACGCGATCCGATCAGCTCGGGCGCGATCCGCCAGAGCGTTCCAACCACGCGATGCGCGGCGCGCTTGTCCTCTGCGATCACCATGAGGAGGTCGATCATCTCCTCGGGCCGCGCGAGCCCCACGACCGCGAGACCGTCGACGAGATCACGGGGCGCGCCCGGGCGGCGCGCGAGGTCAACCAGAGGCTGGAGGAGCTGCATCCGGAATGCGTCCGGCGCGCGCGCGACCAGCAGCGCCACCCGCTCCTCGTTCCACCCGCCGTCTGCCGCCGCTCTCTCGCACAGTGCTTCGATCGGCGACCGGTCCCGGAGCATCTCGTCGAGGGCTGAGAGCGGGACGCTTGGCCTCCCGGTCAGGGCCTCCCTCATCCGGCTCGCCCGATGCGCCGGTGCGAGGGCGAGCACGAGTTTCTCTACCGTCTTCCCCTCGCCAAGCAGCGCCTCCCAGATCGCGTCGAGCATCGCCGCGCGCTCCTCCTCCGGAGTCTCCGAGATCCACCGCGCGGCGAGGTCGTGGGGGAGCTCACCGTCTCGCACCTTCTTCAGCACGGCGAGGAGCGACGCGCGGCGCTCGTGCGCGAGCGCGACGGCGGCGACGGTCAGGTAGGAGGGACCGTTGAGCTCCCCGTGGGGGAAGTCCCCCGAGCAGCGCTTTAAAGCGCGGAGGGACAGTTCGGCGAGGCGTCGGGCGCCGTCCCACTCGATCTCGGCGAGCGGTCCGCGGAGTCCCTTCCCTTCATGGAACCGAAGCGCCGCGGGCAGGGCTTCGAGGTCCGGCGTGCTCCAGCCCGGGAACTCCCACGGATGGATCAACGCGTCGAATCCGACGGGGCGCGGCCGGGCGAAGCTCCAGTCCCAGCACGCGGCGAGGAAGTGGGCACCCGCCTGCTGCGGCTCGTGCGGCCCGCCGCGGGTGCGAGGAGCCGGGAGGCCCGACGTCACGCGGATGACGAGCAGCGGGAGCTGGTGCGCGAGCAGCCGGTCCAACGCCTCCTCGCACGCGGCAGGGACGGCGTACCCGCGCCGCAACTTCCTGCCGACCGCGAGGAACAAGGCCTCGATCGCGCCGACGAGTGGGAGCGACCGCACCTCGAAGGTGTCCAGCACGCGGGCGATGACCTTGCTGAGGGACTCCCAGGACAATCGATCCAGGGCAGCATCCACGTCGGCCTGACGTGAAGGGTCGATCGCCGCCCTCCCCCACGACGAGACGGAGCCCCTATTGATCTCCCGGCCGAGTTGGGTGAACACGAACGCGGCGGGGATCCAGGACGGCGCCAGTTGCAACATCCCCGTCTCGCGCCCGCGCAGAATGCGGGCGGCGGCGAGCGCACGGACGACGTCCCCTCGACCTGGCGGACGCGCCAGCCACCGATCGTGCTCCTTCTCGAGCTCCCGCCGCTTCGGCTTAGTGACCTTGCGCCGGAGTTGCGCGGCGACGCGCAAGGCCTCTTCGCGAGCTTCGTCGGCCGAGCCCGTCGCGTCCGCTGGGACCAGGGTCTCCCAGTCTTCCACGCGGATCCGATCGTTCCACGCGAGTCGCGGATCCGACCACCACGCGGCGATCATCATCTCGATCGCGCGCGGCGCCGCCTCCCGGAGCCACACCTCCCGGACGGTGGTGCCCCCGTAACCCTCGAAGCCGGCCGCGAGCCAATCGCGCGCGAGGTCCGCCCCGAACCGCCCCTGCAACCGCTTCTCGCCGTGCTCATGCGCGAAGCGCAGGATCCCGAGGAGGGTCTCGGGCGTGTTGAAGATACGAACGTGGGAATCGACCGCGTCGAGCCAGTTGGAGACGGCAGACGTATCCAACAGCGTCTCCACGTCTCGCCGCGCCACGCGCTCCCCAACCCAGCCGATGAACGCGCGGCGCCACGCGACCCCGGGCGCCCACTCGAACTCTCTCCAGGCGTACAGGCTGGCGAGTTCTCCGGGATCCTCGACCACCGGGCACGGGAACGGCGCGATGACCATCGCTCCGTGGCGGGCAAGCGCTCGCAGCACCTGGAGGTCGCCGGACGCGGTCGCGAGGTCGACGATCATGGGCTGAGTGCTGGGAGGCCAGGCGATCTCCCTGAGATCGTCGAGGCCCTGGACGACGAACACCGCGGGCGGGAAACGACCGGGGTCGTCGCGATTCCAGAGGTGGGTCTTCCACCGGTGCTGGTGCCAGTGCGCGACGAACGAGCGTCCCGTCCCGGCGGGCGCGTGGACCCACTTCGCGGAGGCCTCCTCGGGGCGGAACCAGTTGATCTCGGCGTCGTCGCGACCCGCGAAGAGGGCTCTGGGACCGTCCGACTGCCGGAGTGCGGACTCAAAGCAGGGGGCCTCGTACTTGGGATCAAAGGGGCCGATCAGCTCGAATTCCGCGATCGGGAACAGCGAGGGATCGGACCGCGTCGGTGCCGGAAACAGCCTCTCCTTGGGAACCTCCAAGACGTCGGCGATCGACTGCTTCAGCTCGTCGGCGTCCCCACGTCCGTCGAGGTTGTCGTGCCCCGCGCACCACCTGCGTAGTTGAGGATCGAGTGAGCTCTCCTTCCCCTGCGGGGACTGGCCAGCGCTGATCTCCCCGAAGCGTCCGCGGACGGCGCGCACGAAGCCCGCGAAGTTCTCCTTCTGCCGCTCCATCCACCCTTGAATCAGTGCCTCTCGGTCCATGCGGCCACCTTCGTCCGGTCTGCCTACGACGTCAACGAATGCCTAAACATTACATCAACAGATCGACGTTTATCAGCTGCATTTCCGAGCTTTAGCCAGCGTGCAATGGTGCCGGCTGTAACCGCTGGATCAGTGCGTCCGGTGGCGATGGTCGCCGCCCGACGCACCGATCCATCCCGCTGCTCCGCCTCGGCGGAAGGTGAGCGCCATGTCGTCTGCGCTGTTGATCGTTCCCCCATTCCTGAAGTCCGCCACCGGCCCGCTCCTTGGGCCCGCGATGCTGGCTGGGGCCGCGGCCCAGGCCGGTCACGAGGTCGAGGTCATCGACCTCAACGCCCGCTGGATCGCGGGCGTCCCCTTCGGCGACACCCTGTGGACCCCGCCGCCCTTCGTCGGCGACCACGATCGGGACGAGGGCTTCCTCCGCCTCGTCCAGGAGCACTTCCGCGCCCGGACGCTCGGGCACATCTGCGTTGGGGGCGGGCGGGCGGTGTCGCTGGAGGCGATCCTCGCCCTCCGCGCGGGGCACGAGCCTGTCGCGTGCGCCGCGCGCCACGTCGCCGCGAGCGAGCGCGCGTGGATCGACGCGCAGCTCGGGTCGGCCGCCTGGCCGGACGTGTTCGGGGTGTCGGTCATGTACGGCGGCCAGGTCCTCTGGGCGCTCGCGGTGACCCTCGCCGCCCGGGAGCGGTGGCCGGGCGTCCCGGTCGTCTGGGGTGGCGCGCACGTCACGGCGCTCGCGGACGAGATCGCGCGTGACGCGCGCTACGGCGTCGCGGCCGACGCCTTCGTCGCGGGCTACGCCGAGGGCACCTTCGTCGACCTCCTCGATGCCATCGCCGAGCAAGCGCCGTGGCCCTCGGCGTGTTTCCGCGCGGGTGGTCGCCACTGGGAGCGGGCGCGCCCGGACGACGGGGGCGTCGTGCCGACGTTCCGCGACGTCCGTCTGCCCCGCGGCGCCCGGCTCACGCTCCCGACGCAGCTCTCGCGGGGCTGCGCGTACGGGCGCTGCGCGTTCTGCACCTACCCCACCACCGAGGGCCCGTACCGCGACCTGGCGGCGACGTCGGCGCAGGGCGTGATCGACGAGGCGATCCGCCGGGGGGCGTACGTCTCGTTCAAGGACAGCCTGCTCACGCCGCCCCTGCTCCGTCAGGCCGGCCGTCTCGTCGACGGCAGGACCGCGTGGAGCGGGTGCACGAAGCTGAGCCCCGCGCTCGACGCGGCGATGCTGAAGGAGCTGGCCAGCCAGGGCTGCCGGACGCTGGAGATCGGCCTGGAGACCCTCCTCGACGACGCCCAGGTGCTCGTCGACAAGCGCCAGTCGCGTGGCCTCTTTCTGCGCACCCTCGAGGCCGCCGACGCGGCCGGCGTGGCGCTGGTCATCAACTACATGACCGGGTTCCCGGGGGTCGACCGGGTCGAGGAGGACCGCTGCCTCGGCGCCGTGGCGCAGGCGGTCGCCGCGCGCCCCTCCCTCGTCGCGAAGATCGAGCACAACCGGTTCGAGCTGGAGCGCGGGGCCCCCCTCGCGAAGTCGCTCCCGGCGGGCGTCGAGGTCACCCGGCGGTGGCCCTGGTCCTCAGTGCTGGAATGGCGTTACACGGCGCCGCGCGCCGCGCGTCGACTGGCGGTGGTCGCGTGAGCGCCCGCCTCTTCGCCGGGCGCTTCGAGGAGTTGCTGGGCGCGGCCCGCGTCGCCGAGATCGAGGCCGCGATGACCGACGAGGCCACGATCCTGCTCGCGGGCGACCCCGCGACGGGCAAGACGTCGGTCGCGCGTCGGCTCGCCGAGTACCTTGAGAGCACGGCCGACGGGACCGGCGCCCTGGTTCGCAGGATGGCCGCGGAGGCGGGCGTGTCGCTCGCGGACTTCAACGCCCGGCTCGAATCGCGGCCGGAGACGGACCACGCGCTCGACGCCGCGGCCGCGCTCGCGATCGCCCGCGGCGAGGCCGTCGTCTTCGAGAGCCGGCTCGCCGGCCACCTCGGGTCGTGGCTCCGTCGGCGCGGCCGGCGCGGACTCGTCACGGTCTACCTCACCTGCGCGCCCGCATGGCAGGCCCGGCGCCTCGTGGCGCGAGAGGGAGGCGCCGCGCTGGCGGCGGTCGTCGACACGGCGCTGATCGCGGACCCCGCCGCGACGAGCTCGCTTGAAGGATGCGCGGCGATCCTGCGGGGCCTCGGCGCGCCGGAGGCGAGCAGGGCAGCGGCCCTCCTGGACGTCGAAGCCTCGCGGGCGTCGGAGGATCGCGGGCGCATGCGCCGTCGCTACGGCGTGTCGCTCGACGACCCCGAGGTCTACGACGTGGTGCTCGACACCACGGAATCGACGATCGACGAGGTCGCGCGACTGGTCCTCGAGCACCCGCCGATGCGGTGAGGTCCGGCCGCAGATCCCCCGCGCCTCAAGGCTCGGCCGGCGACATCGCGCGAAGGCGCTCGATGAGCGCGCGATGCACCGCCGGCCACGCGTCGAGCACGGCGGCGGGGGTCTGCGCCTGCTCGTCGAAGAAGAGGACGCCGACCTCGCTCTCGTTGGCGCCCTGGTGGTCGTTCGAGACCCGGCCGAAGCGGAGCGTGGTCCCGACCGCAGCCCGGGCGGCGTCGAGGTGGGCCTTGTGCTGCGCCAGCCGCATGAGCTTGAGCCGTTTCGAGCCGGGGTTGCTCGCCTCCCGATCCTTCACGTAGCCGTACTGGCGGAGCCCCAGGTAGTAGCGGCGTCGGCCGCCGTCATCCTGGCGCGCGTCGACGCGGAGGAACAGCGACTCGTGGATGCCGGCGAGCGCCTTCGGGAACGAGGCGATCGCGTAGTGGGTCCAGGGCGTGCCGCCCACGTTGTTGCCGCGCGCGAGCGCGCCCGCGCCGATGTTCTCGGGACAGGCGCGCCGGAGCGCCCGGAGGAACTCGTACTGCACGAAGTCGCGGCCGAGTTCGCGGAAGCCATCGAGCGCGGCGTGCCGCTCGGCGAGCATCGCGGTGACGTAGCGGCGGTAGTCGGCGAGGATGTCGCTCGCCGCGAGGTGAGCGCTGAAGAACCCCACGACGTCGTCGAGCCCGACGACCAGATAGCGGTGCGTCGCGGCCGCGCGGTCCTCGTCGAAGTGGTAGCCGGTCTTGAAGTAGACCTTTACGTCGGCGGCGGCGCCGTGCTTCAGCGCCTGCGCGTCGAGCCACTTCGCGTACCGCTGGAGCTGACCGTGGTGGTGGGAGCTGCGGACCTTGTCCTCGACAAGGAACAGCACGACGGCGCCGCGGATGCGCGCGGCGAAGAACACGTCCGTGTGGGCCTCCTGCTTCGAGGGCGCGCGGTGCAACGCGACGTCGGCGACGCGGCACGGGGCCTCCGGGTGCGACCGATTCCAGAGCCACGCGATGAAGGCGCGGGCCACCCGCTGGAGGTCGGCGCGGTCGGTCTCGCCGGCGTGTGCCACGAGCCAGCAGAGGAAGGCGTCCTGCGAGAGCTCGGAGGTCGCCCAGTCGAAGAGGTTGGGGATCGAGGGCACTCCGCCAACGTAGCTCAACCACGAGCCGCCAAAGCCGCGAGCAGAGCGCGATGCTCTCATCGCGACCTTGAAAGCCTAAAGCAACTCCCAGCTGGATCTGGCACGCGCCCCGGTGCAGATCCGCGTCGCCCCGCGGCGTCAGCGCGCCCTTGCGTAGTGATGCTACGTGGCGATCGCACGCCCTTGCAGGACTCGCGTCTCTCTTGACGGGCCAAGTACCAGACCGGAAACCGCTCTTGGGAACTCCATCGGGCAGCGGGCGGAGCCCCACACATGCGCGACTTCGCTCGGTTGACCGAACCCTCATTGCCCGCAGCGCCCACTCCTGAAAGCGTTGACAGGAGTTTCCGGCTTGGCCTCGGATCACCGCGCGCGAGGAGATCGCTGGCTCAAAATCGCCCCGCGCAATCAGCGTTGATCGTCAGTGTTCCACACGCTTCCGGAACAGTAAAATCCGCCGCACCGCCCCCAGTGCCCCGAAAGCCCATTACGCCGGGCGTCGCCAACTCGATATGAGCAGGGACACCAGGCGGGAGCGTTGCGGTAAAATCAGCGGTTCCGCCGCGGAATTCGCCTGTCCTGCCCACGAATGGCCCGCCAACCGTCTGCACCCCAAAATCGCACCAATTACGCGGATTCGAGTTGTTCGTCGCATGGAAGTCGACTCGGACCTGGCCCTGACACGGCGCATGCGGCCGACAGAATCTCCCGCTGATAGAGTTGAAATGATCGCCACGAAGAAAATTGAAGGTAATTGGAGCGCACACAGGCGGGCACGTAGAAGGATCCTCCGCGCCACATGTGTCGATGACGTACTGGCCCGCGAACGAAAGCCTCGCCGCGGAAAAGTCGCGAAGGTACCGAACAGTGTAGCCGATGGGGATACCCGGAGAAGCAACCGAACGCTCGGCGCCGGCTTCTGCGAACGCACGGAAGCCTTCGATCGCATTCCCGACGAGAAGTCTGACCGCGTCGGCTCCCGATCCACCCAGCACAAGGCCGCGCGTCGAGGAGTTTGACAGCGTCGTGCGGTGAGCGTCGGAGAGTTCCGCTCGTCCGCTCGCGACCAGCGCGTTGAATGCCGCTTGAACAGCGACGTTGAACTCCGACTCTACGCTTGATGAGTCAACAGCTAAAATCGCCATGCGCCCGTAATTGACCTCCGCCACGTATCCAGGAGGATTTTCGTTACCGACAAAGTTGCGCATCCCATCAGCGGTTACTCCCCCGCAGAACATCGACGCAGGCCCTGACGGTCTTCCAACTGACACGGTGTAGTACGTTTGCGCAAGGCGAAGCACATAGTGATGAACATCGCTTCGGTCTCCGAATCGGAGTGCCGCGCTCGCGCTACCGCCAATCCATGTCCCCCCAAGACCAAGTCTCACTGCGGCCTCACTAAAATTGTGGACTTCATGCAATTCGAATGCTACCTGTCCCACGGTCGTAGCGGGCGAGTGGGATTGAAGCAGTCTACTGATCGCGTCAGTCACAGATGCCTTCGATGGATTCGCAATACGATCACTCCAACTCGCGGACGAAGCCGACGAAAGGCCGTCTACTGTTATAACCATGGGCGCTCGGTCGCCTGGTACCGGTGCGAGCACACCTGTCTGAAGTGATCGTCCCTGCACGATGCTTCCTACCCAGAGTGCGTCCGCGAGCGGACTGATGGCAGCGATCGACTCCGGCGCAGCGTTGCCGCGGCTCACTTGGCGAGTGCAATGGCGGCGACATCCTCCTGCCGTCGTTTCATCGGGCAATGACTCTGGATTAGAGAGCGTCATCTCTCGCGGCGCATCAACGGCGATAGGCTCCACACTCTGAATGAGTTCCAGAAGTCGTTGGTCGCGGTTCTCCTCGCATATGGCTGAGCTGACAACGGTCGACGAGAATGGGGGAGCCGACGGCTCATTTTCGTAGGTCGGCGACGCCGTAGCTGAGCCTATTGCCAATAGCCTGTTGTGGCACCCGACAAGAAAGAACGAGACGAACATCGATCGTACTGTGTGTCTCATGTTACTTCACTCCGTGCTTTCGATTGATGGGAATTGCAGCCCAGTGTCTTGGAACGGCGACGGCGGTAGGAAGCGGATACGTATGCCCAAGAGGTCATACTGACCTAGCGAAGCTACACAGGCCAGGGGGCCGAGGTCAATACAGGGCAGCGCGGATGCGCTCCAACCTGAGCGGATCACAGTCGAGCTTGGGACGGAAGGCGACGTGCCGAATCCAGCCGTGGATGTCGTCCGGCGTGACACTTTGAATCGCGACGGCCACGCCAGCGACCAGGACGTCCCATGACAGCGCCGCCGCATTTCGTAAGGCCGTCTTGACCTTGGAGCCGCACTTCTCGACCGGGGTCACGTCGGGCGAGGAGGGCGGCAGCAGTTGAATGCGTGCGCCATGGCGCTCAATCACCTCGGCGCGCTCGACCGATGCGCGCCGAACTGGTCTGTCACGACGACGTCGCCCCGATGGAGGCATGGCCCCAGGACGTGATCACCATGGAAGACGCGGTCGTCAACGATCATCGCGCCGCGGAGAAAGCGGGGCGCGAGAAACTTCCTGGCTCCCAGCCCAAGGACCTGCGTGATGTTGCCGCAGGTGCTCCCAGGCACCGAGCCGACTGCGCGGGTCCATTGAGGCATGCGGGCGTAGCGACGCGTCAGGTCGAGGTTGATTCCGAACTCATCGACGAAGACTCGGTTCGAAGTGTCGACTCGTTGTTGCTCCACGCGGAAGGCCGCCTGGGCTTCTCGGACATCGGGGCGGTCCCCCTCGTCCGCGTCGAGCGTCCTCTTTTTCGGGCTAATTTCACCTTCCGCACCTTCGGTCTACAGCCGAGCAGTTGGTGCGCAGGCGGCACTCGTGCTCCAGCGCCTCACGGAGTTCGTCGAGGATGGCGTCGGCGCGCTCGCAGACCAGTCGGCAGAGGGTGTCGAGTCGCTCGCCTCGGATCGTCGCCGCCACCCCGCCTCCGGGCGGTCGGGGTGCAACGCTGCCGGTCTCACGCATCCCCTGGAGCCAGTTATCGAGCGTGTTCGTGGCCGCGTGGAACACGTCCGCCAACTCCCGGATCGAGCCCTCGCCGGCTCGATGGGCTGCGACCACGCGTTCCCGGAGATACAGGCCGTAGGCGCTCACGGGCGACCTCCTGGTGGAAGTTTCCACCCGATCTACGGCTGAGCGAGTGCATACCAGGCTCAACTGGGAACCGAACTAGGGCGTGTAGTGGTGGGAGGACCCGAACCACGAGGAGACGGCCCGCAAAGATCCACGGGAACTGCTCTTGGTGGACCCATTTGCTTCCATCACTAGGCGGCAGGCCACGCCCACCGCCTGGTTGAGCCGCTTGACCCAACGGTCACCCCGCCCACGGCCGGCGACCGCCCGGACGTAGGGGGGTCGTGCCTCGTACTCGGCGACCGCACCTGCGAACGCAGGCCGTCTATCGCGGCGTTCTGCATCCAACATCTGCCGCAGCACCCTGGGTTCTTGCATCAGAACGAGCGCGTCGATGAGCGCGAGCCGACCGAGCGTGGTGGAGAATACCCTGCGGTATCCCTTCCCCTGCGTATCCAGTACGAAGTCGTCGATGGTGACCATGAGTCGGACCTAACCATCCCGCCCCTGGCGCGCCTCAAGAAATCGTGGGGCTGCAGCCGCAAGGTCTCCGCGCGTGCATGGCGAGATCTCCCACGCTTCGTTTAGCCCAAGCCATGCCGCTCGGTCAGTGCGACGCGATCAGGAGGGCCGCCGGGAGTACAGGGAACACCTCCCCGAACTCCTCGCGCACGCTCTCCGCCTCGCGGATGTAGCCCTGCGTCGTCTCGAAGCCCGAGTGCCCTGCGGCGCGCTGGATGCGGAGCGGCTCGTCGCCGCGGATCGCGCGCCAGGTGATGCCCGTCGCGCGCAGGTCGTAGAAGGTCATCGACTTGCGCGTCTTGTCGCTCGCGAAGAGCTCGGCGCGCGTGACGCCCGCGCTCTTCAGGTGCGCGCGCAGGTGCTTCGCGCCCTCCTTCGGGACGGCCTCGGGGATCATCCGCGTCTGCGTGCCACGGGCCTTGTGCATCGCGCGCAGCAGCGGCAGGAGGTTGCGCTCGACGGAGAACCGGCGCGCCTCCTGGGTCTTCACCGGCTTCACCTCGCCTGTGTCGTAGTGGACGGCGCGGTGGATGTGCACGGTGCCGCGCTCGAGGTCGAAGTCGTCCCACTCCAGGGCTTCGAGTTCGCCGGGGCGAGCGTGCAGGTAGACGGCGATGGCGTAGAGGCGGCGGGCGACGACGGGCACCGCCTCGCACGAGACGAGCGCGAGGAACTCCGTCGGGGTGATGTACTGCTTGATCTTCTTCGCCCCGCGGTCGGGCGGCGCGACGCCGAGGCACGGGTTGTCGTCGCGCACGCGGAGCGCCGTCGACTTCGAGCGCGAGGCGTCGCGGAACATCGCCCGCACGAGCGCCCAGCAGTTGAGCGACGTGCGCCACGACTGCCCCTTGCGCGTCTCGGCGTCGAGCCGCGCGACCACGCGCTCGATGTCGGCCTTCGTCACCGCCTTGATCGCGAGCGTGCCGATCACTGGCTCGATGTGTCCGTGGTAGCGGTAGCGGTCGGTGCTGGCCGACGAGGTGCCGCGCAGGACGCGGTCCTCCCACCAGCGGTTGAACCACGAGCCCACGGTCTCGCCGTCCGGCCGTCGGCCCGACCGGGGCGGCGACGCACGGCTGCCCGACGCAGGCGTGGTGGGCACGACGATGACAGGCGTCGGCGCGACGGGCGCGGGCGCCGCCGGGAGTCCCACGGGCGCGGCGCCCGCGATCTCGGAGGGACTGGCCACGTTCTCCGGGCGCCACTCGCCGCGATCGAAGCGGGCCTGGAGTTGGAGGCTCACCGCCCGTGCCCAGGTGACGTTCGCGGGGATGCCGTCGGGGGGCGGGGCGACCTGCGCGACGGGCCGGACCCAGCGCTTCCCTTCCGGGAGACGCACGCCAGTGTACAGCACGCCGCGCTGGTGGAAGCCGATGCCGGAGCGGGGGCGGCTCATCGCGCCCCCATCTTCGCGAGGAAGTCCTCGACGCCTCGGCGGGCCTCCACCGTGACCTCGCGCTCGTCGCGCGCGGGCAGCCCTTCGATGGCCCGGTCGACATCCTGGCGATTGACCCACAGCATGCGTCCACCCTCGTCGCGCCGAACGAGCACCCCGCGACGGCGGCACCACCGCCGAAACGACAGGGTGTTCTTGAACCCGCGCGCCTTCGCTTCGGCAGGAAGTAACACCCAGGCGGCTGCGGCGCCCGCACGGGAGCTCGTGCCGATAGCCGTCGTTGTCGGCTCGATGGAAGGGGTGGCGTGCACCGTCGCGGGGAGCATCGCTCCCACATGCTCGGCGCGTAGCAATACCCACGTGAAGCCGGGGGTGGAGTGAGGGACCGGCGCGCCGACCGGCACCACGACGGGCGGACGCGAGGTGTTGTTGGGAGGTGTCGATCCGCCGCGCGCAACATGGTCGAAACCGTGCGGTGCGGAGTCGCTCGCAAACGCTGAGTCCGTGTCATGCGTCCGGCTCATTCGCGCATGTTCGGTTCGTCGCGACACCCTCGTTCTCCTGTGAAATGGAAAGGCCTGCCGCCCGACGGGCGGGGTGCGTCGGACAATCCGACGACCGTCGCTGCGAGAGTCCGGACGAGGCGACCGCTGCATGCGGCCACGACGCACGGCACTGCCCGGTGCGCGCGGGAGTTCGAGCTCGGCCCACGTCCCCGCCCGGCGGACTAACAGTTGACGCTCAGCGTGTGGCGGGACGCGCCGTGGGAGCGCGCGGCGTCACCGCACGCACTCCACGCCGAACCCCAGACGGGCAACCTTCTCGTACCACTCCGCGGCCATGCGAATCGACGAGAGTGGTCCCTCGATCATGGAGCGCAGCATCGCGTGGTCCCTGCCAGTATCGGGGTCGGTGGCCAGGCGCTGAGCGAACGGTGCCCAGTCGGGCTCGCGGAGGCCCTGTCGCTCGAGGCGGTCGATGATCTGGCGCAACACCTTCGCGAACTCGCGAGCCTCACCGGCGTTCATGTCTCGAAGGAGACGTTCGCTGGCATCGGGCTCGCCGTGGTCATCGAGGTCAGCAGCCAGGTATTCGCCCCTCAGGGAGCAGCAGAGGCCCATCGAGCTGATCGGGTTACCGTCGCCGGCGAACGGACACGGCGCTCCCGCCGGGTGGGTCATTCCGCGTGGCAACGCATTCATGGTGTCGGGCTCACCGGTCCTTCGTGGAAGCAGGTTGATGATGTAGTAGTCGCGTCCCATAGAGTTGGATCGTTAGGAATCAGGTCGTTGGGCCGAGCCGAACCTCGCGATCGCTCCGGGATCGTGCACCCCGTCACACCTCCGAGCGTCACCTCTTCCATGTCGGTTCCGCGCCTCGCGTTACTGGTAGCGATCTTGATGCCAGTTGAGCGTCTTCAACGGCAGGGGCAGCGACTCCGCCGCGGGGCCGATCGTCCGACCTATCGCGGGTGGTGAGCGGATAGAGCAGGGCCACCGAGCGGGAGGCGCTGGACGATCACACGTCCCCAGCGCTCGGACTCCGCTCCTGTGCGGCGCGTCGCCATTGCGACAGCCCGTGCGGCGCCGGACGGCGTCCCGGGCGTCGTGGGTCCCGCGTCGGCTCGGCCTGCGCTCCCGCTCGGTGGAGTCCCGCGACACCGCGAGAACGATGGCGACGACTGGGTTGGAAACAAGATCAGGTTCATGGTCATAGGGTTCGAGAGGCCAGAGGCCGAACCGGACCCTATGACCATCAGATCACGACGCCGTCGGTCGCCTTCGTCTCGCGGTGCCTTGCGTACCATCAGCCAGATTGCAGGACCGTTACCGCGCGTTGAGGGAGTGCGAGTGCCAGTTGAAGCGCGGCCGGTCGGCCGGGCGTCGCTTGACCGTGCGTGGCGGACGCCGCCGTCGGCGACACGGGCTCTGGGCAGCCGCTGTGGGCGCCGGCGGAGTCGATGTCGTTCCGTGGGTCGTCGTTCGTCGCGCATCGGGCCCGCGGACCCGGCCGACCCCCGTAGGGAGATGTCACCTCTCAGCTAGGCAGCCCCAAGGCTCTCGGTGGTCCACGGGAAGGCGATCGCGTCGGCGACCTCGTCCAAGGTCATCCGCGCGAGCACCTCCGGTGCGAGCCCGAGCGCTTGAATCTCGCGACGATCTTCGTACTCACGGGCAGGAATCGAGCGATGGGTCTCGCCCCGTTTGAAGGCTTCGATCTCCCCCTCCTGTCTGCGGAGGTACTCGCGCAGGTTGTGCTTGACGAGGTGCTGTTCCCGTTCCGCGAGGCGATCGTGATCAAGCTCGGGGGTTCCGGCGCGGAGGATCTGGTAGCCCGGCGTGAGGTAGTCGCCCTCGTCGCAGAGCGTCACCGTGGCCGCCGGCAGTCGCCGGGAGACCCAGGTGACGAAGCGCGTGATGAGGACGGCGTTCCACTCGTCGTCACGCACCTTGGTGAATCCCTCCGCGATGGGAATCGGCTTCCGTGGCTTGAGCACCGACTCGTCCTCGCGTCGCAGGCGCTCGCCCTCGTCGAGCAGCGCGAACGCAGGCCATTCGCAGGTCCAGGTGAAGCGGTAGATGAGAAGTTCTTCGGCGATGCGGATCTCTCGCTCGGCCTCCCTGTAGTTCTTTCGAGTATCGCAGATAGTGTAGTGAAGGGTTCGTCCCATAGAGATGGTGGTTCGTGAATCAGATGGGCCCGATGCGCGAACGAACGCGGCTCCAGGGAACGACCAACCTCCGCCGCTGCTTCCTTCTCGTGGTGAGCACCTCCGCCACGGTCATGGTCGCGATGGCCTCGTCGTTACCCACTTCCTTCCCATCCGGGGCTCGTCCTTTCCCGGTGTTGTAGAAGGGCCGTAACGAGACGACGTCGCCCGGCATGGCCCCGCCGGAGGTACTCATTCACGACGTCGTGCATCGGGGCGCGCAGGGCGCTCCTCGTGTTCGTGCCGGACGAGCGGCGGGCCCAACCCTCACTCGCCTATCCCGAACCCTATGGACAACCCCTCTCTCTGCAGCCTCCTCGGCGACGCCTCGCTCTGGAACCCGGACCTCTTGCTCGGTCTCGCGCTCCTCGTCCTCGCCTACGTGCTCGTCCGGCCGCTGCGGTGGCGCCGGTGGCGGTCGCGCGCCTCTCGCAGGCGGTGACCGACCACGACGCCGCTCAGCCGGGCGGACAGCCATGGCGGTATGGCGACCGGCCCGGGCGGCGCTCCGGGTCCCACGCAAGCGAGTCGTTCCGACCGAGGCCGCGCGTGCGGTCGAGCACGGGAGACGGTCCGGCACCCGGTCTCAGTCGAGACCCCGCGCTGGACACCCTCCCGTCGGACGACCTACCGCGCCCGATCCCCGGCTCGATGGGTGTGGCCCTCCACGCGGAACGGTCGGCCGGGTCCGCGGGCCCGCCGCTCGACGGCCCGACGCACGAAGACGCCCGGCTGGGCGCGCGAATGCGACGCGCCCTCGGTCCCGCTCCCTGCCACGTCCCCGAGACGGTCTCACGCCACCCGGCCGGCCCGACCGCACTTCCTGGAGAAGCCTCATGAACTCGCCGACTCAGCGACTGACCGCCTGGCGCCTCTTGCTCAACATCGTCCTTTCGCCGTTCTTCGCCGCGTATGGCCTCGTCACGCTGGCGCGCGGGGCGTGGGGTCTCGTCGGGCAGGTCGCGCGCGCGCGGAGCGCCCTCGCGACGACGCTCCTCTGTCCGAACGGCCACCCGAACCCGACGGCGGGGCGCTTCGCGTGCGCCCACTGCCACGCGAGCTACCACGGCTGGGTGGGACGCTGCGCCCTCTGCGGCGCGGGCGCGGGTTGGATCGAGTGCGACCGGTGCGGCGTCGGCATTCGACTGCCCTGGGTGTCGCGGTGACGGACCGCGTCCCGAAGCGGGTCCGCCCGAACGTCGACGCGCAGTCGCAGGTCGGCGGCGAGCGGGACCTCCGGGTGATGGAGGACCTCGCCTGGGCGGGCGTGCTCTCGACCGCCCAGGTCGAACGCCTGCACTTCCCCTCGCGCCGCAGAACCCAGCGACGGCTGCGCGCGCTCCTCGACCACGGGCTCGTGCGCGCCCACCTCCAGGGGGAACTCCTCCAGCGCGACAACCTCTACACGCTCTCCCAGCTCGGGCTCGACCGCCTGGTCGAGGAGGGGGCCTTCCCGGACGGGGCGCCCGTGCTCGCGCGCGTCCCCGCGGTGCCGAAGCAACGGCACGTGCTCGCGGTGCGCGACGTGTTCGTCGCCTTCCGCGCCCAGGAGCAGGCGGGTCGGTTCTCGCTCACCGACTTCCGCTTCGAGGGCGAGCTCGCCCGCGAGCCGGCCTTCAAGGACCACGGGATCATCCCCGACGCGCTGGCGGTCGTTTCTACTGGAGGCTCGGAGGTCTCGGTGCTCGTCGAGGTCGACGCCGGGACCGAGACCACGACGACACTCAAGGCGAAGTTCGCGAAGTGGCGCGAGGCCTTCGGCAGCAGGCACGGCGTCTTCGGCGCGGCCACCACCTGGCTCGCCGTCGTCGCCCTCCGGGAGGGCCGCCGCCGCACCCTCGGCCGGCTCGTCGAGGAGGCGGGCCTTCTGCCACGCACCGAGACGCTCCTCGTCGACGCGCTCCCCGCCCGCCTCGCCTCGTGGCCGCACGACCCGGCCGCGCGACCCGGGGTGACCGAACGGCCAGCCTTCCTCCCGAAAAGCACTGGTTCCCCAGGCGCCGGAGAGTCGGGCGGGGCGGCATTTAGGCCCGTGAGGCGGGTCTTGCGGTTGTAGAGGGGACTCACCGCCGGCGGGCGAACCGCAAGAGACCGTGGCCAGAGCGGTCGGCAGTGGGTAGAGACGGTCGACGAGGGCCCGCTCGGACGGCCCCAACCCCGGGGGTCGACCGCATGAGCGTCCGCAACGACAGTCAGCTCCTCTTCAACTCTGGAGACCTGCAGGCGACCTTGGACGCCCGCGAGCGGGACATGCTGGCGGAGATCGACGGCTACGACGGCGACCTCCTGCTGAACACCACGGTCGACGATCTCTGCCGCTACTTCGCCGAGAAGTATCGCGTGGAGCCGCTGGCGATCCAGCAGGACGGCATCCAGGCGGACCATCGCGAAACCAAGGCGGAGTTCAACGACGGCTACGACCGGCAGCGTCGGGATCGCACCGTCTACGTCCCCGCGACGGCGGTCTCCTTCTCCGTGCCCTTCACCGGCGATCCGATGCTCCTGCACCTGACGACGCCGACCCACTCGTACAGCCCGCCGCGGGCGACCGTGGCGGGGTCGGAGGTCGTCTTCTCCTTCGTCACGACCGACGCGGAGCCGACCGGGATCACCGGCCAGTTCGAGCAGCAGCTCCGCGAGCTGCGGCAGTGGATCGACTGGGGCCGGGACAGCGTCGACCGCTTCAACCGATCGGCCGAGGAGAACGCCCGCCAGGCGATCGCCGCGCGGCGGGCGCGACTTCTCGCCGCCCGGAAGATGTCCGAGGGGTTGGGCTATCCGCTGCGCCCGCGGGCCGGCGCGGCGTCGGCGACGCCGCCCGTCGTCCGGCGGAAGGTCCTGCCGACGCCGCCCCGCGCGAGCGCCGCGGCGTTCGAGCCGGAGCCCGTCCTCGACGCGGAGATCTACGAGCACATCCTCGCCGTGCTCCAGAACATGGCCCTCGTGATGGAGCGGAATCCGACAACGTTCCGGACGCTCGACGAGGAAGGCATCCGCCAGCATTTCCTCGTGCAGTTGAACGGCCACTACGAGGGCGAGGCGATCGCGGAAGCCTTCAACGGCAACGGCAAGACCGACATCCTGATCCGGTCGGGGGGCCGCAACGTCTTCATCGCCGAGTGCAAGTTCTGGAAGGGCCCCGAGGGGCTCAAGGACGCGATCGACCAACTCCTCGGGTACGCGACGTGGCGGGACGCCAAGCTCGCGCTCCTGCTCTTCAACCGCCTCACGAACTTCTCGACGGTCCTCCAGAAGGTCCCGGAGGTGCTGAAGGGCCATCCCAACTTCAAGCGCTCGGTGCCGGTCCCCGGCGAGACGCGCGAGCGTGCGGTGCTGCGCCACCCGAGCGACTCCGGCCGCGAGCTGACGTTGACCGTCCTCGCGTTCGAAGTGCCGGCGTAGCGCCCGTCCCCGAGCACCGTCCCTGTCCCGCGGCTCATGGCCGCGCGGGCCGCGAGGCACCGGCGTCGCCACCGCGGTACGCCCCCTCACCGACTCCTTCGCCGGGAGCGCCGCGACGGCTGCGCCGGCGAGGCGGGTGGCGGTGCGAGCGGTGGTGCGAGCGGTGGTGCGAGCGGTGGTGCGAGCGGTGGTGCGAGCGGTGGTGCGAGCGGTGCGGACGCCTGGCGCGGCCGGAAGGTCGTCTCGGCCACCGCCGCGACCGGAACTTCGAGTTCCCGGAGTGGCACCGCCATTGACCCCACCCGAAGGCGGCGCGCGACCGAGGCCGATCGTAAGGCCTCCCCGCGGCCCCCCACCTCTCCTGCGCGCACGAGTTCGGCGCGGTACGGCCGGTCGCGGTTCCAGTAGAGGAAGGTGCGCTGCGGGAGAGCGCTCACCTCGCGCACCAGGAGTTCGCGCTCCTCCGACGCCGACAGGAACGGCGAGCGCGGCCGCTCCTCCCACGGGAGCACGGCGGGGCGCTGCCTCCGCCCGGTCACGGGCAGCATGCCCATGCGCGCCGCGTCCTCCGGCGACGCCTTGAAGAGCAGCTGCCGCGTGGTGTTGGTCTGCACGATGGAGGGGAGCGTGGCCGAGACCTTCTGGGCGCCCGCGAGCGATTGTGAGATGAGCCAGAGCGAGACGCCCCGGCTCCGCGACATGGCGAGCACGCGCTCGTAGTGGTCGGCCATGTCCCCGCTCGCCGCGAGCCCCTCCTGCCACTCGTCGATGAACATCGCGACCGGCCGCGCCGCCTCCTCGGGGGAGCGCTCGAAGATGGCGCGCGTGACCTTGAGCGTGAAGAGCCCCGCCCAGAACCGGCCGAGGTCCTCGCAGCCCAGGGGCGGCGAGCCGACGTCGATGAGCGGGATCTTCTCGCCGAGCAGTTGGTGGAAGGAGACGCTGCCCCGCGCCCCGAGCATGAGCCTCGCCGACGGGAGGCGCAGCAGCCGCGAGAGGCGCGCGCTCACCCCGTCGAGCGAGGCCGCGGCGACGCGCGGGCCGCCGCGGAAGAATGCGCGGACCTCGGGGGACGCCGAGCTCTCGGCGGCCGACGCGAGGGCGGCGGGGTCGTGCAGAAGCCCGGCGAGCTCGGGGAGCGAGAGGCCGCGCGTGACGCCGAGGAGCACCGCGTGGAAGAGGAAGGCGTCCTGCCGCACGCCGAGCTCGGCGCCGCCCAGCCGGTTGAGCAGCGTGGTGATCTCATAGGCCTGCACCTCGGGTGCCACGCCGGGCTCGGGGCGCAGGATCTGGAGCGGCACGAGCGCCTCGGTCGAGAAGGGGTCGACGACGACGAACATGTCGAGCAGCCGCTCGGCCTCGCGGGGAGGGAGCGTGTCGACGAGCCCGCCCAGCAGCGCCCGCACGAGCGCGACGAGGTCGCCCTTGTGGTCGAGGACGCAGAGCCCGGAGGAGCGCGGCGCGCGGGCGACGCGACGGAGCAGCCCCTCGGCGACCCCGGCCACCACCCGTGTCTTCCCAGCCCCCGTCGTCCCGAGCACGAGCGCGTGCCCGGACCCCGCGACCTCCCGCAGCGGCACCCGCACCTTCACGCCCGGCGAGCCGACCGAGGTACCGAGCTCGATCGAGTCCCCCGGACGACGGGCGAGGTCGCCCATCTCCTCGGCGAAGCCCGCGTCGACGCGCGGGACCTCGGCGGCGCGCGCGACCGTCCGCTGCTCCTGGCGATACGCCGTCGCCCGGTCGTCGAGCCCCGCGAGTCGGCGGAGATCCGCGTAGAAGCGCTCCATGGTCCCCTCGTCAGGCCGCGCCGCCCGGCCCGCCGGACCGGCTGCCCTCGCGGCGGGGACGGAAGCCGTCCTCGGCGCCGGAGTCCTCCTGCGGCGGCAGCGGCAGGGCGCGGCGCCGCGGCTGGAGCGCCGTCCGCGCCTGCTCGCGGTCGCCTTCGTGCACGTCGAGGCGCCGGTTCCAGGCGACGTAGCCGAGGGCCACGAGGCCCAAGATGCAGAGCCCCGGGATGACCTCGCCGAGCGAGATCACGGGCAAAGGGCCGACGCGTGTCGCGGTCCGGCGGAGAATCTCCGGCAGCGCCGAGAAGAGGAGCGCGAGGACCAGCAACGCCTGGCACCAGCGCCCCGCGGCGGCGAGGTTGGTGGGCCAGCCGAGGACGCGGAGGAGCAGTCGGCCGACCGCGTAGATCACGAACGAAGTGACGACGAGGGCGAGGATCATCATGGTTGAAGGCTCCGAGCAGGAAGGACGCGCGGAAGCGTCGGCAACACGCCTTTCGCCCCGCGCTCTCCCGCGCCATGGGCCTTGCTCGCACCACAGTTACTGCCAAATGAAACGGAGCGGTGCCGGGGAGGATCAGCGCGGCGCGGACACGCCGACGGCCGACGGCAGCGCGGAGGCCATGGCCGACCGGCGCATTGGCTGGTCGGCCAAGCGAACTACTCCCTTCATGTGACAACCGAGCCGATCGCCGGAGGATGTCCTCTGTCGCGCGGCGTCGCAGGGAGCCGCGAGGCGGCACCCGCGGGAGGCGCGACTGGCCTACTCTTCGTCGACCTCGAACTCCTCGCCTTCACTCTCCCAAGCGACCGCGAGTTCGGCAGGAGTCGGCGGAACGAGCCCGTACCAGTTGTGCTTGTAGACGCGCTCCCTCAGCACGTCGCGGTCGTTGTAGAGCGCGAGGCCGACGCCGGGCCGCCCGGTGTTCTTGTTGACCACGAGGATCGTCAGCGGCGGCAGGTTTGCCGCCTGGCAGAAGTACATCACGCGCCCGAGGATCTTCCCGACCGCCTTCACGCTGCCGTATCCCATGCGTTCGCAGAGCTGCGTGTACGTCAGCGTCTCCCGCCGCGCGGCGCATCCGGCCAGGATCAGCCATGCCTGCAGCGCGCGGTTCTCTGGGGTGGAGTTGTCCGAAAATCGTTCCATCGTCATCCCTCTCGCCTCCGGGGCGCGAAGGTAGACGGGCGCCGCGCTCGCGACAACGTGCCCCCACGCGCCGACCGTAGTCCCGGAGAGTGGGGCGACGTCGATGTCCATGCGGATCGCCGCGCGGAGTGGACGCCCTTCGGGCTCAACGCCGCGCGGGCGCTGCGCGGGTAGGCGCTCGGTTCGTCGCGTCAAACCCGCCGAGAGCGAGGCCGACGGCATCGTCCGTCCCCCCGTCGTTCAACCCCGCGTCGAACAAAGGCAGGACGCTCCCTCTGCCCGTCCCCGGCGGCGCGACCGGTCGCTGCGCCCACGCCCGATCGCGGCAGATGCGCTCCCCTTCCAGTCGCTCGAGTCTCCGTTCGACCTTCTCTATGCGCGCCGCGAGTTCACGTTGCGAGCGGTCGAGTCGAGCGGCCCAAGCGGTGCCGACGAGCGCGAGCGCGGCCAGTACGATGCACTTGGCGGCGCGTCTCACCGTCTTCTTTCTCGCGGCGTCGGGCGACACACCGGCCGCCGCCGGGGGCGTCGTGGGCTCGGCGGCCACGCTCCGCCCCACGCCCTCGGCCGGGACCCGCGCCCGGAGCGCGCCTGCTTCGCGGTCGGTCGCCGGCGCGAGCAACTCGCACTGCGGGCCACGGTAGACCGCGAGTTCGCGCGGGTCCCACGGGTCGACGACGATGCCGAGGCTGTGCTCTTGCCGCCACGTGGCCTGGTTCTCCCGGTCGGTCGGCGAGTACTGCGCGCCGTGACGGACGTGCCCGTGCACCCAGCCGACGACCACCCCGTCGGGGTAGAGAGCGCGTGCCCGTGAGCGGGTCTCGGACTCCGAAGCGACGGTCGACTGCACGAAGTGCAGTTCGGCCAAGGCGTTGGGATCCGGCACGACCCCGAGCACGACGACGTGCCGGCCGCGCGCGTCCTGGCCCACCCGCCCTACGACGAGGCCGAGCCACTCGAGCGGCGCGGCGGCACGTCCGAGGGCCAGCATGCGCTCGACGACCTGCTCCGGGATCGCCGCCTCGAAGCCCGCGGCGCCGCGGAAGACGCGGTACCCGGCGCGCGCCGTCGCGCGATCGACCGCGCTCACCGACTCGGCGACGAGCCCGACGGGCCGGAAGCCAGTCCCGTCCTCGCGATGGCGGCGGCTCACGGCCGCACCCCGACTGGGCGAAAGCCGACGGTGCTGCGGGCGGGGCGAAAGGAGCTCGGTTCGCTCGGCGACAGCGATGCTGGCGGAAGCGCGGCGCGACGGGGACGGAACCCCTCCGGCTCGGCCAGGACCACGCGGGGCGCCGGAGGGAGGACGACGCCGTGGGTCGTCTCCTCGGCCAGCGTCGGATAGACGAGGCCCGGGTTGAGCGGGCGCCCGCCCAGTACCGACCGCCAGTAGCCGGACGCGCCGTTGCCGTATCCGCCGTCCCCGCCAGGAGGCTCGTCGAAGTTCACGAGCCGCATGACGTGGACGACCAGTTGCGCGAGGAGCATGTGCCCCCCGGCTTCCGCCCACCCCGAGCCGATGCAGACGATCCCGCTGCTCGGGGCGACCCGCAGGCAAAAGGGCAGCGGCTGGGAGGTGAACTGCACCGAGGGCGGCGTGCTCGGATAGTTGCCGCACGCCAGCAGGTCGAAGCGTACCTTCGCCTTGGCGAGAGGGACGCCCGGGGCGCCCAGCATCGGGAACGCGAAGTCGACCTCGTAAACGGTCACGAGGCCGTTGGCGCCCTGCGCGGGGCTGGCCTTGACCCCCGCGGCCGCCTGGACGCTCGAAGCGAAGCCGCGCCACGACCCGAGGCTGGGGCCTTCGAGCCCCTGCATGACCTCGTAGTCGTAGGCGAGACGGGAGCGCAGCTCGGCGGGGGTGAGGCGGCCCACGGTCAGGCCCCAGCGGCCGAGCTGGTGAGGATGACGGCGATGGTGTCGGCCGCCTCCACGCCCTCGCCCGCGAGCGAAGCGGAGAGGGGCAGCGTGCACTTGCGCCGCTGGTGCTGGAGCGCGTACGCGCCCTTGGCCCCCGCGGGCTCGATGAAACCCGCCTTGACGAGGCCGTCGAGCGCCATCTGGCCGGTCGTCTTCGGGGTGATCTCGGCCTCGTACTGCTGGCTGTCCCGCGGGTGCAGGAACGTCACGGGAATGAACTTGTCGTCGCTCATGGAGTCTCCTTCGACGGCTTGTTTGATGAGTGGCCGTCGCTCACTTCGGACATGGCCCCAGCCCGGGGACCGTTACGTCGGATCGCCTCTCCCTCTCGGCGCCGCCGGGCCGCGGCGTCGTACTCAAAGAACGCGCGGTTGGAGCGCCTGCTCACGGCACATCGCGCCAGGGGTGCGCGTGACATCGCGACGTGCGTCGCGACGCACGTCGCGGGGGCCGACCGAGCAGGCGTCCTTTCATCCCCGCGCCGTCGGTCGGGCAGGACCGCCCCCTCCTATGCTTCGCCTGCCCCGCCGGCCGTGGCGTCGTCCCCCGGCTGGTCCGCGTCGCCCTTGTCGCGCGGTCCCACCGTGCTGAAGAGGTCGGCAGGCCCGCCGCGCAGGCGCACGACTTCGGTCGTCCGCCGCTGCAGATCCTCGACCTGGAAGACGGCGCCCGGGGGCAGGCCGACCTTGCGGCAGGCGCGGTCGCGGACGGCGTCGGTCGCCCGCACTTCGGTAATGACCTGGAGGCTGCCGGGGCCGAACTGCGGCACCGTCGGACATGCCTTGCAGACGATGCGCTCGAGCCCCGACTCGATCGGACGGCCGATCGACACGAGCGCGCCGCAACGCGCGCAGGGCGCCGAGACCAGGTACGGCATGGGAAGGTGGAGCACGGGCTCCACGAAGCGCACCGCGAGCGCCGCGAAGAGTGCCTTGAGCGGCTGCTCGGCGCCGACGTCGAGCGTCGTCGGCTCGGGGTAGCGGCGGTGGGCGCCCGGGCAGGCCGGGTCGGCGGAGATGCCGTAGGACCTCGACGCGCCGGTCCGCACGTTGAGCTCCATCACCCGCCCGCCCAAGGGGAACTCGCCGTGGAGCGCCTGGACGACGGCCTCGGCGGCGAGGGCGCCGAAGGCCGCGGCGACGGTCTGGGTCGACGGCGTGAACCCCTGCGCTTCCGCCTCGGCGGCGTAGAGCGCGCAGGAGAAGCCGCCCGCCGCGACCTGGGGGTGCAGGCAGCGCCAGCAGGGCTCCTCCCCGGCCCGGTTGGCGAACACCGAGACGTGCCCATGCGGGCCGGCGAAGCCCGTCTCGACCAGGGGGATGCCGAGGAGGCGGGTCGCGTCGGCCAGGTATGCCCGCACCGCCAGGGAGTCCACCGCCGAGACGACGACGTGGGCTCCCTGGAAGGCCCCGAGGCCCAGGGCCTCCACCCGCGCGGCGGCGTACCGGGCGACCGGGGCCGAGGCGTAGGAGTGCCCCAGCGCGCCCAGCGCGAGTTCGCGGGCCTTGTGGCGGCGCCGGTTGCCCGCGAGGCGCTCGCGCCGGAAGAGCGGCGCGCGCGTCAGGTTCGAGGGTTCGACCGTGTCCGGGTCGATGATCCGCACCTCCCCCGCGCCGGCGAGGGCCAGGGTGAGCACGATGTTGTTGCCCGCCGCGCCCGCGCCGACGACGACGACGACCGCCCCTTCGAGACGCGCCCGGTCGTACCCGGCCAGAGCCTCGCGCGAATGAAGGCCCGTGATGGTGTCCATGTGGAAATGCTCCGTGTCGAAGGGCTCCGCGCCCGGCCGCATGCCGGGGCGCCGAAGGCCCGAGTCGCGGGGACGGCCTTGCCGATGAAACCCCCGAGGCGGTCCCGCGCCGCCGTCAGGGCCATAGGCCGTCCGAGGCCGGCGTTACCGGCAGTTGGCGTGGCCGCCCTCGGCGCGGGGGTGCCCGCAGACGCGGCAGCGGCTGCCCGCCCGCGGTCCCTGTTGCTGCCGCGTGCGCGGCGCGGGACGAAAGTGATCGTCAGGCGTTGACGGGGGCGACGGCCGTGCGTATCGCTGACCGCCCGTTGGGGAGGTCATGGAGGAGGCGGTCCGGCGCGTACCCCTGATCTCCGGGGAGGCACGTCCCGTCGCCCGGAGTGCCCCGCTCCGGTGCAACCAGAGCATCGGCGGGACGATCACCCCCAAGAACCAGCTCCAGCCGAAGCAGGAGAAGGCCGTGACGAGAGGCTCAGGGATCATGTTCTTCCCCCCGACTGCGTACGGACCCCGTACCGGCGAGCGCGCGCAGGACGGCCGCGCCGAGGGCGAGAAGAGCGAGGAACTCGAACGGAGGGACGGGCCGCGGATGGACAGGCGCAGCATCACCGGCCCGGGGCGGCCCCGAGGGGCGCGACCGCGCGGCGTCGGCCCCGGCGATCGCCGCGTCGATCGCGGCGCAGGCCTGGCGTACGAGGGAACAGCCCGTCAGGACGCCGAGGCCGAGACCGACGACGCTCGCGAAGAAGTTGAGGAGGGGATCCGACGTGGCTGCCTGCGCGGGGTCCATGGCGGGAAGGCCATGGCGGGCGACCCGGAACCGTTACCTCCCCGAATCCTCGGTAACGGACGGCGACCCTCGGGCATGGCAGGAGTGCCAGGGCGGTCGCGCCGGAACGTCCCGGCCTCCAACCGCAGGACGGACGCGGGAAACCCGGCGAGAACGAACGACTCCCGGCGCCGGCAGAGAAAAGATGAAGTAACCGTTCAGGGGGTTGCCAGGAGCTCCCTGTTCGTCTAGCGATCGCGGCGTGAGTTCGTGGCGCGACAAACTGCCGCCGGTGAGCGCCGAAGTGCTGGCGAGCCTGCCGCCCTTGGTCCGCGCT